>Ga0181535_10007352_pt1 | contig 11099 bp, 7 predicted proteins | sample PEATcosm2014_Bin_44_FD_119774 | JGI IMG/M metagenome (GOLD analysis project Ga0181535, IMG submission 119774) | Peatland microbial communities from MTU Mesocosm Facility, Houghton, MI, USA - PEATcosm2014_Bin17_30_metaG | ecosystem: Environmental > Terrestrial > Soil > Wetlands > Peat | place...
CTGGAGTGCCACGGGCCCGACGCCAACCCCCAGAAGGTGGAAGGGGCGAGCCTGGTGACGATCTTCGACGGCAAGGTGAAGCTGCCGGAAAACTACTTTAGTAAGGTGCCGATTCTGCCCTTGAAATATGGCCGCGGACATCCGATGGAGAACCACCCCGTTGGTGACTTCATCGACCCCAAGACCAAAGCCCCAGTGCACATGGATTGCTTATCCTGCCACCAGCCCCACTCAGGAGATCAACCGGGGATGCTGGTGAAAGACCAGAAGAACGATATGAAGTTCTGCAACACATGCCACATCAATCCGATGAACTTGATGGATGTGCAAATTGGAGGCAAATGACATGTTCAGCTTCGCGGTTCGACCGGCCCGGAAAGGACACTGCGGTCGAGGTTCCAAGGCCCTCCGATCAAATCCAACCAACCTTTGGGTCGCGGCGCCTTTGGGGTTGATCTGCTTGTTGTTGTTCTTCTGCCCCGTTGAGCTGCATGCGGGCAAAAAGAAGGCCGATTCCGCTCCCGCGGTTGACGCAGCAAACGCGCGTACGCGGGCTTACTTCGATATCACCAAGATCGTATGGCCAAATCCCCCTGCGATCCCGCGGATCGCGTTCAAGGATCTCTATACAGGCGAGAAGGTAGACCCCAGCCTGTACGGCAAGCACAAAGGAAAGCAGACCTGGATGGACCGTCTGGCGGGAGCGCAGCCCGATGACCAAATGAAGCTCACGAACATCCCCTTTCAACTGATTCGTACTTATGGAGTGGGGGTGGATTCAAAGGGCAACATTTATGCGGCGGACCAGGCAGTGGGCGCCGTGTTCGTTTTTGATCCGAAAAACAAGGACCACGTTGAAATGATCGCTCATGGCAGACAGGCGAGCCTGGACATGATTGGCGGGGTGGCGCTGGATGACGACGATCGCCTGTTCGTCGCCGACTCGAAGTTGCGCCATATCCTGGTGTTTAACCCCAAGCACGAAGCGATTGCGTCTTTCGGAACGGATGACCTGGTTCGGCCGGGCGGCCTCGCCATCGATCGGGAGAACCGGTTCCTCTACGTAGCCGACACGGGAAATGACGTTGTGGATGTATTCGACGCAGACACCTACAAGTTCTTACGCAAGATCGGCAAACCGAGCCGGAAGCACGACCAGACGGACCCCGGCACATTCGCGGATCCCGAGGGCGTGGCAGTAGATAAGGATGGCAATCTTTACGTGACGGATACCCTAAACGACCGGGTGGAGATGTTCGATGCCGATGGTGAGTTCATCAGCACGTTCGGCAAGAATGGCGATGGTCCCGCCGACTTCGAACGCCCAAAAGGAATTGCCGTCGACTGCGATGGCCACATCTGGATCGTGGATGCCGCTCTGAGCATGGTGAAGGTATTTAACCGGCAAGGCCAACTGCTGATCTACTTTGGCGGGGTGGGAAATTATCCCGGCCAGTTTATGGGCCCGTGGGGAATCGCTATCGGCCCATCGAATGAAGTCGTCGTTTCCGAGACGTTTCCGGGGCGGGTGCAGGTGTTTCGTTACATTACCGACGCCGAGGCCGCCGCTGAGAAGGCGCGCCGGGAGAGCGAATTGGAAAAACGGGCCGGATCGACGGGGGCGAGCGGGGCAAATGCCGGCAGCGGCGCTCCTGCCGGAGGTCCCTCATCGAAGGGGACGGCGGCAGCTTCGCCAACTCCGGACCCGAAAAAGGATTTCGCGGCGCAGTAGAGCCGCAACGAGTTTTGGTTGTCGACGGACAGCCAAAGCGCAGCTCGAGGAAGAACGCCGGGCAGCGTAATTTTTATGAAAGCAACTCCTCAAGGAGGTCTAGCAATAACATGAAGAAACTAACTCTAGCAATCCTCGTTACGCTGGTAACTGCGAGCGTGGCGATGGCTCAGTTGCCGGGTCCAAACCAATCCACGGACATTCTGGGCGCGCATAACGTTGGGGGGCGAGGCTGTGTCATCTGCCACGCTCCACACAGCGGCGTGCTTGGCAACGGGAAGGCAACGACCAACGATGTCAACAACGGTATGTATGCCCTTTGGGGCCAGGACCTTTCTCCACTCTACGGTCAATCGCTGAGCTTCAGCGGCGACGGTAGCACAACAAAATACCCTGTAACTCTGCCTTACTCCACGACGGCTCTGACGCCATCGGGCAGCCTTACCATGAACGCAGCCAACATGCATGACGCTGACTCGCAAGTCATTTTTTGTCTGAGTTGCCACGACGGCGTCTTGACCAAAGTTGGAATGATGACGGGTCATACGGTTGAAACCTTGCCGGTGGTCGGTGGAACTGCGCCGACTCTTCTGGCAGCGCAAGCCCCGAGCAACGGGACAGCGTACAGCAACGACCATCCGGTCGGAGACTTTGCGACCGTCGGTTGCAATGCTGCCGCGACTCCGGAATCGGGATACAACTGGGACTGCACCGGCGGGGGAGCAACGACTACCCCGGTTTCGATGACAGGTACGAATTCAGCGAAATTCCTCACGTCGTATCCTGCTTCCTTCTGGAATGCGTCGGGAAGTCCCTTGTCAACGGGAACTTTGAACGGCGGAACGGTGAACGCGGTAACCTGCACGACCTGCCACAATCAACACAGCATGACGGCCTATTCGAATAAGAATGGAACATATAGCACGATGTTCTTTATTAAGGGCTATTACAACCCGAACGACGGCGGCAATTCCGTGGCTCAGTTCTGCCGCAATTGCCACGGCGGAGAATCGAACGAAATGAACGGTGTTCTGAGTGTACCGACCACGTAGTTTTCGTTCTCGATCATCGATCAGGGGGAGGGCACTCCCTCCCCCTGTCTCTTACGAATCTTGAGTGAGGAGCATACAGCGTGAACCGCAAAAACAGAATGTCGAAAGGTCCACAGGTGAGTGAGAACCGAGGGGCAAAGCGGCAATCAATCCCGCCCTCACGATTCGGCTATCTGGCCCTCAGCCTCTTGTTCTTCCTGGCCGGAACAGGTTCTATCCGGGCGCAAGTTCCAGCTCACGCTCCCAGCTCCGTTCTGGAAGGTTTCGCCACCACTGCGGCATCCCAACCCGTGGGCCGGGCGGTAGTGCGTGTGAACGGCGCTGTGCTCACCGACCGCGACCTGCTCCGTGAGATGTACGCGATCTTCCCCTATGCGCGGGTCCACAACGGGTTTCCCAGAACCATGGAGGCGGACATTCGCTCCGGCGCCATGCAGATGATGGTTTTTGAAGAGTTGGTATACCAGGACGCGAAACAACGCGATATGACCATCCCCTCCGCAGAACTGGCAAGCGCCGTAAAGGAGTTTCGCCAGCGCTTCCATTCTCCTCAAGAATATCAGCAAATGCTTCGGGACGAGTTTAAGGGCTCGCCCAAGCTGTTCCAGGCCCAGGTAGAGCGCTCACTGCTGATTGACAGGTTTCTGAAGGAGCAGATCACGGATAAGTCTGCGGTTTCGCCAGCAGAAGTGAAGGCCTATTACGACACGCACACGGAGCGGTTTCTCCTCCCGGAGTCGTACTCCTTCCAGAGCATCTCCATTTTGCCGCCACCCAATGCTACTGCTCCGCAGTTGCACGAAGCGCACAAACGCGCCCTCGAGGCGCTGCGCCAGGCCCAGGCTACCAAGAGTTACGAAGAATTTGGCGCGCTGGCCGAGAGGATTTCCGAAGACGATTTTCGGGTCATGATGGGCAACCACAAGGCGGCTGACATTTCGAAATTACCCCCTGTGGTCGTGACCGCCCTGGCGGCCATGTCGACCGGCCAGGTCAGCCAGCTCATACAATTCGACGCGAACGATTACGCCATCCTTCGATTGGTTTCTCATAACCCTCCCGGCACCCAGAAATTTGAAACTGTCCAAGGCGCATTACATGACCAGTTGGTGAAAGAGAAGATCGAACACTTGCGCAGTGTTCTTGCCATGAGGCTCAGTAAAAATGCCAAGATCGAAAAGGCGTAGGACCGCACACCCGCAGTCAAACTGGACCACAGACAACTGCCTGCTAAGCACATGGATCAGCAGGCGGAAGAGAGAATCCTCCCGAGCCGTAACTGTGCGGGCATGCGGCGGAGGATCAATCCTGGCCGTGTAATCGACTTTGGAAGAGAACGTGCAAAATGTCAGTTGCTGTGCTTAAGAATCTCACACTCGCGATAATGGTCCTTGCGATCGCCGCACCTGCGGTGGCGCAGGTTAGTGCTGGGGAAGCGAAGCTAAACCTGAACGCAACCATCTCGGCGGGATACAACGACGATTATTCGAACCTCTTGGGATCTGACCACGGCATTAACGGCGCCGGCACCGCCGATCTCTCCGGCTATTACTATAATCCCAATTTCCTCTCCTTCGAGGTCCAGCCCTTCTACAATCAGTCGCGGCTCAACTCCGCATTCCAATCCATTACTGCCAGCAGCGGCGTAAACGCGAGTGCTCACCTCTTCGGTGGTTCGAATTATCCGGGATCGGTCAGCTACTCGACCTCCTTCAATAGCAGCGGGAACTTCGATGTTCCTGGCCTCGCCAATTACACCACGAACGGGGACAGTGATAATCTCACCGTTACTTGGGCAGTTCACCGCAAGGATTTGCCCTCGTTGAATCTTAGTTTCTCGAATTCGAACGATGCCTATTCCATCTACGGGGCCAATGCTCAAGGGACGTTCCACGCCAACACTTTTATTTTAACTTCGATCTATGAGCTTGGCGGCTTTAACCTGAACGGAAGCTTTCAGTACACGGCGCTCCAGACGCTCACGCCGCAGTTTCTAACGGGCGAGGCGTCTGAAAATTCCACCTCCGGCGCGACTTCGTTCAGCTTGGGTGCTTCTCACAAGCTGCCTTTCAACGGGAGCGTCTCCGCCAACGTCAATCGCGTGGACATCAATACGAATATTGGTGACACCGGCTCCAGCGATCGGTTTGACACCACCGTCGACACGCTTACAGGGTCGGCCAGCTTCGCTCCGCTCAACCACCTGAACGTGGGTGGGACCACTTATTACACGGATAATCTCGAGGGGACAGTCTACAACTCGCTGCTCGCGACAGGGGTCGCTGCTCCCGAGTTGGCAGGTGAAGAGGCGTCGCACGACCTGAGTTTAACGGGCTATGCCAATTACGAAATGCCCGCGCAACACCTGACCTTCCATGGGTTCGCGGAACGCCAACAACAAACCTTTCTTGGCACCTCTTTGGCGTCAACCTCCCTGAACGGCACGGCGATGTATTCGAACGTGCTGCTGGGCGGAGCGTTCAACGGCGTTTTCGGAGTGACCCAGACCTTTGTTAATACCTCTCAAGAAAGCGCGTTGGGCCTGAACGCTTCGGTCAACTACACGCACCGCATCAACCGCTGGCGTCTATCGGGGGGCTTCAGCTATGCGCAGGACGTTCAGACCTTGCTCATCGCCTATACTACTTCGGGCTACAATTACAGTGGCAGTGTTGGCCGCCGGCTCGGCCGAAAATCGTTTTGGCAAGCCACCGCAGGCGGGGGCAGGAGCCTTCTGACGGACCAACCGGGCTCCGCGAATTCTAACCAAACCTACTCCACTTCGCTCTCCATACCCCATTTCAGCATGAGCGGTTCCTACTCGTCATCGAGCGGAAATGCACTCTTGACCTCGACGGGTCTGGTGACGACCCCCCTTCCTTTGCCGGTGGTCAACCCGGCATCGGTGGTGTTCTTCAATGGCAAATCATACTCGGCGGGAATCGGGGCTCATCCCACCCGCGGTTTGACCATGTCAGCCTCATATGCAAAGGCTCTAAGCGGCACCAACAGCAACTCTACGCTCTCGAACAACAGTAACGAAAACATGTTTTTCCTTGTATCATACCAGTTGCGCAAGCTTAATTTTGCAGCAGGATACAGCAGGTTGCTTCAGGGATTCAGCGCTACGGGAACGCCGACGGCACTGGAAGGGTCATTCTACGTGGGTGTCTCGCGCTGGTTTAACTTCTTTTGATCGGGCAGTTTGGCAAATGGGCCCTCGACAAAGCAAAACCTGGCGGTTGGACGGACGGGAGTTGGGGTGGGTCGGCTTGATTTCCAAGCTTCCCTTCGGCCTATTGCCCGGTGCGTGCTGCCTGCTGGCGGTCCTGCTACTTCCCAGCCCCTCGCTGGCCGGTTCGAAAACGAAGTCCTTGGGGCCCGCGACCGTGCCGGAATTGGAGTTGACGGGGGGACGCAAGCTCCGATACGAGGGCAGCATCAGCTCAGAAAAGGAAGCGAAAGGCAGGCCTAGGATTTGGGGCCGACTCCTCAATGCTGTGGCCGGCGGACCCGACTTTCATGCCCTCATCAATCCCTATAGCGTTGTGACCGACTCTCATGGGCGGGTCATTGTAACCGACCCAGGTGCGTCCGGAATCCATATCTTCGATTTCGTCCAGCACAAATACAAGTTTATCTCCCGTTCGAAGGACACCGATGGACTCACTTCCCCGCAGTGCGTGGCGGTTGATGCTGCGGACAACATCTATGCGACCGATTCCTATAACGGCAAAATCTTTGTCTTCGATTCCACCGGAAAGTTCCAGCGGGTGATTGGCAGCATCAAGGGTGAGGGTTTTTTCAAGCGGGCCACGGGAATCGCCGTTGATTCCCGGGCCCAGCGAGTTTATGTTACCGATACACTGCGCAACCAGATTTGGGTCCTCGATTGGCAGGGCGCGATCGTCCGGAAGATCGGCTTGCGCGGCACGCGGGAAGGGCAATTCAATTATCCCACCGAGCTCCGCCTGGACGGCGCCAACCTCCTCGTCGTTGATGCCATGAACTTTCGCGTGCAAGCCCTCGACCGGGACGGGAAATTCGAATTCGCCATCGGAGAATTGGGTGACGCCAATGGGTCCCTGTTTCGACCGAAGGGGATCGGCGTGGACTCCGAGGGGCACATTTACGTTGTCGAGGGACTGAGCGGTATCGTCGACGTTTTCGACCGGCAGGGGAGACTTCTCTACGACTTCGGCCAAAGAGGTTCCGGATTCGGGGATTTTCGCCTGCCGACGGGATTGTTCATTGACGCTAGCGACCGGGTTTTTGTGGTTGACTCCTATAACCGCCGCATTCAAGTGTTTCAATACTTCGCTCTGAAGCAACATGATTAAGGGTATCCGCAATATCGCCGAGAGCTTATGGGTTGTGGCAGACTCAGAACCTCGCCCCGCGCCGTCTGCTGTTCGCCGCCTGCGGGTTCTAGGCTTCTTGTGCATCGGCCTAGTGCAGCTCCCGGGAACGATCCGGGCCCAGACGACCACACAAGGTGACGTCATCGGCATGCACGATCTTTCTCCCGGTGGCTCCTCCCCTGTTCGCGGCACATTGTCGGGTTCCTGCTTATACTGTCACGCTCCCCATTCCGGCCTGAATGGCACAGCCGGCGTAGCCCAAACTCCGCTGTGGGACCAGAAACTTTCCAGTGTCCAGTCTTATACGCTTTACAGCAGCACGACCATGGTGAACACCCCCAACGGCGCGCTGCAGCTTGGCACCAATAGTACCCTCTGCCTGAGTTGCCATGATGGCACGGTTGCCGGGTCGCCCGGAAACCTGGTTCCTTACGGTACCGTCCCGATCACAGGGACTTGGAATAGTGGGGACATCCTAGGCACGAATCTCAGCACGATGCACCCGATCAATTTCAACCTTCCACTCCAGGCCTCATCGGATTTGGTCGCGTCACTCAGCGCCTCCCCGCCTTCAACGGCCGATCTAACAGGCGCCGTACAGCTCATCAACGGAAATGTTCAGTGCGGAAGTTGCCACAACCCCCATGTCCAGAATATCGATCCGGGCGGCTACTTTCTGGCGATCAATAACACCAGCGGAGCGCTATGCATGGCGTGCCACAGCACGGTCCCCACAGGATCCACCACAGGAATGGGGCTGACGAATCCGGAGGTAGCAACGTCCAATGTGGTGCGCTCAGGGGGAACGCCCCTGGCTGCACATTCCAATGCGAACAAGATCAATCCGTTAACCGGATGGACCACCAGCGCACACGCCACGGCGTCTAACCGTGTGCCAAATCAGGTTACCGTCGAGACGACGAGTTCACGATTGGATGCCACCGTAACGGCGCACGCGACGCTGGGAAATTACGGTACGGTGGCGCGGAACGCCTGCTCCTCCTGCCACGTGGAGCACAACGCCCAAGGAGGGCACTCGTTGCTTCGTGCGCCGGACGACCAAACGTGTCTGGTGTGCCATAACGGCAGTTCCAACACCTCTCCACCCATTGCGAATGTTCTTGCGGAAACTGTGGCGCCAAAGTACGGTCACGCGTTCTCGGCGGGCAATAGCCCTCACCTTCCCACGGAGGCGGCTTTGTTGAACCAAAATCGCCACGCGACGTGCGTGGACTGCCACAATGCCCACTCCAATAATCGCGTGGGGGTTTTTCCCGCGGCCCCGGGGATCCGGCTCTCGCAGGGTCAGGTGGCAGGGATCAGTGCCTCCGATGGGAAGTCGGTCGTCAGCCCCGCCAGCAATCAGTATGAGAATTGCTTGCGCTGCCATGGGACCAGCACGGGCAAGGCCTCTACGCCTCTCTACGGCTACCTGCCGGTTTGGCTGATTGCCTCGAGCGACCCGCTGAACGTTATTCCCCAATTCAGCACCTTTGCCACTTCCAGCCATCCGGTTTTCCACGATAGCACCAGCCCCCTCCCGCAACCCAGCCTGCGCTCCATTATGCTGATGCTGGACGGAATTACGATCGGGCGCACCATGGGCACGCGCATCCTGTGTACCGACTGCCACAATAGCGACGATAACCGGGAATTCGGCGGGAGCGGACCCAATGGCCCCCATGGATCAATCTTTCCGCACATTCTGGAGCGCCGGTATGAATTCAGCCAGGCCGGAGCGCCCGGTACGGCAGTGACCAATCTGTTCCCGAACCCCACCTTGAGCGCACAAGGCGGCCCCAGCGGCGGCCCCTATGCTCTGTGCGCCAAGTGCCACGACTTAAGCCAAGTCATGAACAACACCAGTTTCAGCGAGCACGCCCGCCACATAAAGGACGGATTCTCCTGCTCGGTCTGCCACACTGCCCACGGGATGGGCGCGCAATCAGGCACAATTTCGGGCGAGCGCTTGGTGAATTTTGATATCAGAGTGGTTGCCCCCAACGGCGCGACTCCGATCTCTTACAACCGGGCGACGAACTCGTGCAGTTTGGTCTGCCACAATTATACCCACCAGCTTCGCACAGCTTCCGGCGCGGCGAAACACTAGGGAGAAGCCGGAAGTGAGAAGCTAGAAATTGGGAATCAGGTGCAGTTTTCGGTGGTGATTGACGGCTGACTAAATGACCGGGCAGTAGCGCGCATTTTTGGGGATTTTCGGGCTATCCACAATGGGGTGTACGAAAAATCCGATTGGGGCAAGTTTGCAAGAACGGTCTTTCTCACTTCCGACTTCTAAATTCTGACTCCACTTTGTGCCCATGTTCTCATCCCGCACCAACTGGTCGCTAACTCCCAATCGCCTTTCCGAACTTTTACGCGAGCGCCGGGCACGCGGTTTGCCGATCCTCGATCTGACGGAATCAAACCCCACGCGCTGCGGCTTCGCGCTCGACGCGGAAGAGATTCTCGCCCCGCTCCACAACCCGCGCGCACTCTCTTATGAACCGGACCCTCGCGGGCTGCGCACTGCGAGGGAAGCGGTGGCGGAGTATTACTCCGAGCGCGGAGTCACGCCTGACCCCGACCAAATCGTTCTTACCGCCAGCACCAGCGAAGCCTACTCATTTGTGTTCCGGCTTCTCGCCAACCCTGGCGACAAAATCCTGGCGCCCCAGCCGAGTTATCCCCTCTTCGATTTTCTCGGCGGCTTGAATGACGTTGAGGTGATTCCTTACCCGCTCGTCTACGACGACGGTTGGCAAGTGGATTGGGACGCACTCGCCGCGCGTTGGGATTCACGCACGCGGGCCGTGCTGGTCGTTCATCCCAACAACCCCACCGGGTCCTATGTTCACAAGCGCGAACTGGCGCGGATGATTGAAAAATGTCACCAAGAAGAGGTGGCCATCATCGCCGACGAAGTGTTCGCCGATTATGTTTTCGGCGCGGACGCGGGGCGAGTAGTGACCCACGCGGAAAACTCGGAGGCCCTCACTTTCACGCTCAGCGGGCTCTCCAAAATCTCCGCTTTGCCGCAGATGAAGCTGGGATGGATTGTTGTGAGCGGCCCGCGGGAAGTGTGCGCCGAAGCACAAGCGCGCCTCGAGGTGATCGCCGACACTTACCTGTCCGTGAGTGCGCCGGTGGCTCTCGCCACGCCCAAGTGGCTCGCGCATCGGCAGCCCATTCAATCGCAAATATTGGAGCGCGTGCAAGCCAATCTACGCCAGCTCGATGAACTGCTCAAACCGGATATGCCCGTGGGTAGGTTAAGAGTCGAAGGCGGCTGGTACGCAATCCTGCGGGTGCCCTCCACTCGCAGCGATGAAGATTGGGCGGTGGAATTCCTTACTCGATCAGGAGTCTCTCTTCACCCGGGACACTTTTACGATTTCCCCTCCGAGGGTTTTCTTGTCCTGAGCCTTCTGCCCGCGCAAGAAATATTCGAAGAAGCGCTGCGCAAGGTTTTATCCAACATCTGTGCTCAAAGCTAACCGATCGCGCGGAACGCCATCCTGCCGCTCCCGGTTTACCTTGCGCCGTTCTGGGCCGCCGCGACGAGCTTCCGCACGGGCTCCACAATCATCAGCAGAAGTTCCGCGTGGGGTTTGGCGGCCAAGTCCAACATCACTGTTTGCTCATGCACCCAATTTTTGGGGGCGGGCTTGCCGGAGTCAAGGTAATCAAGCGCCTCCAGGCCAGCCCTTGCCACCGCGGCTAGATCTTCCGCCACGGGAATGTCTTCTTTGAGAAGCGCCGAGCGCTGCAGGACGGGGAGCAACTCCTCGCGGCTGTCGCGCCAGACAATGAGCTGCCTGCGAACGGCGTCCTTATTGGCGCTTAGATGATCGACCATGCCGGCGAAAATCCGGCCCTTCTCGCTCTCCGGCCGCGCAGCGTCAACCAGGCGATTGTAAGGCGTCAAACTGGTGTATTCGCGCGTTGCCTCGC
>Ga0181535_10007354_pt1 | contig 11097 bp, 12 predicted proteins | sample PEATcosm2014_Bin_44_FD_119774 | JGI IMG/M metagenome (GOLD analysis project Ga0181535, IMG submission 119774) | Peatland microbial communities from MTU Mesocosm Facility, Houghton, MI, USA - PEATcosm2014_Bin17_30_metaG | ecosystem: Environmental > Terrestrial > Soil > Wetlands > Peat | place...
GAAGCTCCGCCTGTGAGCCGGAAGACTTGCGCTGGGAGCCCCGCCGTCAAGCAGAGAAACAACCCAGCCACCGCCGCTCGGCAAAAGGTCAGGGAGTACATGCTCGACTTTCGGCGGGATCGGATGGAGGTTCTTCCACCTTGAGGCCTTTCATGCGAAGGCCGAAGACTGAGCCAGACTGATCACCCTTGCAGGCCATCTCCACAATGCGTGTGTAGTGAGGGAACATCGGGAATCCATTGCCTTCTGTGGTGCCGCTCTTGTTTTTCAGTTCCGTGGCCATGGCGCGGCCAAAGAGGGAACCCGAGTTGGTCACGCTAAAGCGAAGGTGAGCTTTGTCAGCGCTGAGGCCGAGAAACTTGATCGCGATGTCGGCCTTTGTGGCGGATTGCTTGGGCAATATGTACACGGTGTGGGGAAGATCGAGCCGGATGTTCATTCCATTGCTGTTTTTGTGGTATCCACCGATATTGGCATAGAGCACAAACCACGCAGGCACCGAATCGGCCTGCGCTTCATAAAAAAGGTAGTAGCTCTGCTGGGGCTGAATTTGAAAGCTCATGGCGGAGAGCTTGACATGAATGCCCTTGTCTAACGGGCCGTAAGAGATCGCTCCGGTTTCAGAGACGGTAAAGCTCTTTGGCTCCATGATGACCGTCAAGGGGATAATGCCAGGATTGATCAGTTCGATTCTGCCCTTTGCGACCTTTGAGGTGTACTCCGAGATCACCGGACTGACAGTCTGAGCCGGCATAAAGACTGCGAAAAACAAGGCAACCAGGATGGCGGCTGCCATCCTGGTTGACGTAAAAGGGTTTGAATAATTCACTGAAAACCTCGCAAAGTGGAATGCTTCCGGACGTATCCCTAAGTGATCGCTTCCGCCCGGAAGTGAAGCGTCCCGGTATAGGTGCCTGCGCCCAACACTGGAACCGAGCTGAGATCGATATTTAGATTGAGCGTTGGAGCACTGCTGCCAGTGCGGTTAACATCGGTAATCGCCGTCGTGAAGATGGTCACACCTGCACCAGAGCTAAAGGGGTTAACACCGGTGAAAGGTTGAGCGGCGTTGGAACCGTTTTTCACGGAGAAGGCGGAGGTCGGAATCTTCATCGTACCATTCGACAATGCAGAAGTCGGATCGTCGAAATAGGCGTACAAGCTGACCGAACTGCGGCCAGTGGCCAGAAGCCAGGCGGTGGTGGGGGTGACCGTATTATTGCCGGCATTGGTAGCGGACCCTGGCGTGAGAGTGAAGTTCACAGTTGAATTATCCAAGGTCACAGTGAGCGTCTCGGTAACGGTTGCGCTCAAGGTGACGTCGGATGCACCTACTGTGGAATCGATCTGTGAAAAAGCGGGAACCGATGCAAGCATCAGCGCGGCGGCAACGGCATAGGACAGTCTGAAAGATTTCATTGTGCCCTCCTATGGGCTCTGAAATTGGCTCATGGGAGGGACTCAGCTTTGCCGCATCCACCATTAGTCCCTTCACCTATCGGCTCTATGCCTGGGGAATTTCACGGGATTTGCACTATTTTTTGTTCACATCTAAACCGCTCAAAACAATTAGCTTAGGATTATATACCCGTTAGTACAAGATGGGTTCTAGCATGAAAGATTCGATAGCATGCACCGGAAACCATGGTTATTATCAAACTTCGATGGTCGATGTTATTGATGAGATTGCTCCGCAGACAGGGGAAGGTCAAACGGGTTAGCGACATTCTTGGTTGCGTTACAGATTGACCTGAAGACCGTACAGGAGCTTCTGCGTCAGTCCAACGTGACCACAACCTTGAACTCTATGCTCATGGGCGGAACAGGGATCGCTCTAATCCTCAGGGAGCCTTGGTTTCGGCGTTCCTTCCACCCGTTTCAGCCTCCGTTCAGTAATCACGGGTGCATCACGGGTAGAAGTCGCTCAACGGCCTAGGTCTAAAAGCGGCTAACCCCTTCAGAAGGAATGGTGAGCCCGGTGGGAATCGAACCCACGACCGCCGCCTTAAAAGGGCGTTGCTCTACCAACTGAGCTACGAGCTCGTTCAAGACCGCTAATACAAAGTTATCACAGCGAGAGCTTTGCCGCTGAGCTTTGCCGCCAGTACATGTACTCTCACACTGCTGATCTCTCTATTTGTCCTTCATATTGCGCGTAGACCCAACAAAATCCTTGCCGCAAATTAAAAAAATCAACCGGAAGATCGGTTAAGCTTGCAGGAAGATTCTCAGACAAGGGAGATGGCAATGTTCGATGTGGGGCAGAAAGTCACAGTAATTACAGACAAAGGAATCGCATATGACGGCGTCATTCTTGCGCGGGCCACGGGTGACGCCGGAGCAGGCGCTTACAAGGTAACTCTCGACGGGAGCGGCCCCGATCAGATGGGACAGTGGCATAAGGCCGGCGATGTCTTCATCAGAGAGAAGGGCGACGACGAAGCACAGGACGTCTGGAAGAATCTCGAGGAGAAATAACCAGCGAGAAATCCTCCGGTTCTCATATTTTGTTGAGGCCTTTACGCAGGTGCGCTTCGACCATTGCCCTGCTGGAGTATTTCTCCAGTTGTCATTCGTTGTGTGCACGGCCTGACTATGCCGCATGGTATAGTTTCTGGCGGAGAAGAAAAATGACCCTCGGACAGTTTCTAAGCAAGCAATTCATCCGCGTCATCGCGTGGAATGAACCGGAAAACGGCATTCTTTCTTATCGTTATCCCATGCAGGACATGGAGATCGAGAACGGTGGCCAACTCACGGTGAGCGAGTCTCAGGCAGCCGCCTTTGTCAACGAAGGCAAAATCGCCGACGTCTTCGGCCCCGGCCTGCACACGCTCAACACGCGCAACCTGCCCCTGCTTACCGATTTGATGAACTGGGATAAGGCCTTCGAGTCGCCCTTCAAGTCTGAGGTCTACTTCTTCTCGACCCGCTTGCAGACCGGCCAGAAGTGGGGCACGGCCACTCCTATCACAATTCGCGATAAAGAGTTCGGTGCTGTGCGTTTGCGCTGCTACGGCATCTATTCCTATCGCATCGCCGATCCACGCACTTTTTTCAAGCAGATCTCCGGCACCCGCGACAGTTATCTCGCCTCTGAACTCGAAGGGCAACTGCGCGAGACCATCATCGGCTGCATCACCGAGGTTTTTGCGACCAGCGATGTTGCCTTTCTCGATATGGCCGCCAACCAGGCCGCGCTCGGTGCAAAGCTGATGGAAAAGATGAAGCCCGCCTTTGCGGCGCTCGGCCTTGGCCTGGACCAGTTCGTCGTCGAAAATGTCTCTCTTCCCGACGAACTGCAGAAGGTCTTCGACCAGCGGGTTGGCATGAACATGGTCGGTGATCTTGGTCGCTACACGCTCTATGCGGCGGCTGAGTCTCTCGATCTGTCAGCAGCCAACACCAGCGGCGCAGCCGGCATGGGCATGGGTCTGGGAGCAGGCGCTGCTGTCGCGCAGGTTCTCTCGAATGCTCTCAAGCCCTCAATGGCCGTGCCTCCGACACCCGGAGTTTCAACTCCAGCCCTGATCAATGCATCCGTCGCAGCCGAGAGTACCAAGTTTTGCATCGAGTGCGGAAAAGCAATTCCACGAAGCGCGAAGTTCTGCGCAGAATGCGGGAAGGCCCAATGAACTGCCCTTCCTGCGGCGCTCCGATGAAGCTCAAGTCGGATATGCAGAGCTTCAAATGCGAGTATTGCCTGAGCGTCTACTTTCCTGAGAAGAACGACGACGGTGTGCGCGTTCTCGAAGAGCCGAGTGGCCACGATTGCCCGGTGTGCACGGTGCCCATGGTCCATGCCTTTCTCGGACGCGACCCAATCATCTATTGCACAAAATGCAACGGCATGATGCTTGCCATGGCGATGCTGGAAAGCATGATTGACGAGGAGCGCAGTGCTCATGGAGTTGCCGCTGCACCTCCCCCTCCCGACAAAGAAGACCTGCGCCGCAAGATCAACTGCCCGCAATGCCACCGCCCGATGGACGCCCACTTCTATGGCGGTCCCGGCAACGTGGTCATCGACTCCTGCGAAGACTGCTGCCTTCTGTGGCTCGATCGCGGCGAACTAATGCGTATCGCACACGCTTCCGCAGACGATGCGGCATCGGCACCATTGACTTCCGGTGTGGACAGCACCGCCGACTCGTTTAATGAATGAGAATCACTCTTGAACGGTAGAGGCGCTTAATGGTTCCCAACATCGATTTGGCAGTAGAATCAATAATCCCAAGTGAGCTCACAGGGCCACTGCCTCGCAGAACGTGCTTAGCTAAGAACGGTATCGTCTCGGCCATAGTGGTTACGATTCTTCTGGTGGCCGCCGGTGCAATGAGCTTCCGGCCTAGCATGAATGCCTTGCAAAAGATGCAGACAAAAGCGACATTGCGAAACGCGGGCAGTGACATCATTGGAAAGGTCGAACGAACAAGAGGATATTACCTAGACTATTCATTCGCGGTCGACGGGAGGTCATTTACTGGGCACGCTTTTATGCCGGATCGGATACAGGCCAGCTTGAAGGAATCCGATCCCATCTCTATCCGATACCTCACCTCCAATCCAGCCACAAACCGTCCGGCTGATTGGGACGAATCCGATCCTTTGGTTTGGTTGCCATTCTTTCTTCCGATCATACTCGGGCTAATTTCCGTGATTGTAATGGTATTTATGCGCATCGATAGACGATTAGTGGCCGAGGGCACGCCTGCCGTCGCCGTTGTCACGAAATTTACCGAGCATCACGGTAGGAGCGGGGGCTTCACAATAAAGTACGAATTTCGAAACGAAGATGGCACAGTTATAACAGGGAGCAGCGAATGCGATGACCGTCCGGAAACCGACGGAAGCATCTGTATTCTATACATGCCAAAGAATCCACGGCGTAATCAGGCCTACTCTACTCTCTGGTACCGCGTGGCGCTGTGATCATCTCTGGTGGGTCCGTCCAACAAGACCCACTCAGGCCCGGTGCAGCGGCTTCTGCATCGGAACCACCTGCACTGTCACATCGCGGACCTCGGAGAGGAAGCGATTGATGACCGAGCCGTGAAGAAAAATATCCCAGCGCGAGCGGACCGACTGGCCGAAGACCACGTGGGAGATGCTCTCCTGCTGAGCAAATTGAATAAGCGCATCCGAAACATTGCGGCCGGTCAGCGAGACCACCTGCGCGCCCAGGTCACGCGCCATGCGCTGATACTCCTCCAGGCGATGGAAGGCCTCGGGATCGCCGTGCCCCTTGTCGTCATCTGGGCGCGAAACATAGACGGCGTACCAGTTCGTGGCCAGACGGCCGGCGATGCGAGCTCCGATGCGCAACAGGCGCTCAGTGCCGGGCCGTGTACTGAGGCAGACCATGACTTTTTCGGGGATCGGAGCCTGTTCCAATCCTTGCGTGCGGCGATAAGCTGAGGCCTGGTTGCCCACCTGTTCTGCGGTTATGCGCAGGGCCAGCTCGCGCAACATGTTCAGGTTGCCCTTGCGGAAGAAGTTGGCCAGCGATTGCTCAACTTTTTCGGCCGCGTAGATCTTCCCTTGGCGCAGGCGCGAACGCAACTCGTCCACGGTCAGGTCCACGTTCACCACTTCGTTGGCGCGCTTGAGAAAGTTGTCCGGAACAGTCTCTCGAACGATGGCGTTGGCCGAGCGGTAGACGGCGTCGTTGAGCGTTTCAAGGTGCTGGATGTTGACCGCCGTCATCACGTTGATTCCGGCGTCGAGCAATTCCAGCACATCTTCATAGCGTTTGCGGTTCTTGCTGCCGGGAACATTGGTGTGGGCCAGCTCATCCACCACCACCACCTGCGGATGGCGCTCAAGGATGGCGTCGACGTCCATCTCTTTCAATGTGACGCCTCGATAGGGGATCTCACGCTGTGGCACAATCTCCAGGTCGCGAACTCGCGCCTCGGTCTCCTTGCGTCCGTGGGATTCCACCAAGCCGATCACCACATCCACGTCCTGCTGATGCTTGAGCAGATAGGCGTCGTTGAGCATGTGGTAGGTCTTCCCTACCCCCGGCGCCGCACCGAGATAGACACGGAGCTTGGCTTCTTCTTGCTTTCGTTCCAGTTGAATCTCAGCCATAGCTCAACCGACCTCGACGGGATGACGAACTTCAGTTACGGCCGCGACTGGAAGCGTGAATCGGAATGTAGTTCCGTGGCCCAGGCGGCTCTCGACAGCGATTTGGCCGCCCAGTGACTCGACCAGCCTGCGGCCCAGCGCCAATCCCAGCCCGGAGCCGCGCTCTGAAAATGTACTGAAGCGGTCAAAGATTGTGCCAAGCCTTTCGGCCTCGATGCCGCGCCCGCTATCGCGCACCGTGAACTGAACAAAGTCCTTGATCTCTTCAGCGGCAAGCAGAATTTCCCCCTCGGGCGGCGTGTAGCGAATGGCATTGGAGAGAAGGTTCTCCAGGATGGAGCGGACGGCGCGGCGATCGGCCTGCACCAGCGCCAGATCGGCGTACGCTCTCACTTCAACGTAAATGCGCTTTTCCGTGGCCTGATCGCAGAAACGGTCGCGGGCCTCACTGAGCGCCTGCAAGGGGCGTATTCCTTCCAGCTTGAACTCGCGCCTGCCGGCGTCCAGTTCTGCAACCTCGATCAGGTCGCTCATCAGATCGTCCAGCTTCTCACTCTCTTTGCTGGCCGCCGAGACCAGCTCCGCCTGCAAGGGGAGCAACGCTCCGCCAAAGCCCTGGTCGAGCGCGTAAAGCCCGCGCCGCAACTGCAGCAGCGGGTCGCGCAGCTTGCGGCTGGCCACACCGATAAACTGCGTCTTGAAGCGGTCGGTGTCCTGCAAGCTCGTGACGTCTTCAAGCGTGGTCACCGTTCCCAGCAGGCGCCCCTCGGAGTCCCGCATCGGCGTGGTGCGCAAGCGATAGCTGCGCTCCTGCTTCCCGATGCGCATCGGCAGCAAAGACGCATCGTCCTCGGTGGCTACCGCCTTCTGCATCGAAACGGCATCGCGAATGGCGCTTAGAATCTTATCCCCGCCGGGGGTACTGGCCAGCGCCAAGCGGTCGTTGGCAGCAGCACCCAGCAACTCCGCCGCGGCCTGGTTCACCTTCAATAGATGCCCCTTGCCGTCGGTGACGATGATCGGCTCAAAGATCGATTGCAGCACGGCGTCGGAGAGCTGAAACTCCATCTGGCGGCGTCCGGCCTCGGAGTCGCGCAGCTCGCGCAGACGGACCGCGATCCGGTTCAGTTCGCTGGCGATCACGCCGAAGCTGTCGCGGCTGCTCCACTCCACGCGATGTTCCAGGTCGCCCTGAGCAATTCTGTGTGCGTCGCGCGCCAGTTGACGAACGGGCCGGTACACAAAGAAGGCCGTCAAGACGGCCACCAGCGACGCGGCTGCAACAAAGAGATATGCAAGCTTCGACTGCCCCGCCACGGCCAAAGTGGAGTGCGTGGCGATCACCAGCCCGGCCATCAGTCCGAGAAGCGCCACGCAGCCAAGGATTAGTCGCTGAAAGAGGTTGAGCATGAACCGGTCTCCATGCCGGAAAAACTGAGAACAGGGATTGAGGTCAGAGATATAGAAATGTCGCTTCCGGGCCACCCATCTCTAACCGCAGACTGTTATCTCAAAACTAACATGAATCATGAGATCAATTGTACCGGCACTCAACCAATCCCAGCGCTTCTCTCTGCACACAGGCATATCGATAGAGCGTAGTGGAGTGCCCTCCCATCCACGACATTCTTACGGAATCTGGCACACCGATAATGAATCATTGTGCCAGCGGCAGACCAACCCTGCTGGAGGGAGATACGAGACCAGCACCCAGTCCACGCCAAACTCCGCCTTGAGCCGCTCGAAGTCGGCAATCTGGAAATGGTCCCAACCTCTTTGGGCCTGAACCTGCCTTGCCCATACCTCGCCTAGTTCTGGAACCTGAGTCACCACCGAACCGTCCTTTATGTTGTCGGCCAATTGACTGCGCTCGGCTAACGCACGGAAGCAGTGGTAATCCTCGCCTGGGGCGGGAAGATAGTAGGGACTTAGTGCAAAATAGGCGTTGGTAGGCGTGTTTTGGCGAATCCAGGCAAAGGCCTGTAGCCATCTGTTGGACGAGCTCCGTCCAGGCAACTCCAGTTGATCGGTGGAGGCGAAGAGTGGCTGCTGTGCGGCAAACATCCCTCCATTGATCGCAATCAGAAAGACCGCCCAACGCCAGACACTGCCCTTGAGCAGGTACTTGCCCACCAGACAACCGCCCAGCAGCATCAGAAAGAAGTAGATCAGGTGCAAAAAACGCATCGGCTGCAGAGGAACCAGACGGACCATCGATGGAACTCCCAGCATGACCATGGCCACCGCCATCTGGAAGACCCCAAAGAGCAACACAGCCAGCGCAAAGTTAGCCAACAGCGTCTCACCGCGCTTTCGCGCTATATTCCATAAGAGCCAGAAGAGCAGAAGAGGCGCAATCGCGCCAAGCCACTCATACCATTCCCATTGGTAGAGGAGCAGATACTTCCTGGCTTCGATTGCCATGCGCCAGGTGGGAGTCGTCGGCGAAAAGACCCAGCCAAGTGGGACGACGCCGATTGCCAGAGTTCTGGATGCCTGATTTCGCCAGAAGAGCAACCTCAGCCTCACCCACTCCGAGGTTGTCAGCACCAGGAAGAAACAAAAGGAAATGCCAAACGCGGCCATGATGGGATGCAACAAGAATGCAAGCAATAGGAGTGGAATCGACTGCCACTTCTTGCCCGCCAGCATCCTGGAGACTGCAAGAAGAATCAGGCCTGTGGCCACCGCGCGCGGGTGCAAGTGCTGATCGACAAGATAAAGCGCCGTTCCGGCCACAGGCAGCGTGAACATAGCGGTCACCAAAGCGACTCCAGCCCACTGTGATCGAGCCTCGGGAAACAACTGGCGTGCAATCGACCAGCAGGAAAAGACGATCAACATGATCGCTCCAAACTGCCAGAGCAACTCGGTGTAGGACAGCGGAATCCCCGTCCAGCGCACAAAAGCGGCTACCCACTGATCAAAGACGGTGGCCTGCAGTTGAACCTTGAAAAACACGGCGTCATGCGGGTAAAGTGCAGGATTCAGATCGCTCTTCACAGCAGTCAGATAGACGCCATCATCCTCGAAGCCGGGATGGTAGCCCATCACGGCCATGCCAACGACCGTAAAGAAGAGAATCAACAGAGCATTGACTGGAAACTTGCGATTCAAGAGGATAAACCCCGTATACTTTAGCTCAGGATGTCGTTAGACGCATTAGATTCATCGTACACGCTGGCCGAAGACGCGGCAAAGCAGTCTTCGCTCCAGATTCCTTCCCTGAAGCTCACCGCAGAGAAGCTGGCGCTGGTCATTCCCGCTCTGTGCGAGGCGCAGAACCTCCCCGGATTGCTTGATCGCGCCCGCGCCGCACTCGATCCTCATGGAATCTGCTACGAGATCATCGTCGTCGATGACGACAGTTGCGACGGGACCGCGGAGATCGTCTCTGCTATCGCTCTCAAAGACCCACGTGTCCGCCTCCTGGTGCGCCAAGGAGAGCGTGGCTTGTCCGGGGCCATTCTCTTCGGATGGCGGCACTGCGACGCCACGGTCCTCGGCGTAATGGACGCGGACCTGCAGCACCCTCCCGAACTACTGCCCGCATTGATCTCTTCGGTTTTGGCCGGTCACGATCTGGTGATTGGAAGCCGCTATGCTGTGGGTGGACAATTGGGCAATTGGAATCCGGTCAGAAAACTGTTGTCGGCCGCGGCCGTCTGGTTCACTTTGCCTATTCAACAGGCGGGAATTCGCGCAAAAGACCCCATGTCGGGCTTCTTCCTGATTCGTCGCCAATGCGTTGAAGGAATCCTGTTCCAGCCCTCAGGTTTCAAGTTGCTGCTCGAGGTTCTGGTCCGTTGCCACATTCGTTCAGTCGCCGAGATTCCCTTTGCCTTCGGCCTGCGTCATTGCGGTACAAGCAAAGCGAGCTTCAGGGTCGGCTGGGACTATGCCAAACTTCTCGTTCGCCTGTACATAGAGAGATTTATCTTTCGCTGGCGTCGGGTTTGAGGCCAGGCGCCCTTACAGCGCAGGCAGCATCATCCGCAGCACCAAGAACCCGCCCACGCCCGCGAAGAAGACCAGCGCCATGCGAATGCCTGGTTCGCGATTGACCTCGGGCACCAGGTCGGTCGCGGCCACATAAAGAGCCACGCCCGCCGAGATGGGCAGACCATACGGCAGCCAACTCGGCATCAGCTCAATGACCAGCACACCGGCAAGTGTCGCTGCGGCGAGCGCAATCGCGGAGTAAAGTGCCGTGGCACGACTGCGCCCGCTGGCCAGCATCACCGAGGCCATGGTGAAGCCCTCCGGTGCCTTATGCAACAAGATGGCGAGAAAGATCAGCCACCCCAGCCAGCCGGAAACCAGAAAGCCCGAGCCGATGGCCACGCCGTCAAAGAGCGCGTGAAGGCTCAAGCCCGCCATCACCGAGTTGCCGGTATGCCGGGAGACGAACTCGCCATGATGAGTCTCTTCGCCAAAGTGGAAGTGGGCGTTGATGGTGTGCTCCAGCAGATGCACCACGCAGTACCCGCCCATGATGAGAATCGGCCCCAGCGCCGAGTTTGGATTGAGCTTCAGGCCTTCGGGCACCATCTCCAAGACAGCCGTAGCCATCAGAAACCCAGCGCCCAGCGCGACGAAATAGCGCAAGTAGCGTTCGACGCCCTTGGCGCGCACAAGCACCAGCCCACCCACCACGTCGGCCAGCGCGGCGATCGTTCCTAATATGAGAGAGAGTTTCAGCATGAGCTCTTACTGTCTTTCATAGTACCTGTCTTGCAAGAAGGGTACGGGCTTTAGCCAGTACGTTAATCATGCAATATGAACTGGGTCTTAGCCCTTGAGGGACCGGTTCCTATGCCCCTATATAAACCTCGACAATCCCCTAAGTGCAGCCCCTTACCCTGAATGCCGGATATGCATCACGTCGCCATCCTGCACAACGTATTCCTTGCCTTCCAACCTCAGCGTGCCTTTGGACCGCGCCGCAGCCTCTGAACCGGCCTCCAGCAACGCATCCCAACGAATCGTCTCAGCGCGAATGAA
>Ga0181535_10007358_pt1 | contig 11094 bp, 8 predicted proteins | sample PEATcosm2014_Bin_44_FD_119774 | JGI IMG/M metagenome (GOLD analysis project Ga0181535, IMG submission 119774) | Peatland microbial communities from MTU Mesocosm Facility, Houghton, MI, USA - PEATcosm2014_Bin17_30_metaG | ecosystem: Environmental > Terrestrial > Soil > Wetlands > Peat | place...
ACAGGGTCTCTTTCTTCATTCCGTCGAATACCCCGAATTCGAAGATCTCACCTTTCGCAGCTGATTTTGAGCGTCGTCACAGCCAATCTGCCCCGTCCCACCATCCCTGCTACCCTGAAACCAGGCGCATGTCCTTCCTTTCCCGAAGCTCGGCCTTCTCACGTGTCACGGCACTCGCCGCTTTGAGGCCGGTGCACACCGCCTTCGCGTGGCTGCATGGAAATCCAAAAACCATCATGGATTGGCAGGTCGACCTTGTCGCAATTCCAGCTCCTCCTTTCGGAGAACAGGCTCGTTCCGCGTGGCTCCTTGACCGCTTTCGCGAAATAGGGCTCAGCCAGGTCCACATCGACGCGCCTGGCAATGTCTTTGGGGTTTTGCCGGCCGCCAAGCTTCCCCCCGAAAGCACAGGACCTGTCGTTGTTTTGTCTGCGCACCTTGATACCGTTTTCCCGGTTGAAACCCCGCTAGACCCGAAAGTTGAAGGCGATCGCCTTGAGGCCCCGGGTGCATGCGACAACGGTGCCGGCGTTGCTGGAATGCTGGCCATCGCTCATGCGCTGGTCCGGGCAAAGGCTGAGCTTCCCGGGCCCCTCATCTTTCTAGGCAACGTCGGCGAAGAAGGTGAAGGCGATCTGCGCGGCGTGCGCCATCTCTATGACCAGAAGGCGCTTGCCGGTCGAATCGCCGCTCACATCGTTCTTGACGGTGCAGGAGCCGATTCGGCCGTAACCCAGGCCCTCGGCAGCCGCCGCTACATGGTCTCCATCAGCGGCCCCGGCGGCCACAGCTTTACGGATGCCGGCACGCCGAATCCGATTGCCGCTCTGGCCTCAGCACTGGCCACACTTTCTGAACTCCCGCTTCCGGACGAGCCACGCACCACACTCAATCTGGGCACCATTCGTGGCGGCACAAGCGTGAATTCCATTCCAGAAAGTGCCCACGCATCTATCGATTTCCGCTCAACCGACTCCGAGCAACTCCTCCGCCTTGAAGTGGCTCTCTATCGCGCGGTTGAAGACGCAGTCGAACACGGAAACGCTTCCGCAAAGTCGGCCAAGCAGGGCGTCCTGGCCTTTGAAATCACCAAAATCGGCGACCGCCCCGCCGCTCAGTTGCCCACCGATTCCCCAATTCTCAGCTTCCTGCGCTCCGTCGACCGTCATCTAGGCCTCCGCACCAATCTTCGCCTTGGATCGACAGACGCAAACATCCCTTTGTCGCTTGGCATTCCGGCGCTGTCGATCGGCGCAGGCGGGGACGGCGGAGGTGCACATACCCTGGCCGAGTGGTATTCCGCAAAGGACCGTGAAGTCGGCCTGAAGCGCGCGCTGCTGCTCACCCTCGCCATGATCGAATGGGCCGCGCAATCTTAGTCTGCTAAACTCCGCCCATGCGCGTTTTGAATGCCCTGCTTGTCTCTGCTTTTGCAGCCGCGTCCCTCTCCCTTGCCTGTTCAGCCGGCGCTCAGGCCCCCGCCGCCAAAAAGGCTCCGCCGAGTAAGTTGAAGCCTGCCCCTCCAGCAGTACCAGAGATCATCTTTTTCAACGCCGTGATTTTCACCGGGGAGGGCATGGCGGACGACAAGCCCGTCACCGTTCAAGCTATGGCCGTAGGCGGCGGCAAAGTGCTCGCCGTCGGAACCAATGAAGAGATCACCCGCCTTGCCGGGCCTGATACGCGCCTTCACGATGTGAACTCAGCCAACACCAGTAACTACATCTTTCCCGGTTTCAACGACGCCCACACCCACCTTGGAAGCGCCGGACGCACCAAGCTCAACGTGGACCTTACAGGCGTCAAATCGCTCTCGGCGATGCTGGCTAAGGTGCAGGACTTTGCCAGGGACACACCCTCTGGCCAATGGCTCACGGGTGGCAACTGGGACCACACACTGTGGCAGCAGAAAATTCTCCCATCCCGCCAGGATCTGGACAAGGCGACCGGTGATCATCCCGCTTTTCTCGGCCGCATCGACGGCCACATTGCGATTGCCAACACCGCGGCCCTCAAGATCGCCGGCATCTCCGGCAAGACTCTGCCGCCGCAGGGCGGGGCGATCGATCTCGATGCCAACGGGGAGCCGACCGGCATCCTCAGGGAGTCAGCGCAGAGCCTGGTTTCCAAAATCATTCCCCTGCCCAGCGACTCAGAGCGCCGTCGCGCCGACGAACTTGCCATCGCAGATGCCCTCGCCCACGGCGTCACCAGCGTGCAGGACTTCAGCGAGTGGCAGGACTTTCTCGTCTTTGAACAGCTTGAAAAGGAAGGCAAGCTCCACCTCCGCATCAGCGAATGGCTTCCGTTCAAGGCTCCATTGCAAGACCTGCTTAAGATGCGCGCTCACCACAGCCAGAATGACCCCATGTTGCACACCGGATTTCTGAAAGGATTCATGGATGGCTCTCTCGGCTCGCGAACTGCAGCAATGAAAGCGCCATTCTCCGACGATCCTCAGAACACGGGCTTGCCCCAATATACGCAAGCGGAGCTCAACAGGATGGCACTGGAACGAGCGCAGGCCGGCTTTCAGTTAGGCTTCCATGCCATCGGCGACAAGGCCGCGGCAATGGCACTCGACGCCTATGCGCAGCCCGGCATCTCGCGCACCGCTCGAAACCGCATCGAACATGCGCAAGTGGTCGATCCCGCGGATATTCCGCGATTCGCCAAGCTTGGCGTGATTGCGTCGATGCAGCCCAGCCACTTGCTCACGGACATGAACTGGGCCGAGGACCGCCTGGGTCCGCAGCGCGCCGCCTATTCCTATGCCTGGAAGGCTTTCCTTGACGCGGGCGTCCCTCTGGCATTTGGCACCGATTATCCCGTGGAGCCCATTTCGCCATTTCGCGGAATCTACGCTGCCGTCACGCGCCAAAATGAAGCCCGAACAAGGACATACTTCCCCGAGAACAAACTGACGCGCGGACAGGCGCTCTATGCCTACACACAGGGCTCGGCGTACGGGGAGTTCGCCGAAAAACATAAAGGCAAGCTCGTACCCGGCTACGATGCGGATTTCATTCTTGTCGACCGCGACTTGTACGGAATTGGAGCGCCTGCCATCCTCTATTCGCTCGTTCTGGAAACGTATGTCGCCGGGCAGCGGGCCTTTCCACCAGAGACGGGCGCACAATAGCCTTTTCAGCCGAACTTTGCCGGGACCGGAGCCGTTTCCCCGCCCTGCGCTTCGTGGTCTTTCATTTCGACTCGCATTGTCGGCAGCGCATGCGGATACTTTTCACGCACAAACTCAACCATCTTCTCCCGCACCAGGCAGCGCAGATCAAACATCTGAGAAGAGCCCCTTGAACTCATCAGGCATCGCAACTCCATTGGGCGGTCGGTAAGGTTGGTCACTTGCAGGCCGCACACCCGCTTGTCCCACAATGGCGACTCCTGCACGATGCGCAAGAACTCCGCTCGCAATGGCCTCACTGGAACCGAATATTCCGTGTACAGGAATGCAATCCCCAGCAGATCCCCCGTTCGCCGTGTCCAATTCTCAAAGGGCTGTTCATGAAAAAACTCAGCGGCGTCAACGGCAGTGCGATCAAGAGCCCAATCGAGAGAAAGACTCCGCGCGCAGGCCTGGCCAGGTACTTTCGCAACTCCAGGCTCCGAGGCCGGCTTTCAGTTTGCTGGTTCCGCAATAAGCGAAACACCAGGCAGTGAAACCCGTTGCCAAACACGAAAACTGCCGAAAACAGGAAGATTCCATACAACCAGTCGCGCTCTGAAAGCCCTGGAATCAAGGTGGTTTCGCCTCATTCGCTTGGATGCAGGATCAGATTGCCGGACTGTCTCAAACCGGGTACCCGCCGCGTTAGCGTGCAGCATGCCCTGGCGAGACTCTTTGCGCGGGTCTGCGTCTATACGCCTAGATAGGTCCTTTGCCTACAGCAGTCCGACACCCCAGCAACGCGTTTGCATCTAAGCTGTTGTGGGTCCTTGGTCCCGCTTGCAAAGGATCCTCGGGCCAGGCGGGATTGCCCGCCACTGGCTATACTGGTAGTTGGTGCAGTTCACAATCCAGCCGGTAGGCTGGTCATCCGACGAGGTCACAGAACCCATGAAATCGCTCTTTGAACGCCTGCGCGAACGCCGTCTCGCTTCGGCATTTGTGTTGCTTGCCACTCTCTCGGCCGCCATTGTGGCCGGTTCATTTGCCGCACACGGGGTCCGCGGTCAGGAAAAACAGAACGACAGTTCCGACGCCAGTCCGCTGCGGGTAGTCAATTCTCCAGTTCCTCCTAACGAGTTTGTGAAGATCGCCCAGCAGGTCGGCCCAGCGGTGGTCAACATCAACACCCAGACTCTTCCCAAACAGTCGGCGGCCAAGCCGCGCCGCAACCCGAATCAGCGCCTTCACCCCGCACCGCAGAATCCAGGCGACGACGATCAGGACGGCGACCAGCAGCAACAAGGCCAGGGGCAGGGCAACTTCCAGGACTTCTTCAACCGGTTCTTCGGCGGCCAGGGTCCGGACATGGATGGCGGCGACGATGGCGGAGGCGTTCGTGAATCCCTTGGGTCCGGTTTCATCGTCGATCCAAAGGGCTACATCATCACCAACAATCACGTCATTGAGAAGGCTGACAAAATCTACGTCAAGCTGTCCACAGATCCCGATTCACAGGATCTGGGACGCCCGGCTCGGGTGATCGGTGTCGATAAGGCTACCGATCTGGCCGTGATCAAGATTGACACCAGCACTCCGCTCCCAACCGTGAAACTCGGCAACTCTGACACCGCCCAGGTAGGCGACTGGGTTGAAGCTATCGGCAGTCCCTTTGCGCTTTCGCAGACGGTCACCGCCGGCATTATCTCAGCCAAGAACCGCACCATTGAACCGGGCGCGAGCGGCCAATTCCAGCACTTTATCCAAACCGACGCCGCCATTAACCCCGGTAACTCGGGTGGGCCACTGCTGAACATGAACGGCGAAGTTGTCGGCGTTAACACCGCCATCTTCACCCAATCGAACGGCTACCAGGGCATCGGCTTTGCCATGCCGTCCAAAACGGTTGTGGAGATTTACAACGACCTCATCAGTCCCAGCCACAAGGTCACTCGAGGCTCCATCGGAATTGAATTCCGCGAAGGCCTGTCGGGCGCCGTCAATCGCGTCTACGGTTTCAAGAATGGCGTACTCGTGCAGAGAGTCACCTCTGGCGGGCCTGCGGACAAGGGTGGCGTCAAGGTGGGAGACATTATTACCACCATCGATGGCCGCCCCATCAAGGATGGCGACGACCTGGTGAACGAGATCGCCAGCCGGAGACCCGGCTCAACCATTCGCCTGGGATTCCTCAGGGATGGCAAACAGTCCGATGCCACGGTCACCATCGGGGATCGCGACAAGGTCTTTGCCGATCTCGGAAGCCAGCAATCTGAGGTTAGCCCTGAAGAGAAGGGCGATGCAGGAGAGGCAAAGCTCGGCATCATCGTCCGCGATGCAGGCTCGTCATCAGCCGGAAAGGTGCACACCCCCGGAATGGTTGTTCAGTCCGTGCGCACCGGTTCTTTCGCCGATCTGGTGGGCGTTGAGCCTGGCCTGGTCATCGTTCGCATCAACAAGCAACCGACAACAACCCGGGAGCAGTTCGACGCCGTGGTGAGCAAATTGAAATCGGGTGATGACGTCGTCTTCGAAGTCATTGATCCCAAACACCCCGACAGTGGACTGAACTTCCTCGCCGGGACCTTGCAGTAGGATCGCGAAGGCGCCGGGCCGGGGATTCCCAGCCCGGCGCCTTTTTGCCCCGATCGGACAGATTTTCGATTCTCTGTCGAATTATTGCCCACAATGTGGGACTTTTCCGATAAAATCGCTATCAAAACACCGGCAGGTTTTCGTTTTTTAAAGAGGTAATGAGTTTTGTCCTTTTCTAAAGCCAGCGTCGCATTCATCTTCCTAACGGCGCTGATTGTCTCACCCGCATTTGGCTCGCGCGTTCATCGGTCCCCGACCAGCGGCCGTGCGCATGGCTCGCATAAGGTCGTTCGCTCGCATAGACTCCACGGCCAGCAAGCCATTGAGCCAGCCCGCGTCACTGAAATCCAACAAGCGCTCATTCGCGAGCACTACCTCTCTGGCGAAGCCACCGGAAAATGGGATGCTACCACTGAGGCCGCGATGCAGAAGTACCAGGCCGACCAGGGATGGCAGACCAAGCTGATGCCAGATTCGCGCGCCATCAAAAAGTTGGGCCTGGGTCCTGATTACTCGCACGCCATCAACGCCAGCAACTCTTCTTTTGGCGAACCGCCTCCCGCCAGCACCATCCCCCCTGTCCAGTCCGCCGGCTTTACCGATGCCTCCGGCGTGAGCCACTGATTTGGTCCTTCGATCTCAAGCGAACCCAGCTGTACCTGCACACCATCTGTGGTCACGGTGAACCCCAACGAGAAAGGCCGTCCATTGGACGGCCTTTCTCGTAAGCGCCTCTCGTTCCGGCCTTTAGAAATGGAACGCCGGAATTCCCTTCAGCAGGAACTCGTACCGCGGCCGCAACGCGTCCGGTCCTGACGTGATCGTGCTGTCGAGATGAATCAGTTCATCGGCCTTCCCATACTTTGGCCACTCCGGCAGTCCCGGCCCGTTCGGGTCGCCAGTCTTGGCAAAGTTGGTCCAATAGCTCATGAACTGCTCGCTCAGCTTGCGATCCTCGGGCCGCCAATCTGAGCCGGGCCTTGTGTCCAGTGTCCCGAAGACATATTCGATGTCATCGGAATGGAACGCAAACGATCCCGGATGGAACTTGCTCGGCGGAGCAGCCAGCTCAAAGTGATAGCGGTATACGGGCGATTCGCCGGTCTTCCGATGCGCTTCAAGCCACTTCCAGGTGCCCAGCGCAATAAAGGAGTCGCTGCCGTAGTCAATGGACGAGCGAAGCGCCTGAGCGTCTGTGTCTCCCGGATAAAGGGTCAGAAACTCTGGTGCCCGGTCCTTGAAGAGTCCCGTGGCCATTCCTTTCCACTGATCCGCCGTCATTCCGCGCATGGCGATAAAGCTGCCCTCGTCGCGGTTCCAGCCTGCAATCAGAGGCACATGGGCTTGCTTGCCAGCGGCGTACGTATCGGCCACCTGCTCCACCAGCACCTTGCCATCAATCGTCGGCGGGAAGCCGCCCTGCTTGCCCTTCACCGCCGCTAGCATCTTATCCGTCGACATTGCGCGCAGTTCCGACAGCGACTTCACCCCAATTGACCGAACCCAGTCGTCATCCTTTTTCTCGCGCGCTTCCAGGGTGTCGGTCGGAAGCACATCGCTGAATGCTGCTCCGCTCTCGCCGATCCCCTTCGCGAAAAGCCCCCGCGCCAGCGGTGAAGCAATCAGCGTGCTCACGGCGAATGACCCTGCGCTTTCGCCAAAGATTGTCACATTGTCCGGATCGCCGCCGAACTTCTTGATGTTGGCCTTGACCCACTGCAGCGCAGAGACCATATCGAGCAGTCCGTAGTTTCCAGCCGCTCCATTGCCCTCCTTTGCCAGGTCAGACGTAGCAAGAAAGCCGAACACACCCAGCCGGTAATTGATGGTCACCAGAATCACGCCCTTGAGAGGCAGGAAGTCGCCATTATGCCGCGGCTCAGAGCTTGCCCCGCCCGAGTAGCCTCCTCCATGAATCCAGAACATCACCGGGAGCTTGCTCTTATCGCTGGAATCGGCTGGTGCATAAACATTGAGAAACAGGCAATCTTCGCTCTGCCCTGCATCCTGAAAAATCATGTCGGCAAAGACCGGTCCCTGTGCGCAGTGCGCGCCGAATTTGGTCGCATCGCGTGCGTCTTTCCATTTTGCTGCTGGCTGAGGCGCCTTCCAACGCATTTCACCAACCGGCGGAGCCGCGTAGGGCAATCCCAAAAACGCCTTCACTTTGCCGTCATTGATTGTTTTGCCTTGTACTTTGCCTTGCTCGGTCTTTACCGTGAGCGAATCCGCGTGTAGCGCCGTGGCCAGTCCCAGTACGAATCCGGCGGCCGCCAGTGCACACGTTACCTTCATTGCCTTTTGCATCACAAGAATCCTCCGCGGAACACCATATCAGGACGGGCCGCCGGCCGTGCGAGTTTCAGGCTTGCTTTGACTGGCCGGCAGTTCAGCCGAGCTCAGGTCGTCTCCGGCCGAAGCAGGTCGGCAATCGTCTCGCGGCGACGAATCAGCGTGGCCTTTCGGCCCTCAACCAGCACCTCGGCCGGGCGCATGCGGGTGTTGTAGTTCGAGCTTTGCGCCATCCCGTAAGCCCCTGCATCCAACAAAGCCAACAGGTCACCGGGCTCCATCGGCTTCAGTTTCCGGTCTCGCGCAAAAAAGTCTCCAGTCTCACACACCGGTCCCACCACATCCACCGCGCGCACTCTTCCTGCACGAGGCCTCACCGGAACAATCTCATGGTGGGCTTGATAAAGTGCAGGCCGGATCAAGTCGTTCATGGCTGCATCGGTGATCACAAAAGTCTTCTTCCCATTGCTCTTCACCTGGAGCACCCGCGCGACCAATGCCCCTGCCTGCCCCACCAGGAATCGCCCTGGCTCAAGCAGGAGTGTTCCTTCAAATCCACTCAATGCCCGTTCAATGGCTGCGGCGTATTCTTGCACTTTGGCTGTGGCATCAAAGACTCCGCCGTGATAATCGATCCCCAGGCCGCCGCCTGCATCGATTGCCTTCAGCACAATACCCTCACGCCGCAGCTCGCTCACCAGCTTGGCTACCCTCTGCATCGCCGCGCCAAACGGCTCCGCCGAGCGAATCTGTGACCCGATATGAACGCTCACTCCATGGGCCTCGAGCCATTTGTGACCCGCTGCTGCATTGTAAATTCGTGCCGCCTGCCGGATGTCGATGCCGAATTTGTGCTCCCTCAAGCCCGTTGAAATGTAAGGATGCGTCTCGGCAAACACGTCAGGGTTCACCCGCAGAGCAAACCGAGCCTTCTTCTTGAGCCTGGCCGCACGCTTTGCCAGCATCCCCAGCTCCACCTCGCTCTCCACGTTGAACTCCAGGATTCCGGCATTCAGCGCGAGGTCAATCTCCGCCTCCGTCTTGCCCACGCCGGAAAAGACCACCCGATTCAAAGCCGCGGGAGCGGCTACGCGCACACGCTCCAGTTCACCGCCGGAAACAATGTCGAATCCAGCGCCCCGAGCCGCCAACAACTTGATAATCGCCAGAGCCGAATTCGCTTTAACCGCGTAGCAGACCAGGTGCTCCCTCTCCCGCAACGCCTGTTGAAATAGGCCGAGCCGCTCCACAATCTGATCGGCGGAGTAGACGTAGAGCGGTGTCCCAAACCGCCTGGCCAGGGTCTCAATCGAGATCTTTCCGCAGTAGAGCGAACCATTCGGCTCAGCGTGGTGAAAGGGGCGTGACGTAGAAGCTGACGTTAGTTTCAAGATGAGATTCCCGGGGGTTGGCGTTGTCTTGAGGCTACACCATTCAACAGCACGAATTAGGCATGAACCCCATCCTGAGAACTAGAATGAGGCTGGCTGAAAACGCTGATTCTCAGAGCGCCACACACCCAATTCAATGGAGGTCTCGTGACCGACCAGGAACGCCTCGACCGGCTCGCCCGTCTGAGTGAATGCATAAAGCTCGGCGAGGACGCCTACGACCAGATGTATGAACCGCGAACCCACATCAACGCCGCCGGGCATTACAGCGATGCCAAAGACTTCTTCGGCGAAGCGATAGGGCTTGCTCGCGAACTTGGTCTCAACGATCAGGAACTGGTGCTGTCGAAGCGTCTGGATCACATCAAAGCCGTCTTCCGCAGCCAGTTTTGATATTCCGGGTCAAGCCAAGACCCGTTCTCACTCACCCTGCCAACTCCAGCTCCAATTACAATACCCGAATGACCGTGTCGTCCAAAGTTGACCTTGTAGGCGTGGGGCTCAATGCCACTGACACGCTCATTCTCCTCCCGGATTATCCGGTCCGCGGTTCCAAAGTTGAATATGGCGGCGCAACCATCTTGCCCGGGGGCCAGGTGGCCACCACTGTTGTTGCCTGTCAAACCTGGGGACTCAGCACCCGCTACGTCGGCAAGCTCGGGGACGATGACGCCGCACGGCTTCATCGAGAAGCCTTCGACCGTGCCGGCGTTGAGGCCAAGCTCATCACAGTCTGCGGCAGCATGAGCCCGCAGTCCCTCATCATTGTCGATGGCGGCGGTGAGCGAACCGTTCTTTGCCGGCGCGACGAAGGCCTGGTACTGCAGCCTCAAGATCTCGATCGAGAATGGGTCGTCAACGCGCGAGCATTACATGTCGACGGGCACGATACCGCGGCTGCATTGTTGGCGGCAACCTGGGCGCGCGCCGCGGGCGTTCCGGTCATTGGCGACCTCGACGAAGTCTATCCCGGGATTCACGAACTCATCGAAAACATTGACTACCTCATCGTGAGCCGTGATTTCCCTTGCCGCCTGATGGAAGAAGACAACCTCGAAAGAGCCTTGCAGAATATGCAGATCCGCTATGGCTGCAAGCTGACCGCCGCAACTCTTGGCACTGACGGCGTGCTCGCCTGGGACGGTAGCCGCTTTCACTACAGCGCCGCATATCGCGTTCCTGTGGTCGATACCACCGGGGCCGGCGACATCTTCCATGCGGGATTCATCTACGCGTTGCTGCAGGGATGGCCACTCGGTCGGCAACTGGATTTCTCCTGCGCAGCCGCCGCCATGAATTGCATGGCCGCTGGAGCAAGGGGCGGCATTCAATCCATCAACGCGATTCATGAACTGATGGCCACAGCCTCCCGCTACCAGGCCACCTGCGCATTGCCGGTCATGAACTGATTAAGCCAGAATAAGAATCGACCACTCTTCAGGCTTTTGCCGTGCCCATCGGAGAAACCAGCAGCAGCGTCACGCTCTCTGCCGTGCGCCGACGGTGCGGCGTTCCCCGCGGAATCACCAGCATGTCGCCCTTTTTCAACGCCAGCGCGGTCGCTCCCTCTGAGGAAGGCGCTAGCCATTCCCCGGGCCCTTTGCTGTGGCCGCCTGTTGGTGTCCCGCCAAGCTCATATAGAGTCGAACCGTCGAGCACGTGAAATACGTGGTCCCGTCCCTCGTGCCACTC
>Ga0181535_10007360_pt1 | contig 11093 bp, 7 predicted proteins | sample PEATcosm2014_Bin_44_FD_119774 | JGI IMG/M metagenome (GOLD analysis project Ga0181535, IMG submission 119774) | Peatland microbial communities from MTU Mesocosm Facility, Houghton, MI, USA - PEATcosm2014_Bin17_30_metaG | ecosystem: Environmental > Terrestrial > Soil > Wetlands > Peat | place...
ATGGACGCGTTGCCGGGATTGATACGGTACTTGGCGAGAGCGCGCGCCGTGGCGGGATATTTCTTGAGGAGGAGGTGGCCGTTGTAGTGGAAGTCGCCGACGATGGGGACCGTGATGCCGCGCTTGTCGAGGCCTTCAACGATTGCGGGGACGGCCGCTGCGGCTTCTTCGTTGTTGACCGTGACGCGCACAATCTCAGAACCGGCAAGCGCAAGCGCCGCGACCTGTTCGATCGTGCCTGGGATGTCGGCTGTGTCGGTGTTGGTCATGGACTGGACGACGACCGGGACTTCCCATCCGACGCGGACCTGCCCGATTTTGACCGTTGGTGTTTTCCTGCGCTGAATCTCCGCCATGATTTTATTTTACCTTTTTCGAGAACTGCGGGCGTGTCCGGCGGCCCGCAAACCTTGTACGTGCAGTAACAAAAGTACGGTAATCTGGTCCGATGACAGACCGATCCGGCGAATTGAATTCGGTTTCGCAGGCCAGCTCCCCTTTGCGGATCCGCGGGCTGCGGAAGGCGTTTGCCGACGTGCAGGCGGTGGATGGACTTGACCTGGAAGTCCTTCGCGGCGAATGCTTTGGGTTGCTGGGGCCGAATGGGGCAGGGAAGACGACCACTATTGAAATTTGCGAGGGGCTGACCGCCGCGGACGAGGGCACGGTTGAGCTGCTGGGGCTGAACTGGAGCACCGGCGCCGACGAGTTGCGGCAGCGGATCGGGATTCAACTGCAGGAGACGCAGTTCCCTGACAAGCTGACCGTGGAGGAGACGCTGAAGCTTTTCCGGAGCTTCTACCGGCGCGGCATTTCCATGGAGGAGTCGATTCGCACGGCGCAACTGGAAGAGAAGCGGAAGGCGCGCGTGGGGGGACTTTCGGGCGGGCAAAAGCAGCGGCTGGCGATGGCGACGGCGCTAGTGGGCGATCCGGAGTTGCTGTTTCTGGATGAGCCGACGACGGGGCTCGATCCGCAGGCGCGGCGGCATCTGTGGGACCTGGTGGATGAGTTGAAGCAGGCCGGGCGCACGATTATTTTGACGACGCACTACATGGAAGAGGCGGAGCGGCTGTGCGATCGCGTGGCCATTATGGACCACGGGCGGGTGATTGCGCTGGGCACGCCGCAACAACTGATTGCGACCGTGGGCGGCGAAGACATTGTGGAGTTCGCGGTGACGCACAGCGCGCCCGGGAGCAGCGAGCAGGTTCGGGGCGTGGTCGATGCGGCGCGGCTCACGGCGATTGCGGGGGTGCAGTCGCATCGGGTGGATGCGGGCCTGCACCAGCTCTCCGTGAGCGAGCTGCATACGACGGTGCCGCGCATTTTTGCGGCGCTGGCGGCCGAGGGGCTGCACATGAGCGAGTTCCGCACCCACTCGGCGACGCTTGAGGATGTGTTTGTGCGGCTGACGGGGAGGAACTTGCGCGATGAATAAGCTGGAGCTGAGCAGCCTGTACCAGTTGACGATGGCGCGCTTTCGGCTGCTGTCGCGCGAGCCGGAGGCGATCTTCTGGATCTTCATTTTTCCGATTCTGCTGGCTGCTGGGCTTGGGATCGCATTTCGCAACCGACCTGCGGATGTGTTGCCGGTAGGGGCAACGACGCCGCAACTGATGCAGGCGATGGCAGCGGACCCGGGGTTGAAAGCGACCCAGTTGGACGAGGCCGCTGGAGGAGCGGCATTGCGGACGGGCGCCATTCTGCTGCTGGCCGTCGAGATTCCGAACGGTGTTGCCTACAAATATGACGACACCAATCCCGATGCGCGCACGGCGCGGATGATCGCGGACCGCGCAATTCAGGCGGCTGCCGGGCAGCGCGATGCAGTTCATGCCGAGAATCAGTTGATCCATGAGACGGGTTCGCGCTACATCGACTTTGTAGTGCCGGGCCTGCTCGGGATGAACCTGATGGGCTCGGCGATCTGGGGTTTGGGGTTTGCGATTGTGGAGGCACGGCAGAAAAAACTGCTGAAGCGCATGGTGGCTTCGCCTATGCCGCGCTGGCAGTACCTGGCTTCGTTTCTGCTTTCGCGCCTGGTGATGCTGGTGCTTGAGGTGGGAGCTTTTCTGGGGTTTGCGGGGCTGGTATTCGGTGTGCCGTTTCGCGGGTCGCTGTGGCAGCTTGCGATTTTGTGCGTGCTGACATCGATGGCGTTTTCCGCGCTGGGCTTGCTGATTTCATCACGGGCCAAGACCATGGAGGCGGCGTCAGGATTGATGAACCTGGTGATGCTTCCCATGTGGATTCTCTCCGGGGTGTTCTTTTCGGCATCGCGATTCCCGGCGGTGATTCAGCCGTTTGTGCGGGCGCTGCCCCTGACGGCGGCTAATGAGGCACTGCGCGCAAATATGCTGCAAGGCGTGGGACTGAATCATCTGTTGACGCCGGTAGCGATTCTGCTGGCGTGGCTGGTGGTGCCGTTTGCGGTGGCGCTCAGGATCTTCCGGTGGCGCTAGGGCGGCGCTGGAAATCTGGTGAACGCTTTACCGAGTTTGCCGGGGACCGACAACGACGCACGCGCGCCAATTTGATCGGGCACAATAGGAGAATCGGTCGCCAGGGATTTCTGGCCGCGCAAGGCCTGACCCAGTCCGGCTAAAATTGCATGAGTATGGATAAGACAAACTCTGTCCCCGGAGCCGGCTCCGACTCCGGTCTCGTCACTGTCAATGACACGATTCTCGACGGCAGCCGTTTTGTGCGCGCGTGCCTGCGCAAGCCAGTCGACCGCACGCCCGTCTGGTTTTTGCGCCAGGCGGGGCGCTATATGCAGGAGTACCGCGACGTGCGCAAGCACCACACGCTGGTGGAGATTTGCAAGCAGCCCGAGATTGCCGCCGAGGTGACGATTACGGCCGCGGAAAAGCTGGGCGTGGATGCAGCGATCATCTTTGCCGATCTGCTGCTGCCTTTGGAGCCCATGGGACTGCCGTTCGAGTTCCAGGCGGGCGAGGGGCCGGTGGTGCATCATCCGGTGCGCACGGCTGAGGATGTGCGGGCGCTCAGGACAGACAGGGCCGATGAACTGGCGTATGTGGCGCGCGCCATTCAAAAGGTGGCTTCGCATTTCAAAGACCGGCTGGGGATTATCGGCTTCTGCGGGGCGCCGTATACGCTGGCCAGCTACATGATCGAGGGCGGCGGTTCAAAGAATTACATCCACACCAAGCAGATGATGTATCGCGACCCGCTTTCGTGGCGGCTGTTGCTGGACAAGCTGGTAAAGGTGCTTGAGGCATACTGCCTGCTTCAGGTGCAGGCGGGCGCAGACGTGATCCAGATCTTCGACAGTTGGGTTGGGTCGCTGGGCCTGGCCGATTATCGCGAGTACGCGTTTGACGCGTCGAAGCGGCTGGTGCGCTCTGTGCAGGCGATGGGCGTGCCGGTGATCTACTTTGGCGTGGAGACGGCGGGGCTGCTCGGCGAGATGGCTTCGACGGGCGCGGACGTGATTGGGCTGGACTGGCGGCAGCCTCTCGATGAAGGCTGGAAGGCTGTTGGGCACGTGCATGCAGTGCAGGGCAACCTGGATCCGATTACGCTGTTTGCGCCGCTTGAGGTTTTGGAGTTGCGGGTGAAGGAGATTCTGCGGGCGGCGAATGGGCGGCCGGGGCACATCTTCAACCTGGGGCATGGGATTGTTCCCACAACGCCGGTCGAAAATGTGCAGGCGGTGGTGCGGATGGTGCGGGAGTTTCGTTTGGAGCAGGCGCATGGCTAAACAAGCTGTTCTGCTGCTGGCCCATGGGACTCCGGAAACTGTGGAGCAGATTCCCGAATATCTGCGCAACGTGGTGAGTGGCAGGCCGCTGCCGCAGACAGTGATTGAAGAGATTCAGCACCGCTACAGCCTGATTGGCAAGAGCCCGCTGACCGAGATCACGATGGAGCAGGCGCGGCTCGTAGAAGCGGTTCTTGCGGAATGTGGGCATCCTGTCCGGGTTTATGTGGGGATGCGGAACTGGCGGCCTTACATTCCCGATGTGGTGCGGCAGATGCGGGCCGATGGGGTAGAAGAGGCCGCGGTGATCTGCATGGCGCCGCAGAATTCGCGCACCAGCGTGGGGCTCTACAGGCGCGCTGTTGAGGCGGAGGCAGGCGGACTGCGCATTGATTTCACGCCGGGTTGGGCGCAAAATCCGCTGCTCGCTGAGGCTTTTGCCGAGAGGCTCAGGCCGGTCCTGAGCAAACTGAGTGCAGAGTTGGGCGCGCCGGTTCCAGTGCTATTTACGGCGCACAGCGTGCCGACGCGCACGGTTGAGCCGCCGGCCAACCCAGAGGGCGGACCGCGGCTTTGGCCCGGCGAAGGCGCCGACCCCTATGCCGAAGAGGCAAAGCATACAGCGCAATTGGTTGCGGCGCTTGTGCCTGAAATTCCGCGGTGGTGGTTTGCTTTCCAAAGCCAGGGCGCGAGCGGCGGACCATGGATTGGTCCATCGGTTGAAAGCACGCTCGACGGAATCGCGGCTGAGGGCGTGAAAGCGCTGGTCTTGCAGCCGATTGGCTTTCTCTGTGACCATGTCGAGATTCTTTACGACGTGGACCATCTGTTCCGCGAATATGCTGCTGGAGTCGGGATTAGGCTGGAACGGCCTGAATCGCTGAACGGGTCGGTCACGCTGGCCAGGGCAGTGGCGGAGCTGGCGCGGCTTGGATTGCAGCGGTTGCGGGGCTGAGCGGCGGCCGGCCCGATCCTTTTCTGACAAGTGGGTAACTTGCCAGGTGACTCAAGATGACGTTTTTGTCATGTGCGCGCTCAAGGACTTTCCGGATGTTTAGGATTGTTTTTTGGCACCGTCCATGAGCCCCAAGAAGGAGTGCGCGTTCTGGCTCGAACGTGGGATTCAATTGGGCCTGGTGCCGTTGTTTTAATTGGCATAAGAAAACCGAACCTCAGGGAGCAGAAATTTGCCGGAGGAAGAAAAAGAGCAGCAAAGCGTGGCGGAGGAAGCGGGACAGCCGTTCCAGTGTCCCCGTTGCAGCGCCGAGCACATGAAGCGGACGCGGCGCGAGGGGTTTTTCAAGCAAAGAGTCTGCGCGGCTTTTGGATACTACCCGTGGCGCTGCACCAAATGCCTGGGAAACTTCCTGCTCAAGAGGCGCGCATTGCACCGGAGACGCCGACAGACAACGCTTGCCGCGGAGCAGGCCGCCAATTCCGGGAGCGCTCCGAAGTAAGGCCTCAGGACCGGAAGAAATTCCTGGCCAGAAAGATTACGTTGGCAGGCCGCTCGGCTAGCCGGCGCATGAAGTAGGGGTACCAATCGGTTCCGAACGGAATATAGACGCGGACTTTGTATCCCAGCTGAACCAGCTTGCGCTGCAGATCGCGGCGGACACCATACAGCATCTGAAACTCATAACGGCTGGGCTCGATGCCGTTCTTTTTGGCATGGGCTTTGATGGCTTCGATCATCGCTTCGTCGTGCGTCGCGAGGCCGTGGTAGAGAGGGCTATCGATCAGCAGGCAGCCAAGTCGAACGTAGTTCGCATCCACGTCCGCTTTATGCGGGAACGCCACTTCGGCGGGTTCCTTGTAGGCCCCTTTGCACAGGCGCACGCGAATGCCCTCGGCGATAAGTTGCTCGATGTCCGACTGGGAGCGGTAAAGATAAGCCTGGATTACCACGCCCACCGCATCCCGCGCCTCGGGCCGCGCATGAATGCGGCGCACAATGTCAAGCGTGGTCTGCGTGACTTTTGCGTCTTCCATGTCGATGCGGACAAAGTTGCCCGTGGCACGGGCATGTTCGGCCAGCTTCCAGGCGATCGTCTCGGCCAGCAATGGATCGAGCTCAAGGCCCATCTGCGTGAGCTTTACGCTGATGTTGGCATTCAGCTTGCGCACGGCAAGCATGTCGAGAAGCTGGTGGTAGATGTCGGCGGCCCGGTGCGCCTCGACTTCGGTGGTAACACTCTCGCCAAGCGAATCGAGAGTGACGGCTATGCCTTGCTGGTTGACGGATTCTGCCACGCGCAGAGCGTCGGCGATTTCCATGCCCGCAATGAAACGGGAGCTGAGGCGCACGCCAAGGCTTGAGTTTTCACAGAAGTGGCGCAGAGGGCGATTGCGGGAAAGTGCAATAAAAGCGGAACGCATTAAAGGCATCAGAAGCCTCTTCCGAAGAGTGCGCAGGGGAAAGCTTATCTGCCGGACAATCCAGTTTCGCACGAACCGGAGGACCGTGCGCCATGGCCCGATTGGGGAATGGCGGTGTTGAAAACCTGGACGAAACCACGCGAAAAGAGGATGACTCTGCAGCGTGGTTTCGAGGTTTCTTTAACGAACTTTGTAGACGGCGCTTCGATGAGGCGGCAAGGTTACGCTGATTTCTTTTGAATCCTTGAGGGTTGCGTCGCTCCAAAGGTCCTGAGCCTGATGCTTCTTGTCGTCGAGGCCAAGTTGTTTCCATGTTGCTTTGAGTGTGACCGGTTTGTCGTCGAGATTAGAAAACGAAAAGTACTCGGCATAGTTTCTTGCGCCTGGAGAGCCGGCAGTGCCGCGCCACACCCTGGCAGCCTCAAAACCCGTAGGCAGGCTTGCCTGTTCGACAGGATGGCTGTAGGTGAGGCTCTGGTTCATAAAGAGCACGGCCTGGTTGCTGATGAGCGAGCGCGTGAAGTCGTCGAGCCGGGTGAGATTGGCGCCAAGAATCAGCGGCGAGCGGGAGATGGCCCACAGGGTGAACTCGGTTTGCTGCTCGTCGTGCGTTTCGCGGGATTGCCTTGGCTCGCCCAGGCCGGGATGCGGCCCGAGCCAGCCCTCGGGAAGCATGTCCGCGTCCGGCCAGTTGCCGGGCTTGACATATGGAACCCACTCGGCGATCCTGTCGAATTCTTCTTTCAGGCCAAAGGGAAACTCGCTTTGCCCCGGCTTGTGGTTTGCTGTCCACAGGTCCCAGTGGTCGTCGGTGATGCGCCACATCTGCGCGTATTTGCCCACCTCGACGGCATGCGTGAGCTGCGTGGGGCCGGGCGAAAGGCTCAACACAATGGGGCGACCGGTTTTCTTGATGGCCTCGGCGATCTGGCGAATCTCAGAGGGGCGGTAAGGATGGTCGCTGATGCAGTCGACCTTGATGTAGTCGAGTCCCCAATTGGCATAGAGCTTCAGCATGGAGTCGTAATAGGCCTGGCCGGCTTCGTTGTCCTTGACTCCCCAGTTGCCGTCGTCCCACGGGCAGGGCGTGGTCAGGTCGGCCGCGTCTTCGGCGTGGAAGTTCGAGCCGGCGATGGGCAGGTTCTGCTTGACGACTCCGCGGGGAATTCCGCGCACAATGTGAATTCCGAACTTGAGGCCTTGCGCGTGAACCCAGTCGGCGAGGGGTTTGAAGCCTTGTCCGTTCGCCGAGGAAGGGAAGCGGTCCGCCACGGGGATGAGCAGGCCGTTCTGATCCCAGAGATATTGTTTCTCATCGAGATTGTGGCCGTTAGGGTTGGCCATGTACCATCCCTCGTCGATGACCGCGTATTGCCAACCGAAGCGCTCGATGCCGGCGAGTACTGTGGCGTTGGCCTTGAAATCGGCTTCATCGATGGTCAGCCCGTAGGCGTCCCAGCTATTCCAGCCCATGGGCGGCGTGGGAGCAACGGTCTGCGCGTGGTTGAGGGTTGCGGCGAAGAAAACTGCGGCGAAAAACAAAGCGGAAAAAAGCGTGCGGCGGGACATGCGTAAACGTATAGCACAATTGGCCCGGTCGGTGCAGGTCAGGCGCTGCGGCATGGGAAGCAGATTTCGACTTGCGCACGTACAATTACGCGCATGAAGCCGCTTACGCTTTCTCGTCGCCAATTTCTTGAGATTTCTGCCGGGGCTGGTTCGAGCGCCGCGCTGGCGCAGGCAGTTCCAAGCGCTCTGCTTGGTCAGGGCGCCGTTGTTCCCGCGCTCACGCCCGACGCGATTCCCGCATGGGCGTCGAAGCCGATGCGCTGGATGCAACTGACGCTGGTGGAAGATGACCCGATCCACTATGACCCTGCGTTCTGGATTGAGTACTGCAGGCGGACGCACTCAGAAGGCGCGTGCCTGAGCGGTGGAGGCTGCGTTGCCTACTACCCGACGGAGGTTCCGTTCCATCATCGCAGTGCGTTTCTGGGCGATCGCGATGTACTGGGCGAGCTGATCACGGGATGCCGCAAGCAGGGGATGACGATCTTGATCCGCACGGATCCTCATGCCACGTACGACGACGCGAAAGAGGCGCATCCGGACTGGATCGCGGTGGACGCGGATGGGAAACCGCGTCGGCATTGGTCGTCGCCGGAGATGTGGCTTACGTGCGCCTACGGGCCGTACAACTTCGAGTTCATGACCGCGGTGCACAAGGAGATCATGACGCGGTACCGGGTGGATGGACTCTTCCATAATCGCTGGGAAGGGAACGGCATCTGCTACTGCGTCCATTGCGTAGAGAATTTCCGCGCGGCGACCGGAATGGAGTTGCCGCGGACCACGGATGCCAGGGCGCCGGTTTATCTGGCGTGGCAGCACTGGCGGCAGGAGCGGCTGCTGCAACTGCTCGACGTGTGGAACGGCGCCATCCGCGAGATCAATCCCAACTCATGGTGCGTGCCCAACGGCGGTGACGTGGCGCTGAGCACCATGGACGCGCTTGCTCTGACGGGACGCATGCCGCTGCTTGTTGCCGATCGACAGGGACGCAGCGGGCTGGCGGAGCCGTGGCTGATTGGCAAGGTGGCCAAGGAGTTTCGCGCGGTGGTCGGGCAAAAGCCGGTGATCGGCCTCTTCAGTGTGGGCCTCGAAGAGCGCTACCGCTGGAAGGATAGTGTGACCAGCAATGCCGAGATCCGTATTTGGGTGCTGGATGCGATCGCGAATGGAATGCGGCCGTGGTGCAGCAAGTTTTCCGGAACGCTGCACGATGAGCGTTGGCTTGCGGGCGTGGAAGACATTTTTGTGTGGACTGCGAAGAACGAAAAGTATCTGACCCACGAGAAGCCGCTGGCGCGCGTTGGGGTTGTTTACTCGCAACAAACGGCCTGGTACTACGGCGGCGAGCAGGCGCGCGCCAAGGTGGAGAACTACGGGCTGGGCTGGTACCAGGCGCTGGTTGAGTCGCGCATTCCATTTGAGATGGTGCACGATAAGCTGCTGGATGCTGGACGGCTCGCGAACGTCAAGACGCTGATCCTGCCGAACATTGCGGTACTGAGCGACGCGCAATGCGAGCAGCTTCGGGCCTTTGTTGCCTCGGGCGGAAGCATTGTGGCGACGCATGAGACGAGCCTCTACGACGAGCTTGGGGTGCGGCGCAAGAACTTTGCCCTGGCCGATCTTTTCGGCGTGGACTGGACGGGAAAATCGGAAGGGCCGATGCAGAACTCCTACATTCGGCTGGAGCACGAGGCGCTGCCGCACTCGCCGTTCTTCGCAGGGCTTGAGGATGCCCCGCGGGTGATCAATGGCGTTGCGCGGCTGGAAGTTTCCCCGAGGGAGAAGTTTGCCGAGACGCCGTTCACGCTGATTCCGAGCTACCCGGATCTGCCGATGGAGAAGGTCTATCCGCGCGTGGCGAAGACCGACATCTCGTGCCTTTACCTGCGCCAGCCCGCGGGCCGCGTTGCTTATTTCCCGTTCGATATTGACCGCACGTTCTGGGAGGTGCTCTCAGAAGATCACTTGAAGATGATGCGCAACACTCTGCGTTGGGCTACGAACGAGCCGCCGGTGTTTGAGGTTGAGGGTCATGGCGTACTCGACGTGACGGCGTGGCAGAATCCTGGATCGATCACCGTGCACATGGTGAACCTGACCAATCCGATGACGATGAAGGGGCCGTATCGCGAGTTCTTTGCTGTGGGACCACAGACGGTGAAGCTGAGAGTAGCCGACGGTGTGCGGGCTAAGGACGCGACGCTCCTCGTGGCGGGCAAGACGGTCCCGGTCGAACGCGCCGGTTCCACTTTGACTTTTACTGTGCCTTCGGTTCTGGATCACGAGGTCGTGGCGATCGAGATATAGAGCAAAAGAACAAACTTCAGTGGCGTTCATACTTTTCGCAAGATTACACAAACTCCAGTGACGTCGGTGTGACCTCGATCTCGATTTGCCGCACGCCGAGATGGGGGTGAATCGCGGTCAATTTCACAGCGCCCGCCATCTCGAGGGTCCTTATCCAGATTGCGCCGGTGCCGCCCACAAGCGAGAACGGATTGTCGCCGATAATCTCGGCGGGGCCGGTGATTTCAAATCGAATTGCGTCGTTGGCAAAGGGCTGAATGGCGCCGAACTCATCTGTCACGCGCAGGACGACGCGTGTCGAGTCGGCTCCGTCGGCAATGAGCGAGGTGTCGTCGGGCACGAGCGCAAATTTGCGGGCAACACCTGCGCCGGAGAGGGATTTGGAGAGGACGAGTTTGCCGCCGATGTAGCCGTCGATGCGGAGATCGCCCCAGACTTCGCGGCATTTGCTGAGGTCGGCCGCAAAGGGCGGGTGCTTGAGGTGCGGAAACTCGGCGTGGTTAGGATCTGCCTCAGCTAAAAGCGCGCCGCCGACATAAAACTTCAAGTGATCGCAGTTGGAGCAGACCACGGCGGTCGAAAATCCAACATTCTCATCGCCGCGCGCCCAGTGGAAGGCCGGTTCAAGAACGATCTCTTCTTCTGGATCGCATTGCGATTTGTAGAAACCCGCCGCCGGCTTGGGTTCGCGGAAGATGTCCATGACGCCGTGGTAGCAGATGCGGTCGCCGGAGCCGAAGTTGCCGTGGGTGTTGTAGTCGAACGCGCACCAGCCGATGCCGCCTGCGTATTGCGGATTGGAAGCAAGCTGATCGTGAATGCGGGCGTGGCGCAAGGTGTGCTCGCGCAGCCGCTCCACGTTATCGATCGTCTTGGTGGGATAAGTGTGGCCCACGAATTCGGTGTTCAGATAAAGCGGATGATTCGGGGTCTTCAGAGGGAAACCAAAGTCGTTCATGGTGAAGACGTCTTCGAGGAATTCCGACTCCTGAAAGTAGCGGATGCCGCCGGTTTGGCGCGAGGGATCGAGTTGATGCGCCAGGGCATTGGTCCGCGTGTAGAAGTCGTGATCGTCCTGCGACTCGTTGATGCGCACACCCCA
>Ga0181535_10007362_pt1 | contig 11090 bp, 8 predicted proteins | sample PEATcosm2014_Bin_44_FD_119774 | JGI IMG/M metagenome (GOLD analysis project Ga0181535, IMG submission 119774) | Peatland microbial communities from MTU Mesocosm Facility, Houghton, MI, USA - PEATcosm2014_Bin17_30_metaG | ecosystem: Environmental > Terrestrial > Soil > Wetlands > Peat | place...
ACAGGGTGGTCTGCGCCTGCAAGGCGGTCACCATGTCGCTGGTGCCGGCGATCACCTGGGCGCGGGCGATATCGGCGGCGAGTTGGGCCACCGCCACGGCGTCGCGCTCCAGTGCCTCCTGCTCGGTGGCATAGCGATAGGCGGCCAGCGCGTTCTCGACATCGGTGAAGGCCTGCACGATCGACTTGCGGTAGTCCGCGAGCAGTTCGTCGGAGCGGCCGCGCGCCTGGCTGAGGCTGGCCTGCAGGGCGCCGTTGTCGAAGATGGTCTGGCTGGCGCTGGCCGCTGCCTGGACGAACAGCGAGCCGGGGCCGAACAGGGTGCCGAGGGCAAAGGCCTGCCAGCCGCCGGCGGCGGTCAGCTCCACGGTGGGGAAGAAAGCGGCGCGGGCGGCGCGGATGTTGGCGTTGGCGGATTGCAGGCTGGCCTCGGCAAAGGCGACGTCGGGGCGGCGGGCCAGCAGGTCGCTGGGCAGGCCGGGCGCCACCTCGGGCAGCGACAGCGTGTTCAGCGTGCCCGGGCGTACCGTGATCGCTTCCGGCGGCTGGCCGGTCAGGATGCCCAGGCCGTTGACAAACTGCTCCAACTGGCTGCGCAGGGGGGGAATGCCGGCGCGGATGCCCGCCACCAGCGCCGCCTGCTGCGCCACGTCCAGCTGCGAGGCGGTGCCGGCATCGAGCCGGGCCCGGATGGCGCGCAAGATCTCCTCGGAATCGCGCAGGTTGCGTTGTGCCACGTCCAGCCGGTCCTGGGTGGCCAGGGCCTCGAACCAGGTGGTGGCAACGCTGGTGACGGCGGTCAGCGCCACCGTCTGCTGGTCGAAGCGGCTGGCCAGCGCGGTCGCCAGCGCCGCATCGCGGGTGGCGCGCAGCCGGCCCCACAGGTCGATCTGGTAGGAGGCGCTCGGGGTCAGGCTGTACGACCGGATTTCGGTGTCGCGGTTGCTGCGCGAGACGCCGGCGCGGGAGAGCGACTCGCGCGTCCACTGGTTCTCGCCGGTGACGCTGGCGGTGGGCAGCAGCGCCGCGCCCGCGCCGACCAGCGCGGCGTCGGCCTGGCGGATACGGGCGGCGGCGGCGAGAATGTCGAAGTTTTCGCGGCTCGCGCGGGCGATCAGGTCGTTCAGCTCGGGCGAGTTGAAGCCGGTCCACCACGTGTTCGACGGCCAGACGGGCGCACCCTCCGGCGCGCCGGCGCGCCAGGCGGTGGCGAGCACGCCGGCGGTTTCCGCGCCCTGGCTAGCGGGCGCGAGACCGCAGGCCGCGAGCACCGGCAGCACGGTCAGCAGGGCGAGGGCGGGTCGGAACAGAGCGGTCATCCGGGTTGGCGCGGCACTGGATGATCCTCTCGTACGGTGGTGTCGATCGTGGGGCAAGCAGCAGGCGTCGACCTTTTTCGCTCTGGTTCCCCTTGAAACAATCTTGCGGCGAACCGCACTATATGCAAGTCAGGATTGACAGCAACGAGGGGGGCGTCCGGGGTGTCCGATACCATCCTGGAAACGGCGGGTCTGACCAAGGAGTTCCGCGGCTTCGTCGCGGTGAACGATGTGGACCTGCGCGTCCGCCGCGGGACGATCCATGCGCTGATCGGACCGAACGGCGCCGGCAAGACCACCTGCTTCAACCTGCTGACCAAATTCCTGCAGCCGACGCGCGGCGCGATCCGCTTCCAGGGGCACGACATCACGCGCCACAAGCCGGCCGAGGTGGCGCGGCTCGGGCTGGCCCGCAGCTTCCAGATCTCGGCGGTGTTCGCCCACCTGACCGCGCTCGAGAACGTGCGGGTGGCGCTGCAACGCGCGCGCGGCGGCAGCTTCGATTTCTGGCGCAGCGACGAAGTGCTGCATTGCCACGACCGGCGCGCGCGCGAACTGCTGGAAGACGTCGGCCTGGGCGATTGCGCCGACACGCCGGCGGTCAACCTTTCCTATGGCCGGAAACGGGCGTTGGAGATCGCCACCACGCTGGCGCTCGAGCCGGAAATGATGCTGCTGGACGAGCCCACCGCGGGCATGACCCACGAGGACGTCGACCGCGTGGTGGCGCTGATCCGCCGCGTGCGCCAGGGCCGCACCATCCTGATGGTCGAGCACAACCTCTCGGTGGTGGAAGGGCTGTGCGACACCATCACCGTGCTGACCCGCGGGCGGATACTGGCGGAGGGCGACTATGCCGCGGTGGCGGCCGATGCCGATGTGATCGCGGCCTACCTCGGCAGCGCCGATGCTTGAGGTGAGCGGCCTGAACGCCTGGTACGGCGAGAGCCATATCCTGCACGGCGTGGAGTTCGGCGTGCGCGAGGGCGAGGTGGTGACGCTGCTCGGCCGCAACGGCGCCGGCAAGACCACCACGATGAAAAGCATCATGGGGCTGGTGGGGCGGCGCACCGGCAGCATCCGCTATCGCGACAGCGAGACCATCGCCTTGCGGCCGGACCGGATCGCACGCGCCGGCATCGGCTTCTGCCCCGAGGAGCGCGGCATCTTCGCCTCACTGAGCGTGACCGAAAACCTGATGCTGCCCAAAGTGGTGGCGCCCGGCGGGCTTGATCTGCCGACCATCTATGCGCTGTTCCCCAACCTGCTGGAACGGGCGGGCAGCCCGGGAACCAGGCTGTCCGGCGGCGAGCAGCAGATGCTGGCGATCGCGCGCATCCTGCGCACCGGGGCGCGCCTGCTGCTGCTGGACGAACCCACCGAGGGGCTGGCGCCGGTGATCGTGCAGCAGATCGGCCGCACCATCCGCGAGATCAAGGCGCGCGGCTTCACCGTGCTGCTGGTCGAACAGAACTTCCGCTTCGCCCAGGCCGTGGCCGACCGCCACTACATCATGGAACACGGCCGCGTGCTGGATATGATCGGCAACGCGCAACTCGCGGCCAACCTGGACAAGCTGCACGACTACCTGGGGGTTTGATCGCCGCCGCAACAACCGGCACCAAAGCCGGGCCGAGGGAGAACGACCGATGCGACCTTGCCGCCGTGCCTTGCCGGGAACCGCCGCCCCGACCGCCTTGCCGGCGCCAACCGGTCGGGCGCGGTCCCCGCCCGGGTGGGCGACGTGCCCTCGGACCACCAAGCGTGAACGCTACACAGAAGAAACATTGGGGAATGACATGAAACTCAATCGCCGCGCCCTGCTGGGCACCGCCGCCGCCACCGCCGCCCTGCCCCTCGTCACCCGCCGCGCCCGCGCGCAGGCCAACAGCATCAAGATCGGCGTGCTGAACGATATGTCGGGGCCGTACCGCGACACCGGCGGGCCGAGCTCGGTCGCCGCCGTGAAGATGGCGGTGGAGGAGTTCGGCTCGCACGGCTTCGACGTGGAAGTGATCAACGCCGACCACCAGAACAAGCCCGACCTCGGCGCCTCGATCGCGGCGCAATGGTATGACCGTGACGGCGTGGACCTTATCATCGACGTGCCGACTTCCTCGGTGGCGCTGGCGGTGGCCGGCGTGGCCAAGCAGAAGAACAAGCTGCACATCAATGTCGGCGCGGCCACCAGCGAACTGACCGCGGGCGCCTGCTCGCCGAGTCTGATCCACTACACCTACGACACCTACATGCTGGCCAAATCCACCGGCGGCGCCACCGTGAAGGCGGGCGGCGACAGCTGGTACTTCATCACCGCCGACTACGCCTTCGGCAAGCAGTTGCAGTCCGACACGACCAGCTTCGTCACCGCCGCGGGCGGCAAGGTGATGGGCAGCTCGGCCTATCCCTTCCCGGGCACGACCGATTTCTCGTCGTTCCTGGTGCAGGCTCAGGCTTCCGGCGCCAAGGTGCTCGGCTTCTGCAACGCCGGCGCCGACACCGTGAACAGCATCAAGCAGGCCAACGAGTTCGGCATCAACGCCAAGATGCAGATTGCGGCGATGCTGATGTTCATCACCGACGTGCACGCGCTCGGGCTGGACGTGGCCAAGGGACTGCATCTGACCGAAAGCTTCTACTGGGATCTGAACGACCGCACCCGCGCCTTCACCAAGCGCTTCGTGCCGCGCTCGCCGACCAACTGGCCGAACATGATCCATGCCGGCGACTACTCCGGCACGCTGCACTTCCTGAAGGCGGTGGCCGCCATCGGCGTGCCGGCGGCGAAGCAGAGCGGCGCCGCGATCGCCGAGCAGATGAAGGCAATGCCGGTGGATGACGACGCCTTCCAGGGCACGATCCGCCAGGACGGGCGCGGCATGTTCAACTCCCACCTGTTCGAGGTGAAGCAGCCCGCCGAGAGCAAGGCACCGTGGGACCTCTACAAGCTGGTGCAGACCACGCCGGCGGCCGAGGCCTGGCGTCCGCTGGCCGACGGCCATTGCTACTACGTCAAGGCCTGAAACCGCGGTCGGGGATGAATCGCCAGCCATGATCATGATCTTCGGAAAGCCGCTGCTGCTGCTCTACGGGCAGCTCACGCTGGGGCTGATCAACGGCGCCTTCTACGCCCTGCTCTCGCTCGGGCTGGCGGTCATCTTCGGCATGCTGAACATCATCAACTTTGCCCACGGCGCGCTGTTCATGCTGGGCGCGTTCGTGGCCTGGGCGCTGCTGAACTACCTGGGCATCGGCTACTGGCCGGCGCTGCTGCTCGCCCCGATCATCGTCGGCATCTTCGGGGTGGTGCTGGAGAGGACGCTGATCAACAAGCTGTACAAGCTCGACCACCTGTATGGCCTGCTGCTGACTTTCGGTTGCGCGCTGATCATCGAGGGGTTGGCGCGCAACGCGTTCGGCTCGTCCGGGATGCCCTATACGATCCCGGCGGTGCTGAGCCGGCCACTCGACCTCGGCTTCATGATGCTGCCGGCCTACCGCGCCTGGGTGGTGGTGGCCGCCGCCGTCGTGTGCCTGGCGACCTGGCTGGTCATCGAGAAGACGCCGCTCGGCTCCACCCTCCGGGCGGCGACCGAAAACGCAGCCCTGGTGCAGGCTTTCGGCGTCAACGTGCCGCGGATGCTCACCCTGACCTACGGCGCCGGCGCGGCGCTGGCCGCCTTCGCCGGTGTGCTGGCGGCACCGATCTATTCGGTGAACCCCAACATGGGGTCCAACTTCATCATCACCGTGTTTGCGGTGGTGGTGATCGGCGGCATGGGTTCCATTCTCGGCTCCATCGTCACCGGCTTCGGGCTGGGCATCATCGAGGGGCTGACCAAAGTGTACTACCCGCAGGCCTCGTCGACGGTGATCTTCGTGGTGATGGCGATCGTGCTGCTGGCACGGCCCGCCGGCCTGTTCGGGCGGGCTTGAGATGCTCGGCTTCAGTCGTGCCCAGGCCGGCGGTTTCGCGGCGATGGTGGCGCTGATCGCGCTGGCGCCCACCGTCCTGTATCCGGTGTTCCTGATGAAGGTGCTGTGCTTTGCGCTGTTCGCCTGCGCCTTCAACCTGCTGATCGGCTACGTGGGCCTGCTGAGTTTCGGCCACGCGGCGTATTTCGGCATGGGCAGCTACGTCGCCGCCTGGGTGGCGAAAAACTGGGGATTGTCGGCGGAACTTTCGATCCTGCTGGGCGGACTGACCGGGGCGGGGCTGGGCGCCGCGTTCGGCTGGCTGGCGATCCGCCGTTCCGGCATCTACTTTTCCATGATCACGCTGGCGCTGGCGCAGATGGTGTATTTCTTCTGCGTGCAGGCGCCGTTCACCGGCGGCGAGGACGGCATCCAGCAGGTGCCCCGGGCGCCCTTGTTCGGCGTCATTCCCATGCGCAGCGACATGGCGATGTACTGGATGGTGGCGGCGGTGTTCCTGCTCGGCTTCCTGCTGATCCACCGGATCGTGCACTCGCCGTTCGGTCAGGTGATGAAGGCGATCCGCGAGAACGAGCCACGCGCCATCTCGTTGGGATATCGCACCGACGACTACAAGTGGATGGCCTTCGTGCTGTCCACCTTCCTGGCCGGCATCGCCGGCGGCACCAAGGCCCTGGTGTTCGGCATCGCCACACTGACCGACGTGGAGTGGACGATGCATGGCCAGGTGGTGCTGATGAGCCTGGTGGGCGGCCTGGGCACGGTGTTCGGCCCGGCGGCAGGGGCGCTGATACTCACCGCGATGGAGAACTACCTGGCGCGGTTCGGCGACTGGGTGACGATAACGCAAGGCACCATCTTCGTTCTTTGCGTGCTGGCATTCCGGCGTGGCCTCGTCGGCGAACTCGGCGGGATGCTGCGGCTGGAACTGTAAGGAAGGCGGGGGCGGAGACCCCAGCGTTCCTTACAATGCCTTCAGCAGTGCCTGCGTGTAGCCGAGCGCATAGGCGAAGAAGCGTTCGCGGCCGACGTCGAGGTCGGACAGTGGTGCGTGGTCGGGGCAGAGGATGCCGTCGTAGCCGGCGTCGCGGTAGGTGCGCAGGCAGGCCAGCATGTCGAGCACGCCCTCGTCGGGGAAGCATTCGCGGAAATCCAGGTAGCCGCCGATGATGTTGCGGAAGTGCACCATGAAGATCCGTTTGCGCGCGCCGAATTCGCGGATGGCGGCGAGCACGGTGGCGTTCGGGTCGGTCGCCATTTCGGCCACCGTGCCCTGGCAGAAATTCAGCCCGAGCGACGGGCTCTCGGGAGCCAGGTCCATCAGCCGGCGCATCCCTTCCACGGACCCCACGACGTGGTGCACGCCGTTCAGTCCTTCCGGCGGGTAGGCCGGGTCCTGCGGGTGGATCGCCAGCCGCACGCCGGCGCGTTCGGCGGTGGACAAAATCTGCTCGATCAGGTACTCGATGGCGAACCAGCCCTGCTCGCGGCTGACGCCGCCCGCCTGGGAGGCCAGAACCTGGCCCCCGGCCTCGGGTTTGCTGAGATCGATCGCCGGCGCGTCCGAGCCTTGCTTGCCGCCACCGATATGGCCGACGCCCCAGTACGAGAACTTCTTGTCCGCCTCGGGATCGTAGTCGGCGGCACGGAAGGTGCTGCACTGCACGCCGCCGCGTCCGGTCACCATGCCGGTCCGGGTGATGCCGACCATCGCCAGGACGAATTTCAGGCAATCGATGCCGCCGTCCGCCGCGGCCTGGATGTTGTGGCGCAGTTCCTTGGCTTTGGCGGCGGCGCGGTCGGGCGCGCGCAGGCTGTCGAGCAGGATCGCGCCGACGTCCAGTGCCATGACTTCAAGCTTCATGCCGAAGCCCTCGACCCAGCGGCGCTGGGCGGCGACCTTGGAGGCGTCCCACAGCCCGTCCTCGTTCATCACGCCGGTGTTGGGCCGGGTGTCGATGACGATGCCGCGCGAGCCAAGCTGGGCGGACAGGCGCAGCCGGTTGTCGGACGGATTGATCAGCTGTTCACCGATGTACATGACAGGTCCTCGACTGTTCGCGTGGTGCTGTTAGCGCACCAGGATCATTCGCTTGATTTCGCCGACGATCACCAGATAGCTCACCGCGGCCAGCAGCGCGTTGGCGGCGACGAAGACCAGGGCGCCGTTGAACGATCCGGTGATGTAGACGATGTAGCCGATGGCGATCGGCGTGGTGATCGAGGCGACGTTGCCGCACATGTTGAACACGCTGCCGGCAAGCCCGGTGATTTCGCGCGGTGCGGCATCGCTCATGACCGCCCAGCCCAGTGCGCCGATACCCTTGCCGAAGAACGACAGCGCCATCAGGGCGACCACCACCCATTCCACGCCGGTATAGTTGCAGGCGATCATTGCCATCGACAGCAGCATGCCGAAGACGATCGGGGTCTTGCGCGAGGCGCTGAGCGAGAAGCCGCGGCGCAGCATCCAGTCGGAGAACACGCCGCCGAGGATGCCGCCGAGGAAGCCGCAGATGGCCGGCAGCGAGGCGACGAATCCGGCCCTGAGGATCGACATGCCACGGGCCTGCACCAGATAAACCGGAAACCAGGTGATGAAGAAGTAGGTCAGCGTGCTGATGGCGTACTGGCTGAGGAACATGCCCGCCATCATCCGGTTGGCGAACAACTGGGCGATGTAGTTCCACTTCGCCGCCACCGCGCCGTCCCTGGCGGCGGCCTGGTCCATGTCCACCAGGCCGCCGCCGGCGGCGATGTAGTCGACCTCGGCACGGTTGGCCAGCGGATGGTCCTTGGGGCTGTAGACCAGCTTCATCCAGGCGCCGGCGAGGATGATGCCGAGTCCGCCCATCACGCCGAACACCCAGGGCCAGCCGAAGGAATAGGTGATCCAGCCCATCAGCGGGGCGAAGATGACGGTGGCGAAATACTGGGCGGAATTGAAAATCGCCGCGGCGGTGGCGCGCTCCTGGCGGGGGAACCAGGCGGCGACGACGCGGCTGTTGCCCGGGAAGGACGGCGCCTCGGCCAGCCCGAGCAACAGACGCAGCGTGAACAGCGCCATCATTGCCAGCCCACCAGCCAGGAATCCGACGAAGCCCTGGGCGAGGGTGAACAGCGACCACAGCAGCAGGCTGGCGGCATAGACCGTCTTCGAGCCGTAGCGGTCGAGCAGCCAGCCGCCCGGCAACTGGGCGATGAGGTAGGACCAGCCGAAGGCCGAGAACATGAAGCCCATCTGAACCGCGCTCAGGCCGAGATCCTTCGAGACCACCGGCCCGGCGATGGCGAGCGTGGCGCGGTCGGCGTAGTTCACCGTGGTGATGGCGAACAGCATGGCCAGGACGACCCATCGCACCTGCGTCCGTTTGCCTGATCCGAGGGCGATTTTTCCCATCGTACTTGCGTCGGCGGACATCTGCGCTCCTCCGTGCGGCGGGTTCCCGCCGCGGATCGCGGTCGATCCGGGGCAGCGGCGAATCCGGGCTGATCTGCGCCGGCCAGCCTAGACAAACATCGATCGCTCTCCTACCCCTGCGCGAGGCGATCGATGGGCCATATAGTGGGCCGGCGGTGTGAGCCGCGGTCAGCAGCACCAGGGAGTACGCAGCATATGAGTAATGTCGGATTCATCGGCCTCGGCATCATGGGCAGGCCCATGGCCGCCAACCTGCAAGCCGCCGGGCACAAGTTGTTCCTGAACGACGTCGTGGCCCTGCCGCAGAACCTGCTGGACGGCGGGGCGGTCGGCTGCAAGTCGGGCAAGGAAGTGGCGTCGAAGGCGGATATCGTCATCGTGATGGTGCCCGACACCCCCCATGTCGATGCGGTTCTGTTCGGCAAGGACGGCGTCGCCGAGGGGCTGTCCAAGGGCAAGATCGTGATCGACATGAGCTCGATCTCGCCGATGGCGACCAAGGAATTCGCCGCGAAAATCAACAAGCTGGGCTGCGATTACCTGGACGCTCCGGTGTCCGGCGGCGAAGTGGGGGCCAAGGAAGCCTCGCTGACCATCATGGTGGGCGGGCCGGATGCGGCGTTCGAGAAGGTGAAGCCGCTGTTCGACAAGCTGGGCAAGAACGTCACGCTGGTCGGCGGCACGGGCGACGGCCAGACCACCAAGGTGGCGAACCAGATCATCGTGGCGCTGACCATCGAGGCGGTCGGCGAGGCCCTGCTGTTCGCCTCCAGGGCGGGGGCGGACCCGGCCCGGGTGCGCAAGGCGCTGATGGGCGGATTTGCCTCCTCGCGCATCCTGGAGGTGCACGGGCAGCGAATGATCGACCGGAAGTTCGACCCGGGATTCCGCATCGAGCTGCACCAGAAGGACCTGAACCTGGCGCTGCAAGGGGCCAAATCGCTGCAGATCAGCCTGCCCAACACCGCGACCTGCCAGGAACTGTTCAATTCCTGCGCCGCCCACGGCGGCAGCAAGTGGGATCACTCCGGCATGGTGAAGGCGCTGGAACTGCTGGCCGGGCACGAGATCGGCAGCAAGAAGGCCTGAACGGCACGGAAGGCCAGGGGGCTGCCCCCTGGCCTTCAGGCGTCCATCTTCAGCGCGGCCAGGAAGGCGCTCTGCGGGATTTCGACCTTGCCGAACTGGCGCATGCGCTTTTTCCCTTCCTTCTGCTTTTCCAGCAGCTTGCGCTTGCGGGTGATGTCGCCGCCGTAGCACTTGGCGGTGACGTCCTTGCTGAGTGCGCCGATGGTCTCGCGGGCGATGATCCGCCCGCCGATCGCGGCCTGAATGGCGATCTTGAACAACTGCTTGGGGATCAGGTCCTTCAGCCGCTCGCAGATCGAGCGGCCGCGCTTTTCCGCGGCGTTGCGATGGGCGATGAAGGAGAGCGCATCGACCGGGTCCTGGTTGACGAGGATGGAGATTTTCACCAGGTCGCTGTCGGCGTAGCCGTCCATGTGATAGTCGAAGCTGGCGTAGCCGCGCGAGACGCTCTTCAGCCGGTCGTAGAAGTCGAACACCACCTCGTTCAGCGGCAGGCGGTAGACCGCCATGGCGCGGTTGCCGACATAGGTGAGGTCGGCCTGCTGGCCGCGCCGCTCGTTGCACAGCGCCAGCACCGCGCCGAGGTAGTCGTCCGGCACCATGATGGTGGCCTTGATCCAGGGCTCCTCGATGTGGTCGAGCACGCTGCCGTCCGGCATGTCGGCCGGGTTGTGCAGCTCCGCCACCTCGCCGTTGGTGCGGTGGACGCGATAGACCACGCTGGGGGCGGTGGCGATCAGGTCGAGGTCGAATTCGCGGCTCAGCCGCTCCTGGATGATCTCCAGGTGGAGCAGCCCCAGGAAGCCGCAGCGGAAGCCGAAGCCGAGGGCGGCGGAGGTTTCCGGGTCGTAGTGGAAGCTGGCGTCGTTCAGCCGCAGCTTGGCCAGGCTGTCGCGCAGTTTCTCGAAGTCGTCGGCATCGACCGGGTAGAGGCCGCACCAGACCACCGGAATGCTGGGCTTGAAGCCGGGCAGCGGGGCGGCGGTGGGGGCGCGGTCGTCGGTGATGGTGTCGCCGACCTTGCAGTCCGCGACGGTCTTGATGGCGGCGGTGATGTAGCCGATCTCGCCGGGGCCGAGGTCGTCGACCTGCAGCATTTTCGGGGTGAACACGCCGACCTGCTCGATGGCGTGGACGGCGCCGGTGGACATCATGCGGATGCGCTGGGCGCGCTTCAGGCGGCCGTCCTTGACGCGGACGAGGATGACCACGCCGAGGTAGGGGTCGTACCAGCTGTCCACCAGCAGCGCCTTCAGCGGCGCGTTGGCGTCGCCCTTGGGGGCGGGCAGGCGGGTGACCAGCGCCTCCAGCACGGCGTCGATGTTC
>Ga0181535_10007363_pt1 | contig 11085 bp, 11 predicted proteins | sample PEATcosm2014_Bin_44_FD_119774 | JGI IMG/M metagenome (GOLD analysis project Ga0181535, IMG submission 119774) | Peatland microbial communities from MTU Mesocosm Facility, Houghton, MI, USA - PEATcosm2014_Bin17_30_metaG | ecosystem: Environmental > Terrestrial > Soil > Wetlands > Peat | place...
ACCAGAAGCAGTTCGCCTTCCATCGACTTCCGCTTGAGCTCTGAAGGCGTCCCCAAGGCAACGATCCTTCCGCGAAAGATCAGCGCCAGACGGTTGCAATATTCGGCCTCATCCATGTAATGCGTGGTCACGAAGACGGTCACGCCCTCTTCCGCCATCTGGTGAATGAGATCCCAGAACCGGCGTCGCGAAATGGGATCGACGCCGGAAGTGGGCTCATCCAAGAAGATCACGGGCGGTTTGTGCAACACCGCGCAGCCCAAGGCCAGGCGCTGCTTCCACCCTCCCGGAAGCGTACCGGTAACAAGATTCTCCTGCCCCTTCAGGTCCGCCATCTCCAGCGCCCATTCGATTCTTTCTTTGAGCCGGTTGGAAGGCACGCTATAGAGGCCGGCGAACAGGCGTATGTTTTCGATCACCTTGAGATCGTTGTAGAGAGAAAACTTCTGCGACATATAGCCAATGTTCTGGCGCACGGATTCGGGTTCACGACCCACGTCGTATCCCGCGACCCGCGCGCGGCCTGAGGTAGGCGTCAGCAGGCCGCAGAGCATGCGGATGGTAGTGGACTTGCCGGCGCCGTTCGGTCCGAGAAAGCCGAACACCTCGCCTTTGCGGATTTCGAGATTGATGTGATCGACGGCCACGAAATCACCAAACTGCTTAACCAGGTTTTCGATCACAACCGAATTGTTGTCCTCAGGCATGAGGTGATGCTCCACTGCTCACCGCATCGACGAAGAGGTCCTCAATCGTGGGCGTGACCTGCTGAATCGCGTCGAATGGGATGTGCGCGTTCTTCAGTTGGGCCTCAAATTCGGGAATGCGGCGTGCTGCATCGTCAACCACGACGTGCAGGCCGTCGCCGGTCAGCACGAGACTGGAGATGCCGGCCGCGTGTTCGAGTTGGGTACGCAATTCACGCGGTTCAGACGAGGTTACGGACAAGACTCCCTTGCCCAGCTTGGCCTTGAGATTCGTGGGCGTGTCGCAGAAGAGCAGCTTACCCTTATGGAGCAAGGCGACCCGATGACAGCGCTCAGCTTCGTCGAGGTAGGCGGTGGAGGTGAGTATGGCCACCCCCTCGGAGACCAGTTCGTAAAGAATGCGCCAGAAGTCGCGCCGCGAGACAGGGTCGACACCGGTGGTTGGCTCATCCAGCAGGATCACCTTGGGGCGGTGAATCAGCGCGCAGACAAGGCCGAGTTTCTGCTTCATGCCGCCGGAAAGCTTTCCGGCAAGACGCTTGCGGAATTCGCTCATGCCAGCTGCCTGCAGAAGTTGCACCGAACGCTCTTCGCGCTCAGCCTTCCTCACGCCAAAGAGATCGGCGTAGAAGCGAATGTTTTCGTCGACGGTGAGGTCTTCATAAAGCCCGAAGCGTTGCGGCATGTAGCTCAGGCAATGCTTGGCCCCTTCGGGATCTTGAGCGACATTGAAATCAGCAACACTGGCGGTTCCTTCATCGGGCGGCATAATGCCCGCGAGCATGCGGAGTGTTGTCGTTTTTCCCGCGCCATCGGGACCGACCAAGCCAAAGATTTCGCCGGAGCGCACATCAAAGCTCAGGTGGTCGACCGCAAGGATGCCTGGAAAGCTCTTTGTGAGCTGCTTGGCAACGATCACGGGTTGCATCTTGTCAGTCATTACTTTCCCGGCTTGGCCTCGGCCAGATCGATATGAGCGTCAGCGGGCATGCCAGGCTTGAGTTCGTGATTGGGATTCTCGATATCGATCTTGATCCGATAGACGAGGGTGACGCGTTCTTTGTAGGTTTGAACGCTTTTGGGCGTGAATTCGGCACTCGACGAGATGAATGAGACTCGCCCGCGGTACTGCTTGCCGGGATAGGTGTCGGTGGTGATGGTTGCGTCCTGACCCCATCGGATGCGGCCCAGATCGGTTTCGGCGATGTACGCGCGCAACCAGATGTGATCAAGGTCGGCAAGCGTGACCACCGGGGTACCGGGGACAACCACTTCTCCGACTTCAGTCTCGCGCACTGTAATCACGCCAGCAGACGGTGCGCGGAGGATCGTGTAGCCCAGGGTGACTCGCGATAGACCCAGATTGGCATTGGCTTCCCTGAGATTGGCGCGAGCGATTGCGATGTCTTCTTTCCGGCTGCCTTCGACAGCCTGGTTGTAGCGCTGTTGCGTCGCCTGGAACGTCGCTTCGGCACGCTTCAGGGCAGTTTCCGCGAGGTCGCGATCCTGGGCAGAGACCGCATCCTTGCCGTAGAGGCGCTGGGCACGGTCATAGTCGAGCTTCTTCTGCTGCACATCGGCTTGGGCATCGAACATGGTTTGCTGCGAAGCCTTCACTTCCTGCTCGCGGGTTCCGGCAAGCGTGAGCGCAAGGCTGGATTCGCGAACGTGAACGTTAGCCTCGTCGATCCGGACCTTCTGCTGGTAGTCGGCGGCGTCCAGACGCGCCAGCAAGGCTCCTGGCTCAACCGATTGACCTTCCTCAACCGGCAGATCGACGATGCGCCCCTGAACCTTGAAGCTCACCAGACTCTCGTGTGCTTCGATATTGCCGGAGAGCGTGATCTGATTTTCGGGCTTCGTTTTCTTGGTGAGACGCGGATACAAATACACACCTGCGGCGATCACCGCAGCCAGCAGGATGAGAACAGGTAAACGTCGTTTCATAGCTTCAAACCTCGCGGACAGGTGGATCGTGACCCGGTCGACAAATCGTTTACGGATTTCCCAGAAACTGCCCGATGTTTTTCTCCGTGTCTCCCGCGGCTCGTGCGAGCGCAAACTTCGCGTCAACATGGCTGGAGACGGCAAGAATGTAGTTCTCCCGCGCGCGGGCGAGTTCGTCTTGGGCAGTCACCACTTCAACGTTATTGGTCGTACCCGATTCAAAGCGATCCTGCGCGAGTTCAAGTTCGCGCTGCGCCAGGTCCTGCCCTTCCCTGGCAACAGCGACCTGCTCGGCCGCGGACTCCAGATTCAGCAGCGCCTCGCGTATCTCCTCTTCAATGCCGCGCCGCAAATCGGCGATTTGATCGTCAATGCGTTTCACGCGGCTGGCAAGTTCCTGCGCCTCGCCGCCGCGATCACGATCAAAAACCGTAAAGTCGACCTCGCCTTGAATGACCCCTGTGCCCCGCATGCCTCCAATGCTTCGGCCAATCGCACCATAGTTCCCATTGATGCTGGCCTTCGGATAATAACGGGCACGACTGGCGCGTTGCTGCTCGACCAATGCTTGGCGCTGGCTGGCAAGCGACAGGTAGTCGGGACGCAATACGAGCGCCGAGGGCACCAGGTGCTCGGCCTCCGGCTGGGCTAGGCGCTGATACCGGAGCGGTTCAGCGAGTTCCAGCGGCGTGCCCGGACTCATTCCCAGGTTGCGTGCCAGAACGAGCAGCGACCTTTTGTATTGGTTTTGCGCCACCAGCAGAGCCTGCCTGTCATTTGCGAGCTGTACCTGTGAGCGCAGTACGTCCACGCCCGTCGCGGTTCCGGCGTCGTGCTTGTCTTTTGCGAGCTTGTACAAAGCATTTGAAACGGTCACCCGGGATTGGGCGGCATCGACCCGCGCCGCGGCAGACTGGCCGTTGAGATAGAGATTCGCAATGGAACGAACGATAAGATCGCGCGCATCCTGGTAATCCATTTTGCTGGCAGCCAGGGCGCGCTCGCTGGCTTTCCACCCGCGATAGCTCTGAAGATCGACGATGTTCTGCTCAGCATAGAGGTGAGCATCGAAATTCGAAAATGGTCCAACAACTTCGGGGACGCCGGGAAGCGAAATCCCAAAGGCGCGCAGGTCGCGGTTCTGCAGGTTGGCGTAGCTTTGGAGTTGCACACGCGGAAGCAGAGCGGCCGACAAGCGGCGCATGCGAGTTCCCTCAGCTTCCTCAATCCGGGTGTTGGCGACGAGCACGTTGAGGTTGGCTTGCAGCGCCTTCTGAATAGCATCACGCAATGTGAGGCGGTAAGTCATCGGCTCCTGGGCTGCGCTAAACGTACCGCAGATCAGAATTACCGGTAACAGGATGACGACAGCACGAAAATTACATTTCATCGCTTCTACTCTTAACCGGAGAGCCGGTGGCCCCGGTGTGCGCCGTAGTTGCTCAGGTTGGTGTGTATGGCGATTGCCCTCCAAAAGTGTTGAAAGCTTTCTTCCAGCCAGATCTGGAGCGCAGGCTCGCCCTGCAACGACCAAACCACGAGTGTTCCAAGGAATGCCTGCTGAAGCTGCAGCGCAACCTTTTCTTTCTTTAATCGAGTGTCAATCTCTCCGCGCTTTTGCCCATCAGCCACAACCCGTGCGGCCATCTTGCGGCCCTCCGACATGTTTCGATGGATAAGCTCGCGAACGCCCTCGCTCGCCAGAAAAGATGAGATCAGGGCCCGGGCAAGATCGGGACTGCGCCCGGGCTCTTCCCCGATGCGAAGGAACAGACGATGCAATACCGAGTAAATGGTCTGCTTGCCAGCCTCAGCGAGTGTAACGGCTTCTCGTACCTTGCCGAGCTGAATTTCAGCCATCACGCCCATCACGTGATCTTTACTCTCGAAATAGTTAAAGAAAGTGCCCTTGCCTACATCCGCGGCTTCGGTGATGTCTTCTACCGTGACATTGGAAAAGCCGCGCTCGGCAAACAGCTGAAGCGCACAGCGGAACAGGCGAAGACGGGTTTCGGCGGCGCGGCGCTGACGGCGTCCCAAGCCTTGCAAGTGCGGGAGATTCTCGGAAGCAAGAGTCTCGATGAGAGTAGCGGACCGCGTTTTATGACCTGTACTCATTTACGACTACTATCCATAAATGACTGCTAGTCATTTTATGACAAGAGCACTACGGGCTGTCAAGAATCAAATTGCAGATTTTATGCGTGGGTTACTACATGAATACCGTCGGAGACCGCGAAGGGCTGGAACCGTTTGGGCAGATGTGGCGCGTTGATAATTGGGGGCATGCCAGCTATGGATTGCGCTAGCCGGCTGCCCCCAATTGGAAAGTTACCGCCAGTACCAGGGCCCAGGCCTGCCATATACAATCACGCCCGGCGGGTATGGGTATGGATACGGATAGACGCGCGGATAGGCATGATCCTCGCGCTGGTTTCGCACCCGGCACCACTCATCGAAGCCGTCGGGCTTGGGGTCCTTATGGCGTTCAGAAGCGGCCGCGACTCCGATTAGCCGAACCTGCTCGTGCCCCTTCACGCGCACCGCTGGACGGTCTCCGGTGACGCTACCCTCGCCCTTCCACACGGTAATCGTGGTGGTGTCCGTTTGTGGGTCGACATCAAAGCGGTAATCACCGGACTTCGTGAGGGTGAATGCACTGTTGCTGCTATCCACCTCATAGATTTCGCCGTCAAAGAGGTGACGCACGTGCAAATACAAGGTTCCCTGGTTGAGCCGCACCTGGACCGTGCGGCGATCAACGTTGACGAGGGTCAGGCTCGTCTGCGAGTTCAACTGCATCAAGCCGGTCCCGACGTTCAGTTCTGCCCGGGAATCCTTGTCCGTCCACACGTTGTCCGAGGTGTTTAGCCGCTGATTAGCCGCAGCTGCAACCCAACTTCCTGTTCCGTGTGGCTGGACCGAGACAGCTCCGTTGGTGTATTGCAGGAGAGCACGTCCAGGGGGGGCGGCGGTTGCGAGCACCGCCCCAAAAAGCAACGGCATTAGCGCCGCCCAACTATATTTACGAGCAAGTATGTTCATGCCGGACCTCCCGGGGTTATAACCCGCAACTACTTGGCCTTCGAATGGCCACCGCTTGAATGGCCGCCACCACTCGGATGACCGCCACCAGTTGACCCATGGCTCGTCGACGCCCGAGGAGCGCTTGCTCCCGAACTCGGATGACTACCAGTGCTCCCGCCGCTGGGCCTAGGGACTGACGCGTGACTCATCGACGCCCTGGAAGAACTCGGGGTTCCCGAGGGCCGCGGGACGCTTGCCGAACGGTTCACTGCTCCACCGGGTCGGGGAACGCTTGCCGAACGATTCACTGCTCCGCCGGGCCGGTTAACGCTAGCACGGTTGTATCCTCCAGCGGGCCGCGCGTAAGCTCCCCGCGCTCCAAAGTTTCGAGGCGGGCCGCCCGGACGGTTGAACCCACGGTTGACCACGGTCGTGCTGCGAGTAACGTATGTGGAGTGGTTGAAAATCACGGCATGGCCGCCCCATCGAGGCCCCCATCCCAATCCCCAGTGACCCCAACCCCAGCCCCAGTTCGCAAAGAGGCCGATTCCGATCCCGACGCCAAATCCGATCGCCAGTCCGCCCCAAAAGATTCCTGGAGGCGGGCCGTAGTAGTAGCCCGGATACATTGGGAACGGCGCTCCATAAATTGTCCAGGGGTTATACACCGGAACGTAGACCACCGTGGGATTGGCTGGCGCAATCGTAATCGCGCCGTCCGTATTGCTTACTACCTGCTGTGGCGTGCTGCGCAACTGACCTGCAGTCTGCGCCTTCTGGCGCATCGCCTGCACCGAATCCATCACGTCCTGAGGTTGGTTGTAGTAAGCATTGCCCAGGTCCGTTGTCCACTGAAGGTTGCGGTCCATCTGCGCAAGTACCGTCGGAAACGCTGTAAGCGCCTTCACGCTCGGATCCCAGTTATGATTTTCCGCTCCGGCTGCGATCTGTTCCGCCGGGACGTCACCCTGCGACTGCCGCCAGCGATCTGCTTCCACCACTTGGGTGGGATACGTTGAGGCTGCGAGAACCTGCGCCACCAACGCGTCGGGATAGAGCGCGATGGGCGCCACCAACTGGTCCAACTGCTCAGCCGACAAGGGTTGCCCCTGCGGTACTGGCTGAGCGCCATCCGCGACCGGTGGAGCGGGCTCCGCGGCGGGGGGAGGCATTGGCACGGATTGCCCGAACGCCTCACCCAGTCCCATCGGAATCATGATCATCAGCGCGCTGAGTACGACTGCCAGCCCCTGCCGAGTCCATTGTCCAATGCTCTGCCCCACGGACTGAGCATCTTGCTCTGGCTGAAGAATGTCGTGCACCATCTCCCGCAACCATCGCGCACTTCTTACACCTTTATTGAATTTCATAGATTCCACCCTCAAACAAAAGCCTGCACATCTCCCAACTCGTTCATACAAACCCGCGTCGGAGTGCGGAGTTTCGCGGGCACCGAATGTTGTGATGCCCGTAGGACCAATTCGCGATCTGCCGCGCGGCAGTGCTTCACGGCAAAGAAACTGTTCAAAACGGAATCGGGTCCGAGAACTCGGACCGGGAATCCTCCTGGTCCCAGTTTAGCGACTGATCTGCCCAGCTTCCAGCTTGTAATCTGTGTATTGAATGGTGAGCGTTGCCGTGCCGCCAAGCATGACTTTGGTGACGGACTTGTTCGAGGCAGGCAGCCAGAATTCGCCGACCTTTTCATAGCGGTGCTCTATATGAGTCTTTTTGATCCAGATGGAAGGGTTCTTCGCCGGCTCCGCATCGATCGATTCCAAGGCAAAATCAGCTCCGTTTACGCATATCTCGCCGCGATACAGGTACTTGTTATCCCGTACCGGTTCTGCCTGCAAACGGTAGCAGCCTCCGTTTGCCGTGGGCCTCGTCCCCAGCAGCGCGAATCTGTAATTGTCTGGCGTTAGAGCGACTTGGCGCTGATTCACGGCGTTGGCGGCGTCCTTTTCGCCTTCCAGCAACCTCATCAGCACACGTTTCTGGATCAACTTTGAGCCCGATTGGGAGATGATGTCGAAACTCTTCGTGGCTGGAGCCGAGTAGTGGGCCATGACGATCATAGTGGCTTCCTGGTGCCCAGGAAAGCCTTGGTAGTCCAGCTTATAGATGCGCTTGCCGGTGTAACCCCGGAGATTATGAGCCCTTTGCTCGTTGGCCTGAACTAAACGGGTGACAATCTCTTCGGCTGTCATGTCAGGCATCGCGGCCGTAGCGGTCCCCGGAACAGGCATCGCGAACGGGTAGGCTTGCGCGGCGGCCAACGCCACGCTGAAAATCAAAGCTAATTTGACGGCAACTTTGGAGCAACGAGATCTTGCCATTGGTCTATTATCGCTTCTGGCTTATCGCTTCTGGCGACCTGCGGGTGGCTGATCCTCATCCGCCAACATCTTCCCTGCCCGACGAGTACTGGCAGCTTCCAGCACGCGGGGCGCGGCCAGCGAAGCGATGGCTAGTTGCAGGCGCCGCGAAATTGCCCGCTATTGCACCAGAAAGGGCTTTAATGGCGCAGCCGTCTGCTCACTTGGCGTACTTAGACCCGCGCCATTATTGAAGTAATCCATTTCCTGGCCATTCATCGCCGCCCTGACGCGCTCATCCTCACGTCGGAAGTGCTCAATAACTACCGCTTTGAGCAGGGGCTGGTCATCCAGCGTGCATTCGCCAAATCCCTGCTGGGAGATCCGTTTCATCGCAGAAACACTCACAGACACGATACTGGACGAGACGACTTTTCTGTCGCCATCCGTAGCATCGAAAACGATTACCGCCAGGAATGCCTTGTCTCTGGGGGTGTTGACAGCGCCAAGATGCAGGCTCTCATGGTTAACGAATGTGAACCGGACGGTTTGCATAATTGTGATAGGGATAGCGTAACCCGAAATGCGGCAGAACCGGAACTAAAACTTGTCCGGCGGCAATGGAATCTGTCGACACGATCACCGGCTGCATTGCCTTTGGGGAACGCAGCTTTGGCGCAAAACTGCTCATTGGCAGTACAATGCGAGCGATTCAGAGCTGAAGAAGGAGGTTACAAATGAAACGTCTGGTGTTCAGGGCGAGTCGATTTTCGCGCTGCGGTCCAACACAAACGCCCCCACCGGTGGCAAGTTCATTGCCACCCGCAGGGGCGTTGTTTGAAAGCTGCGTTGGCGCGGGAACCACGTCCGCGTTCTCTAGGGTATTTAGGCCCCCGAGATGACTACTTACTTAATCGTCGCCACAGCTGCCTTGCAGCACACCTCATCCTGTGAGCCCGTACCGCCTGAACAGCCGATCGCGCCGATGATCTTGCCGTTCTCGACCAGTGGAATGCCGCCGCGAGATGCAATGACCCCGTCGAGCGTGATCAAATAGTTAAATCCGCCCTGGATAGCGCTCTCAGCAACCTTGCTCTCGCGCCGCCAAGTCGCCGCGTAGCGCGCCTTATGTTCTGAAATCTGGATTGAGGCAAGCTGTGCTCCGTCCATACGCTGGAAGGCAACGAGGTTGCCGCCGGAGTCGACGACTGTAACATTCATCTTCCAATCGTGTTTATTGGCCTCAGCGATCGCCGTATGGATAAGCGCCTCGGCGCGCTCAAGGTTTATTGGTGGGCCATAAGGAATATTGAACGGCATCTTGTCCGGCACGACATCGAGGGGATTTGGCGCCGAGGCCTGTTGCGCACAAAGCGGACTGGCAACGAGCAAGGCAGCGCAGAGCATGGCAACGGCAAAGACTCGTATCAGCGACATTGCGGTTCTCCTTCTCTCGGTTGATTTAAGGTTAAAAAGCCCGATCACCTGCTCAAATGGTTATGGAAGTATTCTCTTTTACTTGCCGAGCTGACAGCTCAGGAACAAAAACGTGACCGTGCCGGTCGGCACCGGGCGGTCAATGCGATCATTCGCCGTCAGAAACGGCGCGATCACGAACCGGCGAATGGCGACCCCGGAGGGACTCGAACCCCCAACCCTCAGATCCGAAGTCTGATGCTCTATCCAGTTGAGCTACGGGGCCGTTTATTATCAGCGACTTGCATGCACTATTTCTGGTGCAATGAAGTTGAAGGGGGTTTTGAAGGGACTGAAATGCAGCTTTTGGTTTTGCGCGGTTCTGCAGCCCAAGGTCGCTTCAGTCACTTCCGATGTTCCCTTCAATGACTTGATTCCCTTCATAATCATCATTGTACCGCCACTCGGGCTTGGGGACAGGACCGACAGCCTCACCAGGACAGTAATTCCTCGTATCGCGCCCAAAATAGAACGCGCCTGGCGGAGCAGGCGCGCTGTGGGCTCAGAAATTGTCCGGCTCGCTAATCTTCTCCAGCCGCTTTCGCGGCAGCCTTCTCCGATTCCGGCTGCGGTTGCGCTGGCAGCTTCTTTACAGTCATCGCCGCGACGATGCCGAAAATGTCGGCCTCTTCCGGATGGATATATTTCATTGTGGTTGCGATGTTGCTGTGGCCCGCCAGCATCTGCAGCGCCTTCACATTCGGCGTCAGTTTACCGGCCCGCGATAAACTTCATAACGGCGCTCAGGCGATAACGGATTTCACCGTTTGGATAGCGCACGAAATCCGGCCCTGTACCAGGACGCTTCCGCCATTTCTCCAGAACCTCAAAGCTCTCGTCCAGAAGGTCGCTTACCTGAAACTTGGTGAGTATCGGGTCAATTGGGGCCAGAGGAGTTCCGGTCACGGGCTGGGGAGGGCAGTGGATGTTCGAAGTTGAGTGGCTGGTCTGCAAATCGAAATACCTCCTGTTAAGTCCGCTATCAGAACGCCATAGGCGGGGCCGTTTGAGCTGTCTGGTGTCGTTCCGAGCGCGGCAGCTAGTGCATATTGAAACGATCAGGCAACACTCTTAGTCGGCTCAAAGTGCTTCACCCTCAACCTCCCAGGCAACGGGAATCTCAGGACAGACAGTGTTGTCTTCGATGAACTTCATAACGGCACTGAGACAGTAGCGGATGTCGCCATTGGGAAAACGGACAAATTCCGGCCCCTGGCTGCGCTGCCGCCACTTCTTCAGCACCTCGTGGGTTACGCCCAAGATGTAGGCCGCGCTTGGAGTGGTAAGCATGCGGTCGGTCGGGAATGGGGCCATGGCAATCTGGGGAGCCGACGGAACCTTCACGTCGGGACGGTCCGTACGCCTTGTAAACCTGAATATGGGCACTGTGCGTGCCGGCTGGGGCCATCGGGCTTCGCGTTGTAGGCCCACAGGGAAATGCTGAAGATGCTGGCGTTCGCAGACGGGTTCGCAGGCATCGCCGGACCGATTGGCCAGCGTACCGAGAATGCAGTTGCGAGGCATAACCATTCGCAAACAGTCGCTCAGGGTCGGCCGGTCAGCAGCCGTTGCGGATTCCGAATGGATGATTTTCCGGATCCCAAGCCGAC
>Ga0181535_10007367_pt1 | contig 11083 bp, 5 predicted proteins | sample PEATcosm2014_Bin_44_FD_119774 | JGI IMG/M metagenome (GOLD analysis project Ga0181535, IMG submission 119774) | Peatland microbial communities from MTU Mesocosm Facility, Houghton, MI, USA - PEATcosm2014_Bin17_30_metaG | ecosystem: Environmental > Terrestrial > Soil > Wetlands > Peat | place...
GACGGGTTTTGTGGTTCTGGCGATTGCCGGCGGCGGCCTGTTCTCGGTGGATACGCTGGCCTTTGGCAAAGCCGAGCGCAGCCGGCTGCAAAACAAGTCCTGACCAAATCCGCCGGGCGGAAGGCACGAATTTCACCAATTTTCACGAATTGGGACGGGAGGATTTCAACCACAGAGGGACACGGATGGGACACAGATAAATAAATAACATTTAATTATTGCCAACTGGTTATAATTGAATGGAATATTGTCTGAGCAGCAGTGATCAATTTGGGATCAGAACCTGATGGGCGCTTATGCAAGCAAATACACGACTTCAAAAACTCCACCCGGACCGGGAGCAGTCCGCCGCCTCCGGGGAACCATTCAACTCCAATCACCACCGAAATTCCCGGTGGCGGAAGGGGTGGCTTACGCTGGTGTTATGGGGCTTGGTCGGCTGGACTGCCGGCGCCGTGGATGTCTCGTGGCCCATGTTCCAAGGCAATGCCGCCCATACGGGCTATGTTCCGGCCAGCCTAGACCCCACCAACTTTGCTTTGCTGTGGCAAGCCAACGTTGGCTCCGGCGCCGCACTAAATCCCGTGACCGAAGGAGACGGCAAGGTGTTTGCCTCTGAAATCGGTTACTTTAGCGAGGTGGGTCTTTATGTATTGAGCGCAACCAACGGCAGCCTCCTTTGGAGCGTGGACTACGGAGACGTCTATTCCCTCAATCCGCCCAGCTATGGTTATGGCAACGTGTACCTCGAGAATGGCAATGGAACTGAAGCGGATAATGCGGCTCTGAGCGCGTACGCCGCCGGTACTGGGGCGGCGGTGTTCCGCAGCCCGATCGGCGCCCAGTGGGAAAAGTACCTGGCCCCGACCCTCTATGATGGAAATGTGTACGTGGATGGCGGAGGCTATGGCGGGATGTATTCCTTCAATGCCACCAATGGCACGCAAAACTGGTTCGGCTACGTCGCCCAGTACGACGGCTGGACGCCGGCCGTTGACAACAACTATTGCTATGTCTTTACAGGCTCCGGCGACACCGTGCCCATCACCGGCGAGTTCCGCATCCTCGACCGCTTTTCCGGCACGACCGTCTATCTGGTGGTTGACGACGCCTTCCAGTGGGACGGCTATACGATGAATACCGCGGTCGTGCTTGGCGACCACAGCGACGCCTTTGCCATCAACGAGCCAGGCGTGGTTTACCCGGGTTACGGCGATGCCGGCCGCCTGCTCAGGTTCGACCTCCGCGCCGACGGCACCAACCAGCCGCATATCGGCTGGGTCCTAAGTGACCATTTCACCGGCCAGCCCACGCTCGCCAACGACGTGCTCTACGTGAACGACGGCGGAATCCTGGTCGCCCTCGACGAACTTACCGGCTCGAGGCTGTGGGCTTGGGCGCCGTCACCGAGCGAATCATTGACCGGCACGATCATCGCCACCGACAACCTTCTCTTCGTGGGGACCGGCGCCGCGACCTATGCCATTGATCTCCTTTCCCACAAGGCCGTCTGGTCCTATCCTGTGACCGGGGCTCTGGCCTACGGCGACGGCGTGTTGTATGTAGCCGGGAACGGCTTGCTCACCGCCATTGCGGCCCCACCCGTCCTGACCAGCCCCGTGAGTAATCCGGGTGGGCCGTACACCACCGAATGCCAGGGGGCGTCAACCACCGTCCAGTTGGATGGCAGGGCGTCGAGCGGTCCGGGTGGGGTTACCCTGGCGTTTTATTGGAGCAGCGACTCGGCGGCCGCCACGTTCAGTGATCCATCCAGCCCCACTCCCATCCTCACGATTGACGCCACGGCGGCCGAGGTCTGCACGGTGACCCTGGCCGTCAGTGACGGGCAACAAACCAATTCAGCCCCAACGGAGGTGGCCGTAGTGGACACGACGCCGCCGATCATCCAATGCGGCACCAACAAGGTGATTGGGCCGGGGCAGGGTTGGAGTTTTGACACGCCGGTGGCCGTTGACGCCTGCAGTGGCACCAATGTAACCATGGCGATAGTGGGGACCGCAACCAACGTCAACGGCTGCTCGGTGGACCTCACGCGAACCTGGCAGGCCACGGACGGCTCGGGCAACAGCCGCCGGGGCAGCCAGACGGTGACGCTGCTGGACGCGACGCCGCCGACGATCGAGTGCGGGACCAACACCAAGGCCAAGCTGGGGACGCATTGGAGTTTCGACAAGCCCGTGGCGTTCGCCTGCGATGGCACCCGAGCAACCATCACGGTGGTGAACACGGTAACCAACGTCAATGACTGCGCGGTGGACATCACGCGAACCTGGCAGGCCACCGATGACTGGGGCAACCGCAGCCGGGGCAGCCAAACGGTGACGCTGGTGGACCGGCAGCCGTTGGACCTTTCAACGCTCAAGACGAGTCCGGCAAGCCTGCGGCCCGACGGCAACCGGATGGTGCCGGTGACCATTGAGGGCGCGGTATCCAACGCCTGCGGGGCCGCGGCGGAGTGTTGGATCGTGTCCGTAACCGACAACGGGCCAAAGGTTGGGCGCCCAGGCAACTGGCAAACGGATTACGAAATTACCGGTGCCAGGACGTTGCTGCTCCGAACCGGACCGGGCAATGGTTCGGTCAGCCGCACGTACAAGATAATGGTGGCCGCCAAAGACCCCTGCGGGAACACAGGAAGCGGCACGATACTGGTGGTGGCACCGGGGTTCCGGTGACCAGAAAGTTTCGTCTGCTCGGTTGGTCGCTCGTTACACGTGCGCCAGGATGTATTTTGCGAGTTTACCGGCGTCGGCGTTGAACTGGCGGACCCCTTCGGCGGTTTTTTCGGTGGCCATGGCATTCTCGTTCATCAGCCACCGGAATTTGCCCTCGTCCAACGGCAGCCGTTCCACCTGGCTGGCGCGCGCGGTTTCCGGGCTGAGTTGCCGCGGGAGCGGCGCGGTGCTCTTTTGCAGCTCGCCAAGCAATTGCGGACTGATGGTGAGCAGGTCGCAGCCGGCCAGTTCCTGGATTTCGCCCACGTTGCGGAAGCTGGCGCCCATGACCTCGGTGGCGTAGCCGAACTTCTTGTAATAGCTGTAGATTTCCTTCACCGACAGCACCCCGGGATCCTCCGCCGGCGCAAAGTCCCGGCCGGCCGCTTTTTTGTGCCAGTCCAGAATGCGGCCGACGAACGGGGAGATCAAGGTCACCCGGGCCTCGGCGCAAGCCACGGCCTGCGGCAGCGAGAACAGCAGGGTGAGATTGCAATGGATGCCTTCGCGCTGGAGCAATTCGGCGGCGCGGATGCCTTCCCACGTGGAGGCAATCTTGATGAGCACGCGTTCGCGGGTGATGCCGTGCGTGGCGTAGGTCTCGATGAAATGATGCGCCTTGGCCACCAGCGCGGCGGTGTCAAACGAGAGGCAGGCGTCGGTCTCGGTAGAGACGCGGCCGGGCACGATCTTCAATATTTCGAGGCCGAAAAGCACCATCAGCTCATCGATCACCCGCTGCACCAACTCGCTGCCGGCCGCCTTGGCCCGGTTGTCGGTGATGGCTTTGGTCACGAGGAATTGATACTCGGGCATCTGGGCGGCCTTGAGAATCAGGGATGGGTTGGTGGTGGCGTCGCGCGGCGTGTATTGTTTGAGCGAGCCAAAATCGCCCGTGTCGGCCACGACGGTGGTGAATTTCTTCAGTTGATCCAGTTGTGTCTCCATATTTCGACTTTTACAATGCCTCAAGAGACCGTGGCTGGCAACCAAAAGTAGCGGGCGGGCGGGGCTATTTCTTTTCCAGGCATTCGCGCACGGCGGTGGCGATGGCGGCCGAGGGGCTGGGCTTGGGCAAATAGCGGTAACCGGCCCCGGCCGGCACGCCCTGCATGCTGATCTCGGTGCTGTAGCCGCTGGAGATGATGACTTTGAGCTGCGGCTTGTCGGCGCGCAACTTCTCGGCCAGGTCCAGCCCGGACACACCCTCGGGCATGACCATGTCCGTGTAGAGCAGGTCAATTTGCTCGTGGTGCCGCTGCCATAAATCAACGGCTTGCAGGCCATTGGCCGCCTCAATCACGTGGTAGCCAAGCTTGCGCAGGAAAATGCCGATGGGGCGGCGGACAATTTCCTCGTCTTCCACCAACAACAACGTACCCCGGCCGCCCAGCACGGGCGAAGCCACCGCCACCGGTTCGGCCACCACGGCAGGCAGAACCTTGACGGGCAGAAAAACCACGAACGTGCTGCCGTGGAGCAGCCGGCTTTGGACTTCGATCCAGCCATGATGCTGTTTGACGATGCCGTGGGCGGTGGGCAGGCCCAGGCCGGTGCCTTTGCCCACGTCCTTGGTGGTGAAAAAAGGCTCAAAAATGCGCTTGAGCGTGCCTTCATCCATCCCCAAACCCGTATCCGCCACGGTGAGCGTGACAAAGTGGCCGGGCCGGCGCTCCGAGTGCAATTTGACCGCTTCCACGTCCAATTCCACGGACTTGGTGGCAATGACCAATTCACCGCCCTTGGGCATGGCATCCCGGGCGTTCACGGCCAGATTCATCAACACTTGTTCGAGCATGCCAATATCCGCCTCCACCGAGGGCAGGTGCTCCTGACTGTCGAACGTGATGGTGATGTTTTCCCCGAGCAGGCGCCGGAGCATCTTCAGCAGGTTCTGCACCAACTCGTTCAGGTCCACGATCCGCGACTGCATGACCGAGCGCCGGCTGAACATGAGCAACTGGCGCGTAAGATTTGCCGCCCGCTTGGCCTCCACCTCCAACTCCCGCAACGCCTCCGTGCTTTCGTCGTCCAAGGCGGGATTCTGGCGCAGCAGGCTGAGATGCATGGTGATGGCCGCCAGGATATTGTTAAAATCGTGGGCAATGCCGCCCGCCAACTGTCCGATGGACTCAAGTTTCTGGACCTGGCGTAGCTGCGACTCCAAGAGCCGGCGCTCCGTGACATCGGTGAACATGGCGAACGCCCCGCGATAATGGCCGGCGTCATCCAGCAGCGGCGAACCGGATACCCAGGTCCAAAACTCGCGCCCGTCCTTGTGCCGGAGCCGCCGCTCATACTGGCTGGGCTGCCCCTGCCGCGCAATTTGCAGACGGTATTCGTGGTCGGACAGATCGGCGGAATCAATGAAATCCCGGGCCGGCCGCTGCAGCAGTTCTTCCGGCGTGTAGCCCAGCATCTGGGCCAGCCGGTGATTGGCAAACGTCACGCGGTCCTGCTCATCCGTCACCCAGATGCCCTCGTTGGCCGTCTGCACAATCTGGCGATAGCGCTCATCACTGGCCCGCAACTCGGCGTCCGTTGCCTTGCGGTTTTCCTCGCCGCCGAGCGCGGCGGCAAAGATGCCCAGGAGCCGGCGGTCGGCATTGGTGATTTGATACGGGCGATTGAAAAAGAGGCAGAGGATGCCGACGCGCTCCTGGTGACATTCCACGAGGTGGCCGAGGTGGGCGTGCGAGGCCGTGGCACAAAGGGTCACGGGCGTGACCAGGGGATTGGTTCGGAGCGCCTCCAAGTGCGGCACCCGGCCGGTGGCGTAGCGGACCGCTTCCGCACAGGCATCGCACCCGCAGCGCAGGCAATCGGCCAGGTGGGCGTCCACGTGCCATTGGGCCACGCCGTGCAATTCATTGCCGACCATCCGGCTATAGAAGGCGAACTGGGCGCCGAACTCCTTGGCCAGCATGGTGACCAGACGGCTGGCGTTATCCGTAAAATTGGGCCCCATGGTGGCCAGCAGATGGTTGATGGCCTCCAGACGCGATTCCGCCTGCTTGCGTTGATGCTGATTCTTCCAATCCCGGAGCGCGCGCTCCACCAGATGCGTTACATCGGCGAACATCTCGGGGGACTTGATGATGTAATCGAGCGCGCCGGTCTTGATGGCTTCCACCGCCGCGCGTTCGTTGCCAAAGGCCGTGAGCAGGATCACCGGGAAACGTTCCCCGGACCAGCCGATGAATTCATTGCCGCTGCCGTCGGGCAGCCGATAGTCCACCAGCGCCAGATCGGGCGGATTGGCCGCGGCCGCCTCGCGGGCGGCCGCCAGCGTCTCCACATGGGTGACGCGACAGGCCAGCGGGCCGTTCGCCAGGGATCGCTGAATCAAATCCGCGTGATCCCGTTCGTCCTCGATCAGCAAAATGTGTCTCATAGGCCGCCCCGATCGGATGCTTCACCCCACTCCAAGCCGTCGACCAGATCTGAGAGTCTCTGGACATCAACGGGTTTACTGACAAAGCCATTGGCATGATACTCGTAGGCGGCGGCCACGTCGCGCTCGGCCTCCGAGGTGGTAAGCACCACAATGGGCAACCGGTGGCACGTGGGATGCCGGCGCACATGCCGCAAGACATCCAGCCCATCCAAGCGGGGCAGGCGCAAATCCAGCAGGACGAGGTCGGGGGACGGGAATTGCAACCGGTCCCGGAAGTTGCCCCGGCCGAAAATGTAATCCAAGGCGGCCTCGCCGTCTTCGACATGATGGAGGAACTTGGCGGCAGGAAATTGTTCCAAGGTACGCCGCAGCAACTCGGCGTGATCCAAGTTGTCTTCCACCAGGAGTATGTTTAGTGGGCGGGCCATCGTATGCTCATCCATTAAGCGGCGACGTTGATAATGCCTTGCGTCCCGGCAGAGTGAAGTAAAAAGTGGCACCAAGACCGGCGCCGGCGGATTCCACCCAGATGGAGCCGCCATGAAATTCCAGGATGCGCCGCACCAACGCGAGGCCGATGCCGGTGCCATCGCTCCGGGGATCCAGCTTGTTAAACAGGCCGAAAATGGTCTCGTGGAAACGCGACTCGATGCCCCGGCCGTGGTCCCGCACAAAGTACACGGTCTTGTCGCCCACCGACTTGGAGCCGATCTCGATTTCCGGCGACCGGTCCGGCGGCGAGAATTTCAGCGCATTCTCGATCAGGTTCTGGACCACCTCCTGCAACCGCTGCGGATCGCCGTACGCCGGCGGCAGGTCGCATTGCACGGTCACCGTGGCGCCGCGCTGCGCAATGGAACCGGCGAGCAGCTCCAGCACGTCCGCCACCAGCTTGTTCATGGGCACCTGGGTGGGCGGATTCACCATCCGCCCCACCCGGGAAAGCTGGAGCAGACCGTTGAGCAGGTCGGACATCTTATCCGCCGCCTGCAGGATGCGGTTGAGGTCCTCGTTGAGCCGGCCGGTGCGGCCGGCGGCGGCATCCGCGAGCAGGGCGCCGGCGAAGCCCTTGATGGTGATCAGCGGACTGCGGAGGTCGTGGGAGACGGTGTAGGTAAAACGTTCCAGCTCGGCGTTCTTGCTCTTCAGCTCATCCTCCTGGCGCTGACGGTCGGTGACGTCGCGCACGATGACCAGGATGCCCCAGGGCACGCCCAGCCCGTCGCGCAGCAGCGTGCCGTTGAGCTCGGCCGTGAATTCGTGCCCGTCGCTCCGCCGCATCAACAGCCGCACGTTGGGCGGGAATATTCCGACCAGCGCGCCCCGGAACAGGGCGAGGGCTTGGTGCCGTTCCTGCCGGCCCACGAAGCGCAAGGCGCCGGGCAGCGAGGGCAGCTCAGTCTCGGCCGAACCGTGCAGGAGCTCGAGCGCCTTGGGCGAGGAGTACAGGACCCGCCCGGTCAGATCCAGCAGGAGAATCCCATCCGGCGAGGTGTTCACCAGGGTGCGGTACAGTTGCTCGGCTTCGTGCTGCGCGGCTTCCGCCAGCTTGCGCGCCGTGATGTCCCGGATGATCACTTGAATGACCTTCTGCCCCCGCAGTTCAAAGCCCGTGAGGCTCACCTCGGCATTGAACAGCGTCCCGTCCCGGCGGGCCAGGATCCATTCAAAGAACTGCGGGGCGCCGGCCAGCACCGACCGCACTTTTTCCGCCGCTTCCGTCGAGAGCCGCCCATCCGGCTGCCGTTCCGGCGATAACTCGGCCGGCGTGCGGCCGATGATCTGGTCGCGCTTGCAGGCGAACATGGTTTCGGCCACCCGGTTGCAATCGACGAACACCTTTTCATCCATGATCAGGATGGCGTCGTTGGTGGACTCGAAGAGCATCTTGAACTTGTGTTCGCTTTCGCGCAGGGAGGCCACCGCCCAATGCCGGGCGGTGACATCGCGAAAACTCCACACCCGTCCCACCACGCGGCCGGCCACCATTTGGGGGCGGGAAAAACGCTCGTACACGCGGCCGTCGGTGAACTCGAGCGTGTCAAACGTATCCGCCCGCGACGTGTCGTTGAAGTTGCGGATGCGCGCCTGCATGGCCGCCGGATGGCTGAGCTGCTGCAGAATGTAATCGGCCAGCGCCATCGTATCGTGGGTGTCCAGGATCTCCTTGGACACGCGCCACAGTTCGAGGAACTGCCGGTTGTAGCTCGTGATGCGGCCCTCGCTGGACACGGCCAGGATGCCATCTGCCGTGGCTTGCAGGGCGCCTTCCAGCAAGGAATGTTGCTGGTGCAGCGCCTCCTCCACATCCCGCCGGTCGGTCACGTCAAACGCCACCCCGGTCCAAAAGGGCGGCCGGTCCGGCAGTTGCGTGGGATGCGATTCAAAACGGAGCCAGCGCAACTGCCCGCGCACCGTTGCCCGGCCTTCCCACTGAAATTGGGACCGCTGGTCATAGGCCTGGTTGTTCGCGTCCAAAAACGATTGGCGATCCTCCGGGTGGATGATGCCCAGGACCACCCGCTCGTCCTCCAGCAGGCGCTCGCGCGGCAGGCCCACCACCTGGCAAAAGCGGTCGCTGACATATTCCAGCACGTCCTCCTCCGGTCGCGCGCTCACCCGGTAAACGCCCAGGGGAATGGAGGCCACCACGTCGGCGTAGAGCCGCCGGCTCTCTTGCAGGGATTCCTCCGCCCGTTTGCGGGCGGTGACGTCGGAAAAAAGCACGGCGAACTGGCCGTGCTTGGGCGAGAACACCCAGGTGTCGTAATACTGGCCGAGATCGGCAAAGAAATTCTCGTACGCGGCCGGCTTGCCGGTGAGGGCCACCTGGCCAAAAATCTCGATCCAGTACTTCTCCACCGCGGGCAGCACTTCACTGACGGTCTTGCCCTCCAGCTCGCGGGCGGTGAGCCCGGTCAACCGCTCAAAGGCCGGGTTTACTTCCAGGTAGCGGTAATCCACCGGGTGGCCTTGCTCGTCGCAGATGATCTCGTGCAGGGCGAAAGCGGTGACCATGTTTTCGAACAACAACCGATATTGCGCTTCGCGTTCCTGCAACCGGGCGTCCGCCTGCCGGCGTTCCGTGATGTCGGCGGCGAAGGCGGCAAAACCAAAAACCTCCCCTTGCTCATCCCGGAGGGCCGAGACAGAGAGGAGCACGGGCAGGCGGGTGCCATCCTTGCGCAGACAGGTCCATTCCGTGGCACTGGGCAACCCCGCGCGCGCCTCGGCCAGCAGCGCTTCAATGCCCGGCGCCACCGGCCGGCCCAACCGCTCGGACAGGAGCCGGGCTTGGGCCGCCAGTTCCTCGGGGGGATGAAACGAAGCGAGCGTTACCTTGCCCACCACCTCGGCGGCGGACCAGCCCGCCAGTTTTTCAGCGGCGGGATTGAAGCTGATGATCAGCCCCGTGAGATCGGTGGCCACGATGGCATGCGCGGCGTCGTGAAGAATGGCGCGCTGAACGGTCTCGGCGGTGCGTTGTTGCTGGGCCACGGGTTTCCAAAACTGTGCCGGTCGCCTCTGCCACAGCCCCTCGGCTGAAACGCGGGAATTTGCCAAACCGCTGCGGCACACAACGGTGCGGGAAACCACCGGGTCACCCAGGGAGACGGCTCATCCCGTCACCGGCGCCCGGTGAGGGCGGCCTCCGGCCGGGTTTCGCTACCGTCATAAAATGTCAGCCCCGGGGAAGCTCGGCAACCGCAAAAAACCGGATTCAATGGGTTAGCCGCAAAAAGGCACAAAAGAATTTCCGGGAACGCCGCATGCCGAACTTAATGGGCTGGCGAAGCCGGAGCGCCAAGGCGGCGGAGGGCTGACAAGTTAGTCGTACGCTCTGGGCGCGCGGGCCGAGCAATGCTCGGCGCTCCGGGGACACTCCGCATTCCGAACGCCGCATGCCGCGCTCGTGCGCTCCTACACTTTGCCGATCCACTTGCGGTCTTCCCACACGGCGCGTAGCGAGGTGAGGTTGCGGGAATCGAAAACATGTTTGGCCGCGCCGACCAGGTTGCCCTTTTTCAGCTTTTGCCACGTGTCGCTGGCGTTCACGGCTACAAACTGCAGCACGCTCGGGTCCCGGTAGCAATCGATCATGCAGCGCGTGCAACCGTCGCGGATGAGCTTGGAATCGTCCCAATCCCACACTTTGCACATGGGGGTCTCCCAAAAATGGCAGCGGTACAGGTCCAGTTTCCAATCCAGGTAAAAATACTTGTGCCCCCCCAGGCAGCCGAACTTTTCCTTTTCACCGCGCAAATGGCGCTGCATTTCATCCAGCGATTCCCGCGGATTCACGACTGGAAAACCGCTGTTGCGCTTCAAGGTCTTGATTTTTTCGAAGAGCGCGATCAACTCATCCCGGGAATAATTCACCAGCCCGCTGTCGCTGAAGCTGAGGTAGCTGCTGGCCAGCGAGGTGAGCGGATAACTGAACGTGCAGCTCGTGAAGCCCAGGGAGGTCAGGAAATCGGGCAGCTTTTCGTAATCATCGATCAGCCGGCTGGCCGTGATGCTGGCGGTGGTCTGCACCCCGGCACCGCGGAAAAACTCGTTCGCCCGCTTGATCTTGCGACAGACGTCCGGCAGCCCGCGGTTCTGCTCGTGCTTGGCCACGTCGTGTGCGTCGATGGACATGATCACGCTCGTCAGCCCGTCGCTGACCAGGCCGCGCATGTTCTCCTCCGTCCACAGGCCGCCGTTGGTGCAGATCATGGGGTGGATGCCGCGCTCGGCCGCGTAGCGGGTCATCGCGCGCAAATCGCGGTGCACCATGGGTTCGCCGCCCACGAAGAGCAGGTAGCCGATGTGGTTTTTCAGGGCAATGTCGATCACGCGGCGGGCCTCATCCAGCGTGACGCTGCGGCGGGCCTGGGGATCAAATTTCGAGCGGGCGAAGCCGCAGAAACCGCAATCGGCGTTGCAGAGATTGGTGATGGCAAACTGC
>Ga0181535_10007369_pt1 | contig 11081 bp, 11 predicted proteins | sample PEATcosm2014_Bin_44_FD_119774 | JGI IMG/M metagenome (GOLD analysis project Ga0181535, IMG submission 119774) | Peatland microbial communities from MTU Mesocosm Facility, Houghton, MI, USA - PEATcosm2014_Bin17_30_metaG | ecosystem: Environmental > Terrestrial > Soil > Wetlands > Peat | place...
CCACCCCCCTCCCATCGCTAATAACCAATGCCAATAACCTGAGTGCCCGATTCCTCCCGCGCGCTTGCGAAGAATTCCCGCGCATTGTGACCGCATTCCCGCGGATCTGTCGGGACCTTGGTTGGAAACGGAGGTGGCTTTGAGGGGCAGCCTTCACGGCGGATCGGACGCTCCGTACGATCACCTGGCGCGCTTGAAATCGAAGACCGCCAGATTCATCTGCCCTTGCTCGACGATGTGAATCGTCAGCACGTTCTTGCCCGCGGTTAGATGGAGCTTCGCGATCCCGGGCGCAACGTTCCAGTGGTGCCACTGGCGCCAGTCGACTGGGTCCTTCGCATCGTAGGTGGTTGCAATCGACAGCGGACCTGTCGCCGGCGTGCCATTCACATCGATTGCAATCGCCCCGCCGCGATTCGACGTGTACAGCAGATCGGCAGTGTAGTTGCCCGCTTCGGCAACATCGACGGTCAGGTTGAACCACTCACCCTGGACCGTCCAGCCTACGTAGAGTAGACCGGCGGGCGGGGTGACCTTGTCGAACTGCGTGTCGTCGATGGGAGGATCGCGCTTGAATTTCGTGTACGAGGTGTCGACTCCTTCGTTGATCCGAAACTCGTTGAGATAGGTTCCGTCGGCAGGATTCAGTGCGCCGCTGCCGTTATTCTTTGCATCGCTATCGTGGTAGACGACGCCCTCGCCGCCCAAATCGTAATAGGCGCACATGACCCTGCCGGGAATCTTCTGTGCGCCGCCGTTGTACCGCGCATCGTGATACGGCGTGCCTTTGTAGGAATGCAAAAAATCGTCACCCGGAGCGGGAGCAGCCATTATGGCGAGTGGAACAGAGAGAATCAGGGCGAAATAAGGCAAAAGAGCTTTCATCGAGACAGCCTCCAACGAGCGACGGCTTCGAGGATCAGACGCGCCGCTGCAATGTTAGCTGGCGAGAAGTGGAATGGCACGCCTTCAAAATCGAACGATGAAGAGTCATGTTATGTATGTTATGCTATGTTTATCATGGCGAGCATCGATGCACAACAAATCCGGGATTACATCCGTGTGCGGTATGTTGAGCCTGCGCGCAAGCGCAAGGAGACGCTGGTGACGCTTCGGGCCGGCGATATTCATCGTGAACTGGGCCTGCGCAACCGCGTGCCCAACGTATGCCAGGCTATGGAGTCGAAGCTTCTGGAGAAACAGGCTGGCGTCAGGGTCAGTTCGAAACAGGGACCACCAAGCGGTCGAGGCACGACGCTGACAGTGACCTACACTGTCGATTTACAAGCGCGCAATCATGGGACGTGCCTCGTTGGATCTGAAACAAAGACTGGACTCAACCACCCGGGCGTTGCGCTCTTCTATGCGCTCCGTGGCCAGGGAGCCGAAGTCTTCGCGTCTGAAGGCGGCGGGGAAGCATGGCTGAAGCGCGAAAGAGCCAGCTTCTACAAGCCGACGAAGAAGGGCACTGCGTGAGCCGGATTTACTGGGACTCGATGGTCTTCATCTACTGGCTGGAGAATCATCCGGTCTTTGCGAAGCGGACAGACCATATCTTTCAGACCATTCTCAAGCGCGGCGATCAGCTTTGTGCGAGCTACCTTTCAGTTGGCGAAACGCTGACTGGACCGCTCAAACACAAGCACAGTCAACTGGCCGCAAAGATCGAGGAGTTTTTCGACAGCGGACTCGTCGCATTTCTCCCATTCGATCGTCGTGCTGCTCGGCTGTTCGCGGAGCTACGTGCGACGGCCAACGTCTCGCCAGCCGATTCGATGCACCTGGCATGCGCCGGCGCTGCGGGAGTCGATCTGTTCCTGACGCATGACAAGGATTTGCAGAAGATGCATGTCCCGGGTATTCACTTCATCGCGGGGCTCGATGGGAGTGTCTTCTGATCAGCTCGCTGCGGCCGTCGCCAGGGCTTCGACAGCGGCGATGTTCTTGATGAGATCGTCCGGCACGTGGTGCCGCTCTTTCAGATACGGCGGGCTGTTGTAGGAAACCCAGACTTTGCCGCTCGCGTCTTGCCACACCAGAATCTTCAGCGGCAGATCGATGGCAATGCTGGGCGCGGCAAGCATCACCGGCGTGCCCGCCTTGGGGCTGCCGAAGATCAGCAGCTTCGTCGGAGGCATCTTCATGCCGACCTTCGCGGCTTCGCCGCTGTGATCGACGAGGGCAAACAACATCACGCTCTTCGCATTCAGAATGCCCTTCAGCTTCTCGACCGTTGCATCGACGGAATGATTGCTTGGGATGTCGACGATCCCGTTTGTGGCTTGGTCTGACATGTTCAGTTCCTCCGAGGGGAAGTTCTTCGCGCTGTGCTCAGGGTCTCAACTGCGAATTGAAATCAGGTAAATCGCCATGGCGAGCCCAACCAGTGCGAGGAAGAGGGCGACTGCGACTCCGAGGACCGTGGAGTGCGCGGTTTCTGTTGTTCCGCGATCGAGTGTGCGAACCAGTTGCAGGTGGTGAAGTCCTGCGAGAACATTAACCAGGATTCCGGCGCCGATGAGAGCCGTACCAATCCAGAGAGACTCACCGTACGCATGGCCCAGCGTGGATGCGTTGTCGAGCTTGACCAGTTGAAGCTGACGCAGGAATAACCCGAACCGCGCGACCACGAATCCGAAACCCATCAGAGCCAGGCCAGTGCGAATCCAGGCAAGCAGTGTTCGCTCTGCGGCCAGATAGTCGCTGAGCGCGGCCTTCGGTTTAGTTTCAGGAGGGTTTGCCATGGGAAATCTGGCTTCTTGAATACCGCGATTGTACGAGAACTGGGAACGCCTCGCCCTAAAAAGGGAAGGGGAATCGACCCTGAATCGATCAGCCGATTCCCTTGGTTCCGCTACTTGATCTAGGCGACGCGTTCGATCGCGACCGACTCGAGCACGACGGGCTTGCTCGGTTTGTCCTGTGGCCCGCGAGAAGCCTTCGAGATCTTGTCGGCGATGTCCTGCCCTTCGACGACCTCGCCAAAGATGGTGTGATTGCCAGTGAGCCACGGCGTCGGAGCCACGGTGATGAAGAACTGGCAACCATTCGTGTTTGGTCCGGAGTTGGCCATTGCCAGCTTGCCTGACTTGTCGAACTTGTGCTTGGAGCCCTTCGTCTCGTCCTCGAAACGATAGCCGGGTCCGCCCATGCCAGTCCCCGCTGGATCGCCGCCCTGGATCATGAAGTCCGGAATGACGCGGTGAAAGATCGTGCCGTCGTAAAGTTTGCTCGTTGACTTCGCGCGGGTGGTCGGATGCGTCCACTCCTTTGAACCCTCGGCGAGCTCGATGAAATTCTTGACTGTGATGGGGGCCTCGGCTTCAAAGAGCCGGACTGTGATCTTGCCTTCGTTGGTGTTGAAGACAGCGTAAGTTCCTGGTGTAAGGGCCATGGAATAGTCCTGATTCCTCTCGTTGATTGCTTGTTATGGTTGCGGCGCGGCCGGCGCGCTGGGCGCTGGTGGCAAAGGCTGCCCTTCGGGAACGATCGTCACCTTTTTCAGCACCACTGGCACGAGCGGTTTGTCGTTGCCATCGCGCTGCACGCGCGCAATTGCCTTCACGACCGAAACGCTGGACTCATCGCACTGACCGAAGAGAGTGTAGTGCTGGTTCAGCGAATCGTAGCCTTGTTCGGTGATAAAGAACTGGCTGCCGTTCGTGTTGGGTCCGGAGTTGGCCATTGCCAGACGGCCCGGGACATCGAAGTTGAGATTGGGATCGAACTCGTCGGCAAACGAGTATCCGGGATCGCCCGATCCGTTGCCCACTGGATCTCCGCCCTGAATCATGAACTCCGGAATCACGCGGTGAAACGTGGTTCCATCGTAGAGCGGCTTGTGGTGCATCTTCTTGTTGGTCGCCGGATCGGTCCAGTCCTTGGTTCCCTCGGCAAGGCCGATGAAGTTCGCGACCGCATTGGGCGCCTGCTTTTGAAAGAACTGACAGGTGATGCGGCCCATCGAGGTATCCATGACCACGCTGGGACCATTGGGCTGGATTGTTGCAGCCGCGGTGGCTTGCGGTGCGTCGGGAAGATCCTGCGCCGGTTTGCTTGAGTCTTGTGCGACTGAGCTGGCAGTGACGAACAGAGCCAGAGCGGGGACGAAAAGCACGTGTGTAAGTCTCATGCCGAATTCGAGGGTAAATCATAGGGCGCAGAGTCTGCCAGCGCAGGGCGACAGCCATGTATCGTATTGCCATGCGTTTCTCTCCTTGGAACTTTCCCACCGCGCGAGCGTTCGCGCTTGTCTTGTATTGCCTGGCGCCAACTTCGATCTTTCTGTCCGCGCAGTCCGACAAGACGCCGGCCGCGAATACCAAACCCGCTTCGGCCGATAAGCCAGCCGACGACAAATCTCCGTTGCCGCCTCTCCCTCCGGATGCTCATACGCAACAGGCCATCATGCTCGACGGCAAAACTCTGAAGTACACCGTGACCGTGGGCGCATTGCCGGTGCGGGACAAGGATGGAAAGATTGCCGGTGAGGTAGTCACCACGGCCTACACACTCGAGGGCGAGAACCGCCCGGTCACCTTTGCGCTTAATGGTGGTCCGGGCGCGTCGTCGGTCTATCTCAACTTTGGCGCCATCGGGCCAAAGCATCTGCAGGCAGGGAATGAAGGCGACAGTCCATCCGACCCTACATCCCTTACGGACAACCCCGGCACCTGGCTCGACTTCACTGATCTTGTGTTCATTGATCCGATCGGCACAGGCTTCAGCCGCGCAACAGTGCCCGAGGCCGATGCGAAGAAGCTCTTCTACAGCACCGAGCCGGATATCCAGTATCTTTCCCGCGTGATCTACGACTGGCTGGTTAAGAACGACAGGCTGAGCTCGCGGAAGTACCTCGTCGGCGAGAGCTACGGCGGATTCCGCGGTCCGCGCGTTACGTACTACCTGCAATCGCAGCTCGGCGTGGCGATGAACGGTGTCGTGCTGGTTTCGCCCTATCTCAATCCGACGATAGAGAACGATGGCGACCTTTCGCCGCTGCCATGGATGGTCACGCTGCCCTCGATTACTGCGGCGCACTTTGAACGCGAGAAAAAACTGAGTCCGGAAGCCATGGCCGAGGTCATCCAGTACACGCAGGGCGAGTACGCGACGACACTAATCAAAGGCCGTTCCGATCTGGATGCGACCAAGGCCATGATTCAACACGTAACTGAGTTGACCGGACTCGATCCGGCGTTCGTCAAATACTCTGGTGGGCGACTCGAAACCGGAGCCTATCTGCGCGAGGTGTTCCGCGAAGAGGGCAAGCTGGGATCGGTCTACGACTCGAATGTGACTTCGTTCGACCCGTTCCCGTTTTCGCCAGAGCAGCGCGCCAACGATCCGATTCTTGCCAGCATCATTGCGCCGATGACCACTGCAATGGTGGATTTCGTCACGCGCACCGTGGGCTGGAAGGTCGACGCGCGATATAACGCTCTCTCGTACGATGTGAATCGCCTTTGGGATCGCGATGACGAACTGCGCGCCGGTTCGGTTGCGCAACTCCGTCAAGCGGTGGCAGCCGATCCCAAGCTTCGGGTGCTCATCGTCCACGGCTGGAACGATCTCTCCTGCCCATTCATGGGGTCTGTTCTCACCGTGGAACAGATGCCCCTGATGGGCGACCCTACGCGCGTCGCGGTGCACGAGTATCCGGGCGGACACATGTTCTACACCCGCATGCCGAGCCGGCTCGACCTGCGCAGGGATGTGATGGAGATGTACGGGAAGCACTAAGAGCAGGGACTAGGGACTAGAAAGCAACTCTCCGAGCAGTTCTGATCCGCAGCAGACAAAGCAGCCTGGGCGCACAGTCCGGGCTGTTTTGTTTGTGACCAGCTATGTCCGCTCGTCACATCTCCATTGACTCCCTATCCATAGACAGACTATATGTTCCGCATGACCAAGAAATCTGATCTGCTTCCCGGCACCCTCGACATGTTGATCCTGAAGACGCTTACGCGAGCGCCGTTGCATGGCTACGGCATCGCGCTGTCCATCAAGCACCTCTCCGCCGATGTGCTCACTGTAGAGGAAGGTTCGCTCTATCCGGCGCTGCAGCGGCTGCTGCTGCAAGGGTGGGTGAAGGCCGAGTGGAAGATGACCGACACGAACCGCCGCGCGCGCTACTACACGTTGACTGCAGCGGGAAAGAAACAGCTTGGCATCGAGATGTCGCAATTCGAGCAGATGATCGAGGCAATTGGACGCGTGCTCAGCGATGCGCAGGAGGCCTAAGTGAGCGGGCTTGTGAAGTTGTTCCGCAAATTCGGAGTGCTCTTCGGTCGCAAGCGTTTCCGCGACGAGCTGGATGAGGAGATGGCCTTTCATCGCGCGGAGACGGAGAAGGCGTATGTCGCGGACGGCATGTCGCCCGCAGCTGCGCGGTCGGCTGCTGCCCGACGGTTCGGCAATGCCACACGTCTGCGCGAGCAGAGCCACGAGGTCGTCGGTTTCCGCGCGGAGACGGTTCTGCAGGACTTACGCTTTTCGCTGCGGCAGATGCGGCAGAGTCCGGGCTTTGCGTTGACGGCGATATCGATTCTCGCGCTGGGCATGGGCGTGAGCGTCGCCATCTTTGGATTTGTCGATGCTGCCTTGTTGCAGCCGTTGCCCTACGCGGACCCGAGCCGGCTAGCAGACGTGGCTGAGGCAAGTGCAACCTCCCCGCGGTCAGATCTCTCTCGTGCGGACTATGAAGACTGGAAAAGACTGAATCACTCATTGAGCGCGCTCGATGTCTATGGAGGATCCGGCTACTTACTGGCGACGCCTTCTGGCGCCGTGCCGGTACCGGCGTTGCGCGTGACGGATGGCTTCTTCAGCACACTCGGTGTGAAACCGCTGCTCGGCCGGGTGTTTCTGCCGGGCGAGGATCAGCCGGGCAAATCGAAGATTGTGATCCTTACCTACGGCTCATGGGTCAAGCGCTTCGGCGGACGGAGCGATCTGGTTGGGCATTCGATTTCGTTGAGTGGCAGTGCCTACACCGTTGTGGGTATACTGCCCCGCGAGTTTGCCTTTGCGCCGCGTGGGAATGGTGAGTTCTACGTTCCCCTGCTGGACAAGAACGAATGCGAGCAGAGGCGCAGCTGCCATAACTTCTACGGCATCGGAAGGCTGCGCGATGGTGTGACCATAGAGGCCGCGCGCGCGGAGATGCAGGCGATCGCAGCGCAATTGGCGAAACAATACCCCGGCTCGAACCAGGGGCAGGGCGCGAGTGTGGTTCCGCTCTCCGAGACCATCGTTGGGAATGTGCGCGCGGTTCTGGTGATCTTGCTGAGCGGCGCCGGCTTGCTCCTGCTGATTGCGTGTGTCAATGTCGCGAGTCTGCTGCTGGTGCGTTCGGAGAGCCGCAGGCGCGAGATTGCGGTCCGGGGTGCATTGGGAGCAACTCCCACCCGACTGCTGTGCCAGTTCGTGACTGAGGGTCTTTTGCTCGCTGCCGCCGGCTGCCTTGCGGGGTTGGGAGTGGCCGCGTGGCTCATCACACTGTTGCTGCGGCTGATGCCCAAAGACCTGGCAGATTACGTGCCTTTTTGGCGTCTGGTGGGATTGAATGCGCATACGGCGTTGTTCGCCGCGGGTGTCGCGGCTCTTTGCGCGTTGCTGCTGGCCGCTACGCCAGCCGTGCGGCTGTCGTTTCAGGACATCCGCGTCGGTCTGGGAGAGGGCGGACGCGGTGCCGCGGGTCGTATGTGGCAGCGGCTGGGCGCAAACCTCGTGGTTGTAGAACTCGCGATCGCGGTCGTTCTGTTGGTGGGCGCGGGATTGCTGGGCCAGAGCTTTTATCGGATGCTTCATGTCGAAGACGGCTTTGATACAACGCATCTGGCTACGGTGCAGATCATTGCTCCGGATAGCATCTACCAAAAAGACGACCAGAAGATCGCATTGGACCGTGAGATCACGCGCCGTCTTTCCGCCTTGCCGGGAGTGGAGTCGGTCGGCATCACCAGCGATCTTCCGATTCAGTGCAACTGCGATACCGACTGGATTCGTATCGTGGGCAAGCCCTTTCATGGAGAGCACAACGAGGTAAACGAGCGCGATGTGACGCCTGGCTACCTGGCAGCGTTGAAGGCGCGCCTGATCCGTGGACGCTGGTTTAACGAGAATGATGACACGACGCGGCCTCAAGTGACGGTGATCAATGAGGCCCTCGCCGAGAAGTATTTCCCGGGCGAAGATCCGATCGGCAAGACGATCGGGGCCGGCGATCTCTCGCCGAAATCGCTGCGCCAGGTGGTCGGCGTGATTGCGAATGTGCGCGAGGGCGGGCTGGATCAGGAGGTCTGGCCGTCGGAGTACTTCTCGATGTATCACGGCCCCGACAGTTTCATTGCCGTTGCGGTGCGCACATCCCAGGATGAGAAGGCGGTGTTACCCACAATCGTAAGCACGCTGCATCAGATCGATCACAACCTGGGCGTCTATGGCGAGACCACGATGACGGACCAGATCGGGTCGTCGCAGTCCTCGTTGCTGCATCGCTTTGCATCGTGGCTGGTGGGTGGATTTTCTGCCATGGCGCTGCTGTTGGGCGTGGTGGGGCTGTATGGCGTAGTTGCGTACTCGGTCAGCCAGCGAACGCGTGAGATCGGAGTCCGCATGGCTTTGGGAGCACAGCGTGCAACGGTCTACAAGATGGTCATGCGGCAGGCCGGATGGTTGACGGTCTTTGGCGTGAGCATCGGACTCGTGTGTTCAGTAGGTGCGTCATTGCTGATGCGCAAGATTCTGTTTGGTGTTCAAGCGTGGGATGCACCCACACTTGCCGGCGTGGCTGTGGTGCTGGGTGCCGCGTCTCTGGCAGCGAGTTTCCTGCCCGCCCGTCGGGCTGCGCGGGTGAATCCGATTGAAGCGCTCCGCGCCGAATAGACCGATCGCTACACCAAGCGCAGGAAGCCATTGGGAGTCAGGCGAGCGCCGGGGAAGACCATCTCCAGATTGCTCGCGCCGAGCGTGCGAGAGACGACTTCGCCGAGCACGTCGCGAAAGTCGGTTGTCAGCGCCAGGTCACGGCCCTCGTTGAGCTGATCGTTGTCGAGGCCCGGCCATTTGCCGTAGACCTTGCCGCCCTTTACGTTGGCGCCGAGAACGAACATCGCATTGGCGTGACCGTGGTCGGTGCCACCGGTGCCGTTCTCGCGCGCGGTGCGACCGAACTCCGACATCGTCACCAGAGTGACATTGTCGGCGCCATCGCCGAGGTCGCGCCAGAAGGCCGCGATGCTGTCGGAAAAGTCCTTGAGGCGGTTGGCAAGCTGGCCATTCACGCTGCCCTGGTTCTGATGCGTGTCCCAGCCGCTGACGTCGGTGAATGCAGCTTCGACGCCGAGGTTCGCCTTGAGAAGCTGCGCAATCTGCTTCATGTTGTTGCCGAATTCCGAGTTCGGGTATTCGGCTCCCGCGCTCGGTGTGTACTGGCCCGGGTTCGCCGCGCGCAGCATCTTGACCGCTTCGAAGGTTTCCTCGCCTGCCGGATGGAAGATTCTGTCGCCGCTGTCGCCATACATCGCTTCAAAGGCATTTGCAGCCACTGAAGGCGCGGGTCCACGGCCGCCCACATTGAAGTTGTTCACATTATTGAGCGCAATCGCGGGAACAGTGCCAGCCAGTGTGCGCGGAACATCGGCTCCCAGCGCCACGGCTCGGAATGGCGTGTGATTGCACTGGCAACGTGCATCCTCAGCCTGCAGCGCGCGGTTGAGCCAGCCGTCCGGCGTGCTTTTCACGCCCGGCGTACCGGATTCCATGTAGTCCTGGGCATCGAAGTGCGAGCGAGTTGTGTCAGGCGAACCCACGGCATGTACGACCGCCAGATGCCCTTGCTCGTATAGCGGCTTGAACGACGCAAGCGAGGGATGCAGGCCGAAGAAGCCGTCGAGATCGACGACCTGATTCTGGGGAATGGCGATGCTTGGCCGCATCGAGTAGTAGTTCTTCTCCCGATAAGGCACCACGATATTCAGGCCATCCGCAGCGCCGCGTTGAAAGATGACGACGAGGCGGCGATTCGGGGTGGTTGCGGTCTGAGCCAGCATCGAGCGAACCAGAAAGCTTGGAATCGCTGTTGTGCCCGCGATTGCGAGAGCGCCGTTACGAAGAAAGAATCGCCGATTCAACTGCATTTAAAGTCCTCCCTTAGCGGCGCTGGAACTCCGGTGATCCGAGCAAGAGTCCAGCGAGGAGTTGGTCTTCGCGTCCGAGGCTTGCTGCCTGGGCACGCAAGGCCTGCGGCCCCTGCGCCGAGACAGGTTGCATCTGCGCGCTCTGCTGCTGGAACTGCTGAAGAACCGCGGAACGGGTCGAATCGCTGATGCCGCCGGCGACCAACAACGACTCAAGCCGCGATTCTTCTGATTCCGGAGTCGGTATGTCGGCCGTCAACAGCGCTGCGGGATTGTCGTCCGGAGGTTCCCATGAGGTCGTGATGTCCGGCAGCCGATTCGCTGCCAGCCCCAGGGCAAAGTTCATTCGGTCAACGAGAGCGCCCGTACTTACCCACGTTGAAGCTTGCCAGTTGTATCCGGTTGGGGGAACGCACCCGTAGAGAGGCATTCCCAGGTTGCGCAATTCGTTCGTAAGAGGCCGAAGGTTCTGAATGTTGGCGTTGCTGGCCCGCATCGCTGAGACCACATACTCCAGCGGCGTCTTCACCTTGCCGCGATAGACGCTGTTCGACCACAACTCCGGCGAGCGATACAACGTCCGGAGAACAGCGGAGATATCGCCCCCGCTGGAGAGATAGGTGTCGGCCATGCGATCGATCAGGCTCTGCGGAGGATCGTCGCTTACAAAACGGATTGCCAGTTTGCGCGAGATGAACTGTGCCGTAGCCGGACGAGTCGCGAGATAGTGGAGAAGCTCGCGGCCTTCTTCTTCTCCGTGATCCTTGAACTTCTGACCGAGTGCTTTTTTCGTGCCAGGCTCGTGGCGGTTGGGATCGAATTCAAATCCGCCGCCGCGTTGGGGCCGTTCGACAGTCCAGCCGGTCAGGATGCGCGCCACTTCAGTGACATCCGCCTGTGTGTAGCCGCCGTTGACGCCGACGGTGTGCAGTTCCATTA
>Ga0181535_10007370_pt1 | contig 11080 bp, 9 predicted proteins | sample PEATcosm2014_Bin_44_FD_119774 | JGI IMG/M metagenome (GOLD analysis project Ga0181535, IMG submission 119774) | Peatland microbial communities from MTU Mesocosm Facility, Houghton, MI, USA - PEATcosm2014_Bin17_30_metaG | ecosystem: Environmental > Terrestrial > Soil > Wetlands > Peat | place...
GTATAAACGGCCCACGCGGGCGAGATCTCCGGCGAGATTCCGCCCGCCTCACTCCCCACATCGAGACCCACCATGCAGAACCGCACCGACCCCGGCGACCGCCGCGCTGTGCAGATCGTCCAGGCGCGAACCACTCGAGACCGCATCCGCTGCAATACCACCCAATGCCGTACTAGCGGCCTCTCGACGGCGGCACCGCCGCCGGCTGAAACAGGCGCCGCCCGCTACGCCCCCAGCACCCCACCCTCGCGGGGATGTTCCTGCCCGCACCGTCCCTTTGAAACCTTCGCTGGTCTGCCCCTGGCGCGCACAAGGGGGTTCCAAGGCTTCAATCTCTTCCGGGCCTGATTCCCCGCCGCTTGCGGCGGGGTTGTTCATTTCAAGCTAAGCCCTGGTTTTCGCCCACTGAAACTCAACTTCCGGTTTGCCAATCCCCCGGTCCAGTGCCAATCCCTCGGAAAATCTTGCCACAAGCCGACTTCAGGAGATCATCGGTTGCTGGTCGTCGAGTGAGTTTGACTCCACTTCTCGTTGGGAGTACTTGAGCCTTCGGTGGTCCAAGCTCCTCATTGCTCCTCATCGTGGAGCGGGAATGCGAATGCGCCTAGGTCCTCGCCGTGGATTGCTGAACCACCGCCCTAAATCCTTCCACTGTGATAGAGATTCCGAGTAGAATCAGCATTTAGTCATAAACAGCGAAGGTGGGAGAAACGTGATGCCCCCCGTGCAAGGCGCCGACCACACGCAGCTCAGGGAGGCTCTGGCGCAACTCCGCTTGCGGCTCCTCGACCTCACCGGGCGCAACCGTCTTCTGAACTATAGGCACCCTATTGGCAAGTCGCTGCAGTTTGTACAGGGCCGGCCAGCCGCAATCCACGAACGCCTTACTGGCGAGAGGTCCCAACCACTGGCTATCAAGGGTCTGCCCGAGCCATCCCGTGCTGACATGCTGATGAAGTTGGGGAAGCTCACTCGGCCCGAGCCGCGTGACTGGGCCCGCCAAAATGGTATACCAACCGATTACGACCTCCCGCCCGGCGGGCCGACGGACGACGTAGAGCTCCGTTGCCTGATGTACACGGACGACCTTGCAAGGCACTGCAGGAAGATCGAGAGGGAGGCCAACCTCGCCATCGAGGAGACTGGTGCAAACATGTTGCATCTCGTCCTCGGCTTCCTAGAGTTTCCAGATCAGAAGGACAGTGACCGGCTATTCCTTGCCCCTTTGGTCAGTGTTCCAGTCTCGCTCTCGAAGAGGGATGGCGCTGGCCGTCAAGTGTTCTCGCTTCATTACAACGGCGATGACATCGAGGAGAACCTCTCACTTCGGGAGAAGCTCCGCCAAGACCACAGCATTGTCCTGCCGGACTTTGACGACGAAGCTCTTAACATAGACGAATACCTTTTAGCGATCCAATCAGTAGTCAGCCCTCATGCTAATTTCACCGTCCGGCAAAGGGCATCCCTCTGCCTACTCAGCTTCACTAACATGCTGCTCTTGAGAGATCTCGATCCAGACAAGTGGCCGGCTGACATGTACAGGCACTCCTTGCTAGACCATGACCTCGTCAGGCAGGTTCTAGGGGGCGCGGACGCGACCGGCAGTGCCTTGATGGCGACGGCGACGGAGCACGAGGTGGAGAAAGAACCTGCAGATTCTATTCCCCTCGTGTTTGATGCGGACAGCTCCCAGCACAGCGCTATCGTGGATGTGCTTCATCAAAAGCGAAACCTGGTGATTATTGGCCCGCCCGGAACGGGCAAGTCCCAGACGATTACGAACCTCATCGCCGCCTCGATCCGATCAGGGAAAACCGTGCTCTTTGTCTCGGAAAAGCTAGCCGCGCTACAAGTCGTAAAAGGCCGACTGGAGCGCGCAAACCTGGGGTCGTTAGTTCTTGAACTGCACAGCACCAAAACAAGTAAGAAGGCAGTACTGGAGACCATCCAAGAGCGTCTCAATTCGAAGCCTGATGGCGCGCATAGCCTTCCAGGTAAAGTCGAAGAGTTGGGCAGGCACCGCAAAGAGCTTAAGGAATACGCCGACCTCCTCAATAGCGTAACCGCCAACCAATTTGGATTCACCGTACACCAGCTTATGTGGCGTGCAGAACGCCATCGCAGTGAGCTGAGCTCGCCCGAGTCCGTATATTCCTTGACGGCAGTCCCTGATGCGCAGGAAGTAACCGGACCGGAATTAGCCAGGCGACTCCACACACTTGAACAGGTCAGGTCGCAATTCGTCGAAATTGGCTCCTACGATTCTGATCATCCCTTTTATGGGTTCGAACCGAGGCCATTGGCCCCCGGAGATGAGACCACCTTACAGGCCGTCCTACAACAGGTGCTCACTTGCTCGGAGCAATTGGAAGGTCACGCCACGAGACTGGCCGCGTTGTTGGCGATCGATGTTGCCGTCTCCCAGGAAATGATCGCAGACATACAATCCGCGCTCTCCGATTTCGTCCAGGCAAGTGATGAGCACCTCCCGCTTGAACTGACGCCCCGATTTGTCGGCAAGGAAGGATCGTGCCAAGCGGCAAGGCTGGCCTGTGAAAGGCTCCAGGTTCTTATTACGAAGTACAAGGAACTTGAGAGTAGCGCTATGTTGGTGCTCATTGATGAAGATCAGGTTTCGAATGATGGGCTGGAGAATCTCAATGCGCTCCAAGACCTCGGCATAACAATAGGACATGATTGGAAGGACGCTACCCACATTAGACAGGTCCTCTCCATCGCTCAGACAGGCGCTGATCGGTTGCGTTCAAGCCTCGGAATGTTCACGTCGGAGTGCACGCGATTGGGACTCCCACGTCCATCTTCCGTTGCGGATCTGCGGCGGCTGTCAGATGCTATTTCGTCCCTGCTCCAGGCTCCTTCTGGGGACTGGAGCGTCTATTCACCTCGCCTAGCCGAGGCTGGAACCGTGACAGCTCTGCGCAAGCTCATTGCAATTCAGACTGAATGGAAAGAGGTGGAAAGCCGACTCAGCGGCGTTGTTTATCTCGATGCGCTTCCGGAGGAACCGATCCTAAGAGCGGCGATCTCGATGCTGAGGCAAGGGGATGCCTGGTACCGGTTCCTACAGCCAAGTTGGCACGGAGCAAAGCGTCTCCATCGACAGCTTCAGACGAAGAAGGTGAAGCGATCCACGAGCGAATGTCTCTCCGAACTTGAGCAGATCACGCGACTCCTCTCCATCGAAGCACGATGGGATACGAATCCGTCTTTGCGACATTACTTAGGTTCCGCTTTGTCAATCCAGGAACCCGACCTAGCGCCCCATTTGAGAGTCGCCGAGTGGTGCAGCACGATGTCTGCTGCAATGGAGGAGATAGGCGCGCCCTTCCTCGATCTTGGCTGCCTCTCTTTTTCTGATCTGAAGAAGTGGAATCGGGAGGTTAAGGAACTTCACGCTCAACTTCTTGCCGCGTTGGAAGTGTGTGTATCGCTGAATGCAGAATTTCCTAAAGGCCTAGAGTCCATTTCGGACGTCGAGGGCGTCGTCGCCTTGGTCAGCGAGATCGTCCAGCGGGCCGAGAGCCTCTGCAGACCGCTCTTCGATGGTTGTGCTGTCGGCACAACGTTGGAAGTGGCCATCGCCGCGCATCAGGCCGCGCTGGAAAGAAGGAGACTTCAAGGGTTGGCAGAGTCAGATGGCGAGGCGAGGCATGTGGCCGGCCCCTACTTCCAAGGAATCCATTCTGAGATTGGGGTGATCCTAGCTGTCTTGGCCGTGGCGGAGAGGGCTGGCGAATTGCGCGTTCCCGCAGCGATTCGGCGGCAATTGATTGCTGGAAACCCAATCAGGGCTGCCAAAGACTTGATTCCGGAACTGGATGGAATAGCATCTGCTCTTGCGGCGCTGTCTGAGCACACACAAAGTCTATCTGAGTACGGGCGCTTCAGCTTGGAGAAATGGGCTGGTGTCCAGACTGGAGCAGGGCTGCAGGAGTTTGCGAATAAAGTCGTTGGGCGTGCACGAAATGCGCACGTGCACTGCTCCGAAGTCTCTTCTTGGGCTGCATATTTGTCACGGCGACAGGAAGCGGCCGAACTAGGATTGGGGAGCTTTGTTGAGCGAATGGAAGACTGGTCGATTCCAGCGCTTGAGTTGCCTTCCGCCTACCAGTATTCCCTATTTGTCTCGATCATTCGACAACTTTTTCTTCAGTGCCCTCTGCTCGGAAAGTTTTCAGGGACGAAGCACGCTTCGATACGAGAGGCATATCAGAGACTCGACCGAGAAATCATTGCCTTGCGGGGACACGAAGTTGCAAGGAGCTCAATCGCTTCCGCAAGGCCGCCGATGGGCAAGACTGGTGCCAGGGTTGATGAAAAGACCGAGATGTATCTGCTTCAGTACCTCCTCCCGCAACAGAGACCGAGGATGCGCGTACGCAAGATGCTAGCCCGGGCTGGTCGTGCGATTCAAGCAATCAAGCCATGTTTCATGATGGGGCCACAGGCAGTTGCGCAGTATCTCCAGCCGGGCGCTCTGGCTTTCGACTTGATAATCATGGATGAAGCCTCCCAGTTGAAGCCTGAGGAGGCGATCGGCGCCATAGCTCGTGGCACACAACTAGTTGTGGTAGGTGACCAGAATCAGCTTCCCCCAACCTCTTTCTTCACCAAGATGAGCACAACTTCTGAAGATGAAGAGCAGTATGCAACGACGGATGCTGAGAGTATTCTCGACGTCTGTCTGGCACAATTTGGCGCACCGCGGATGCTGCGCTGGCACTATCGTTCCCAGCATCATTCCCTGATCGATTTCTCAAACCGCCTCTTTTATCACGGTGGATTGGTGATCTTCCCATCCCCTTACGGTCACAGCACTCGGCTTGGCATTCGCGCGACCTATCTCCCGGATGCAATTTATGAGGATCAGACCAACTTGCGCGAGGCGGAGCGGGTGGTTGATGCGGCAGTTGAGCACATTCGCTCCCGTTCAGACGAATCGCTTGGAATTGCGACCTTAAATATCAAACAGCGTGACTTGATCGCAGAATTGCTTGATGAGCGGCTTGCAAGCATTGAAGCTGCAGGTGAGTATAGAGCGCGCTGGAAAGAAGCCGGGCAGGAGCTGTTTATCAGGAATCTTGAGAACGTCCAGGGAGACGAGCGTGACGCCATCATCGTCTCGACGACCTTCGGCAAACCTCCCGGCGCCAGCGTTGTGAGACAGAACTTCGGACCTATCAGCAAGCAGGGTGGATGGCGCCGTCTGAATGTACTCTTGACGCGTGCACGCAGGTCGCTTGCTTTATTCACGTCGATGAAGCCGGAGGACATCGTCCTCGACGGAGGTACTCCAGAAGGCACCAAGGCGTTACGTGCCTATCTTGAGTATGCTCGATCCGGCAAGCTGCATGTGGTCGAGGAAACAGGGCGCGAACCGGATAGTGACTTTGAGCGCTGTGTGATTGATGTTCTCAAAGCAAGTGGATATGCCGTTACACCACAACTTGGTGTCGCAGGATACCGGATAGACATCGCCGTCGAGCACCCTGACCACAGGGGCACATATCTCGCGGCGATTGAGTGCGACGGTGCAACTTACCATTCGGCGCAGTCTGTTAGGGATCGAGATCGGATTCGACAGGAGATATTGGAGTCCATGGGGTGGCGCGGCCGGATATGGCGGATCTGGTCCACGGACTGGTTCCTCTCGCCAAGAAACCAGTCAGCGAAGCTCTTGGATTTCCTTGGCGCCCTGCGAGAAACGTGGCGACCGGATTATGTTGCGGGCCAGTCATGGATAGAAGAAGCTCGGCGTGGGCTTTCCGAAGAATCGGCGCGGGTTCGCGAAGCACTTATCGAGGAGGAAGAAGAGAGAGCGGTCACGGTTGGCGATACGGTTAAGTATGTTGATCTGGCAAAGCCAAATAGCATCTTGAGTGCCCAAATCACCGAGAACAAGACCGATTCTGCCGCTGGGCTCTACCATCGTGGGACCCCTTTGGCTCGAACAATGATCGGTGCGGCTATCGGCACAGAAGTGACTCTGCAACTCCCGGGGGTTAGTTCGCGGACGTTTCGCATCCTGGAGATTCAAGAACCAGAGAAGAGCTAAACACCACCCAATGCCGGACCAGAGGCTCTGGACGGCGGCAACGGCGCCTGCTCAAAACAGCAGAGCCACCCGCTGCGCCCCCCGGCACCCCACCCGCTCCCGAGCTGGCGCTGTCTGGCGACAGCTCGATACGGCTTGCCTTGCCACCGGGGTTGTATAGTAGTTTCAAACAGCCATTGCGGAGATTACTCGATTGGAAACATGGTGGTGGAGATGGATACCCGGCAGACGTCGCAGCAAATGGAAGCTGGAGAAAAGCCGTGTCGAAGCCCTCTCAAGCATCACTGGAGATCGACTATTCGTTGAACGAATGGCACAACGTCAGCGCCCTGCTGAGGAAAATATTGACGACATATTACGTATTGAGGTTTTGAAAAAGATAGACGAAATCTATGTTGCCGCCCAAAATACCAACGACATAGACGTGCTTGAAGATTTGACAGATGATGCAGAATTACAGGGGTTATTTGCTGCCTACCTTTGCCCCGTTGCAGAAATCAAGATCGAAGGAGATTTGGTCCTCGATCAAATTGATGGTTGGGGCATTCCGAGATCTTCGACGGAAACAGCGCGAAAACTTTGGCAAGAAGCTTCTCAGAACCTAAAAACCTCACCTGGGAAAGAAGCCACAATTCACGTTGCGCGGGGCGCTCTATACGCATTGTTTGCCGAAAGGGATGCTTGGAGAGACTTCCTTGATGACCATGATGAAGAAATACCTCGGATGTGGAAGCTCTTTGTAGTAGTTATTATTTCTCTCGTTGCTGCTGTTTTTGCGGTGTACTATGCATATTCATTTTCGCCCCTTTTTGTTTTTGGCGTTCTAGCTGCCGGTGCCGCAGGAAGCTGCGCTAGCGTTATGTCAAAACTGCCAACCATTGAAGATCGCCTGTCCCGCAAGATTGATGCAGGCAGTGGAGGGGTCTGGGTTAGGATTGCTACCGGCCTTATCGGTACTGTCATAGGTTGTGCCTTGCTTGCATGGATTCCTCTATCTATCGAGGACAAGAGCTTTGGCGAATTAGTCAGCGCCTGCACGACAACCCCTTGTACAGCACCGGCTGCCAATGCGTGTACGACCGTCAAGATGCTCATCCTTATTGGCATTCCGACTCTGTTGGGATTCAGTGAACGTACATTGCCATTTTTCGAGCAACGGATTTTTGGTAAGGCCGGTTTGCCCCCCGCCCGCTCCAACAGGCGCAAGGTATAAACGCTTCCCTGCATTGGGGTCTAAGCCTAAACCGGCGGAATTGATCTAACCGCGATGTTGACTGTCCTCCATGCCATCGTTTGTAGAGCTTGGGGTTCGAGGTGCAGTGGAACGGAAAACATGGTTAAGCGATGTCCTTTCCGAACGGGTTATAATCTTGCTTTAGAATCCAGGACTCGTCAAGACCGCTAGTGCGGAGGATAGATGTACTACTGTGTGCAGTGCGGTGCTTCCTACGAGGCGTCCTTCAAGTTTTGCAACCGCTGCGGCTGCGCGGTGATTCCGCATCCGCAAGAGCAAATTGAAACGGGACAACTACCTGAGCCGGATACCATTGCTGCTGCCGTTCCCGAAGCGCACGGAACCGAATTCCCCCCGTCTTTTCCGCCTGCTTCCCACGATGCTCCCACGGTCGTGCCGGTTCGAGAGACATCGGTCGCAGTGACGGACGAGCCGGACCCCTCTCCGACGTTGCCGGAGGTGATGGGCGCTCCTCTGATCGAAGCTGCATCTTCCGTGGAAAGCGCGCCGCCCGTGCTACGGTTCGTGCTTCTGGAGTTGGGAATCATCTTTGCGCTTTCCGTGGTTGCTTTTGCAGTGGCAGACGACCTTAGCCGAGCTGCGCTATCGGTGTGGATTCCGCTTATGGCTGCTATATGCGCGCTGCCCTTCCTGCTTTACTACGCCGACAAGACACGTAAGATGTTCAAACATCTCGCTATCATAGATGAAGCGGTTAGCCAGGCGGGGAAGCGTCTTCTGAGGCAAGGCATTGTTTTCGCCCTGCTGTTCCTGATTACCGCCTCCATTGTTGGATATGCAGTTGGAAACAGCGGCCGCGAAACGCAACAAATGATAACCGACGTTAATCTACAGGTTTCCCTCGCAAATCGCATTGGCGATCAGCGCAAATCCGCAGAGAAAATTGTCCCCGCGCAGATCGCTATGTACGACAAGCTGGAAACTGACGTACGGGCCTACTCCTCCGTCTGCAAAAAACTACAAGGCGAATGGACCGTATACGACGGTAAGTATCCTGCCTCGCACAAAACAACTGAGACCAGTTTGCACGATGTGGATATCGAGGTTAAACGTGCCGACCTACTGCTCAAACAGATTCAGGTTGCGCGACAACTGCGCTCCATAAATGATGCCGACCAGCAGTGGGTCGGCTGGAAGAGCGATATGCAGCCTCTGCTGGACGAGGAGAATGCGCTCGATTAAGCGGTTGCCGATGGCGAGAGCGGATAGAACTCTTCGACCGCTACATCCCAGTCGCAAGTGCGGAAGACGTGCTTCACCCGTTTGGACCGGAAGAAGTAGAGCGACCAAACAGCAGGACCTATCGCATTCCAAACATCGAAGAACAAGTTGTCGGGGAACTTCTGGGCGTCGATAATCATTGCGAGCAGGCATGCTACGAGTTGGAAAGCCAACACCCAGCGCATCAATTTCAACAACTCCCACGACCGCACGGAGAGAAGCATAGTGCTGACCACCACCTGGGTTGCAAACAACAGCAGGGTGGGCAGTGTGGACCAGAGAAAGAAGTGGTACAGACCGGCGTTGTCAAAGCTTTCTGGAACGTAACTCTGGAAGGCGACCGCGAAGAACAGCAGCGTAACCAGGATGCCCCCGTAAAGTTGCCAGTAGTAGAACAGGAGCCATCCTCCAATCTGAGAGCGTCTCTGCTTGTAGCAGACGATCCAGGCGATGATGCCGCCGCCAGGTAGTCCGGGCGTGTAGGTGCTGTTGCTAGAACTGGAGGCGAGCAGCAGGGCAAGCATTGCACTAGGTATCATCATAACGTTGTACCTCATGGAAGCATTGGATTGACATGGGTGGCAGAATTCGTTGTATCCGTGCATCACGGAACACGCGCACGTACTTCAGTGATTTCGTAGTTCCACTGGAACTGTCCCCTTACGCGAGTACCTGAGTCGAAAAATACAGAATCGTTAATATCGCGAACTTGCCCCGGAGGAAGGAACGGTCCAATACGCGTGTTCTCTTCACCAACCACATCACAGTGAGACTGGGCGTTGCAGTCCAAGACGCGAATCCTTGCTTTGATGTCATAAACCGCATATGGAGAATTGTTCTTCACTCGTCCTATTAGCTTGTAGGAGCTACCGTATGTTTCGGGGCCAAGAGTCATGTCCATGAACGCAAGCTGATCCACACGAACAAGCTCTTTCGAGACTTCGGTGTCGTGCTTATCTTTCGCAAAGTAGACCAGGACAATCAGCACCAGAGCACAGACAACGAACAGGATGGCTTTTCGGAATACCGGAAATTTGAAGAACGCTATTGCGGCGATAACAACGAGAGCTGTCCAGAGCATCGACCTACCTCCGCAGTACAGTCCGTAATGCGGTCGGGCTGTATGAGTTGTGGCCAGTCCCGACATTGCTGTCACTTGGAGCAATCTGGGGTCTGAGGTACAGAGGGACGGAGAACCGGGTTAAGGAAGCGGCTATTTTTACCTTATTCGATGCTTTGGGCAAAAATAGCCTACTTGGAGGCTTTTCTCTGCGCGGCCCAACGCCGCTTGGCGGCCGCAGCGATCCGGGCGCGGCCTTCCGGCGACAGGTTCCGTTTCTTCTTTGTTTTCGCGGCTTTCGTTACGGCTGTCGGCAAAGCGTTTTCGGCCTTGCGAGGCCGGCCGGCTTTCCGGGGAGCGGCGCTCCCTGTTGAGTCAGCCTTCAACAGTTGGCGTGCTTCTTTCAGAGCCGCAATTTCTGCGTCGAGTAGGGCAAGAACGTCTTTGATTGCCATAGCCCGTATTATAGCCAGTCCGCATTGGTCAAGAAAAGCTGCCTGCGCCGCATCCTGCTGCGTTATGCCACCCTCTACGCACCCGGCACCCCACCCGCGTAACCGCATGGCCTACGTTGCAGTCTCGCGCGGCGTATACGACGCGCAAATCTTCACCAATGACCGCGAGAAGCTGGGCGCGGCGTTGGGGCATGATGTCTCGCACGGCAGCGCCCATGCGCCGGAGATGAAGCCAGAACAGAAGCAGGAGCAGGCAGTCACGCCGCAGCGGGAGATTGCGCCGAAACAGGAGCAGAGCTTGGATATTGGCTTGGGCCTCTAGTCAAAAGTTGGGGCTTGGAACTCCCGCCTAAGCGTACGATTTTTCCTGTTTCGTGAGCTGCCCCCGACTACGGCCTCGGATCGTAATCGAGGTTGATAGCGCCCCCTCGTACACCGGCCCGAACCATCGCTGCCAGTTCCGGCTCATCCGTATCGATTCCAACCGCATGGGCGCGTCGCGTCCATTGCCCGTTTGCGAACCAAACCGCGACCTTGGCGTGACAATCGCTGCAACGGGCACTGTCGTATCCATGAAGGAGTAACAGATCAATGGGCAATGCGGGCTGGCCGCTGCCAATACATTGCGGACTGGCAATTCTCAATTCACTCATGATGGGTTTTCCTTTTCCGAGCGGGCAGGCCGCTGGCCGCCGCCTTATTGGTCGATCAGTAACTATTCTAGCCACGATTTTGCATGTAAATCAACTGTGGGCCGCTTGAAATACCACTCCCTATCAGACCCGGACCCGGCAGGTGGCCAAAGCATCGATTCTATATCCTTCGATCATTAGTCAAGATGGAATGCTGTGCCCCATGGCTTATGTTGATTCTTCGGCGTTGATGTGCGGGCCACCTTCCAGTCATCCCTATCATTACCGCTTCGTAGGTTGATCCTCATGCCACTTCCTAACACGCTCTTGGACTTCCGACAGCACTGATGAAGTCAGCTGTAGAGCGGCATCGTTTCCATA
>Ga0181535_10007371_pt1 | contig 11080 bp, 9 predicted proteins | sample PEATcosm2014_Bin_44_FD_119774 | JGI IMG/M metagenome (GOLD analysis project Ga0181535, IMG submission 119774) | Peatland microbial communities from MTU Mesocosm Facility, Houghton, MI, USA - PEATcosm2014_Bin17_30_metaG | ecosystem: Environmental > Terrestrial > Soil > Wetlands > Peat | place...
ACGAGCCGCCCAAAAACAGTTTGGCCGGACTGGTCTCATCCTTCTCTTTGCGGAGAAGCTGGCCGGGGAAAATCCCTGGCCGCGACGAGCACAATCAAACCGGTATCCTGACTTCGGCCTCAAACCTCATTCCGCCTTCCCGTTTTCGCAAACAGTGGCATAGGAATTCGTAGCCGTTACAGTGGCGCAACCGTCCCGGATTCTCACCGGGTTCCCTGACATTTGACTGCATTTAGAGCGAACACTTGTTCGCCGTTTACAAAGAACGAAGCGCAACCCTAATTAAAAGCAGAAACCTTTCCAAGTAAAAAATATCGGATGCTGGAGCGAGCGTTGAGTTGGCGGCCGCTTCAAACGCGCGGCAACGTGATGCGGCCGGTTTGCTTTTGGTATTTACCAGCCCGCGCCGAGTAGCTGGTCTGGCAGGCTTCGCCCTGAAAGAACACCATTTGCACGATGCCTTCGCCGGCGTAGATGCGGCAATCGGCAGCGCTGCTGTTGGAAAATTCCAGCGTCAGATGGCCCTGCCAGCCAGCTTCGGCGGGAGTGACATTGGCAATGATGCCGCAACGGGCATAGGTGCTTTTCCCGAGGCAGAGGGCGCTCACGTTTTCCGGCAAGTGCAGGCACTCGATCGCCACCCCGAGCCCATAGCTGCGCCCCGGCAGGATGAAATAACTGCCACAAGCATCCCGGTGAAGCTGGGCGGGCTCAAGACTGGCGGGTGAAAAATTCTTAGGATCCACCACCCGCCCCGGCACATGGCGGAAGATCTTGAATTCCTTGGGCGAGAGGCGCAGGTCGTAGCCGAAGCTGCACAGACCGTAGGAGAGGACCGCGCGATCGGCGACCCGTCGCATCAGTTTTGACGTAAAGGGCCGGATCATGCCTTGGCGGGCAAGCCGGGCGATTTGCGAATCATTGAGCATCATAGGAGAGTTTGGGAAGCGGGGTGAAGACTGACGGAGCGCGCCGATTGCCTCACCGGTTCGGGAGCGCCGCGATGCCGGAGCCCGGCACGCACTTCTTCAAAAATCCGTTCGCCGGGCAAGTCGTCCGTGACCGTGGTGCGCAATTGAAAGGGGTTTGCCGCCGCGAGCAGCAGGTCCAGGCTCGCGCTGGCTTTGATCGCGCTCCGACTGTCGCCGGTGAGCCGGGGGTAGCGTTCGTCAAACGGCGCCTTGATATCGAGGCCCACCCAGTCCAGCAGCGGCAAGAGTCGCTGCAGGTGCTCGGGGAAAATGCCGGCTGTATGGAGGCCCGTCAAAAAGCCTTTGGCCCGCACCGTGCGGAGGGCTGTTTCCAATCCGGGGTGCAGCGTGGGCTCGCCACCGCTAAAGACCACCGCTTCCAGGAGTCCCCGGCGTCGATCGAGCAACTCGCAGACCTGGCGCCAGCACCAAGCGGTCGGCGCGGTCCGCGGACGCATGCCGGCATTGTGGCAATAGGGGCAATGCCACACACAACCCTGGGTGAACACCACCAGTGCCAGCCGACCGGGGAAATCCAACGTGGTCAGCGGCACGACGCCGGCCACGGGAATGAGGTCGCAGAGCACGGCCACCGCCGGAGCATCAACCACTGGCGAAAGGCCGGCTCCGGCATTGCTGGGCAGACATGAACCCGCCCCCTGGCTGCCACTCAGGCTGGTCATTTATTTCAACGCCACAAATTGATCCGAGGCGTGCCAGGCACGCGCCCCTGACCGCGCCGATTGGCCTTGCACCCCGCGCCACTGCGCCGGGCGGAGACCTTTCCGCATCTCCTGGCCAAACAAAAGTTCATCAGCACCCCAAATAATTAAACACGTCATCCACATGGTAGATATCGGTGGCATGGTGCATTAGCAGCGGCATCAGCCTTTCGACATCATCGCCCAGCGTGATGATCGGAACTTCTTTCTCGCTGTCGGCGTCGGCGGGCATGCCCAGTCCGGCCGCCGCCAACAGGTGGCTGCAAAGGCAACGCCGACCGACGGTATCCTCCAGTTTGCCACCTTTGGTCACATACGCCAAGACCGGCTCGGCCGGACAGCGATATCCGATGGACCCGTCCAGCTTCTCGTAGAGGCTGACCAAGACCCGATGTTGGCAGGCCCTTTCTCGTTCGAGATACCTGGCCGACTCGAAGATGGTGCCCGGCACGGGGGCCACCTTGAACGGAAACCCGGCGGGCGACGCCACGTTGTCCGTTTTGACTCGCAACTGGCGGGTAAAGCCCAGCTCCCGCACCAGCTTTCGCCAGACCGGATCCATCCCTGACTCTTCGCTCAGCGCGAAGGCGGTGCCCACTTGAATGCCGGCGGCACGCACCTCCGCCGAACAAGCCCACGCGAGCATTTCGGGCGAGGCTTTGGAACCGCCGATCCAAAACGGAAGGCCCAAGTCAGCCAACTCGCTGTATTTCACCGCGTCTCTGGCGCCATAGATTGGCTCGCCTTCTCCGTTCAACACCAAGGGACCGCGGGGGGGGGCGTTGTGCCCGCCGGCGGTCGGCTCTTCGATGACAAAGCCGTGGATGCTGCCTGCGGGCAGTTTCTTCAACAGGATGCCAGCCAGGGCATTCGAGGAGATGATGGGCAGAAACCGCGGTTTTTTCATGGGCGGCGGCTTGCCGCCCAAGAATGCCTCGGGCTCAAACGTGATCGTATAACCGACCTTGCCGCCTTCAACTGGAATACGATATTTCACCGGCCGGCCTTCGAGGATCGCGTTGATGATTTCCGGAATCTGGAATGGAATACCGGCGCCCACCGTGATGTAATCCACGCCGGCCAACATCGCGCCCCAAATGGCGTAGATATGCGGCGGGATCTTCTCCAGATAATTGATGCTGACGGGCCGGCTGTGACCTTCCTTGGCCAACCAGATCGCGGCAAAGTTCGCACAGATGCTCAACTTGATAAACATCGGTGACGGCTCCACTTGGAAGACGGGAATGCCCGCGAGCTGTTTGCGTTGGTCGTCCGGCTCGATGAAGTAAGTCTTCAGGACCTCCGCCGCAATGTGCGGATAAGGGAAATGCGCGAGCGCGCGGCGGAAGTGCCCTCCCACATCCCCGCTTTGCAGGATGATGGGCAGCACCCGTTCGAGCGCCACGCCGGAGACCGTGCCCAGACCGCCGCGCAAGGCAACACTCCGCGCCAAATGCCACGTGGAGATATTAAACCCCATGCCGCCTTGAATGACGGCCGGATTTGCCAATGGTGAGGTTTCGATCATTAATCCTTTTTATTTTGTCGTTTCCAGGCCGGGCGATCCGATCGCCCACACCCAGCGGGGGGCTGACCGCCCACGCATCGTCTTTGCGGATAGTGGTTGAGGGGGATTCGCATGAGTCTCCTATTTCATGGCCACGAGTTGCCCTGGGGCGCCGGCTTCGGACGACTCCACGAAGAAACGGCGCTCCTGAAATTCGCTTTGTTTGCCGCGGTTAAACTGCGAGACCGGGCGGTAGTAGCCCATCACGCGGGTCCAGATTTCGCACGGCTGTTTCCGCGGCTCGCACTGGGGACAGGACTGGTGCTCGCCCGCGAGATAACCGTGTTGCGGACAGATCGAAAAGGTGGGCGTGATGGTGAGGTAGGGAATGCGAAAGCGCGTGAGCGCGCGGCGCACGAGTTCCTTGCAGGCCCGGGCGCTGGAGATGCGTTCCCCCATGTAAAGATGGAAGACCGTGCCGCCGGTGTAACGCTGCTGAAAAGGTTCCTGATGCTCCATTGCGGCGAAGGGGTCATCCGTCTCGCCAGCGGGCAACTGCGAGGAGTTGGTGTAATACGGCGCGTCGGCCGTGCCCGCCTGGAGGATCTCAGGGAAGCGTTTCCGGTCCTCGCGGGCAAAGCGGTAGGTGGTGCCTTCCGCCGGGGTGGCTTCCAAGTTATACAAATGCCCGCTGTCCTGCTGGAAGGCCACCATCCGTTCGCGGAGACGGTCCAGCATACGGAGTCCAAAGGCAGCGCCGGCTTCCGAGGCAATATTCTCGCGGTCCGCGGTGAAATTGCGAATGCATTCGTTGATGCCATTCACACCAATCGTGCTGAAATGGTTTCGCAGCGTCCCCAAATAACGCTTGGTAAAGGGATACAACCCGGCGTTCATGCGCTCCTGGACCACGCGGCGCTTCATTTCGAGGCTTTGCTTGGCCAGTTCCAACAACCGGTCCAACTCCGCAAACAGCCGCGCTTCGTCGCCCCGGAATTTATAGCCGAGCCGCGCGCAGTTGAGCGTGACCACGCCCACGGAGCCGGTTTGCTCCGCCGAGCCGAACAGGCCGTTGCCGCGCTTGAGCAACTCGCGCAAATCGAGTTGCAGGCGGCAGCACATCGAACGCACCATTCCCGGCTGCAATTCGGAGTTGATGAAGTTCTGGAAGTATGGCAACCCGTATTTTGCCGTCATGTCGAACAGCCGTTCGGTGTTGGGATGATCCCAGGCAAAATCCGCGGTGATGTTGTAGGTGGGAATGGGGAAGGTGAACAGCCGGCCCTTCGTATCGCCCGCGGTCATCACTTCGATGAATGCCCGATTGATGAGGTCCATCTCCGGCTGCAACTCGCCGTAGCAAAAGGGCATCTCCCGGCCGCCGATGACCGGCTGCTGGGCGCGCAAATCGGCCGGGCAAACCCAGTCAAACGTCAAATTGGTGAACGGTGTCTGCGTGCCCCAGCGCGACGGGACATTGAGGTTGTAGATGAATTCCTGGAAACACTGGCGGATTTCGGCATACGCCAGCCCATCCTGGCGCACGAACGGCGCCAGATAAGTGTCCACGGAACTGAAGGCTTGCGCCCCCGCCCATTCATTCTGGAGCGTGCCGAGAAAATTAACCATCTGCCCCAGCGCCGTCCGCAAATGCTTGGCGGGCCCGGCCTCGACCTTGTTCGGCACGCCGTTGAAGCCCTCCCATAACAATTGCCGGAGGGACCAACCGGCACAATAACCGGCCAGCATGTCCAGGTCGTGAATGTGAAAATCGCCCTCGCGATGCGCCCGCTCGACCTCACCGCCGTAAACGTGATGCAGCCAGTAGTTGGCCGTGACCTTGCCCGCCACGTTGAGGATGAGGCCGCCGAGCGAATAGCCCTGGTTGGCATTGGCGTTCACGCGCCAGTCCGCGGCGCTCAGGTATTCGTCCACCGAGGAGACGCTGGGTACCAGCGGTTCGCCGAGATCGCGCGCCAGCCGGGCCTTGCGGCGGTCTTCGCGAAAGAGGATGTAGCGCTTGGCCACGCGATGATGCCCCGCTTCCATCAACCGCGCCTCAACCAGATCCTGAATGGACTCGATTTCCAGCGCTTCGCCTTTCACCGCCCGCGACATCACCGCCTGCACCACGGCATTCGTCACGCGAATGGCAGCGGCTTGGGATTCAGATGACAGGGCCTGGTCGGTCGACAGGCCTGCGTCGGCCTTGAAAGCGGCTTCGATGGCCAGCAGGATGCGGGATTCGCGGAAGGCGGCAATGCGCCCATCGCGTTTACGGACGGAAAACTGCCGCCCTTGCAGCGGGTCCAATTGCGCCAACCGGAGCTGGCCGTCGAGTTGCTCGTACAACATGTCTGGTGATTTCGTCTTGCGGCCGCCACGCCGCATTTCACTGTGGAGGGAAATCACCCGCGGGCGGCGCCGGAAAAATTCCAGCAGCCACTCACGAGGGAGTGAAGACGGGCCAATGCCGTTCGACGTTTCCCTCATCCTGTCTTTGGCGAGACAGTTGCCCGCACCACATGACGCAGGACTTGATGAGCATGAACAAGCAGGTCTTCTGACTTCGAGATCGTCCTACCAGCTTCGCCTTACCGCATCAAAAATGCAGTGGCACCTGAAGCCTTCGTCACTCGTTACAGCGGCGCTACCGTGCGGGATTCACACCCGCTTCCCTATTCTCTTCAAACCGTGGTTTGAAGCACTTGCTCACCTAGCGACACACCACATGTTGTGCCGCATTCAAAGAACTATACACCTTATCGATTTTCCGAACAACGTTGTCAAGCCGGTTTGGCCCGGCTTGGCGGTGGCGCGAACCACCGTTCATGGCCAATCGTTTCGGATCACAGCCCTATCATAAGGCGGACTGGCGAACAGGGGAACTACTTTTTAGGGCGAATGACAGATATCCGTCGTCGCTTTGGAGGGTCTCCGCAGCTCGCAGCCGCCCCCCGCCACACGACGGGAATGGAGAAATCAAGCATTTGCGGGCCTTGGTCGCCAGAAATATTGATAAGCAGCTATATCTTGCTTGTCACCAAACAACTGAAGGTTACTTTAAAGTCGTGTCTGCGCGTTGGGGAAAATGTCTGGTCATCGCCACGCTCGTCCTTTCGACGGGCTTGCACTGGGCCGCGCTCCAGACCATTGCGTGGACGACGATGATGGCCGCCAACCTCAGTTGCGAACCCTTATCCACGGCGGTGGCCCAGACTTTCGATGGCGAGCATCCTTGTCCCCTGTGCAAGGCGATCGCCGCCGCCAAGAAATCCGAAAAGAAATCCGAGGCGGTTTCGCAGGTGCTGAAAATGGAATTCCCACCGGCGGTTGAACAAGTGATTCCGCACCCGCCCGCCCAATTTGAGATTGTGACGAGCCACGACACTTTCGCTGATTCTCTTTCTCTCCCACCGCCGCTGCCGCCGCCACGCGGCTGCCACGTCTGATTCATTGCCGTTTTTTCGGCCAACGTCGTGAGACGTAGGCGCAGTTTTACTTGCTTAATCCGAGGACGCCGTGGCGCGTTCTCGCAACCTTTAACTTTGACGATGAAAAATATGAAAATGAATTCGCAGATGAAAAGAGCCGGTTGGGGTTTGGTAGCGGGCATGTTGGCGCCGGGAGCCGCCTGGGCATGCGCGTGCGGTTGCGGCGTGTTTGAAGTGGGCACCAGTTCCATGCTGCCGGACGGCCCCGGCGGCACGGCTTTTCTAAGTTACGCGTTCCAGGATCAGAACCAAAACTGGAGCGACAGTTCCAAAGCACCCGCGGCGAACAATGATGACAAGGAAATCCGGACCGATTTCATTTCGGCCGGCCTGCAATATATGTTCAACCGCAGTTGGGGGGTGGAGGCTGAACTGCCGTTTGCCTATCGCAACTTCAAAACGGTTACGGCCAATCCCAACGTACCGGCCGGCACCGTGGCTTCGATCAACTGGTTCTCGCTGGGGGACATTCGCCTCAAGGCCATCTACACCGGGTTTTCGCCCGACTTGTCCAGTGGGCTCGACTTCGGATTGCGATTGCCCACCGGCAGCTTTGCCCACGAAAACGCCTACAACGATGTGGACCGGGATTCTGAAATTGGGAGCGGCAGCACGGATATTCTCCTGGGCGGATTTCACCGGGGAACCTTTGGACAAAGTCAAAATTTTGGCTGGTTCGCGCAGGCGGAGGCTGATTTGCCGGTGCTGACGCAGGCCGATTATCGTCCCGGCTTCGAGCTGGATGCCGCCGCCGGGGTGGAATACCACGGTTTCTGGCTCGGCCGCTTGAATATTTCGCCGCTGGCCCAAGTCATCGTTTCCGAGCGCACCCGCGATCTGGGCAACGATGCGGCCGGTGGCGCAAACGGCGGTAATAACGGAGTGAACTCGGGTTACACCCGCGTGTTGCTCTCGCCGGGAATCGAACTGCACCTGCACCCGGTGCGGCTTTACGCGGACGTGGAAATACCGGTCTTCGACCATGTCGCCGGCAACCAGTTGGTCGCTCCGGCCTTGTTCAAGTTGAACTTGAGCTACATGTTTTGAAAGCCTCGGCGATCTCGCCTCACGAAAGGGAACCAAACAACAGTTCGCCGCCGCCGTGGCCGAACTGAAAAAGTAATGGCCCCGCGCGGTTCAGCCAGCAAATCCCGCCAAGGCGGTGACGAAAAGCTGTTTCTCGCCATCGTCATCGCCTTGGCACTGGTCGCGGTCACCGGTATCGGCAGTTGGTTTGCCGCCAGCGCCTTGTCGCGGCAGGCCCCACCGCAAAGTCTCTTGTCCGACTGGGAATGCAGGCTCCCGGAATTCGCGCTGACCGGCTAATCCGAGCGGTCAGTGACGCGTGCGAAGGCGGCCGGCAATGAGGCCGACAGCTACTACCGAGGTGGTTTATGGCAAAGCATTTGTGGTAAAACGCAAATCAGGCAAACGCGCTGTCTGTTCCCCCTGCGGAAGGGCCAGTCCAGATTCCGCAAAATATCGTGAAACATTAAGTCCGTCCGCGGATCATAATCATCATGATTGTCTGTCAAAAAAAGCGTTGCCGCCCATCTGCGGGTCACCCTGAGGGCCCGGGCGGAACAATCGCACCCGGGACGCTTTGGCAATCCATTGGCCTTCACTCGCCAAACTAAAATCGCTTCGGTTCTCACTGCACTGTTTTATGAATAATAATCGCCGTCGTTTCTTGCAAACCGGGTTGGTCGTCGGAGCCACCGCCGCCCTTTGCCCGGTGGAAGCTCTGTTTGGGCAAAGTTCGTCCACGAATTCCGCCGCTGCCGGTGCTCCGGCCGGTCCGCGCCCGGTGCTGGTCGCCCTGCGCGATGGCTCGCGCTCGGCCATGCTGGACAAGGGATTGGCCGAGCTTGGTGGCATCCAGGCTTTTGTCAAACCCGGGCAAACCGTGCTGATCAAGACCAACATCGGCTGGGACGCAGTTCCCGAAAAGGGCGCCAACACCCACCCGGAAATCGTGCAGCGCTTGGTCAAAGCATGCCTCGACGCCGGGGCCAAGTCGGTAAGCGTGTTCGACAATTCCTGCGACCAGTGGCAGCGCGCCTACCAAAACAGCGGGATTGAAGAGGCCGCCCGCAGCGCAGGCGCCCGGATTGTCAATGGCAAGGACGAAACACTCTATCGCGAGGTGGTCATTCCCAATGGCGTCAAATTGAAGCACGCCAAGGTTCATTCGCTTGTGCTGGATAGCGACGTTTTTTTCAACGTGCCCGTGCTCAAGAACCATGAGGGTTCCCTCATGACCTGCGCCATGAAAAACCTCATGGGCGTGATCTGGGACCGCGGCTTCTACCATCAGACCGATTTACACCAGACCATCGCCGACTTCCTGACCTTCAAGCGCCCCACGTTGAATATTGTGGATGCCTACCATCCCATGATGCGCAACGGACCGCGCGGCAAGTCCCCCGACGACTGTGTCGAGATGCGCACCATGCTCCTGTCCACCGACCCGGTGCTGGTGGATGCGGCCTCGGCCAAATTGATGAGTTACGAAATCAATCAAGTCACCCATGTACGGCTGGCCGCGGAGATGAAGATCGGTTCCAGCGATTTGGAGCACGCTGACGTTCGCAAATTCAAGCTGGCCTGAATTCATGAGACTTGGCTGGTTGAGACTCGCCCGGATGGCGGTGGCGCTGGCGATGCTGGGCGGTTTGTTCGCTGCCTTTGTTGATTTCCGCGGATTAGTGCCGGTGGCGTTCTCCCATCGGCTGGCGGCACTCCAATTCGTGCCATCCTGGGTGGCGCTCTTGACAGGCGCGTCGCTGGCTGGCGGCGGCGTAATCCTGATCCTGATCACTCTGTTGTTGGGGCGGGTTTACTGTTCGGCAATTTGTCCGCTGGGAATTCTCCAGGATGTGCTGGCGCGACTCGCCCGCCTGATGCGGGGCGTGCCCGGACGGCTGAGATTTTCCCCCGGGTTGCCTTGGTTGCGATACTCCATTCTATGGGCCAGCGTGGCCGGCATCCTGTTTGGCGGCGCGGCCTTTATCCTCCCCCTGCTCGACCCTTACAGCCTCTTCGGGCGGATCGTTTCCGGCCTGCTCCGGCCGCTGGTCACCCAGGCCAACAACGCATTGGTGGGACCGGCCAATGCCGCAGGCATCGACGCGCTCTACCGGGTGAATGTGCCTTGGTCTGGTCTGGGCCTGCTGGCGCTGCCGGGCGCCACGCTGATGTTGATCGCCATCCTGGCCGCTTGGCGCGGCCGAATTTACTGCAACGCCATCTGCCCGGTGGGCACGCTGCTGGGCCTCCTGGCTTCGCGCAGTGTGTTCCGCCTGCGGATCGATGAACAGGCCTGTCAAAAATGCGGCGATTGCCTGAAGGTCTGCAAGGCCCAATGCATTGATCTGCGCGCCCGCCAGATTGATTTTTCCCGTTGCGTGGGCTGCTTCAATTGCGTGGCCATCTGCCGGCAACACGGCATTAGTTTTCGGCGTCCGACGCCGGCCCAGCCGCCAGTCGCCCGTGCCATCGCCCCCCATGAACCCGGCCTCACCCGGCGTGAATTCCTGGCGCAGGGCGCCCCCTTGATTGCCGCCACCGGCCCCGGATTTTGGTCCAACGCAGTTGGCCCTTCCCGTTCCGAACGTTTCGGACCGGTCATCGCTCCTCCCGGCGCAAACAATGTCCGGGATTTTCTCGACCGCTGCACCGGCTGCCAGTTGTGCATCAGCACCTGCCCCACCCATGTGCTACAGCCGGCTTGCTTCGAATACGGTTTGGCCGGATTCATGAAGCCGCGCCTGGACTACCGGCACGCGTTTTGTAATTTCGACTGCCGCGAGTGCGGGCAGGTTTGCCCGGATGGAGCCATTGTCCCAATGGCGTTGGCCGACAAACAGCTTACCCGGATTGGTGGTGCCCAACTGAACTTGGATCACTGCGTGGTCAAGACCAAGGGCACCGATTGTGCGGCCTGTTCCGAGCACTGCCCGACCAAGGCCGTCTACACCGTTCCATATGGCAACAACCTCCGCTTGCCTCGCTTGGACGAGTCGATCTGCATTGGCTGCGGCGGTTGTGAATACGCCTGCCCGGCGCAACCAGCCAAAGCCATTACCGTGGCCGGGCTCAATCGCCACGAGCGCGCCGAAATACGCGTGGAAAAAAAATTGCCGCCGCCAGCCGTCGACGGTAATTTCCCATTTTGAAGCCACAACCGGCACCAACTGGTCGGCGGCCGCCAGATCCGGGGATACTGGATTGGCCATGTCCGGGAGCCGCCGCGCAACGCGGAGTTACGCCCAAAACGCAAGACACTCTGTCTCAAGCACCTTTGACGGACAACCGTTCTCAGGGGCCGATGGTCGCTGACGCCGCCGCCCGGCGCTCGGCCAATTCGCCTTGCACGGCGTGAAA
>Ga0181535_10007372_pt1 | contig 11079 bp, 5 predicted proteins | sample PEATcosm2014_Bin_44_FD_119774 | JGI IMG/M metagenome (GOLD analysis project Ga0181535, IMG submission 119774) | Peatland microbial communities from MTU Mesocosm Facility, Houghton, MI, USA - PEATcosm2014_Bin17_30_metaG | ecosystem: Environmental > Terrestrial > Soil > Wetlands > Peat | place...
GCTCAGGATAAAATTACCATCCACATCTGTGGTGGTGCCGTTATTTGTTCCAACAACCATTACAATTGCATATGGCAAAGGGCTTTTTGTATCAGAGCCTTTTACCTGTCCTCTGATACCTCCATTGGGCACACTCTGTGAAAAAACCAGTTCTGTGAATACCAGTCCCAAGATTAGAAAGACTAAAAAACTAATACGTATGTTAGTTTTCATTATAACTTCCTTTATATTGATTTAAAATGTTTTTTGTTTTATTAAATAAATGCCACTTTGATTAATAATTTTATTAACAACTTATCTCATCCTTGAATAATTAACCTTATTATTTCTCATTACAAGGACGAAAGAACTTTTTTATTATTATCAGCAATTATTATCTTTCAAGAATTTTAGATTCAATTATTATATCATGGAAAGAATTTTCACCATCTTTTGATTCTATCAATTTTATAAGCAAATCAACTGAAGCTTTACCAATTTTATATGGGTTCTGATCAACTGTATAAAATGGAACTCCTAACCTTGATACTATATCATTATCACCGAACTCTCCTATTATTATATCTTCCGGAATTAATAGATCATGATCTAATATGGCTTTCCCCGCACCATACGTCATCAATCCACCCACACTTATTACTCCATCTATTTTTACTTTCTTAGTAAGGAAACAATCCATCTTTTTATAACTGTCCGCATAGTTTCTAAATGTCTGCAAAACAAGGTCCGGATCGAACTCAATACAATGTTCTCTAAGCGCCATCCTGTATCCTTCAAACCGGTCTCTTGCAACTGGTATTCCGGTATTTGGCCCTAAGAATAAAATCCTCTTTCTTCCCTGATTTATTATCTTCTTAGTTAGTTCATATGAAGCTTTTTTATCATCTATAGTTACAGACCTATAACCCAGACCATCAAGCTTCCTATCCCAGCATACTAATTTTATTCCCTCTTCAGATAATTTTCTAAATAACCAATAATTACCTCTTCCACCCGCCGCATTCAGCAATATGCCGTCAACATGTATGTCCGATAAAAATTCTATCTTTTCTTTTTCTTTATCTTTCTTCTCATCATGTACAAGTAAAATTGTTTCATAACCTTTACGGCTTGCTTCCTCATACATACCTCTTACGGCTTCAGAAAAAAATGAAATCCGCAAGTCGGGGATAAGTATTCCCAATATTCTACTTCTATTACTAATCAGGGATCTTGCCAGAATATTTGGGCGGTAGCCCAACTCTTTTGCTGTGTTATTTACCTTCTGCTTCATCTCGGAAGAAATATCATCGCTGTCTCTAAGCGCCTTTGATACGGTTGCAGGTGTTACAGAAAGTATATTTGCAATATCTTTCAGCGTTATTTTCTTTCTTACGCTTCGCATTGTTTTAACATTCTATATTGAAAAGATCGGATCGATTGAATATTGGGGAACAATTTGGATAATAGAGTAACATTTGTAATAACGATGATATAGTTAAATAGTAAGTTATTGCTTAATGGATTTCGAAATCCATTAAGTATACTATTAAAATTTTTTTTCCAATTCACAGCTTCGCAGCATAAGTCACAATATATCATTTTCTATATTACACCTTAATAAATTTTTCCTTAAAGGTTTTCGCAAACCATTAAGCGAAATATATTGTTTTTCATTTATTATTGTCAAGAAAAAAATTTTTTTTATATCAGTTTCAAATTAAATGCCATAAACATTCTTCACCATCTTATGAACTGCAATATTCATCAATTGCCTACTAAATCAATTAAAATGTTAATATTGATTATAAAATCCAGAATTCATTCAAGAATAAAGCAGCGAAGAAAAAAAAATAAGGAGATAGAAATAATTTCTGCTTAAATTATTTGAAATTCATTTTTTAAAAATATACTTCTCGAAAATGTTCTCTTTATTTTAATAAGCCGAGAGAATTCATACAAATTTTATAAAGACCGGGCGAGTAAAACTTTGCCTTTGTTTCTTTAAAAGATCCCTATAAAAATATTGTACTATTTCTTTAAGTATTTTTTTTAATAATATTAATTGAATAATGAATGTGAATCAATTTTTGAATTAAACGGGTTGATACGCTAACAAATTTTTACAACAGGTATTCCAAGAAGCACTCCAAGTTTTTCTATCTTTCCCGCAATGTGACCAATACCGATTGCACAATGGTGTGCCGGTCCCTGTTTTGACCACAAGTTAATGAACTCACGAGCACCAATGGAAAAACGGTAACGGCTGTTGGTGTTGCCTATCTCAAGTACGGGGCCTGGTACAGATTCGCCTTGTGCTGTAAGTAAAAATAGACCACTTTTACCCTGCACTACTGATAATAATGTTACAGGTCCGTTTTTAACCGTCATTTGAATAGAAAGGCCCTGACCGGGTTTACCATGATAAATCGGCAGAGGTACTAACTTAACCTTTCCTTCGGCAATCCTAAAGTGAGCGGGGCCATCGTGTCCCAGCATTACAATATCATCATTAAAATCCATTGCATAAAATTCTGAGAATGACCCGCCTGTTCCAAACGAATCCATTATCTTCATAGCCTGTGCATTTTTTACTTCACATTCTCCTGCAACGGGAATATTTTTTCCTGTTAAAAGAGTATTACCAGCTATTACCGATGCAGCTATGTTTTCATAGTCATTTCCATCAGTACCTTCATAATAATAAGCAAGTGAGCCTAATTTATGGGCATCCACAAGTTTGTCAAGAGCTATAGACGTCCGTGCCGCACGTTCAAGTTCTTCAGTTGAGCAATTTGGTGAGACTTCAAATTCCCGGTCGAATTCAATCATCTTATTTACAACCTGCGATTCAATAATTTCATCACGGTATTTTTTTAATTCACACATCTCTACAAGTTCTATATGAGTTCCAAAAACAGCGCATTGTTGAGTTAAATCGGTATAGACATCGAGCATTCCATTATAATAGTGCCCGAGGATACCCAGATTATTTGTTCTCATTACACCTGCTACATTTGCCGCATCAATCCAGTCTTCAATTTCTTTCCAGGCCATTTTATCTTCCATATAGCCGGTAACAAATTCATAGCGAATGTCTGAACGGTTAAACACACTTGCGATTTCAGGAACAGAGCATGCCTGGCAATGTGCAAGCCATTCACCAGTCATTTTTCCGCGGTCATTAAGTTTGTTGAATGTTTCATAATCAATAGCCGGCACGGGCTGCAGATTAAGAATGATTACCGGGACATTTAACTTTTGGACTACCGGTAATACGGTTGAGGAAAGAGCATAAGTGGATATGTAGAGAAAAATAACCGAGACGTTTTCCCTGGCAAACAAATCACCTGCTTCCCGTGCTTTTGCTACGGTATCTACCATTTGAGCATCGATAACTTCAGCGCCGTACTGGCATAATCTCATAGATATTATTTTGCGGTAGTCATCAAGCCTGTTTAGTAATCCCGGAAATTGATCCCAATAAGTATTAAGACCAATTGAGAATAGCCCTATTTTTACTTTGTCTGTTTTCATTCCTTCCTCAATAATGATATTATAAATTTTTAAATATTGTTTCAAATTCTTTTTCAACGCGAATCACTGTTTTTTTCTGTCCATACAATTTCTCATCAAAATGCAAATAGATTGGAACAGGCGTTTCCAAATGATAATGCAAACCATCCGCTTCACGCGTCCATTTTACTTTAATTACTCCAGCACCTGAAGATATTGGCATAGAACCTAGCGAATTTTTAAGAGAACCCGGATTTAATACGAATGCAAAATGTTTTTCACCGAAATCATAGCGTGGTTGTAATCCCAATAAATATCTTGACATTTGCCATGTTGGGCAGCCTGCCCATTGATGACAATGACTCCAACGGACATCAAAGACTTCAAGCCATGTTGTGCGGTCATCTTCCAGCATCCATCCCCAACATTTGCGGTATTGGTTAAGCACAAAATTCATTTGACCGTGTTCTATCAGTACCGGCATTGCATAATGCCCAAAATAAGGAGTAATCAGACGTGAATTGTTTACATCAGGATTACTTAATCGCGGAGCAGTGGTGTCGTTTGGAAAACACCTTAGTATGTGTTCTTTTATATATTCAATACATTCACTCTTCTGATTGGTATTAAAAAATCCCAGTTTTAATCCCAGCACTGCGCGATGATAACCAATACGTTTCCAATATTCACCACCATTTTTAATTTCAGAAATGTAATAATTATTTATAATTACAGTCATTTTTTCAGCTAAAGCCTGGTAATGGTCTGCCATATCTTTTTTATCAATAGCATTACACCAGCGGATCATATCCCGTAAAGCTGCTAAATAATATAGATTAACACCCATATCAGTTGGGCCAGGGTTGCGTACATATCCCCAATCAACAAATGCCCATCCTAATGAGTCGCTAATACCATCAACAGTTGCCTGTTTTTCAAAGGCTTCAATGTTTTTTTCAGCATAAGAGAATAAATCGCTCAATAATATCAGATCGCCGGTTAGCTCCCAGTAATGGACGCATGCTGTTATCCATTGTGCGGCATAAGTGGACAGATAAGCAACACCGCCTGGTGAGAGACCTGCTACTAACCCATCGGTATTACTGCATTCGGCAGATTGAATAAGACCCCGTTTTAATAATCGCAGATCGGAATATGCGGCACCGGTAATATCCATTCCAACAGAAACAACATCACCAGTCCATTCGCCGCGTTCTCTTGTTGGATTATCGATTAGAGCATCTTCACTGCAGGCATTAAGAGTTTGAACACCAACAGTCCAAATTTTATTTAACAATGTATCATTAGTTTGAAATGAACCTTCCGGTTTTGCAAAATATGTACGTTCTAATATTTCCTCTTTAATAAAGTGTACTTTTTCGGGCGGCGCATAAATATGGACTTCGATGTAACGCCCGCCTTTAGGAGTTAAAGGAAAAAATTCCTGCTCTCCGCCGCGAGCTATATAATGATCTAAATTACAGGAAGTACCTGCGGAAAGGTTTATCCATGGACTAACTCTATCACCTGTTAATGATTCACTGTAAGCAAATTCCACCACAGCACCCCTGGGTAAATCTAATATAAATCCGGGACGCATTAATCGTACTCTGCCCAGATCGTATCTGCGCCAAACTCCATCAGGCGGAGTATTCTTTGGTTCAAGATCGCAAAGGAAAAACCGTGCCGCCGGATCATCTTTTTCGTAACCATACGTGTTAATAAATTTACCTGAACAAGTTGCTTGTAACGATTGTACATTAGAGTGTGGATTATCGGTGGCAAGAGGTAATAACTTACCAAGTTTCCTTTCGACGCTAACAGGTTCCTGCCACTTTGAATCATCAAAGCTAATATCTTTCCAGCGATCAGGTACTTTTCGTGTATCGCACCATTCTATATATCCCAATTGCGGATTGATCCGCCTTACCTGCGATTCATATCCTTCCAACCGTTCACATTTCCAATTAACCAATATTTCATTTCCATCATTTTTTATAACGCAATAAAAAAATGGTGCCGGGTTATCAAGCATACGAGTTACTTCACCAATTTGAGCAACCTGTACGGCAATTATATGATTACCGGCTGTAAGATGAATTTTGTATGTTTGATATTCCGGGTATGCAGCCGGAAATCGTGCAGGGCCTTCACAAAAATATTTTCCATCAATCCAGCCAGTAAACCAGGAAGCACCGAAAATTTGAACCTCGCAATCGCTTTCGGAACTTAAATTATATTGTCCTCTAAAAGCTGCATAATAATCCTTCTCTTCATTAGGTAAATTGCGATACCACATATACTTTGGTGCAGAATTTTCCGATGCATTAACTAGAACCGGAAGCAAAAACATTATTACTGCAAATAAATAAATTTTCATTTTATAATACCGTTCTTTGAAATAAAGTGATAGTTTCCCGATCCTATTTCATAAACAGCCCTTCCGCCTTCCATTTTTACAAACTTCACGCCCGCTTCTTTTGAAGCCTGTTGTCTACCATCAGTAATATCTGCTTCATTCTTTGCCGGGATATAAATAGTTGCAGTTGTGTTGGCTGGAATACTTATTTCCCAGTTGAATTTAAGGCCATTTATATGCCATTCACTCTTTATAGGCCCGTATTTTGATAGATAAGAAGCTTTAACAAATTTTAGATCACCTGCAGGAAGCGGATTCATTATTATGTGTTTAAATGCCGGTTCATCGGGATCTGATTTGATCCCGGCGAGATCTTCATAGTACCAAATGATAAGGTCACCCAGAAGCATTACATGATTTCCGGAGTTCATCGCCGGATCGGCAGTGTTTCCGTTCCATAGCTCCCAGATTGTTGTTGCACCGTTTTCAATCATGTATCCCCAGCTTGGATAATCTTTATTCGCCGCAATTTTAAAAGCTAATTCCGGATCACCATTATCTGTAAGCGTTCGCATAATCCACTGTCCGCCTAATAAACCTGTACTGGTATGGCTGTTATAAACATGAGTAGTTTTATAAACAAGGTTATCGAAAACTTTACTTTTTGTATCATTCGCAGGAATACCGAAATATAGTGCAAGTGCATTAGCCGTCACGGTATTGTTTGCATAAAAAAGACTGTCCTTATTAAGGTAAGCATTATTTACTGCATTATGAACCTTATCAGCCAGAGTTGAATATTCTTTTGCATCCTGCTCTTTATTCAGAAGATTAGCATTATGTTCCATGATTTTCAAACAATGATAATAGTAAGCAGAACCGATAAAATTGCCCGGAGTAATCCGGCTGGAATCTTTAGACAGAATTAATTTGGGATCTTCAGGCGGCATGCACCAATCTCCGAACTGATCTCTAAGCAGCAGATAATCTTTCAAATATTCATTGCTCATGAATGTAAGCCATTTTTTCATCACGTCATAATTGTCAGCAATTACTTTAAGGTTTCCAAACTGACGGTAAAGATTATCCGGTATTAAGATTATTGATGATGGCCAGGTCATATTATTAGTATAAATCGGCCAATAAGCAGGAGCCACGTCAGGCAGGCTGCCTGTTTCTTTTTGAGCATCAGCAATATCAGTCATCCAATTTGAATATAAGCGGTCATTATCGAAAATAAAACTCTCTCCATAAGAATTCATTGAACGGTCACCCAACCAGCCCTGACGTTCATCACGCTGTGGACAGTCAGTCGGAAGGCTACGATAATTTCCGCGGATTCCCCAATAAGCAGCTTTGTAAATTTTATTAATGATCTCATTAGAGCAACTGAAATTTCCGATCGTTTTAATATTATCGTAAATAACTTTTCCCTCAATACTATTTAGTGCGGGCTTGCCGGGAAACCCTGTTATTTTTACATATCTAAATCCATGATATGAAAAACGCGGTTCCCATTGTTCAAGTTTTCCGCCTTTTGTAATATAATTATCGGTAAGTTTTGCTGAACGAAGATTATCTATATATAAATCTCCGTCTGCATTTAATTTTTCTGCAAATTGCAATTTAACATCAGTGCCTTTTTCTGCTTTTACCTTTAAGGATACCCAACCCACCATATTTTGTCCCATATCAAAGATATAAACACCAGGATTAAATTCTTTCACGGATTTGGGTCTTATGGTTTCCATTATCTTAATTGGTTCAATCATCTGGGCAGATAATTTTTGCGACGGATCTGCCGTTATTTCCGCTGTCAACCATTTAGAATCATCAAACCCTTTTTTATCCCAGCCGGACATTTCTTTTCTTGCATCATAATCTTCGCCGTCGTATTCATTGTTGGCTGTAATGGGGCCGTCAGCAGTAATTTTCCATGATGTATCACTTACAATACTTTGAAAAGTGTTATCGGTATACTCAATATTCAACCGGAAAATCATTTTAGGAAAGCCATAAGTTATAGTTTTTGTCGGAATTGTATCACGCGGTGCAAAAAACCGTCCATTGCCAAGTATTACCCCAACTGCATTCTCTCCTTCAATCAGATTCTTAGTGACATCAAATGTCATATAAAAAGATCTTTTAGGATATTCCGATAATGCCGGTGCAAGTACCTGGTTGCCTATCTTCCGGCCATTAAAATGTAATTCAAATAATCCTAAACCGCTGATGTATGCTGTTGCTTTCCTGATTTTTTTCTGAACATTAAAATCTTTTCTTAAAATTCGTGCGGACAGCCGCCTGAACTCTGTATCAGTATTATCATTGCCTACTGCCTTGTCAAGACCAATCCATACAGCATCCCAATCAGTTTTATTTAATAATCCAATACTCCAACGAGCAGATTTACTCCACTCTGATTCATTTCCAATTCCGTCCCACACTTTAACTTTCCAAAAACACTGCATACCTGAACTTAGAATTTCACCGTTATAAATTATATTTATACTTTGGTCGGAAGAAATCTTTTTTGAATCCCACAAATCACCATCATTTGAATTTAATTTTTCTAATGTGCTTGCAACTAATATCCTGTAAGCAGATTGTTTTTGTGCTTTTTGTACTGATTCAGAATACCAGCTTAATCTGGGATTAATTATGTCTATCCCGAGAGGATCAACTAAATTTTCACATCGTAAATATTTTGGTGATAAAGTGTCGTGCCTGTTTTCTCTTGTAAATCCGGTAAGTATAATTGCAAAAGACAATAATAAAATTGAAAAAATAGATTTCAGCATATTATCCTTTTTATTTTTTTAGTTAATAATTATTTATTTAAAAGAAGCACACGGACAGTTTTAATGAATTTACATACACCACTATTTTAAAAATGCCGGCAATTAAAATCTATTCCCGGGGAAAGCCGGGCGGTCATTGCGGTCGGGATACATAATTTTCCACATTTGGCTGGGATACAAGTTTCCCAAAAATAATGGTTGAGGTAACCATACCCTGTATAAATTTTTCTCTGACCATTCATTACCTGCGGAAGAGTAGTCACACATTACCAATGTCTTGGTTTGATGGTTAAAAAAATGTGATGGTTTAAAAAGGAAAGGAACTTCAAATGCCATCCAGATATTACCTGGTTTGGACTTTACCGGATCTAATTCTATATATTCCTGAGCATCGGTTGTTGATACAACCGGCCTAACTCTTACATAACCTGCAGGTTCAACTTCCGATAGCGGATCGGATGTACTTTTTGTTCCCGTTACCGGTTTTTTGAAAACATCTGATTTTGAATTCAACCATACCGATGTATCCTGTGGACTAACAAACCGGTTATCAAGTGCTAAAAGTATAGGGCCGCGCATTATCGCGACCTGAGGAGCTCCGCTTGGAGCCGGAATAACTCTACCACGAAGATCAAGATTCATATTTATTTCATCTCCGGCAGACCATATCCTATTAATTTCAGCATATGTACCAGGTTTGCATTTTATTTTTTGGCCGTTAACCTCAATATTATTTATTTTACTCCATCCAGGGATTCTGAGAGATATAGTAAAATTACCGGTTTTCGATGGTAGAATTTTTAATTTAATCTTATCTGTTACCGGGTAATCCGTTTCCTGGATAATACTAACATCTGATCCGTCTTTTAACTTGTTAAAATATGAACCCTGCGAATAAAGGTTAACTTTTATTCCATTATTTGATCCCATTACTGCCCAGCACGGTGTAAGTAATAAAGCCCTAGGACCGCTCGCCACACAACAGCTTAATCCCACATCTTCATGCTGCATATGGCTCGGGACTCTTTCTCCGATAAGTGGGGAGAAGTATGACCACCAATATCCGTTCGGCGACATCGCACCTAATTCTGCATTGTACAGTGAAATTTCCAATTCATCTGCCCAAACCGGATCTCCTGTTACTCTTAACAATTGATAACAGTATCTCATCCAGGTTACGGTTACACATGTTTCAACCGGTTCGGATAAAATTTCAGTTTGCTCTTTTACTCCGTCGCACCATAATTCCTGGTTGGAACATGACCCGTTAATCATCCGTTCATATTTTCGAATACTGTTACCAAATTTAACGGCAGCATTAAGATACCTATTCTCTCCCGTTGCTGTATATAATTCTAAAACGCCTTCAAAATTGGACATCATTTCAAATGCCTTTGGAGCATCAATTTTTACCGGAGGTACTTCCGCAAGGGCATTTTCAATCAGGTGTAAACCTGTGGATGTAAATTTATTAGGAACATCCCATTGATTTACAATATATTTTGAAAAGTTTAAATATTTTTTATTGCCTGTTCGTTCGTATAAAAGTACTATTGCTCTTAAAATTGAAGATGGTGCTAATCCCTGTAAAACTGGTATTCCGTTTTCCGCCAAATTTATTTTGCCGGGACCAATTTTTGTTAAAAGTAAATCAACTTCTTTACAGGCGGCATCAAGCGCCTTTTTATCTTTTGTTTGGTCATAATAATCAAGCAGACCTAATAATGTATATTTTTGCCCCCATACGTCCCATCCGCCCAGATAATGCTGCTTATCATATGTACCTATATATCCGTCTGCAGTTTGAGTTTTTATCAATTCATTAAATGCTTCATCAATTACTGCATGATGACGGGGAGTCGGCTGATAAGAATATGCAAGCATTGCAGATGTAAACCATTTTCCCCAGTATTCGCACCGGAAACCGCCAAAATCATTTTCCGAACGAAGACGAAAAGGTGTAATTATTTTTTCAATGCTCTGTGACATCACCCTGTTCTCAATGCAAGAATTAATTTTTTCGCCCAGGTAACCGTCAATTTTAACTGATGACGATAAAGCCGGAATTAATTTATCAGCAATTTTAAAATACTTATCATTTTCTTCAGATTGCGCATAAAAATTACCTTGAGAAAAACAAAAAAGCAGGGATATATAGATAAGAAAATTAAGCTTATTTTTTATCTTCATATTTCCTCAATACTAAAGAGATTAAATTTGTTACTATTATTATGATTGTCACATTACTTATTAAGTTATATGTGAGGCTTACCTTTGAAGTGAGTCTCGCATAGCTGTTTCTATTTTAGAAGCGTCATTTTCTTAGTTTGAGAAAAATTGCCGGCCTGAATTCTGTACATATATATTCCCGATGCTAATCTTGATGCATCAAAATTAACTGTGTAGCTGCCGGATTGTTGTCCC
>Ga0181535_10007373_pt1 | contig 11079 bp, 9 predicted proteins | sample PEATcosm2014_Bin_44_FD_119774 | JGI IMG/M metagenome (GOLD analysis project Ga0181535, IMG submission 119774) | Peatland microbial communities from MTU Mesocosm Facility, Houghton, MI, USA - PEATcosm2014_Bin17_30_metaG | ecosystem: Environmental > Terrestrial > Soil > Wetlands > Peat | place...
CACAGAACCCTGCGCCTGCTTGGAGAGCGCATCGAGCTGGTGGTCAAGACTGCTCAACTCGGCGCGCGCCTCGAAGCTTTCGTCAATCATCGCCAAGAGACGGGATTCAACCTCATACTGCTGTCGCAAACCGGCAGGGGGCGTTAAGACGCGCGGATCCATGATCACGTTCAGAGGCGCGGTCAAAGTCTTGCCCTGGGCAGTCAGCCGGACGGTGTATCTCCCGGGCAACACAAGCGGGCCCGAAGGCTCGCGCGGGGTGTCGTGAGGGACGGCTGAGATCGGATACCCGTACTCTGAAGACTGCGGGGGAGTCTCGCGCAGGTCCCACACGAAGCGGTGCATGCCCGGTGTGTTGGAGAGGATCCTGGGCATTCGAACCCAGTAAGTTGGGATCCCCAAGGTTTGCCGCAGCGTTTCGGGCGTGAACGGCGCCTTATCGTCGCTCGAGAAGCGGCGTAGTGGCTTACCCGCTGCGTTCAGAATCTCGAGGGTGACCGGACCGACTACAGCATCGCCAAGAACATAGTCGATGATCGCACCGTCCGGGGGATTCTGGCCGGCCGGCTCATCAGGAGGCAGGGGCGTGTCCGGGTTTGTGTCGCGCCGCACACGATAAGCGGGGGCCGGTTTGAAGAGGAACACGGGAGCGTTCGCCGCTGCCGCCATTTGACGCAGAGGAGTAATGTCGTCGAGCGCCCACATCGAGCGGCCGTGCGTACCCACCAGGAGATCGTCCTTGTGAATCCACAGGTCACGCATCGAGGTGTGGGGGAGGTTCAGTTGCAAAGACTGCCAATGATCACCGTTGTCGAACGATACCCAGACCGCATTCTCTGTGCCCGCAAACAGCAGCCCCTTTGCCACCGGATCCTCGCGCACCGTGTCCACCGGGCCGGCATCCGGCAGGCCCGTGATTATCTTCTGCCAGGTCTTCCCGCCGTCCTGGGTGCGGTAGATGTAGGGGCGCAGATCGTCAATCCGGAAGCGGCTGACGGAGGCAAAGGCAGTCTGGTTGTCGAAGTGCGAAGCTGAGATTTGCGTTACCTTGCTCCACGGAATCAACTCCGGAGGAGTAATGTCGCTCCATTTCTTTCCGCCATCGCGGGTGATCCAGATCTGCCCGTCGTCGGTCCCGGCCCAGAGCGTGTTGATATCCTTGAACGACGGGGCAAGCGCGTAAATGGCGCCCCGCACTTTGGCTGCGTACTCGTCTTTTGCGGCCAGATCGCCCAGGCTTGCCGGGATGCCCGGATGAGCCCGGGTGAGGTCGGGGCTGATGGTCTGCCACGACTCGCCGCCGTTTCGGGTCTCAAAGAGCACGTTGGCTGCGTAGTAAAGGATGTGCGGATCGATAGGCGAGAATACAATCGGCTCGGTGCGATCGGTGCGGTACTTCTCGCCACGGATCACAATCGGCGTCATGTCCTGAACCTGTCCCGTTGTCCAATCGAACTTCGATACTGAACTGCGGCCTGCCCCGTAGACAATGTTGAGATGCAGCGGGTCGGGCGCGACGTAACCATATTCGATAACGCCCACCGGGTGCCACTCACGGAAGGTGATTTCACCGTCGTTACCCCTGCTTGCGATCCCCACCGAGCCGCTCTCCTGCTGTCCTCCGTATACGCGGTAGGGAAACGCATCGTCCGCAATGACGTGATAGAGTTGCGCCGTCGGTTGGTTGTACCAGGAACTCCAGGTCTCCCCGCCATTCACCGTCACGATCGCGCCCTGGTCGCTCACCAACAGAATCGTGTTGGGGTTGTTGGGATTAATCCACAGGTTCTGGTAGTCGTCGCCGCCGGGCGCCCCGCGAATCCCCGTCCACGTCTTGCCTCCGTCAGTCGACCGCCAGCAAACGATGCTGGCGGTGTAGACCACGTCAGGATTTTTCGGGTCGACCGCGGGAATCGCCAAATCGCCGCCACCAATACGCACCGAGGGCCGTGAGTCGGTGGTGGTTTGAGTCCAATGCTCTCCGCCGTCATCGGAGCGGTAGATGTGCGTCGTGTGGGTATCGGCGAGGCTCGAGTAAAGCCGGCTGGGCTGGCTGGGCGCGATCGCGATGTAAGCCTGCACCAAGTCCTCGGGCAAGCCCGCGGCGAGTTTATTCCACGTGTCGCCCCCATCGGTGGACTTGAATATCCCGCCCCCCGCTCCGCCATACGAATTTCCGTCTTCCCAGGGTCCCTGGCGCGCGCGCCACAGGCACGCGTAAAGCACATCGGAATTCGAGGGGTCTATCTCAATGTCCGAGCCGCCCGTGTTCTCATCCTTATAGAGGACCTTCTGCCAGGTCTGGCCGCCGTCTACAGAGCGAAAAATACCTCGCTCCTCGTTGGGGCCATAAGGATGGCCGAGTACCGCCGCAAATATACGATTCGGGTCGCGGGGATCCACGGCCAGAGCGGGAATCTGCTGCCCATCGCGCAACCCGAGGTGGGTCCAGGTCTTGCCTGCATCCGAGGATCGGTAGATACCATCCCCGACCGAGAGATCCGGCCTCTGCAAACCCTCACCGCTAGCTACGTAGACGACGTCGGGATCGGAGGGCGCGACGGCAATGGCGCCGATCGACTGCGTCGGCTGGTCGTCGAAGATCGGATCCCAGGTGCGGCCGTAGTCGTCCGACTTCCAGACGCCGCCGTTGACCTGCGCCATGTAAAAGACATTGGGCTGGCCCGGCACTCCGGCCACCGCGCGCGTCCTGCCGCCACGGTGCGGCCCGATCAGTCGCCAGCGCATCTCCTGGTATAACGCCGGCGAGTACTGCTGCGCTCGCGCGTAATTCGCCGCCGCGCAAGCGGCCAGAACACATAGAACGACAGAACAGCCTCGACTCACGTGAGCCTCCATTGGTGATGCACTAGCATAAACCAAATCCGCTCTGATCGAATAGTGGCTGGCACGGGGCGGCGCTACGACAGGAATTAGCAAAGCGGCAAGGGGGGCGGCGGACCTGGGCCATAGGCGCTAGATTAAGGTCTGGCGGGGCCGCCAAACATGCCCGAAGGGCATGAAGGTCATTAGCCGTAGGTGAAACCTACGGACGAGAAGGCATACATTGAGTATCTCAGCGACCCCGAAGGGGTCGAATTCAACCCCTCCGGGGTTGAATTGAATACGTTGGAACGGCGTTTACCGTAGGTTCCACCTACGGCTAATGATGTTGGGTCCCTTCGGGACCCTGTCGCAACGCTTCATCTAGCGCCTATGCGGACCTGGGCTGCCCCTGCGGCTTGATCGTTTCAGAAGGTGACGCGCCTGAGTTGCGCGGGCGGTTCTGCTGTTGCAATCTCGTGGGGGTCAATTCACGGGCAGATAAACGAATCGTCCGTCATCAACGATTCTGAAAAAGCCTGGGCAGGTTCTGGCCGCACATAGGATCGGAGCGAACCCTAAATACTGCGCGGTGGAAATCAGCACTTGGCTCCCACACAGCGGGCAGGCAAGGATGGCATGGAAGGCAGGCTCGGGATATGAACTTATGGCCGCCATTTCATCAATCAAAAAGATATCCCCCGGAGCCATGGCTGAAACCGAGGATTCATCCACACGACTGAGCGCTTGGGGAAGTGGACTTGGATTCTCGGCGGCCTGGGACCGCGGTTTCGCGACGTCCTCTCCCTTGTTTCTGTCTGGTTTGGCTCTGCATCGGTCCCGCATGATCATCCCCTAAGAAAAGCGCGGGCTTTTTCCAAATCGGGAAACCACTTCCCATTTTGGAACCTGCCCATGCGCCCGCTGACTTGTAGCTAAGCTGTCCGACAAGTCGCTCTGCCCAAATCCCGTTTTTCGCTCAGGCCAGCCTCACGCCCGGTTCCCCTTGAACTTCCGCTTGCTGCCGGCCTGCGACTTTTGGGGGCTGGAGCCGCATTGCGGATCTCGTGCGCTTTCTGAGTGCTGCAAACTTGTCGCGCGCACTCACTGCACATCGCCCAGCCTCATCCCACAACCAAAACTAGTATCGGCTGGGTTGAAGCGAGGCTTTAAACGATGCCGAAATCGGCGATTGCCCTCACGATAACGCGCTTACTTGTCGATGATGAGATAGGGAAGATCTTCGGAGCCCGGATGGTTTCCGATTTGGAACTGAAGCCGACGCGCAGGCGAACGCCTGTTTTGCCGGAGGAGAAACGAACGGGCCTCGAAGTGCCGCCCCACGACACGCCGCCTCTGCAATTCTGAGGCTAGAACGAGCCCTCCTTCAGTTTGCTTCCTGCGGTCCCCATAACCTGCTATGCCCTTGAAACTTCGATCTTAATCGCCGGTCTATGACCTGGAAGCGAGCGCCTTCCTAGCTTGCGACTAAGCCTCATGGACTACGCTATCACGCTAAGGCGAGGCGTGGCAGGTAAGGCCCGACAACGGTTGCCGGTTAGCCCCGGCGAGCTGGCATGAGAAATGCAATTTCCAATGCCAGCGCCACGGTCTCACGAACCAAGTCAGCGTGGGGGTTGCGTAGGAGCCAGACTCTTGCGCCGGTGGTGAAGTGTCGAGTCCGAGCAGATGCGACCTTCAGAAATCCGCGTCGCCGCTCAACACGGAGCTCCCGCTAAAGCTTTCTCGTGGCGCAAAGCTAACGAGCGAGGTCTGTCATGGCAATGCAACAGGAAGGAACGGGAAACAGCAGCCGCCGGCCGAAGCCGGCATCCTTTCAAAGTTCAGTCGCAAGCGGCCTGCCGAGTGTGCAAAGCGGAGAGACAGGTGCTTCCCCTATTTCAGCTTCGCCTTCTTTCACGCGAAAAGCGGATGAGGGGAGCAGAGGCAGGCAAGACGCAGAAAGTCAGAATTTGTTACTAGCGATGGCACCATTGATCAAGCGCGTGGCATTCGAGATGCGTCACCACTTGCCGCCTCATGTGGAAATGGACGACCTGGTGGGGGCCGGAACCCTCGGGTTGGTAGACGCACTGCGGAAATTCGATCCCTCCAGGAGGGTAAAACTTGAAAGCTACGCGCGGCACAGGATTCGTGGAGGCATCCTGGACGCGCTGCGAAGTCTTGACCCTGCCAGCCGCGATATGCGGCGCCGGGTCAGAAAAGTGGAAAAGACCTATCGTGAGTTGGAAGCTCGCCTGGGCCGCCCCGTGCAAGGCGAGGAAGTGGCGCGGGCGTTGGGCATTAGCCTAAGAGTGTGGCACCGCTGGGCGCAAGAGGTGCACTCACTGGGCTTTGACGCGTTGCAGAATTCCGAGACGGCGGCAGCCGCAGCCAAGCTGCCGGTGAGAGAAGAGAGCCGCCTGCCGGTCCGTCAACTGACCGAGGATCCGTTCGACCTCTGTTATCGCCGCGAGCAACGCGACCTGGTGAACCGCGCTTTGGAGCGTCTGCCCGAACGGGAGAAGCTTATTATGACGCTTTACTACCAGCACGATCTCACCATGAAAGAGATTGCCTCCCGTCTGGCCGTGGATGAGTCGCGCGTTTCACAACTTCACGCGGAGGCGCTGCAACGGCTCAAGGCGCGTGTGCAGGCGTCGCTTTCCTCGCCCAGGAAAGTCAAGGTGCAGATGATGCGTCCATCGGGCTTGTACTCTTGACAAGAATCGTGGAGGCGACTCTGCCTCGCCTCCGGGCGGCGATCCTTGTCTGGTGGACCTTCGGATGGCTGTAGAGAGGCCGATTTCAATGAGCCCGAAAATACATCGACCCCAAGCTTGCGGCCAGGGCCGGGTAGTGGTAGCCTCGTCTTCACATGACTCGACACGAAAACAAGGTTTTCGAGAACCAGCACTTGGTCTTGGATGATGGGGTTTTCGTCAACTGCACCTTCAAGAATTGCAGCCTCGAATACTCCGGCGGCGACGTCTACGTGCAGAACTGTCAGGGAGAAGGTTGCCAGCTCGTCTGGAGGGCAGCGGCGCAGCGGACGGTAATGCTGCTGCAAGGTCTGGGCTTGATGGCAGCGCCTCCTCCGCCTCCCGGCTCTGATCCGGCCCGACGAGTGCAGTAAGCGAATCCCGGAGTGCAGCAACCCCTCAGGCTTCGAGGTCCAACTTCGCCAGGGCTGGAGGAGAGGCTCGTCCCGCACGAGACAGGCGGCGAACTGCGAGCCTTTAAGCCAGCCCCCGGTAAGGGAATTTCCCTTCCATCTCGAGGACTTCCGCCCAGGGCCTTATTCCGCCCGTGGTGGTCAGGTCGCTCAGGTTCATGGCTCCGGCGCAGGTGGCGAAACGGAGCGTCTTTTCGGGGCTCCATCCCTTCGAGAGCCCGTAAATCACGCCTGCGCAAAACGAGTCACCAGCGCCCGTGCTTCCCACAATATAGCTCGCGGGAAGGTCCAAGGAAGGTTGGAGAATCTCACCTCCATCCTTAGCTAAGGCGTAAGCTCCTTCCGGAAAGTGAATCACCACCATCTCCTCGACGCCTAAGCCCAGAATATGGGTGGCAATCCTCTTCAGATTTGCGAGGATCAACGCCTTTTCCCACCGGATCGCGATTCCCGAGAGTCTCTCGGCTTCGAAATCGTTAATCACGCAATAGGACGTGAACCTCAGCGCCGGAGAGACAATCTGCTTGTAGCGGTCACTGTCCAGCGACACGAGATCAATGGAAGTCTTGATGTTCCGATCGCAGATTCGAGCCAGGAATCGCGCCGCTACCGTCCCGAACTGCTCATCCGGTTGATACATCGCGTCCAGCAGATTGAGGTAGCCTAAATGAAACCAGTCGACGGGCAACTCATCCAGGTCAACCTCGTCCGGCGAGAACAGCCGATTAGCTCCCCGATAGTGAAAGAAGGTCCTGTGGCCGGTAGAAGCGACATTGAAAACGTCCGTATACGACGTCCCGTCGCGGCTGGTCCTCCTGAGCTGCTCGAGGCGGACATGGGAATAGGGGCGAAACTGGTCGATTAGAAAGTCTCCGTAGGCGTCGTTGCCAATCACGCCCAAAGGGTAGAGATCAAGTTCGCCGTCGAATTTAGCCAGGTTCAAGCTGACGTTGAACGCGCAGCCACCCCCACCCATAGATTCGGCGGTGATGTTGGCGAGGGAGTGTTCGGGAGGGTAGTAGTCGATGACCTTGACGAGATCAAGAGTCCAGTTCCCAGCACACGCAATGCCTTTCTGTAGCTCAGCGGTCATAGTGAGGAATCGGAGCCGGAGCGCCCCGCCTTGTGCCGGCGGTCGATGTCCGGCGCGTCGTCCTATCGTGGCCCGGAGGCCCGCTCCCATGCCGGCTAGCGCCGCACAGCGCGAGGCAGCATTATCGAGACCCCCTCAGCGGCGCGGACAGCTTGCATCAGAAACGGGGCACAGCTCTCCCTTCTGCTTATTCCCGGCCATTGCTCCGAAAGAAAGCGACCGCTGGGGAGTTAAGGAATCTCCCGCAGCGCTAGGACTCGCTCGAACGCACCGTCGTAGCTCGGGGGCCCTTGTCCCCTCTCTCCACCTCAAGTTCGACGCTTGTCCCCTCTTTCAAAGCGTCGAAGTTGAGTCCCTGAAGGCTGCTGCGGTGGAAGAATACTTCCTGGCCCTCGGCAGTGCGGATAAACCCGAAACCACGGTCACGGATAATTCGCTTGATAGTCCCTTGCATGGCCACCTCGGAAAGCGTATGGCGATCTTCGCGCTGGATCGAGAACGGCGGCCGGCGCGTGAAGTCACCACACGCACCCATTGGCGCAACCCTACCACCACAGAAGGGCGTTGTCAAAGGCCAAACTGCACGAAGCCGGTTTGGATGGGAATCGAGGAAGCAAGGTGCCAAGAAGTCCGCAGGGACGGAAAGTCTACATTAATATAGCCTACAACAGAGCCTATGGCTGGGACGGCGTCAGCACCCAGCGGTTGCGGCGAAGGAAATCGCTCACCGCGCCGATATCATTGGCGTCGCACACCAGCAGGCGGCAGAAAACCTCCGCCGTCGCGACCTTGGGCTCGAGCTTGGCCGCAGCGCGAAATGCAGCCAGGGCGTCTTTCTTGCGCTTGAGCTCCCACAGCGAGATCGATTCGAGCGCCAGCATGGAGGCGGAGTCCGGCTCCGTCCCCAGCGCCATGGCGGCCTCGGCCAGCGCTCCCTCGAGGTCGTGCTGCTTGCGGAGGATCAGCGCCCGCAAGCGATGGCCTTCGGCCGCCTGAGGCTGCGCGGCGAGCAACGCATCCGTCTTGGCGCTGGCTTGGCTCAGATCCCCGCGGCGCACCAGCCCCATCACCAACTGTTCCTGCGCCGGAAGATAATCCGGATGCTGGCGTGTGACCTTCTCGAGCAGTTCCGTGGCGGCCCCCACCTCCCCTGACGAGTTCATTAATACCGCAAGCTGATACTGGCTCTGCCAATCTTCGGGATCCAGCGCCACGACCTTTTCCAGCATCTTCCGCGCTTCCGCGGAATGTCCTTGTTGCGTGTAGATCTGCGCCATACCCGCATAGGCCGGGCCGAGGTTGGGGGACACCTGGATGGCTTGCTGAAAACTCTGTGCCGCTTGCGCGTATCGCCGCTGCAAGAACCGCATCTGGCCGATCGCCAGATACGCCTGCCCCTCCTTGGGGTTGAGTTGCAGAGCTTTTTGGAATTCTGCGGCGGCCTTTTCTTCTTCGGCTTGGGAAAAATAAACGCGGCCCAGGGCCACGTGTGTCGCGGCATCGTCGGGAGCGGCGCGGGCCGCCTCTTGCATCTCAGCCATCGCTTCGTCTTTTCGTCCTGCCTCGAGGTCGAGTTCCGCCAGGGCTTGCCGGATCGAGGCATCTTGCGGCCGGAGCGCGGCGAGTTTCTTAAACTCGCGGGCGGCCAAAGCGCGATAGTCCTGGGCGGCGGTTCCTGGAGCGCCCTGCGATCCAGACTGCTGCCGGCTCAAACCCCAGGCCGTGTCCGCCAGTTCGTAGTGCGCATCCGCATCCGAAGGGTCGAGGCGCGTGGCAACTTCCAGCTCGCGCACGGCCGCTTCATCCTGGCCCCGAGCCCGGAGAGCCATGCCCAATCCGCGGTGCGCCATTTCGAGTTCGGGCTGCAGCTCGATGGCCTGGCGAAACGCGGCTTCCGCCCCTGCCGGGTCACGGCGCGACAGCAGGTCGAAACCTTTATTAACCGCCTCGGCGACCCCGGGCAAAAGCTGCGGGGAAGCCGGTGTAGCCGTCTGCTGTGGTGCGGCGATGTCATGCTGAGCGCAGCGAAGCACCTCCGCAGTTCGTGGTTGGCTGCTGTGTGAAGAGCAACTGCGGAGATCCTTCGCGGAGTTTACCCTGAGCGAAGCGAACGGGCTCAGGATGACAGCAGCCGGCGTCTCACTCCATATGACGGCGGACGTCGCTTCGCTAGGCAACAGGCCGGCGGCGACCATAATCAGTCCAACGCAACAATGCATACAGCCTCTAAATCCACCACCCACCGAGGTCGAACGGTTCGCCCTCCGCAGTTGAGGAGGGAAGGCGTCACGGTGCGACTCGAATCTGCTCGGCATCGCGGATAATGATCTCGGGCTTTCCTTGGTAAACGGAAACTGGCCCGCGGATTTCAATTTGCCTCCCGGCCAGGGATTCGAGATCACCAAACTTGCTTTTGTCAGAGGAAAATATCACGCTGGTGAAAGGGCAGTCGTGATAATCCTCGCAGAAATCGAAAAAGGTGTTGCCACCCTTCGACGTGAATACCTTAAGCACGCGCCCGGAGACGCATCCGGTCTTGCCTGCCAGCGGAGCCGCATCGTGGATATCAACACAGCCGGCGGCCTCTCCGCCAGAAGGAGCAGGCGAAGTGAAGGGCGTCGAGGGCGAGCGTCCGGAGCGGCGGCCCACCAAAACCCCAAGGCAGAAAACCACGAGCACAATTCCCGCCACGAGCATCCGATTTCGTCTCATCGCGAGACCTTTGACGAAGTAGCGGCGAGTTCATCTCGCCATGTGGCGGCGTAAAGCCGCCTCTACATCAAGCCCAGACGCGTCTAGCGCCTGGCTAGCCTTGCCCGGCAGCGGGGGTTTCCCCGCTCGAACCCAGGCAGTATACCAGAGGCTGCTGACGAAGGAAGCTGCGGCCGATAGCCGCTTCTCCGCCAACGGCCCGGCCAGCTTGTAGAAGGCCGCACTGTACTGCGGATCGAGGTAGGTGCGGCCGGAAACCGCGATGCGATCGGCGGCGAAGACCAGGTTTCTACAATTGAAGCTTGCCGTCGCCTCCTCGAAAATCCGGCCGCGCAGGTCCGGCAAGAAGATCGCAGGCTGCGGCTTGAGCTGCCACGTATCCGCCAGGGTGTTCACCAAGTCGGTCTCGAAGCGAGCGTGAACACCCTTCTGGCCGGTCAATTGACCATCGTAGTTCTTAAGGGTGTGAAGAGGCTGAGTAAGGTCACCAGCGTAGTGCGCTACAAAAACCGCGTCCTCGTCCGCCGTCTGCCAACGCCGGTGTTGAAGAGAATCGGCCAGGCGCAGCGTGAAGCGCTCGATTTGCCAGAGCGAGTCCCCGTTGCGAAGCTGCCAGGACATGGGCGCCGCCCTATGCAGAACGAATTGCTGCTTCAGGTTGGGGAAGGGGTACGCGTCGTCGGCGTCGAGGTCCGTGTAGTGGTGAGGGCGCTCCGCGGCGTCATCGTGGGCGAGCAAGTCGGGGTCGGAGGCATGCTCGACCAGGTAGACCTTGCGTGCCTCGAAGTAAGAGCGGAGCGGCTGAGGCAAATTGTCAACCGCTGCCGCGTTGACCAGCTTGTGACCGTGATCCCCCCACGACAATCCAGACGCCGGCCGGTACACAATGGCCAGGATCAGAATCACCGCCACTCGCAGCCACGGTGAGATTTCAGAAATGCGTTCCTTTGTTTTCATCGACATTCCCGGTTCGTTCGTTCGATTTTCCATGGCACAGACCCGGTTTCACGCAAAGGCGCAAAGTGCGCAAAGGTCGCAAAGTCCCACCACTCCCAGCTCTCCTCATACGAGGGGTGGGAGTATACGATTCCCCCCGTTGGATAAGGAGGGGTCAGGGGTGGTTGATATCTGGACCGATCTTTTGTTTTCAACAACATTCTCGCTTTGTTCCGTCGAATTCAAGTTGAGTAGTCGACAGTCGAGGGTTGAGAAGTGACAAATCGTCGGCATCCGACCCGAACTCCTGAATTGGCCTCACAACTCCTCAACTCTTCGA
>Ga0181535_10007374_pt1 | contig 11077 bp, 5 predicted proteins | sample PEATcosm2014_Bin_44_FD_119774 | JGI IMG/M metagenome (GOLD analysis project Ga0181535, IMG submission 119774) | Peatland microbial communities from MTU Mesocosm Facility, Houghton, MI, USA - PEATcosm2014_Bin17_30_metaG | ecosystem: Environmental > Terrestrial > Soil > Wetlands > Peat | place...
AACCGTCATCATCGACGAGATTCACGCGCTGGTTCCGACTAAGCGCGGCGCGCATCTGGCGCTCACTCTCGAACGGCTGCAGGCGCTGACCGGAAGACCGCTGCAACGCATTGGGCTTTCGGCTACGCAGCGGCCGCTGGAGGAAGTGGCGCGGTTCCTGGGCGGGGTGGAAGTCGATCGGGCACCGAGAGGCAAGTCAGCAAGTCAGCGAGACAGCGAGTCAGCAAGCGGGCCAGACACAACGACAAATCCTTCGACTTCTTCAGCTGCCGCTCCGGTCGCTCAGGATGACAACACTGAATTGGGTGATGCGGCCGATTCAGCCACAGCGCTTCGCTACCGTCCCGTGACCATCGTGAACGCCGCCGCGCGCAAGCAGCTTAAGCTGCGCATCGAGGTTCCGGTTGAGGACATGGCGCGGCTGGGCGAGATGGAAGAGATTCCTTCGGGTCCGGCCTCGCAGACGCCTCGGCGCGTGTCGATCTGGAACGCGATTCATCCGCGGCTGCTTGAGATTGTTCGGGAGCGCAACTCGACCATTCTCTTCGTCAACTCGCGCCAGACCGCCGAGCGGCTTGCCGGAGCGCTCAACGACCTGGCCGGCGAGCCGATCGCCCGCGCGCATCACGGCTCGCTCGCCGCCGCGCAACGCGCCGTGATCGAGGAGCAGCTGAAGGCCGGGCAGATCAAAGCGCTGTGCGCCACGTCGACGCTCGAGCTGGGCATCGACATGGGCGCCGTGGACCTCGTGATTCAGATCGAATCGCCGCCTTCGGTGGCCAGCGGCATGCAGCGCATTGGCCGCGCCGGCCACCATGTGGACGCGGTGAGCGAGGGCATTCTCTTTCCCAAGTACCGCGCCGATCTGGTTGCTTGCGCCGCGGTCACGCGCGCCATGCACGACGGGCACATTGAGTCGACGCGCTTTCCCCGCAATCCGCTGGATGTGCTCTGCCAACAGCTAGTGGCGATCGTTGCCAGTGCACGAAAGACAGGGACCAAGGGACCAAGCCACCCCAGCGAGCAAAGACCGCCCACCGGGGGCCCCGGCAGGGACCGAGGGACCAAGAGCAAGAGATCAGAGAACAGAGAACAGAGATCAATGGCCGCTGCGAACCTCTTCGACGAAGAGACGCCGCGGGAATGGGATCACAGGAACTCCGCAGACTCCTCTACCGCCGCTGACTCCGCTGCTCCCGAAGTTTCTGTTGATTTTCTTTTCGATCTCATTCGCGGAGCCGCGCCGTTTGGTTCGCTTTCGCGCGCAGCCTTTGACGGCGTTCTCGATCTGCTCAGCGGCCGCTACCCCTCGGACGAGTTTGGCGAGCTGCGCCCTCGGCTCACGTGGGATCGAATGCGCAACGTCGTAACGGCTCGCGACGGCGCCGCGCGGCTGGCGATCCTGAACGCCGGAACCATTCCCGATCGCGGACTCTATGGCGTCTTTCTCGCGTTCACAGAGGGCAAATCGGTGCGTGTGGGCGAGCTCGATGAGGAGATGGTCTTCGAGTCGCATCCCAATGAGACGTTCATCCTTGGCGCGTCTACGTGGCGCATCACCGACATTACGCATGACCGCGTACTGGTGACTCCTGCTCCCGGAGAGCCTGGCAAGATGCCGTTCTGGAAAGGCGACGGCCCCGGACGCCCGCTGGAATTTGGCCGCCGAATCGGCGCCATGGTGCGCGAGCTGCGCGCGTTGCCGCAAGCCGCCGCGTTGACGCGCCTCGTCAACGAGCACGATCTCGATCCGGGCGCCGCCGAAAATCTGCTGCGCTTTCTTGCCGACCAGGCGGAGGCGACCGGGCAGGTTCCCGACGACCGGACGATTGTGGTGGAGCGGGTTCGCGACGAGCTGGGCGACTGGCGCGTGTGCGTGCTGACGCCCTTCGGCAGCCGCATTCACATTCCCTGGGCGATGGCAGTGGCTGCGCGCATCCGCGCCGCCGGCGGGCCGGAAGTTGAAACGCTTTGGGGCGACGACGGATTCGTGCTGCGATTCCCTGACACCGACGAGCCGCCGGATTCCGATTGGATTCTGGTCGAATCGGCCGAGGCGATGCAACTTGTACTGCGCCAGTTGGGATCGACGGCGCTGTTTGCCGGGCGCTTTCGCGAGGCTGCGGGCCGCGCGCTGCTGTTGCCGCGCCGCCGCGCCGACCAGCGCTCGCCGCTGTGGCAGCTACGCAAGCGATCCTACGATCTGCTCAGCGTGGCATCGCACTATCCGCAATTCCCGCTGCTGCTCGAAGCCTATCGCGAGTGCCTGCGCGACGTTTTCGACATGCCCGCGCTGGTTGAAATCCTCAAGGAAGTAGAGGAGCGGAAGCTCCGCGTGCATGTAGTGGAGACGCGCAAGCCTTCGCCGTTTGCCGCTTCCCTGCTTTTTAGCTACGTGGCCAACTTTGTGTACGAAGGCGATGCGCCGCTGGCGGAGCGCCGCGCGCAGGCACTCACGATCGATCAGGATCAGTTGCGCGAGTTGCTTGGCGAAGCCGATTTGCGCGAGTTGCTCGACGCCGATGCGATTGCCGCCGTGGAAGAGGCAGCGCAATGCCTTGCGGAGAATTATCGCGCGCGTTCTGCCGATGGAATTCACGACTTGTGCCTGCGCCTGGGCGATCTTTCGCGCCAGGAGATGGGAAGGCGCGTGGTTTCGGCCGAGCTTTTGACGCATGTCGACCGGCTGGTTCGTTCGCGGCGGCTGCTGGAGTTGCGCATCGCCGGCGAAAAGCGGGTGATCGCAGCTGAAGACGCGGCGCGCTATCGCGATGGGCTTGGCATTCCGTTGCCGCCGGGCCTAGCGGCCGCGCTGCTTGAGCCGGTGGCTCATCCGGTGCTCGAACTGGTGCGCCGTTACGCGCGCACGCATGGTCCGTTCACGCTGCGCGAGGCTGCTGAAAGATTTGCGCTGGACACGGAGGCCGTTGAAGCCGCGTTGCGGCAGCTTGCGCATGAGGGCCGGGTGCTTGAGGGCGGTTTTCGTCCCGGTGGCCTGCATCGTGAATGGTGCGACGCCGAAATTCTGCGGCAGATTCGCCGCAAGTCGCTGGCCAAGCTGCGCCGCGAAGTGGAGCCGGTGGAGCAGCATACGCTGGCGCGTTTCCTCACACATTGGCAGGGAGTGCTTGCGCCGCGCCGCACAGGGACCGCGCACCTTGACGCGTTACTCGACGCAATCGAGAGCCTGCAGGTCGCTCCGCTGCCTGCTTCGCTGCTTGAATCGTCGATTCTGCCTGCGCGCATTGCCGATTTCACATCCGCGGGACTCGACACGCTGATTGCCGCCGGTGAAGTGGCGTGGGCCGGCGTGGAGCCGATTGGCGAGCGCGACGGGCGCGTTGCGCTGTTTCTTGCCGACAGGCTGCCGCTGCTGGCGCAACAGCGTCCGCTCGTGGATCCTTTGACCGAACGCGAAGAAAAGCTGCTGGCGACGCTCGAGTCGACTGGCGCGAGCTTCTTCGATTCGTTGCACGAGGCTGCAGGTTCGGGCTATCCCGGCGAAACCATTGAGGCGCTTTGGAGCCTGGTGTGGCGCGGGCTGATCACCAACGACTCGCTGCATGCGCTGCGCGCGTATATTGCACGGCCCGAAAGCGCGCGTACGCCGCGGCGCTTTCAAACGGGAGTTGTCTTTCGGTCGAGGCGCACTACGCCGCCGAGTGCGCAAGGAAGATGGTCGATATTGCCGATACAGAGTGCGGGCCGGGAGGCCCGCACGACAGCCGGCCTGGAGGCCGGCGTTACCCTCAGCAATAGAGCGCAGACAACGACGGAGCGCAGCCATGCGCTGGCGCTGCAATTGCTCAACCGTTACGGAGTGTTGATGCGGGAGCAAGTTGCGGCGGAGAACGTGCCCGGCGGGTTCAGTGCGGTGTATGACGTGCTGAAAGCGCTCGAAGAGAGCGGACGGATTCGCCGCGGCTACTTTGTCGGCGGATTGGGCGCCACGCAGTTTGCGCTGCCCGCGGCTGTTGATCTGCTGCGGCAATTGCGCACCGAGCCGCCTGCGGAAAAACCCGAGTTCGTGCAGCTGGCCGCGACCGATCCGGCGAATCCCTACGGCTCAGTGTTGCGCTGGCCCGAGCTGCCGGTCGCGGACGAGGATTCGGAATCGGCTCCGCGCATCCTCACTCGTGCCGCCTATGCTGAAGTGATTCTGCGCAACGGCGAGCTGGTGGCGTGGCTCAAGCGCGGCAATCCGAATTTGCTGGTGTTTCTGCCTGCCGAGGAGCCGGAGCGTTCACAGGTCGCCGCGGGGCTGGCGCATTTCCTGTGCACGCGCGGCCAGCAGCGTATGCATGCGAACAATCATGAAGGCGTGCTGATCACGACGATCAATGGGCAGCCTGTCGCCGCGCACCCCATGGCACGCTTCCTGATGGATGCGGGATTTCATCCCGGTCCGCTGGGGATGCATCTGCGGCGCATTCCGCTGGCAATCGGACACTCCGAGGCGAACAGACCCGAAGTTCAATAATCCTTTCGACGTGGCGAAGCCTTATCCTTTTTCACGATCGACTTTTGAAACGCGCGACAGGTCTTAGGAGATCGACGATTACATGCCTGAGGGCGACACCATCTTTCGCACCGCGCGCAATATTGGGCGAGCGCTTGTGGGCAAACCGGTCATCGGCTTCCGGACAACTTTTCCACTCATCATGCGATTCAACGACGACACTCCGCTCGTCGGGCAGATGGTCGATCAGGTCGAGGCGCGCGGGAAATGGCTGCTGATTCATTTTTCTGGCGGGGGCATTCTCACGTCTCACCTGCTGATGAATGGCCGCTGGCATATTTATCGCCAAGGTGAGCGCTGGCAGGCGCCGCGGTTTCATATGCGCATCGTCATCGAAAACGGCGAGTACCAGGTTGTTGGTTTTCGCGTGCCGGTGGCGCGGATGCACACGGAACAATCGCTCGCTCGCGATCTGCACGTTGCGCGCCCGGAAGACGATCTTCTCAGCGAGGAGTTCGATTCAACGGCCGCGTTAGCGCGTCTGCTTGGCCGCCGGCAGGAGGCGCTCGCTGACGCGCTGCTCGATCAGGCGGTTCTCGCCGGCGTCGGCAACGTCTTCAAATCGGAGATCTGCTTTGTCCAGGGACTGCATCCATTCCGCGCCGTCGGAACGCTCACGCAGGAAGAAGCGGTGGCGACGATTGCATGCGCGCAGAAGCTGCTCAAGGCCAACGTGCTTGAAGATTCCGGCGACCTGATCGTGACTTTTCGCGGGCAGCAGCGGCGCACCACGCACGCCTCCGATCCAGGCGCGAGCCTGTGGGTTTACGGACGCGCAGGTGAGCCGTGTAGGCGCTGCGGCGAGCCGATTCGCCGCCGCATTCAAGGCGAGGATGCGCGAGTGACGTTCTGGTGCCCGCGCTGCCAGCCGATGCCGGATGGATCGGACGTCGACGGCTGAAGAGAGTATTGGGCCCTCAAAGAAGGAGGCGTAATGAAGAAGGATGCACCTCTTCCCCGCCAAAATGCCGAAACCGAGCTGGCGGGATTTATCGACAAGTTTGAGGCAGAGATGGCGAAGGCGATTCGTGCGGTGCGCGCGGCACTTCGCAAGAGGCTTCCCACGGCGAACGAGCTGGTCTATGACAATTACAACTTCTTTGTGATGGGCTACAGCCCGACACTACGGCCTTCCGATAGCTTTATTTCACTTGTCGCGGACGCGCACGGCGTTCGCATCGCATTCTACTGGGGCGCTAAGCTGCCTGATCCCAAAGGAATCCTAAAGGGGAGCGGGAGTCAGAACCGATTCGTTCGGCTCGAAAGTGCACGCGATCTGAGCAAGCCCGACGTGGATGCGCTGATTCAGTCGGCGATCGTATACGGCAAGACGCCTTTGCCGGAAAAGGGGCGCGGAGTACTCGTGATCCGCTCCGTCTCAGCAAAGCAGCGGCCGCGCCGCGTTGCAGTGAAGAAGAAGCCGATGCGCCAAGGTTGGATGCATAAGTAACCTGGCCAGCTTAAGAAACTTCCCTCAGGGGCTAAAGCCCCAATTTTTATGCGGCTTTTACGGCACGGCTGAAGCCGTGCCCCTTCAAATCCGGATGGATGAGAGCGGTGCTAGTTCGACGGCTTGCCGATTCCGAAGATCTTTTGAAAGATGTTGCGGTGGTCGTCGCCGTTCATGCCATTCTTGTGGTCGCAGGTATCAGTGGGCGCAGTGCCATCGAGAAATGCCGCGGAGAAGTCGTCGGGGCAGGAGGCGTCAGCCAGCAGGTTGGTGGCCTTGTCGATGGTCTGAATCTGGACGCCGTCCGGAGGCGTGAAGTCGTTGGTGTCTGAGTACTCCGGCAACTGCACCGCCTGCTTCATGAAATCAGCCCAGATGGGAGCAGCGACGCGCGCGCCCTGGATGCGGCCGCGGTTTTCGGGGTCAAGCTCGGTGTAATCGTCGTTGCCCACCCAAACAATGCACAACAGGTTCGAGGTGAAGCCGGCAAACCAGGCGTCGTGGCTGGTGCCGGTTTTGCCCGCGGCCGGAGCGGTGAATCCCATGTTGCGCACGCCGGCTCCGGTTCCGCAGTAATCTCGTCCGCCAACGGTGCAGGGATCGCTCCCGTTGCCTCCGAGAACGGCTTCCATCATGTAGGTAGTGAGGAAGGCGGCGCGCGGATCGAGCACTTGCCGCGTCGTGGGTGTGTAGTCTTCAACGATGTCGCCGGTGGGCGTGCGCACGCTGGCCAGCATCCACGGATCAATATGCACGCCGCCGTTGGAGAAGATGGTGTACGCGCCGGCCATGTCAAGCGGCGTGGCGTCGTATGAACCGATCGCCATGGAAGGCGTACCTTGCGCGCTCTTGATGCCGGCGTTGCGCGCCAGAGAGGCTACCTGATCGAAACCCACCAGGCTCGCCAAGCCAATGGTCGCGTTGTTGTCCGATCGCATCAAGGCCAGGCGCGCAGTCATCTCGCCATAAAACTCGCTCTGGAAGTTGTGCGGCGTGTATTCGTAATCGGTGCCCGCGCCATAGGTTTGCTGCGCGTCGTCGAGCAGGGTTACTGGCGAAAAAAGTCTGGTTTGGCCGGGCAGCATGGTGCCCTCAACCGCGGTTTGGAACGCGGCCGCATAGACGAACGGTTTGAAGATCGATCCCGTGGGCCGGTGCGCCACGGCGTGGTTCACCTGCGACGTGCCGTAGCTGCGCCCACCCACCAATGCCAGCACCTGGCCGGTGTGAGGATCGAGGGCGATGAGCGCCACCTGGGGATAGATGTACGGCTTACCTATCTTCTTGTCGTGCGCATGGACTGCGTCAATCTGCTCATCGACGACATGGATTGTGGAGTTGACGGCCTGCGTTGCCAGCTTTTGCAAGTCGGGATCGAGCGAAGTGTAGATACGCAACCCTTCCCGGTTGAAATCGCGATCGCCGAGCCTCTGCGTCAACTGGTCGTGCACCAGGTCGACAAAGTAGGGCGCCTCGCTCTCATCCACGCTCGAAGACACCAAATGGAGCGGTTCAGACTTGGCCGCCTCGGCTTCATCCTTGGTGATGACGCCGGTTTCGACCATCGAGTCGAGCACGAGATTGCGGCGCTCAATGACGCGCTCGGGATGGTGGAATGGATTCAGGCGGCTGGGGCTTTGAATGATCCCCGCGAGCATGGCGCACTCCGACAGGTCGAGCTGGCTCACATCCTTGCCGAAGTAGGCTTGCGATGCTTCACCAAAGCCGTCGACCGAAAAGCTGCCAATTTGCCCGAGATTAATCTCATTCGCGTACATGGCGAAGATTTGCTGCTTGTCGAAGCGGTGCTCGAGAATGATGCTGATGATTGCCTCGCGCAACTTGCGCGAATAGGTACGCTCGGGCGTGAGGAAAAACCCGCGAGCAAGCTGCTGCGTAAGAGTGGACGCGCCCTCCTCGTAGCGGTGAAGGTGGAAGATGTCGTTGCGCATCGCGCCGAGGATCCGCCAATAGTCGATGCCGCCGTGCTCGAAAAAGCGGCGGTCTTCAATGGCAATCACGGCGTGAACGAGATTCTGAGGAATCTCGTCGTAGGTAAGGAGGCGGCGCTTGGTCCGCTCCGAGCCCTCGCTCAATCCGGTGATCAGCAGCGGCTCGAGCTCGTAGCTGGAGAGCTGCTGGCCATGCGCGTCAGTGATTGAATTCACTGTGCCGCCGCTCACGTGGATGGTGGCACTGTCAGGCGCGTGATAAGACTGCGGGCCGGGCTGCACCGTAATTTGTTGCACGCCCTCGCTATAGGTTCCCAACTGCGAAGCCTGCGGTGCGCCGTCACTCGTGTAGCCGGCATCGTGCAGCTCGTTGGCGATCCAGCGCACAGAGAGTTTTTGTCCGGGGCGCACTTCGCGGGGCGCGGCATAAATCTGGGCTGTGCTGGCGAAGATCGGCTGCTTCAGCCGCGCATCAACAATGCCCTCATACTTGACGTAAAAATAGGCGAAGACCGAAGCGCCGACCGCTGCCACGGCAAGAACGGCTACGAGCAGCCCCAGCAGAATCCGCGACCTGAGAGGATGTCCCGATTGCGAATTCGGGATCCGGACTCGTAATGCCATTACCGCTCCTTAAAAACAGCTTCCAGATCTCGGCTCGCTGGCGCCGAAAATGCCGGCATGAGCGACCGCACTCCTTATCGCCAGAAGCCCGGCAGCTAAAGGGTTCCCCCCAGCAGCCGCTCTTCCTCCATTCGCTTCTTGACCAGCGCAACAACATCGCCCATGGCTACATCGACGCTGGTACTCGTTGCGCGCGCTACCAGTTCCACCTGGCCCGACGCGGCCTTCTTGCCTACGTTGATGCGATAGGGAATGCCAACGAGGTCAGCATCTTTGAATTTGACGCCGGCGCGCTCGTCCCGATCATCGAGCAGCACATCCAGTCCGGCAGCATCCAACTCAACTGCGAGCTTTTCTCCGGCAGCGCGGAGCGAAAAATCGCCCACATTCGTAACGGTGACCACAACCGTGAACGGCGCGATCGTCGACGGCAACCAAAAGCCGTTGGCATCATTCGATTGCTCGATGGCTGCCGTAAGAATGCGCTCGATACCGATGCCGTAGCTGCCCATGATGGGCGTGACTTCTTTCCCGTTTTCGTCCAGAACGCGCGCGCCCATCGACTCAGAGTACTTGTAACCGAGCTTGAAGATGTGGCCCACTTCAACCGCTTTGCCGACAACGAGCTTGCCCGTGCATTCATCGGCCGGACAACCCTCGCCCTCGTTCACGCTGCGGATGTCGGCGGTGAGTGTCCAGGTAAAATCGCGGCCCGGCGTTACGTTGCAAAGGTGGAAGTCGAGCTTGTTGGCTCCACAGACCATATTCCTTCGGCCTTCAAGGGCATGATCGAGTATGACCATGGGCGACCGCTCTTCGACTTCGGCGCGAAGAAAATCCAGGCGATGCTTTCTGGAGGCATCGCCATGTTCGGCTTCGAGTACATCCTTGGCCAGCGCATCCCTATACTTTTCTCTGCTTGCCGGATCCAGGCCAATGGGCCCGAGAAAACCCGCAGGGGCGTGAAAGACAGCTTCGAGCTCTTCAGCCTGCATCGGCCTGAGTTCGGAAGCGAAGAGGATGCCCATCAATTTTGCTTCGTTGACCTGGTGGTCTCCCCTGAGGAAGACGACCGCCGGCTTCCAAACGCCCGAGATAGACGCCATGTAGGCGACGCACTTGATGTCGGAGGCCGGCGAAATCTTGAAGAACGCGGCCACATCGGCGATCGCGCCGCATCCGGGCGTGTGAACCAGCTCCGGCGATCCACCGCCGGCGGGAGCCATTTCGAGGACGGGTTCCAGCCGCGAGGTTGCTTTTTCCAGGTTCGCGGCATAGCCGCAATTGGGGCAGCTTGCGATCAGGTCCTCGCCCGCGTCGGTGTAAACCATGAACTCCTGCGACTGCGAGCCGCCCATTGCGCCCGAATCGGCCTCGACCGCGACGAACTTGAGGCCGCACCGAGTAAAAATGACGCGATAAACCCGGTCGTGCAGATCGAAGCTGCGGTCAAGGCCGGCCTTGTTGATGTCAAAGGAGTAGCTATCCTTCATGATGAATTGGCGCACGCGCAGCAAGCCGGCTTTGGGCCGCGGCTCGTCGCGGAACTTGGTCTGAATTTGGTACCAGATCTGCGGCAACTGCTTGTAACTGCGCAGTTCGCCGCGCGCGATCGTGGTCATGATCTCTTCGTGCGTCATACCCAGGCACAGGTCGGCGCCCTTGCGGTCTTTCAGGCGGAACATGTTTTCGCCCATGGTCGTCCAGCGGCCGCTCTCCTCCCACGGCTCGCGCGGCACAATCCCCGGCAGGTAGAACTCCTGCGCAATCTGGTCCATCTCGTCGCGGACAATGGCGATGATCTTGTTCAGCGAGCGCTGGCCCATGAAGAGGTAGTTATAGATTCCGGCGCCGAGCTGGCGGGTGTAGCCAGCGCGGAGAAGGAACTTGTGGCTGGCCACTTCGGCGTCTGCCGGAGCCTCGCGCAGTGTGGGAATAAAAAGCTTTGACCAACGGTGCATAGAAAGGTTTGTCGCGCTTTCTCGTTCGGGGGACGAACGCAAGGCAAATGAATGCAGCTTTCATTCTAAATGTTTTGCGTGTGGGGAAGCTCAAAAGACGGCTGTGAGGGCTCACATCGGTACATTGCGACCGTGTGGCATACTTTCAGGCATGAATTGGCACCACATCCCATGGGGAGAGATCGCGTTTGTCCTGGTCAAGCTCCTCAAAGGGATCGGAATCATCCCGGGCGCGCTGGCGGCGTTCGGCCTGCGGAAGCTCTACCAGAAATGGCGTCAAAACAAGGCGATGGCGGGTTGGCCCGCGACCGACGGGACGATCCAAAGCGGGAAGGTTCATAAGCAGGGGCTGCGCTACTGGGTCGAGCTCACCTACACCTATTACGTGGGCGAGTACCGTTCAGGCAAGCATGTCCACCGTTTTCGCCGCGAGGAAGAGGCAGATGAATTTGTGCGCCAGGTGAAGGACAAGCACGTGCAGGTTCACTACGACGTCTCCAGCCCCGACAAATCTGTCATTTTGGACCGAGATTTGGAGCTCATTGCGCTGCTGGCGCCGCAGTATCGGTGA
>Ga0181535_10007375_pt1 | contig 11076 bp, 5 predicted proteins | sample PEATcosm2014_Bin_44_FD_119774 | JGI IMG/M metagenome (GOLD analysis project Ga0181535, IMG submission 119774) | Peatland microbial communities from MTU Mesocosm Facility, Houghton, MI, USA - PEATcosm2014_Bin17_30_metaG | ecosystem: Environmental > Terrestrial > Soil > Wetlands > Peat | place...
CTCTGCGCTCACCTTCGCCATTGCCAAACGGATTGTCACCGTGCCCCACGTGGCCATGGCCAATCTGATTGCCGGCAAGCGTGTAGTGCCGGAACTGATTCAGAGCGATTTCACGGCTGCAAATATCGTGCGCAAGATCGTGCCGCTGATTCCTGACGGCTCGCCGCGCCGGGTGATGATGGAAGAACTTGCGCGCATTCGCGGCTTGCTGGCCAAGAACAGCGGAGCGGATGAGACCGACGGCGCCATCGAGCGCACCGCGCGGATTACTCTGGAGATGATGCGGCGGGACGCAAAGGGATGAGTGCAATGCATCGAGTGGAGCGGAAGATGCTCGCGACTGTTGGCCTGGCCTGTGCGCTGATGAGTGCACCGCTGCTGGCCCAGTCGAAGCCCGCTCTTACCATTTCCAGTTACTTTATCGACGCAGAACTCGACCCGGCCAACCACCATCTGACGGCCAAGGCTGTGGTCAGTTTTACAGCGCCGGAGGGCGCCGAGCCCAACTCCGCTCAAGCTGTCAGCTTCGGCTTTCATCCGGCGCTGAAGCTGACCAGTATCACTGACGACTCTGGCAATTTGCTCTCGAGCGAACGCACTACTGACGGCGGTGTCCGCGTGACTCCGGCGACACCTTTTGTCCAGGGCCAGCTCTCGCACTGGACCTTCGAGTACGACGGCGCCATTACCGGCAACGAAGAAGGCCCGGTTCACGGCGTCAAGCTGGCTGCCATTCAGGAACCAATTTCCTATCTGCTCTACGCTGCACGGTGGTTTCCGGTCGCGAGCGAGCTGGCTGGTACGCTGACCAGCCGCTTCACCGCCGAGATGCACATTCGAGTGCCAGAGGGAATGAAGGTCTTTGCCAGCGGCAGCCAGGGCGAAGCCAAGCTGGTCACGCTGGCCAATGGCAAGCCTGGTGACGAGTACGACTTCAGCTGGACGAAGCCTGGCCTTCCCGGCACGGTGATTGCCGGCCGCTATGCGGAGGCGGCTTCGGCCGGTTCCGGCAACGTGAAGGTCTACCTCACAGCGAGCCACCAGCAGGCAGCCAACGATCTGGCGCAAACGGCGGCCAGCGAGTACGGCTTTTTTACGGATAACTTCGGCCCGCCTGAGTCGAGCCATCTGAATGTGGTCGAGATTCCGGACGACACGCTGCCCGCCGTCTGGGCGCCGGAACTGGCTGGGATTCCCGCTTCGCGCGTCGGCGACAAATCCAGCGTTCGCCTGCTGGCCAACATCATGGCCCGCCAGTGGTGGGGCGTCGAAGTCAGCCCGCGCACCCTCGACGACGCGTGGATTACCAACGGGATGGCCCGCTATGCCGAGCTGATGTTCGTCGAGAACCAGAGCGGCAAAAATGCGCTGAAGAAAGCCGTCGAAGATGTGGAAGCCGGCGCGCTGGCTGATGACACTATCCCGCTGTCGAGCGCAGGCCGCGTCAGTCCTTTCTCGCCCGAGTTCCAATCGATGACCATGGAAAAAGGCGCCATGATCTTCCACATGCTGCGCTGGGAGATGGGCGACAAAACATTTCTCGCCACTCTCAAGACAGCGCTCAGCCAATACGCCGGCAGGGAGATTCGCGCATCGGAATTCGAGAAAATTGCCGAGGCTGAAAGCCGCCAACAGTTGACAGCCTTCTTCGCGCAATGGGTTGACGGTACAGGCGCGCCACAGTTCACGAACAAGTACGCAGTCTACCGCCTGGGCAACAACAAAGGCTTCCGCACCATCGGGGAGATTGAGCAGGACCTTGACCTTTTCCGTATGCCAGTGGAATTGAGCATCGAAACAGAGGGCAAGACTGAGACGCAACGAATCGAAGTCGTCGGGACGGACACTCAGTACCAGTTCGACACGTTCGGAAGGCCTCGCCGCGTCAGCCTCGATCCGGAGAACTGGGTACTCAAGTCCACACCTGACCTGCAAGTGCGCATTAACATTCTCAAAGGTCAGCGGTTGGTGGCGCAGGGCGACCTTCCCGGCGCGCTTGCCGAATACCAGAAAGCTCTGGGGGTCAATCCGCAGAGTTCGCTGGTCAACTTCCGCATGGGCGAGTTGCTTTTCACCGAGCGCAACTATCAGTCCGCGGTGAACTATTACCGTGATGCTTTGCGCGGCGATGGAGAACCGCGCTGGACAGAGGCTTGGAGCCACATCGCGCTGGGAAAAATATTCGACCTGACCAGCCAGCGCGAACGCGCCGTGAACGAATACCGTCTGGCTGCGCAGACCAACGACAACAGCCAGGGCGCAGTCAACGAGGCCCGTCTCTGGCTGCAAAAGCCGTTCGAGCTACCCGCACCCAAATAGAGCCTGCCGCTTCTGTTCGCGAAAATGGCCTCCTGTTTTTTCCCATTTTGACGCGCATTTCCGATTTTGCACGCGCCCCCTTCAACCTCCCAATCAGTTCAGGTTTTCATGTTGCGGCCCATCGCGCCCGCTTCCGATGATCTCATCATGAAACTGCTTTGTTCCATCGTCCGGGGCCTGTTGTTTGTTGTATTGAATCTTGCAATCGCAGTCGCATTTGCTGCGCCGCACGAACCTGCCGCGCCGCGCGTTCAAAGCGCCGCCGATGACACGGTGCGCGTGGTTCTGCACGGCAACATTCATCCGCTGGTGCGAGGCCAGGCCGGAGCGCCCTCATCTCCAACCGCAACCGACCTAGGCGCGGTAGAAGATTCCTTGTCCACGGGCAGGATGCTGCTTCTATTGCAACGCTCGCCACAGCAGGAGTCGGCGCTCGCAGATTTCATTCAGGCCGCGCACACTCGGGGCAGCTCATCCTTTCATCAGTGGCTCACGCCCACTGAATTTGGCCGCCTTTACGGGCCGGCTGATTCGGATGTGGCGGCTGTGACCGCCTGGCTGGAGTCGCACGGGCTCACCATCAACCGGGTTCATGCCGGGCGAGTGGCGATTGAGTTCTCTGGTACCGCGGGTCAGGTGAACGAGGCTTTTCAAACTCAGATTCACCGCTATCTGGTGAACGGCGAAACGCATCTGGCCAACGCGACCGAACCATCGATTCCCGTCACGCTTGCCCCGGTCGTCGGCGGTCTTGTTCCGTTGAACGACTTCAAGCCGCAGCCGCGCCTGAAGGTGCTGGGGCAGGCCCAGTTCAACGCCAAAACCCACAAGGTTACGCCTGAATGGACCTATCCGGAGGGCAATGGAATTGTCCTGGTGATGGCGCCGGGCGATTTTGCCACGCAGTATGACATCAATCCGGTCTATAAGTCCGGCATCACAGGCGCAGGTCAGTCGATTGCCATCGTCAGCGAATCGAATGTTGACCTGAGCCTGGTTCAGGCCTATCAGAGCCTCTTTGGGCTAAGCGCGAACCTGCCCACTGTGGTAGTTGACGGCAGCGACCCCGGCCAGAACAGCGCGGCCACTGAAGCATATCTTGACCTCGAGCTTGCGGGCTCGGTTGCGCCGGGCGCAACGGTCATGCTCTACACTTCGGGCGGCACGGCGCTCACCAATGGTCTCGCTCTGGCCGCGATGCGCGCGGTGGAAGACGATCTGGCCGGCGTTATCAGCACCAGCTACGGCGAGTGCGAGATGGAACTGGGCCAGGGCGGTAACGCTTTCTGGAGCGCGCTCTGGGAGCAGGCTGCGGCACAGGGGCAGACGGTTTTTGTCTCCGCGGGCGACGGCGGCTCGGCCGGCTGCGACAACTTCGACACGCAGCAGGTGGCTTACGGCGGACTCCAAGTGAACGGCATCGCCTCCACGCCTTACAACGTCGCCGTCGGCGGCACAGATTTCTACTACAGCCAATACGCTGGGTCCTCTTCGGCCATCACTTCGCTGTTGGGCACTTACTGGTCCACCACTTCCACCATTCTGCCCAGCATCTCGCTTCTCAAAACCATCCCCGAACAGGCCTGGAACGACTTTTTCGGCTTCAATCTTTACGACAGCGGCAATCCCGCCAACCAGCCCAGCGAACTGATTGTTGGCGGCGGAGGCGGAGCCAGCAGCGCTGCACTCTACGCGACCAGCACAGCCACTGGATACCTCAAGCCGGCCTGGCAGGCTGGAGCGGGCGTCCCCGCCGACAAGGTGCGCGACCTGCCCGATCTCTCTCTTTTTGCCGCCAACGGCTACAACTACAGCTTCTATCCCATCTGCGCCAACCCCGGCGACTGCTCCAGCGCAAACCTGACCACGAGCGGCGCGGTGGTTATCACCGGCGTGGGCGGCACATCAGCGAGTTCACCGGCCATGGCTGCCATCCAGTCCCTCATCAATCAGAGCGCGGGCGCGTGGGCCGGGCAGGCCAATTTCATTTACTATCCGCTCGCGGCCAAACAAGCGACGGCTTTTCATGACGTGACCGTGGGCGGCAACCAGGTGCCCTGCTACCCCGGCACAATCAACTGCGTGGCCGGCTCTGCGACTTCGAACTCCAGAGGCTACTTTGTCGAAAGCGGCTACGCAGCCGGAACGGGCTACGATCTGGCCACCGGACTAGGCTCGGTGGACGTAGCCAACCTAATCAAGTACTGGAACACGGTCACGTCTACTCCCACAATTACGACCCTCAGCGTCAGCCCCACCACGCTGGCCCACGGCAAGACGGCCACCATCGCTGGCACGGTTGCATCCACAAGCGGCTCGGGTACGCCGACCGGCGCTGTCAGCCTCACAGGCAACGACGGAATCACACACTACGCGGCCATCGACGACATTGCCTTGGCCGCGGGCAGCATTTACGCGCTGGTGGACAATCTTCCCGGCGGAACTTATCAGCTCACCGCCGACTACGGGGGCGACGGAACCTTCGCCGCCAGCAAATCCGCACCGGTCACGGTCACCGTTACTCCGGAAAACAATACGCTGATTGCCACCGGCTGGGCGTGGAATCCCTACGACCTCAACTTATATCCGCTTTCTTCCGGCATCACGCTGCCTTACGGCACGCAAATCTTCCTGGATGCGCAGCCACAGAGCGGCAATGCCACCATCGCCGGCGAGTCCACGCCGGCCACCGGGACCGTCACCTTCACCGACAAACTGGGTTCGGCGACCGTCACATCGACGCAGCCGCTCAACTCGTCAGGCTTGGCCGAGTGGTCAACCGGAGTCTTCGCACCCGGCAGCCACTCGCTCAGTGAGTCTTACTCCGGCGATCCAAGCTATAATCCTTCAACCGCCCCCTCCGCCGCAGCATTCACCGTGATTCAGGGCAGCACCAGTCTCACCATCAAGCCGCTTGTCACCTCCGTCGCCGCCGGAGCCAGCGTGGCCGTGGATGTGGTGCTGGCTACAGGCTATCTTTCCCTATATGGAACCCCGCCCACCGGCAACGTCACCGTAACCCTGGGCAGTCAATCAATCACCGCACCCTGGCAACCCTTCGGCGCAACAGGCAACGCGAGCCTCGAAGCAGTGGTCACCTTCACGAACGTCCCGGCGGGAATTCTGCCCCTCATGGCCTATTACGTCGGTGACAGTAACTGGCTGGGCAGCGCCGCCAATGGCGGAACCGTGGTCTCTCTCGCCAGCAAACTCACCCCCACCGTATCGCTCACTTCGAGCTCCGCCAATCCCGCGCCCGGCCAGACCTTTACTCTCACGGCCACCGTCTCAGGACCCGCAGGCAAGCCAACGCCTACCGGCACGATTGCTTTCCTCTCCGACGGCCAGAGCTTCGACACGTTTGTAAATCTGAGCGGCGGCACGGCTACCATCGCCGTTCCCGGATACTCTGCCGCCAACGGGATCAATATTTTTACCGCACTCTATCAGGGCGACGCCAATTACAGCTCAGCCGCCTCCAATGCGGTAAACGTCACAATCGCGCAATCGGATTTTTCGCTCACCACCCAGAACCCCGAGTTACAAGTCTCCCCCTCAGGGTTGGGCGTCGGCACTCTCGCGCTCTCGCCCAACAACGGTTTTAGCGGGACTGTCACGCTGACCGCGAGCGCGCCCGCCGCCATTACGTTGACTCCGGCCGCGGCCACTGTGGCCCTGAGCGCGCCCATGACCGACGTGCTCACAATCAAGGTGGCCGCAGGCACAGCCGCTGGAATTTATCCGCTGACCATCACTGCCAGTGGCAGCGGACACATTCACACCGTGCAAATTCTGGTGCAGGTTCTCTCAGTTGCAACGCCTGTTTTTTCTCCCGCTGCCGGAACCTACGCCACTTCGCAGCCGGTAACGCTCACTGATGCAACTACCGGCGCAGCCATTTACTACACCACCAACGGCGCCATCCCTACCACTTCCTCCACAAAGTACACCGGCGCAATAACCGTCGCGGCGACAGAGACCATTCAGGCCATTGCCGTCGTGGGTGGAACTGCGCCTTCTTCCGTGGCATCGGCTGCTTACATCATCATGACCCCGGCTGGCACACCAACCTTCTCGCCGGCTGCCGGGATTTATTCCTCGGTGCAGACGGTGGCCATCAGCGATCTGACTCCCGGCGCGAAGATCTACTACACCACAAACGGCACGGCGCCCACAACCAGCTCGACTCTCTACTCGGGACCCATTACCGTCACTGCCACAGAAACGCTTGAAGCTATCGCGACCGTTAGCGGCTCTCTCGAAAGCGCGACGGGCTTCGCCGCTTACATCATCAATATGGCCGCCAACGGATGCCCGACCGGGAGCGGAAGTTGCGTGGATAACTTCACAGGGTCGTCCGGCACTCTGCTTCCCACTTATAACTCAAAATGGACGCTGGCAGGAGGAACTAATTCCATCTACACTACCGGCTCCAACAGCGCGGAAGTCTCCGGAACCGCCAGTGCCGTTTATTACTACTCCGCATCTGCATCGGACACGGCGCAGATAACTCTCGCTCCATCCAACACCACCATCGGATATGAAAAGCTGGCGTGCGTGCGAGTCTCCGCGGGCATCCCCGGATACTGCGTGGGCTTCAGTGCCGTTTCGAGCGGTAACTACGCGGCATGTTATGTAATGAAGAACTTCAAGTACCTGGGCGGCGGAAATTGTGGAACGGTTTCTGCTACTGCGAGCCACGCTCTAACCTTGGTCGCGTCAGGAACCTCTCCCGTGACTTTGTCCATCTATGTTGACGGAGTCTTCAAGGGCACCGTCACGGATAGCTCCAGCCCCTATACCGTGGCGGGGTCGGGATTTGGATTGCAGGGAGACGGAACCCCAGCCGACAGCATCGTCAACGAATGGCAGGATTACAGCGGAGCATCGCCGGTGGCGACGCCCACCTTCTCGCTTGCAGCTGGCACATATTCCGCGGCCCAGACAGTGAGCATCAATGAGACTACCTCCGGCGCAACCATCTACTACACCACCAACGGCGCGCCGCCCACGACCAGCTCGACCGTCTATGGCGGAGCGATAAGCGTATCAGCCTCAGAGACACTCGAAGCTATCGCCACGGCCACCGGATACTTGCAAAGCGCGGCGGCAACAGCTGCTTACGCCATTAACCTGACCACCTTTGGATGTCCCTCGGGGAGCGGCAGTTGCTTTGATAACTTCACAGGCGCATCCGGCACGCTGCTGCCCACTTACAACTCGCAATGGGCGTTGGCGGGAGGCACTAACTCGATCTACACCACCGGCTCAGACAGTGCGGAGATATCCGGTTCGTCCAGCGCCGTCTATTACTACGCCGGCTCCACATCGAACACTTCGCAGATTACGCTTGCTCCCTCCAACACGACCATTGGTTACGCTAAACTGGCGTGCGTACGAGTCTCCGCAGGCATTCCAGGATATTGCGTGGGTTTCAGTTCGGTATCGAGCGGTAACTACACTGCTTGTTATGTCATGAAGAATTTCAAGTACCTCGGCGGCGGAAATTGCGGTACGGTTTCTGCAACCGCGAGCCACACGCTCGCGCTGGTCGCGTCGGGAACTTCCACCGTCACCTTATCCATCTATGTCGACGGCGTCCTGAGTGGAACTGTCACGGACAGCTCCAACCCGTATACCGTGGCTGGATCCGGGTTCGGATTGCAGGGGGATGGCGTGCCCGCTGACAGCATGGTGAACGAATGGCAGGATTACGCCGGAAGTTCGCCGGCTCCCAACCAATGCCCCACCGGCAGCGGCAGTTGCATGGACACTTTTACAAGCTCCTCCGGCACACTGCTGCCGACGTACAACTCCCAATGGACGCTGGCGGGAGGCACTAACTCCGTCTACACCACCGGCTCCAACAGCGCGGAGATCTCCGGCTCGGCCAGCGCCGTCTATTACTACGCTGGCTCAACATCGAATACCTCGCAGATCACCCTTGCTCCCTCTAGCACGACCATCGGCTATGAAAAGCTGGCGTGCATAAGAGTCTCGGCTGGTATTCCCGGATATTGCGTGGGCTTCGGCGCGGTTTCAAGCGGGAATTATACGGCATGTTATGTGATGAAGAACTTCAAATACCTTGGCGGAGGAAATTGCGGAACGGTCTCGGCCACCGCTAGCCACACGCTCACCCTGGTCGCATCGGGGACCTCAACTGTGACCTTATCCATTTATGTCGATGGCGTTCTCAAAGGCACCGTCACGGATAGCTCCAGCCCTTACACCGTGTCTGGATCAGGATTTGGATTGCAGGGAGATGGAACGCCCGCTGACAGCATCGTGAACGAGTGGCAGGACTTCAGCGGCGCTTCGGCGGCAGACACACCCGTCATCCGCCCAGTCTCCCGCGAGGGCATTTTCCAGATGAAAGAGTATCGATAATCCCCGGGGCCTCGCTCTCGAAGATCAACTAAACTTGCTCCGGGATCAAACCCCCAGACAGCAACGGCCAGCCCTCGGGCTGGCCGTTGCTGTTCAACGTTGTCAGTTGCCTATTTGTCGTGATGAGGCTTGCCGAGGGAAAGAACCTCGAGTTGAACTTCGGCAAGTCCGGGTTTGGTCATCGCCAGCTTCTGGGCGGCGCCATAAGAGAGATCGAGGATTCGACCCTTGAATAGGTAGCCGCGGTCCGTGATGCGCACCACTACCGAGCGTCCATTCTTGAGGTTAACCACCCGGACCAACGAGCCGAAGGGAAGGGTTGGATGGCAGGCGGTCATTCCGTACATGTCAAAGCGTTCTCCACTGGCTGTCCGGCGACCGTTGAATACGCCTCCATACCAGGAGGCGATGCCGTGGAGCGGGTGAATGGTTTCCAGGGGTTTCTGCGGCGCAAGCAGGGCGGGTGTAGCGCTCGCTATCGGAACCGCCGGGGGCGCGGTAGCCGATGGAAGGAGAAGCCTTGCATCCGCCAACACTGTCCGCGTGGAGACTGCCAACACTCCCGCGGCCAGCGCCAGGGACGAAGCTCCCGCCACCAGCCAAATCCGAAGCGATGATTTCGACTTCGCGTTGCTTGAATTTCGTCGTTTCACCATCTGCCTATTTTACCAATTTGCCACTAGCGCTTCAAACTGTTGTCAAGATAGATACGAGGAAATCTTGTCCAAAATGGCGCGGTATTTTGAATAATTCCCATTTAAGTCATTCTATTAAAATAACTTGCAAATTGAGCTAAAGTTGATGTGTTTTATAGATTCTTTATGAAGGTCGCTTGGATTTTGGTCAAATTTGGCTCTCTAGGTTCCCCGAACCTCCGGCCAGGCCTCCGCTACCCCCGTCGCCTCCACAGAGCCCTATTGCCCGCAAAAGAATCTCCGACGCACTCCGATGTTGCCCGCGCAACAACATTTCTCCAGCAGCCGGGTCTTCTTGGAGTAGTGTATTTTTATTCTCAGGAGGACTTCCCTTTGATTCGCATTGGTTTAAGATTCCGTTTTGCCGTGTGCGCCGTCCTTCTTTCGGCGGTTGCCGCTCTCGCCCAACAGCCTGCCGCGACTCCAACAGGCCTCATTCCTCCGGCCATTCCTTCCGCCAAAAAGATCTTCGTCTCCAATGCCGGGGGCGACAGCGGTCTGTTTCCGTCGCCTTTCTCTGGAGACGCAAGTCGCGGCTATACGCAGTTCTACGCGGCGCTCCAGGCCGCCGGCCAGTTTGAGTTGGTGGCCGATCCGGCGGACGCGGATTTGGTGCTGGAGCTCAAGCTCACGGCGCCCAGCGGCCCGGCTTTTAGCAAAGAGGTTAACAAGGAGAATGGCGCGGCCGATCCGTTGCCCATGTTTCGACTGGCGATATACGACCGAAAAAGCCATTACGTTCTGTGGACGCTGACCCAGTCGGTTGGATACGCTGTTGGGCAGAAGAACCACGACCGTAACTTCGATGTCGCGATTCTTGTGCTTTTGAACAAATTCCAACAACTCGCGGGCAAACCGATTACGCCGATCTCAATCCCCTGAGGATTGAGGGGCCCGGCAGCCGCCTTTGCAGATTATTTCTTCCTTCCTGCTAGCGTGAAATTGACGTTATCTCCAATAAAGGGCAGGGGGAAGAAATGAAATTCAGTACCGCGGGAATGGAACTATTGAAGCGTTCTGAAGGGTTTCGCAGTCGCGTTTACCTGGATGTGGCCGGGTTTCCGACCATCGGTTATGGCCACCGGCTGCTCCATCCAGAGTCGTTTCCCAACGGAATTACCGAGCCGCAAGCCACCAATCTTCTGGCCTCGGACGTTTGTGAAGCCGAACAAGCCGTCGAACGCCTGGTCAAGGCGCCGCTCTCGCAGGGCCAGTTCGATGCGCTGGTGGACTTCGTTTTCAACCTGGGCGCAGGACGCCTCGCAGCTTCCACTCTTCTCAAGTCTCTCAATGCAGGTAGGTTCGATGAGGCCGCTCAGGAATTGTTGCAATGGGATCATGCCGGCGGCCAAGAGAACTCTGCTCTAAGGGCCCGTCGCCAGGCCGAGGCCGACCTTTGGCACAACGTCCCTGCTCGGCAGCTGTCAGCCGCCTGACATCGTAGATTCGGGGGCAATGATTATGCCCCGTCCATCTCGGTCACTTCCAACCGCTCGCCCGCCTTCAGATAGCCCTTGCGGCGAAACCAGTCTTCCATGGCCGGCTGAAGGCGCTCGAGGGGGACCCTCGTCCCGGCTTCCAGCACTCCGTCGGCCACGGGCAGCGTGTCATCGAAGACCGGATCGTTGGTGAAGTTGCGCATGGCAAAGTTGTCGATCCAGCCAATCGGGCA
>Ga0181535_10007377_pt1 | contig 11075 bp, 8 predicted proteins | sample PEATcosm2014_Bin_44_FD_119774 | JGI IMG/M metagenome (GOLD analysis project Ga0181535, IMG submission 119774) | Peatland microbial communities from MTU Mesocosm Facility, Houghton, MI, USA - PEATcosm2014_Bin17_30_metaG | ecosystem: Environmental > Terrestrial > Soil > Wetlands > Peat | place...
CGGCGTCTCCGAGCCGTGCGACCGGAAAATGGGCGAGAACGCCCCCAGCTGAAACATCCGCGCGTACAGTTCCTGGTACGCCGGGTCTTTGCCGCCGTTCGAGAATAGCCCGCCCTGGCACCCCAGCGAGTACGCGCCGATGTCGAAAGTCCAGTAAGGAATGCCGGCCATGCTGTGATTGATCCCGGCGGAGATCTGCCTGCGGTACACGTCCCAATTCGCGCCGATATCCCCCGACCAGGTCGCCGCCGCCGCGCGTTGCTGGCCGGCGAAAGTCGACCGCGTCAGAATAAAAACGCGCTTCTGGTCCGTCTCTTTGCGCTGGTGCTGGTAAACGCCTTCCGTAATCACCAGCGAGTACGGATTGAGGTACCGGGCGAACGAGCCGAGATGATTGTTCTCCACCCGCTTCATCTCATACTCTTCCGACTCCTTGGTAAGCGCGTTGACGATGTCCGGTTCGGTCGAATCCATCCACCACGCGTCCACTCCTTTGGAGAAGAGCCCCGTGCTGGCGTACTTCCAGTACAGATCGTTGGCGGCCGGATTGTATGCGTCGAAGTACCGGAAGCCGGCCCAGCCCACCGGCGAGTACAGATATCCGTGGCTGTCCATATCCTTATAAATCGGCGCCGCCGGACCGAGCCCGCCCCAGATGGAGATCATCAGGTGGAAATTCTGCCGGTGCAACAGGTCGATCATTTCCTTCGGCCGCGGGTACTTCGATTCGTCGAAGTACATTCCGCCCCAGGTGTCGTTGCCGCCCCAATAATTCCAGTCCTGCACGATGTTGTCGATCGGAATCTGGCGCCGGCGATACTCCTGCGCAATTCCCAGCAGCTCATCGCGGGTCGCGTAGTGCTCCTTGCTCTGCCAGTAGCCGTAAGCCCACTTGCCATACATCGGAGCTTGCCCGGTGATCTGTCTGTACCCGGCAATGGCCTGGTCGATGGTCGGACCGTAGAGGAAATAGTAGTCGACGTTATCGGCAACCTCGGACCAGAACGAAGCCGCTGCGGGCTTATCGGCGAAGATCGTCTTCGAATAGTTGTCCCAGAAGATTCCATATCCCGCCGTGGAGACCAGCATGGGCGACACCGCCTCCGTGTTGGACTGCACCAGCTTGACCGTCCGCCCGCGGTAGTTCATGTAACCGGCCTGGTGCTGCCCGAGCCCGTACAAACCTTCGTCCGGAGTCAATGTGAACTTCTGCTGTACGCTGTATGCGGCCTTCTCCTGCGCGATGCCGCACGGGGTGAAGACCGCCCGCCCCTGCTCTCTCAGCACGGTCCGACCGTCGTTGGCGAAATACTGAATCGCGCCGTCGCTCTTGTTGACTTGCACCCGTACCTGCCCCGAGCGCAGCGTGACGGCCGCGGCGCTTTCCTCAAACCGTAGGTTCAGATCGGGCGCGTCCTGCTGGATCACGGATAGGCTGAGCTTCTCCGGCGTGCCGCCGGCCGGCCACTTCACCACGCGGACCGTGCCCTCCGCGTAGAATTGCGCCCTGACGTGCAGCGCGCCCGCCGTCAGTTGAACCCCGTTCCGGATGCGCTCGATGGCCGTCGCCGTCCGGCCTGCCTGTGCGCCGTTGGATGCAGATGGGCTCTGGCAAACCACCGGCAGTGCGTTCAGGCAGAGGGCGAAGCACACAGCCATCTCCCGCCAGGCAGGCGTGCGAAGTTTCATGATTCTGGTTCCTTTCGAACAGAGGACAAGCGCAATTCCTATCTCCCTTGGTTGCTTCCGCGCCACAAAAGATATCCAGCTCCGATGCTATCACGGTGATATTACGGCTTCTCAGCAGACGCGTAGGCAGGTTTTTCGCGCCGCCATTGCCATACGTTGTGCCTGCGCCGCGAGATTGCTGACGAGGTGCGGTGCACCTGCATAATCGCGGCAACCAGGGACAGCTTCAACTTCCGCCCGTGCTAAACTGCCTCACATGCCGGAGCTTCGCGAGGTACCGGATTCGCCGCCGCCGTTTCTCGGTAGCTGGCGGCGCGTCTACGCGGCCGTGGTCGTCTACCTCGCGGGCGTCATTCTGATTGCCTACCTCTTCACGCGTGCCTACCGATGAGAGCCCTGGATTGGGTGGTCCTGCTCGCCTCGCTGGTCTCCATCATCGCCTACGGGCTGTACCGCAGCCGCGGCAGCAACACGGTGGATCGCTATCTGCTCGCCGGCAAAACCATGCCGTGGTACGCCATGGCGCTTTCCATCATGGCTACCCAGGCCAGCGCCATCACCTTCATCTCCACCACCGGCCAGTCGTATGTCGATGGCATGCGCTTCGTGCAGGCCTACTTCGGGCTGCCCCTCGCCATGATCGTGGTCTGCGCCACCGTGGTGCCGGTGTTTTATCGCGCGCGTGTGTACACCGCATATGAGTACCTGGAGAACCGGTTCGACGCCAAGACCCGAGCTCTGGCGAGCGTCATTTTTCTTTGCCAGCGCGGCCTCTCCGCCGGGCTCACCATCTACGCGCCGGCCATTGTGCTTTCGGTGATTCTGGGATGGCCGGAGCGCGCCACCACCATGCTGATGGGCGCCACCGTCGTCACCTACACCGTGATCGGCGGCATCAAGGCCGTCACCTGGTCGGACGTGCAGCAGATGTGCGTCATCTTCCTCGGGCTGTGGATTGCGCTCATCACCGTCATCGTGCTGCTGCCCCATTCGGTCTCCTTCGGCGACGCGGTGTATCTCGCCGGCGCGGCAGGCCGTCTCAACGCCGTCACCACCAACTTCAACTGGAACGACCGCTTCAACATCTGGAGCGGCCTCATCGGCAGCACCTTCCTGTTCCTGTCTTATTTCGGCTGCGACCAGTCGCAGGTGCAGCGCTACCTCACCGGCCGCTCCATCGCCGAAAGCCGGCTCAGTTTGCTCTTCAACGCCGTGGCCAAAATTCCGATGCAGTTCTTCGTCCTCTTCATCGGCGCCATGGTGTTCGTCTTTTATGTATTCATCGAGCCGCCGGTCCTGTTCCAGCACACCGAGCTCGCGCGCATCGCGCAGGTGAGCGAGTATCGTGGCGTCGAGACGAGCTATCACGAAGCGTTTAAGCGCCGCCGCGATGCCGCCCTGGCGCTCGCCCAGGCGCACAGTGCAGGCGACAGCACAGCGCACGCCCAGAGCCTCGCCGATTACCGCAGCGCGCAGCAGTCGCTCGACGCCGCCCGCGCCAGCGCGGCTCACCTTGTGGAGGAGAGCCATGGCGAAAAAGGTTTCAGCGACACCAACTATATCTTCCTGTCGTTCGTCACCCGCTACCTGCCGGCAGGCATCGTCGGCCTGGTGATCGCCGTCATCATGGCCGCCACCATGTCCGCCAGCTCCGGCGAGATCAATTCGCTCGCCACCGTCACCGTGGTGGACATTTACCGCCGCCACTTCCGCCGCACCGCCAGCGACCATCATTATGTAACGGCGTCGCGCTGGGCGACCTTGTTTTGGGGCGCTTATGCCGTCGCCTTCGCCGGCTGGGGAAAGAAACTGGGATCCCTGATTGTCGCCGTCAACGTGGTCGGCTCGCTTTTCTACGGCTCGCTGCTCGGATGCTTCGTGGTCGCCTTCGCCTTCCGCAGGGTCGGCGGTTCCGCCGTATTCCTGGGCATGCTCGCCGGCGAAGCCGCCATCTTCTGGACCTTTCTGCGCGGCCACATCTCCTACCTCTGGTATAACGTGATCGGCTGCGTGGTAGTAGTGGCCGTGTCGCTGACCCTAACCTGGCTGGCGCCCGCCGTCTTCGCCAGATCCAGTAACCCGCCGGCAGAGTGAGCGCAACAGAGCCTCTAGCGGCCGTCACTTCCCGAAGCCTCGAGTCCTGAAAAGAGGCTGCCGATGTCATTCTTCTCGAAGCGCGCCGAGTCCGAGCTGCATCGCGAACTCGCCCATCACCTCCACGAACTGGCCGCCGGGTTTGAGCGGCAGGGATACTCGCGCGCCGAATCCGCCTGCCTCCATTACCGCACTCTCACCGCGAGCGGGTGAGGAGCGGTACCGGCCGGTTCTCTACCCTCGCCGGTGCAGGGCTTTCTGATTCGCTCACCTGGCTCGTGCAACGCGTGACGTTCGTCTGTTCCAGCGTAAGGTCAAGGTCCGCCGCTTGAATCGGTTTGGACATGTAGGAATCCATCCCGGCTCGGATACACTTTTCACGGTCGCCGTTCATGGCATGGGCGGTCAATGCGACGATCGGCGTATGCCTTGACGTGATCGATTCCTCTGCCCGAATCCTGCGGGTGGCTTCGTATCCGTCCATCTCCGGCATCTGTATGTCCATCAGGATGCAGTCGAAGCGAACCTTGCGCCACGCCGCCAGCGCAGCGGCTCCATTCCCAACGATCGTGACCGCGTGCCCTCGTTTCTCGATGAGTGCGCGGATGAGAAGCTGATTGACCGCGTTATCTTCCGCGACTAAGATCGAGAGCGGCTCGGAACGTCGGGGCTCCAGAGCCGGCAGGCGATCTGTGGCAATCGGTGGCGCTCCAGTCGCAGGCGGTTTGCCCGGCCTAAGGGCTGCGGTGAAGAAGAACCTGCTGCCCTTGCCTTCTGTGCTTTCCAGCCACATTCTTCCGCCCATCGTCGTGACCAGCCTCTCGGAAATTGCCAGGCCCAATCCGGTGCCTCCAAAGCGCCGGGTGATGGATCCGTCGGCTTGTTGAAATGGCTGGAAGATCAGCTCCTGCTGGGGCGCCGGAATGCCGACTCCGGTATCGGAAACGGCAAACTGAATCTGCGGCGGCGTTGCGGCGAAGGATCCTGCCACAGACGCGTCCATTACCGGAGCTATGGAGACTCGCACCTCGATGCGGCCGCTTGCCGTAAACTTGACTGCGTTGCCCAGCAGGTTGAGCAGGACCTGGCGCAACCGGTGTGGATCGCCCCGCACCCATTCGGGCACGTCGTCGGAGATCTGGAACGACGTAGCGAAGCCTTTTTCGGAAGCGAGAGAATTCACGCATTCCAGAGCGTCTTCGACGCATCTGCCGAGCGAGAAGTCTAACGACTCAAGTTCGAGCCGGCCTGCTTCTACCCGCGAAAAATCCAGGATGTCGTTGATCACGACCAGCAGGTTCTCGGCGGATGAGCGGACGGCTTCGTTCTGTTGTCGCCCGATCAGCTTGCCTCCGAAGTTTCGTTGACAGGTTACGAATTCCCGCTCCCGGCGCAAGCGTCGCTTCGTAGCCTGTCTCGGGATCTTCCGTCTTCGCAAAATCGACGGCGCAGGACGCTATTCGGGCGCCCTAAGCCGGAAACGAAAGAAAATGTTGCCGCCGACGGGATGCCCACCATAGAACAGCTGGATCACCGCTGGCAGCGTGTAAGCCGTGAAATTCGCGCCTATCCCCATTTCGACGTACCGGAAAAGATCGAAGTCGTGCGTGTAACCGATGGTGTAGGCCCCGATGCGGAACGTGCTCCCATAGTTCACATCGAGGTAGTTCTCCAGAGCCGGCTCATCGGCGAACAGGTCATCTTTCCCCACCAACTCGAAGCGGCCCGTGATGAAGTTACGTTTGCTGACCGGCAGCACCGATTCCGCCAAATAGGCATCCGAATTCCTCAGCGTTGCTGTGTTATGGATGCGTCCCCAGATCAGGCTGGTCGCCCAGTTGGCGCCGTACATCGGCCGCGTGTACTCCAGAGAGGCCGTTATACGCGTCTGGTCGCCCGGCTCCAGCGCTTCGGGATGAGCAATTCTACCGAAGGAAACCTGGGCCGCCCAGTTCTTGTCGGGGAAAGACCACAAGCGTGTAGACCACGAATTGATTGGACCGGTCTGGATGATCCAGCGGTTCTCGCCCGGTTCGGAGCCGTAGAAACCGCTCGCCTCCAGTTTCATCTTCTTGTAGGCGATTCCGGCCGTTACGACCTCGTCCGCGATGTGCGTCGAATCCTGCCAGTGGTGAGAGATCGGCGCCTGCGGGATCTCCATTGCCGAGGCGCGGTGTGGGAAAGCGACCGGCCCGAGCGCGGGATCGCCCACAGGAGCGAAGTACAGGTCTAGCGTCGTGTCTTCCGCGATGTGGCGTGCGTAGTGAAATCCCAGCCCCATGATGAAATTGTGCGGGTGTTGCGCGTCCACCAATGGGACGCCGTAGGCAGTCTCCCCCGTCTGGAACAGCAGCGGATACCGCCGATCTGTGATCGTCGCCGGTTCCAGGCTCAGCATGAGGGCGGTTTCAAAGGCGCCACTGGCTCCGGCGCGGTGCTCGGCTGAGGCCATCAACCAGTTCGGGGAGTAGAGCTTATCGCCGCCGCGCGGGCCGGATTGCTGGATATCGGAGAGAAAGGCGAGCCCCATGAACATGGTGTTCCAGTTTCCAAAATGAGTCATGGTCGTTGGCATCGGCCATCCCGATGGATTCTGGGAAGTCCCCGAAGCCAGGTTCATCAGATACATGCTGGCCTGGCTCATGTCCACCATGCTCATTCCTCCAGCGGTGTGCGGTGAGTGGTCACTGCTGGTTTGCTCATCCTGCGCTGAAGCGGGATGAAGCGAAAAAACCGCGAAAAGAATGAGAAGCCACGGTCGTCCTGTCTCTCGCATTACATACCTCCCCTTTCGAAGCCACATCGCAACCGTTCAGCGGCGGTCTTCCAGCGTTTGCTTTCGGGGATGTTCAGATTCGGAGGAGGACGGATGAGAGACTTTGCTTGTGCGGTGGGGAGGCGGCAGAGAAGGAAACCTCCCGAAACCAGGTTTCCGGCGGAACCGGCGTCGCGGGAGCCGCGGCCCGCGACCCTACCGAAAAAGGCTGAAGTTCAGCGTGGAGCGCCTGGTTGGATATTGCCGAGGAGACCATTGCCTGGTGCAGGCAGTTCGGATTTCGATCGTGTGAGTGATTGTGATGCCGGTGGCAAGGCGGAAGCGATGCGCTCGAAACGGTGTCGCACATGTGGCTTGCACAGGCCGCCATACAGGGGAGCTGCGCCAGCGGCAGTGCCATGGCGACGAACACCACTAGCTTTACGCGCAGCATCCCAATCCTTGTATGCACCATACCACGTTCGAGAGAAATCCACATGGGGCGGAACAAGCAGCGCGTGTACGCTAAAGGTCTGCTCATGTATACTTGAAAACCCAGGAGGCGAGCATGCAGATGTCGTTGGCCAAAGCCGTCATGAAATCAAGAGCGAGCCTCATTGTCTTAGCTTCGATCGCTCTTGCTTCCTGCACGTCGGGACCTGAAGGGGCGGATGTGGCTCCGGTTGTGAAGGCCGACAAACCGTTTGCTGCCGCGGGAAGTATCGAAATGCAACTGGAAAGCGGCGATTACGTCATCCGAGCCGGCCCGGATGAGCGCATCCGCGTCTCGTTTGCAGGCAATATCGGCAACGCCACCGCCGATTTGGGAACCAATGGCACGCATGCGAATCTGGCAATCAGAGATACACCGCATAACAATTTTCGAGCCACCGTGGAAGTCCCGGCGACGTCGGACCTCACCATCCGTCTCACTGCCGGCAATCTCGAGGTCGCCGCAATCACAGGGAACAAGGATATTGACAGCAAGGCGGGGAACGTCGGGATTTCGATACCAAACTCCAATGATTACGGCAGCGTGGACGCCGCCGTCAGGATGGGGAACCTTAGCGCCGGACCCTTTGGTGACTCCGGCTCAGGACTTTCCCAGCACCTCAAATGGTCGGGATCCGGCAAGTACACGCTGCGTGCCAGTCTCGGTGCCGGCAACTTGGAACTGAAGCATTAGAACCTTAAGATTCTCGTTCGGTTGATGTGGACGGGGCTTATCTGGAATGATGTCTTCGAACGCGGTTGAGGTAACCGAATTGGGCGCGGTGATTGATGTGAGGTTCCTGGACAAACCCCGCGTCGAATTACTGGAGTTTACTTATGACGACGGCGAAATCGGGAAGACTTTCCCTAGAGAAGCTACGCGGTCTTGCGTCGGCCGCTCCACCATGTATCTCGATCGTTCTTCTCGAACGCGAGGCTCGCGATGCGCGAATCGCCTTCAAAGACGCGCTTGCTCAGGTTCGCGCCAAGCTGGCAGCCAGCGCATCCAAGCATGACATTGCCTCCCTTCTCGATCCCCTAGAGCTTGCGGCGACGAATGTGATCGATTCCTCGAAGGAGCCGGCGACGTTCATTTTTCTGCGCTCGCCGGACGTGTGCGAGTCATCCCGCACGCGATATCTGGTCGGCGAACCCGTCGCAGCCGTTGGTGAGTGCTTCCAGCTTCGCCCGCTGCTGGCGCTTGCCAGCAAACACCTCGAGTTCTACATTCTCGCCTTAAAGCTGGACGATACGCGCATCTTCAAATGCACGGATCAATTCTGTGAGGCCGCGAAATTTCCGAGAGGCGCGGGGACCGACGCCACCGGCTTCGTTCCTGGCGCATCCCAATCCTCGCTTCGCGCCGAGCCGGTGCATGATCGCGATCACCCTGAAGACCACCTTGGCCATTTCTATCGTGAGGTTGATCGCGACGTAAACGCTCTCCTGAAGGATGGATATCCACCCCTGGTCGTTGTAGGCGTCGAACATGAAGTCGCGCTCTTCCTTCGCTTGACCACCTATCCTGCGTGCGTGGAACCGGGAATACGCGGACTACCCGGACATCTCGGCGAGAACGAAATGTACAAGCAATCGTTGGAGCTGGTTCGGTCGGTGACCACCGGGCCCGCGCGTCACGCCCTGGAGAGGTTCGACAAGCAGGTCGGAACAGGCCACGCTTCGGCAGGTATACGGGAGATTGTGCGCGCTGCTTCCACAGGCAGGGTCGAACATCTATTCCTGTCCTGCTTGAGAACGGGGCCGATCCGGGCGCGGTCGACGGCGGGCCCGACCTCCTGGACACAGCCGCCGTGCAAACGCTTCGCCACGGCGGCGACGTTCAAACCCTACCGGAGGCCAGCATGCCTTCCGGGGGCCCTATTTGCGCGATCTTCCGCTATGCGTCAGAGAGTTCCTAAGTGAAACGCGTAGGCAAGACAATTCCCCTTTGTCGTCTTCGGCGCCTCCGTCGAACAGAGCTCCTGGTGGATACTGTGACGTTGGCGAAACCGTTTTCTGAGAAGCTGTGTGATGACAGTCAAACTCCAGGTACGCGATGCCCTTCCCGCAGCGCCGCCGCTTCCAGGGTCATCCTCCGCGGTCACTCATCCGGACCGAATACCCGACAAATAGTGGCAACGGACGAACAGCCGCTGGTGTCAGCACGCCGTCAATCGTCTTACATCGGGTATCTGGGCAATGCCGCCCGGCCCCACAACGTTCATGCTAAGCCGCTCAAATCAAGGCAATTTCCAGCATTTCGGACCGAGCGGCAAAACCTGGTCCGAAGCGTGCACTTACAGCCGCGAAATGCGCTTCGCTGCGCATCAGCGCATCGAGCAGGAGGAACTCATGTTTGGCCAACGTTTCCTACGTTCACGCGAATTCCGGGTCGTTCGAGCAGCTGCAGTTGGCATAGCGCTTGCGGTCCTGGGCGGCGGGGTCTTTGCCGCGCAGGACAAGTACTCAGTGCGCGTGCCAAATGGGCTCGCATTCTCTGACTTCAGGGGTTACGAGAACTGGCAGGCCGTCGCCGTCAGTCAGACTGAGCAGCTGCTGAAGGTGATGGTCGCCAATCAAACGATGATCGATGCCTACCGGGCCGGCGTCCCCGGCAACGGCAAGCCATTTCCCGACGGCTCCAAGATTGCAAAAATCGAGTGGAAGCCGAAAAAGAGCACGGAGGCCCCCTTTTCCGTGAAGGTGCCGGACACCTTACAAGACGTCTTCTTCATCGAGAAGGACAATAAGAAATTCCCTGCCACGAAGGGATGGGCATACGCCGCGTTTGACTATGATCCCGCGTCGGACACGTTCAAGCCCGATCCGACCGGCGCTGTGAATTGCGGCTTTGCCTGCCATACGACAGTGAAGGCAAAGGATTACATTTTCACGGCATACGGCAAGAGGTGAACGGAGGGAGCGGCGTTTTTGCCTGCTCGCGCCTAATGCGCGCTCGCGAAACCAGCACAACTTTGGAGTAGACAGAATAGCATAGAAATTATGCCGAGACGGGCAGCCACAGCGTGATGCGATCCAGTGTCGATCGAGCGATCTGTACTGCGACCCTCGAACGAGGGCGCATGTCAAAATGAGAAAATAGGAACCGCCGCTACCGAGTCGAGCGCTGCCGAATCCGGTGACAGGCTACGAAACCCCGAAACAATTGGCGCCGCGTACAGAGGTGTCGTAGCCTGTCCCGGTATCTCTTAACAGGTACGGGTCCTCGCCGGGAACCTGCCGTTCGCGGGCCCGGCGTTAGCATAGTCTTGTTATGCTTCCTAAATCGAAGAGTCTGGTGGTCTATGCTGTGGCGCTCTTGTCCACGGCGCCGTGGGTGTTTGCTCAGCTTCCTGAGATGCACCCGCCCGGGCGTTATGCGTGGGCGGACGCCAGCCTGTCCCCGGATGCGCGGACCGAGATGGTGATCGAGCAGATGACGCTCGACGAGAAGATCCAGCTTGTGCACGGCATGGGCTGGGAATCGATCTTTGATCCGCCGCAAGCGGGACCCGGAGTGAGGGCGTTGCAGCCGTGGGCGTTCATTCCTGGCATTCCGCGCCTCGGCGTGCCCGACCTGCAAATCTCCGACTCTGTGCTGGGCGTTACCGGGAGCGGTGGCAAGAGCCGCTACGCCACTGCGTTTCCGTCGGCGGAGGCCGAGGCTTCCTCCTGGGACCTAGCGCTGGCGGCCGAGACGGGCTCGACCATCGCGACCGAAATGCGCGCCCACGGCCTCAACATGTCGCTCGGTTCCGGCGTCAATCTGACCCGCGAGCCGCGTACTGGCCGGACCTTCGAGTACAAGGGCGAGGATCCGATCCTGGTGGGATTGATGGTGCGCGAGGAGTTGAAGGCCGCTCGGGCGCAGGGCCTGATCGTAGGGATCAAGCACTACGCGGTGAACGACCAGGATGGTGGGCGCATGTTCGTGAACTCCGTGATGGACGAGCGCTCGATGCGCGAGGGCGATCTCTTGCCGTTCGGAAATCGCACTTCGTGACTCGGATATCGGAGCCGTGATGTGCTCCTACAACAAGATCAA
>Ga0181535_10007379_pt1 | contig 11072 bp, 8 predicted proteins | sample PEATcosm2014_Bin_44_FD_119774 | JGI IMG/M metagenome (GOLD analysis project Ga0181535, IMG submission 119774) | Peatland microbial communities from MTU Mesocosm Facility, Houghton, MI, USA - PEATcosm2014_Bin17_30_metaG | ecosystem: Environmental > Terrestrial > Soil > Wetlands > Peat | place...
CACCCCCCGGTGCTTCCCGATGTCCTGCACAAACTCGCGCGCGATCTTGATGGTGGCTACCGGCAGCCGGTGCAGGTAGCTGAAACACGAGTACCCCGTCCCGAAATCGTCCACCCAGATCTCAATCCCCAGCCCCCGCAGTTGCTCCAGCGTCGCCGCCACCTTGGCAAAGTCCCGCATCAGCACCGTTTCGGTCACTTCCAGCTTCAGCAGCCGCGGATCCAGCCCAGTGCCGCGCAGGGTGCTCTCCACACAGCGCCCAAATTCCGGCTCGGCTAACTGCAGGGCCGAAACGTTCACCGTGACCGCCTGCCGCCGCCCCGCCGCCGCCCACTGCTGCGCCTGCCGGCAGGCCTCCCCCAGCACCCAGGCCCCCAGCGCCACGATCTGCCCGGTCTCCTCGGCCAGCGCCACGAACACCTCCGGCGGTACGCTGCCCAGCGCCGGATTGTGCCAGCGCGCCAGCGCCTCCAGCGCCGCGAGGCGCCCGTCGCCCATCGCGTATACCGGCTGGTAATGCAGCGTAATTTCGCCGTTCTCCACCGCGCACGCCAGCTTCTGTTCCATCTCCAACTGCCGCCGCGAGGCGTGCCCGATGCCCGCATGAAACAACTGGAATCCGTTGCGCGCCCGCCGCTTGCTCTCGTACATGGCCGCATCCGCGTTCTGCTGCAGACTGCTGCCATCCCCGCCATCCTGCGGATAGACGGTCGCCCCCACGCTGGCGGTCACCCGCAAGGGCCGCCCCGCGATTTCAAAAGGAGCCTCCAGCGCACTCAGGATGCGGGACGAAATCGCCGCCGCTTCGCCGGGGTTGGCGAGGCCGGTGGCCACCAGCGCGAATTCGTCGCCGCCCACCCGCGCCAGCGTGTCGCACTCCCGCACGCAGGTCTGCAGGCGCACCGCCAGGGCCGCCAGCAGCGTATCGCCGGCGGCGTGCCCCAGGCTGTCGTTGACCACCTTGAAGCGGTCCAGATCGATGTAAAAAAATCCCACCATCTCCGCGTGCCGGTGGGCGCGCCGCAGGGCCTGCTCCAGCCGGTCGCCCAGCAACACGCGGTTGGGCAAGCCGGTCAGCGCATCGTAGTGCGCCTGCCGCGCCAGGGTCTCCTCCAGTTGCACCACCCGCACCGCCGAACGGATGCGCGCGCGCAGTTCGCCGGCGTGAAACGGCTTGGTGATATAGTCGTCGGCCCCCGCCTCCAGCGCCTGCACAATGTCTTCCTGCTCGGCCCGCGCCGACAGCAGAATCACGTACACGTAGCGGTTCCCCGGCTGCGCCCGCACGCGGCGGCAGACTTCGATGCCGTCGAGACCGGGCATCATCCAGTCCAGAATCGCCAGCCGCACGCCGGCGTCCTGCTGCAGCACATCCCAGGCCTCCGCGCCGCTGCGCACCAACACCACTTCATAGCCCCACTTGGTCAACAGGCTGCGCAGCAGACTCTGTACCACCGGGTTGTCCTCCGCCACCAGAACTCGCATGTGCCCAGGCGGCCCGAGAGCCGCTGCACTTCTATCGGATGGGGAACACTCTGCCGGGAGAGGACTAAAGTACCGATCGGATTCCGTCGATGCAAAAGCTGATGAAGGACGATAAGGTCGGTATGCCTCCGGTTTTCGATGCCGCCGAAGCGCTTTCCATCGTGGATGGCGACAAAGACCTGTTTCAGGAGCTGGTAGCCCTGTTCCGCGATAGTTACGCGGCGGAGTTGCTAGCCATTCGGGAGGCCATCGGCCGCCGCGATTCTGAAGCCCTGCGGCGGGCCTCCCACCACCTCAAGGGAACCCTCGGCACTCTGGCGGCCGGCCAGGCCCGCCATACTGCCCTGCGCCTGGAGGATCTGGGCAACAGCGCCGACTTCGATCCGGCCTCGGCGGTCTGCGTGGAGATGGAACAACAACTACGCGCGCTGGACCTGGCGCTCTCAGCGTGGCGATAGGCCCTTTTGGCGGGGCAGTCTGGGCGGACTCGAACCGGCACCCCCATGCGGTGGCAGGATAGAAGGATTGGCAGGCGATACTCGCCAGCAGACTATCGCAAGTCGGCCGCCAAACCCGCACTCTGTACCCGTCCACCGCTGAAGTCGTCAAACTGCACCTGACCGGTTAAGAAAGCGATTGGCATCTATACGCTCCTTACGGATGAAACCTGTTGGCTCCTGGCTGCTGACTTCGACAAGAAGACTTGGTCGGGACGACGCCCGGCCTTCGTCGCGATCTGAGCCGATACCCCCAGTTGCCATCCTGCATGCGCCACTTTCGGCATAAACGTCTTCCTGTCCGCGGAACAGGGAACGGAAGAGCGCAACCTTGGAGTCCTTATGTGCTGGCGCGGCAACATCTGCGATTTCGGCAGGCGCCGGCGTGAGGTCAGCATCCGCCTTGCCCTGCCGAGCCCGCAGGCGATAACGCAGTCATCGTCGGGCAAGGTCGAGGAGCACAATGTTAGAACGCTCCTGCACGCGCTCTAAGATAACTTCACGGCCGTCTGCAGAGATGTCGAAGTCCCGAATGTCAAAATCGTCAGCAAGACTGGTAACCTGCCGCTCGGCGCCGGTCTCCGGGTCCGCCAGCCAGAGATCTTTGTGATCAATCCCTCCCCGCAGGAGCGCGAGTCCACGTCCTCCCAAAAGGAACTTCACGTGTCTAGCGCCCCGCGTCAAGGTCGTAATGCGCGGAAGCGGATGTGCGATGCCCTCGGGGGTCACGGCCTTTACCGAAAGCGTCGTGCCGATGTCAGGTCCCGAGTAAACGACGAAGCGACCGGAGGGTTCCCACGCCGGATCGACCGAGTAATCGCGAACAAGGACAGTTGGGGGGCCCCCATCAGTCGGCACCTGGAAAAGGTGTGGCACACCATGATCGTTGGCGGCCGAGGTAATGGATCGGCCATCCGGGTTCCACGCCGGAGAGCCCTGCAACTCGAGCGAATCGGCCACGACCCGCGTGTTACTTCCGTCCGCTTGCATCACATACAACAGGGCCTGCGAGCCTTGATGGACCGAAAATGCAACATGTCCGCCATCGGGGGAAATCGCGGGGCTGCCAATGATGTGAGCTCCGTGACCATTCCACAGCTCCGTGTCCGTTCCGTTCGCCTGTTTCCAAATGCTTTCGCTGGTGGCGGCCGCGGAGACGCATATAAGATAACCCGGCCCCAGTCGTGCCGAAAAAGCGGTCGCGGGCGTCAGGGCGATTCGGGCTGGAGCCGACAACTCGGCTCGTGAATCGCCGATCCGCATTCGCCAGAGGGACCTCCTTGGACTTGCGCGTGTGAGAACCAGGAGTTTGCCGTCAGCCGTAGCGGCCAGCGACGTGTACGGGTCCGGACCAAAGGTAAGCCGGTGAGGAATGCGGCGCTCGACGTCGATGCTGTACAGCCACGGACCTGCGCCCTCCGGATCCTTGGCGAGGTATATCAGCGTGCGGCGGTTCAGCAGCACGGGATGGCTCACATACCCATGGTGTGCCGTAATCCGTTCCGGTTGGCCGCCGGCCGGCTGGATGCGCCAGATGTCCAGCTTGTCCGGAAGCGCGCCGACAACGAAGTATATGAAGCTATCATCGGGCGCCCACACGGGAAAATGAGAATGCAGGCCCGCGGGCGCGGTAAAGATCGGTGGTCCGTGAGCATGCGGAGCGCCGTCTGAAACGAAGAGCGGGTCTCCCGGAGCAGGCGTGTGGTAGGTAAGCCGTGAACCGTCGTGCGACCAATCGAACTCCGCCGCGTCGTCCAAATAGGGGTTGGGTTGTCCGCCCAGCGTTGGCACCGCCCATACGCCGATCTGCCCGCTGGCATTGGCCGGCTTGCGCGTCCAAAACGTGACCAATGCGCCATCGGGCGAGAATCCCAGGGTCCGCACCGAAGGATTGACGAGTTCCAGAGCCCATCCGTGGGTAAGGTTGTGGAACTGTCCTGAACCGGGTTGCGTGACCCAGACATCGGTATGTCCGTCCCGGTCCGACAAAAAAGCCACAAACTTCCCGTCACGTGATATGGCAGCCGCCTGCTCGGTTCCATCGAAATCGGTGACGCTCTGAAATTGCCCGCCCTCAACAGGGTTTCGCCAGAGGAGTTCCGTCTTCTGCAACCAGATGATTCCGGCGATCGCCAACGCGGTCGCCACCACCGCGGCGGTCGGCCACAAGCGCCGGCGTGTCTGCTTTCCAAGGGTCTGGTGAGACAAAGGGTCCCGCAACTCAAAGGAGGGTGCGTATCCGCCCTTTGGCAGCCGGATTATCACCGCGTCCCCCATGCCGTCCCCCATGTAGTATTCGGCGAGCCGAGCGCGCAGCCTGCCCGCCTCGGTCCGCACGATAGAGTCCTGCGAAGGATCGTGATCCGGTCTGCGCCTAAATACCTCAACGGCGATTACAGACTCTTTGAGTTGACTGTCGTTGCCTTCCAGGTGTTGTTCGGCGAGAAACCTCAGGAACCGGCTCATCCGCTCATTCCGGACAAAACCCGGGCTGGCCAGGACCCGTTCCAACTGCCGGCGCACGGCGTCAACATCTGTGGGCGCGATGCGCATGTTCCGACAATACCTCTTTGTTTCAATAATGTGCAAATGTATGAAACATGCTTTCAACCTGTACGGACTTGCTCTTTTTCCCTCCCAGGCTCATCGTGGATTCCAGGCTGGATCGAAACGAAAGATCTACAAGGAGGATTCATGAAGATGAAAAACGTAGTGGGCTTCTGTGCGACCGCGATCGCTTTCGTAGGAGTCGTACAAGCTCAGGATCTGAGGCGCGTGAAGTTTAGCGGCACGATCAACGACTATTCACCCTCAACGGTATCGGGGGGGCCATGGGAGATACGCGGTGAATGGTCGTTGGACGTGCTCGGCACGGCCAGTTTTTCTGCCGCGTTCACGATGGAGACTTCCGATTACGGGATTTCGGATAGTACCAAGGTGGATCCCACGAACCCCGCGACCCGAAGTCCTCACAGTCACCATATTTCGATGAGCAACGCCACGGTCAGCTACGACACGAGCTCCTGCCCCGCCAACAAGCCCGCGTCCACCGGTACCGGCGTGATGATTACGGGCACGGCTACTACTTCGGCAAATGGAAGCCCAGCGCCCTTCGAGAGTATGGGACCATCAACCCTGCAGGTCTGTATCATTGGAGGGTCCAATATCGATTACTCGAACGTTACGCTGGTGTACACCGGCCCTGCAACCGGGCATTTCGGATCGCAAGCGATCCATGGCGTCGTCAGGAAGGTGACCGAAGAGTAGGAAGAGCAGGCGGCCATCACCGAGGATGCCGGGGCTGAACGGCCGTTGATCGAATCCCGGCGTGCCGGGCTGGCGTTGCGGAGATAAGCATCACGCGCTCTTCGACGTCCCTGGCGGTTTCCGTGGCGTTAACTGCTGCCGCGGCTTCCACGGTAGGCGGCGATGTTAACCACTGGGGCATGTTAACCGGAGAATGTGAGGGTTCGACGCCACAAAACGCGGGTAGCGATCGCAACCGCCGGATAGCCAGCTGGTAACTCGCGTACAATCCGATAAACAGCTACAAATACGTCTACAGCGAGCATCGGCGGTAGCCCAAAACTCCTGCATCTCGAACCGGCGACCCGCTGCTTAGAGGGCAGGAGTCGGAAGACCGAAGTCACCAGCGCCGGTCAGGCGGCGGCAACCGCGGTCTGCTGCCTGGCGCCCGCGCGTGCCGCCAGCCACAGCCACCCGAGCGACACCGCTTGAAACGCCACCACCGGAACGACCACGCGCGGGTCGCGCACGCCGCCGAACCAGGCGCCGCCCGCCAGCACCACCAGCGCCGTGGCCGTGAGCCGCGCGGCTTCCGCGATCAGGAACTCGCGCCGGTTCTCCAGCACGCCGCCCAGACACACAAGCGATCCGAGAATGAACAGGAAATATGCGACGTTTAACGCGGGCGCCTGCTTGGGCAGCAGCGCCAGGAACTGGCTGTTGGCCGCGATTAGCGCCACAAACTGCGCCAGACCATAAGCGCTGAGCGCCACGCTGCGCGGTGGATCGAACTTCACGAAATCCACGCGCGGATCGTAAGGGTGCTTGGGAAAACGCGCCGCCACATCCGCGGGACGCCATCCGGGCGGGGCGAACCAAACCCTCACTTTGTCGGACCAGGAGCCGGCATGCCAGGAATCCTTGGCCATCGCCACGTAGTAATGCAGGTTGGCCCACACCGGGTTCCAACTGTTCAACTGCCCGCGGATGCCGTAGATGCACGGCTCGTCGTCGCGTTCCTCCTGGAAACTGCCGAACAGGTGATCCCAGATCAGGAACACACCAACATAGTTCTTATCCAGATAGATGTCGTTCTGCGCGTGATGCACGCGATGGTTCGAAGGCGTTTGGATCCACCGGTCCAGGAAGCCCAGCCGGCCGATGAGTTGCGTGTGCGGCCAGAACTGGTAAAAGAGCTGGATCACGCCGACCAGCAGCATCACGCCCACGGGAATGCCGCACAGCGCCATGGGCAGATAGAAAATCCAGTTCAGGAATGCGCCGGTGCCGGGTTGCCGCAGAGCGGTGGTGAGGTTGAACTCCTCGCTCTGGTGATGCACCACGTGCGACGCCCAGAAGAGGCCCACGGTATGCCCCCAGCGGTGCTGCCAGTAATAGCACAGATCGTAGAATACGAAGGCGAACACCCAGGTGCCCCAATGCTTGGCCGGCAACTGAACCGGGGCCCAGTGCAGCACCACCCATTCGTAGAAGAAGATGCCCAGGAAACCGAAGAACACGCGCACGCCCGTCGAGACCACGCCGCAACTGAGACTGTTGATGGCGTCCGCCAGGTAATAGTAGCGGGTGCGCTTGACGCGGTCCACGATGAATTCCAGGGCGATGAGCGCGAGAAAGACGGGCACTGCCAGCGCCACGGCTTTCGAGTAAGTGGTGTCCATAAGCCTTCGAGGGGTTGCCTTCAAGAGATCTTACCGCAGGCGAGCCCGGCTTCGCACCACCGGGCAGGGGCTTAACCGTTTTTGGGAAACCGCTTCCTGACGGTCGCGGCTCGGTAAGAGTCACGTTGATTTCGCGAGGTGTACCGAGCCGCGACCGTCAGGGAGCGGTTTCTGTCAACCGGAATCCCCAGAACGGTTAATTAAGCACCCCCACCGGGCGGTCTCTCAGATTCGCAATGCCGCCATGGGATCGATCCTGGTGGCGCGGCGCGCGGGAATGTAGCTGGCTGCCAGCGCGACCAGAAGGAAGAGCGCTCCGATGCCGGCGAAGGTCGCTGGATCGGTAGCGCTAACGTGGAAAAGCAGGGTCTTCATCACCCGCGTCAAGGCGCTGGCCGCCACGAGGCCGATAGCTATTCCCGTCAGTGTGAGGACCAAGCCTTGTCGGATGACCAGCCGCAGAATATCGCTTTGTTGCGCGCCCAGCGCGCGGCGAATCCCCACCTCTTGCGTGCGCTCGACCACCGAGTAGGCGATTACACCGTAGATCCCAATGAGGGCCAGCAGCAGCGCCATGCCGGCAAAGAAGCCCAGCAATTTCGTCAGCAAACGGCGCTGGCCCACCTCCTCCTCCAGCAGATCGTCCATGGTTTGGACGCCCGCCACGGTCTGGTCCCGGTCCAACGCCTGCACCTGACCGCGCACGGCTCTGGTCAGCGACAGCGGATCGCCGGTGGTTCGCACGGCGAGCACCGCGGAGTGCTGCGGGTGCTGTGCGAAAGAGTCGTACACACACTCCGGCCAAGGGCTGCCTTCGAGACCTTGATGCACGTTCGCGGCGATTCCCACAATTTCGGCGGCTTTGGGGTTCAAGCCTCCGATGAAAATCCGATGGCCGATGGGGTCTTCCCCAGCCGGATACGCCGGCCATAAGCGCCGCGCCGCCGCTTCATCGATAATGGCCACGCGGGGTGCGTCTGGCGTGTCTTGTTCGGCGAACTCCCTCCCGCGCCTCAACGGAATTCCGAGCGTGTGAAAGTAGCCCGGCGTCACGATCAGGAGTGTGGCAATCGGGCGTTGGTTCAATGGCAATGGGGGTTTCGCGGCGTCCTGCACGGGAGTCCCCGCGGAGCCCATCATGGGAAGATACCAGGCCACCGCGGCGCCACGGACGCCTGGCAGCGATTCCACGCGCTGAATCAGACTGTTCACGAACGATGCTGTTTTTTGGTCGGTGTCGTAGCGCACCGGCGGCAACGAGATATCCAATTTGAGCAGGTTGGCCGGATTGAATCCGACGTCCACGTGGCGCAGTTGGGCGATGCTCTCTGTCAGCAGCGCCGCGCCAATCAGCAGCACGATCGAGAGCGCCACCTGACCCACCAGCAACACGTTACGCAGATTCCAGCCCGGCAAAATCTTTCTGGGAGCCTGTGGATTGGAGGCTGCGCCGCTGGTTCGCAATGCGGCCATCAGATCGGGGCGCGACGCTCCCAGCGACGGCGCCAGTCCGAAGAGCAGACCGGTCGCCAGCGAAAGCGCCGCCGCAAATGCGAGAACCATCCAATCCAGGTGAACCTCGGCCGCGCGCGGCAGAATGAAGGCGCTCATCCTGGGAATCGCCCGCAGACTGCAAGCGGCCAACAGCACGCCAAGCAGGCCGCCGGTGAGCGACAATAGAACGCTCTCGGCAAGCAGTTGCCCGAGCAGACGGATGCGGGCCGCGCCCAGCGCCGCGCGTACGGCAAACTCCCGCGAACGCGAGGTGGCGCGCGCCAGCAGCAGGCCGGCTACGTTGGCGCAAGCGATCAGGAGCACGAAGCCCGCCGCGCCGAAGAGCATCCAGAGCGCGGACCGCACATCGGCCACCAAGTCATCTTTCATGGCCGTAACTTCGACCGGCGACCTGGGCTTGGCATCCAACATGGCAGGATGCGCCGTGGCGTATTGGCGGCGAATCACCTGTAACTCCGCGTTTGCCTGTTCCACCGTCACCGCTGGTTTCAGACGGCCGAACACCGTGAGAAACGGGCTCAGGGCACGTGCCTTGGGCGGCATGGCGTTCCATTCCGATGGCGCTGTCATCCAGATGTCCACGTTCGCAAAAGGAAAACGGAAGTGGGGCGGCAGAACGCCAATGATGCTGTACGGCGCGTCCGCCAGAAGGGCCGTCTTGCCGGCGATTTTCGGATCGCTCCCAAAGCGCCGCTGCCATAGCTCGGCGCTGATCATCGCTACGGGCGCGCCCCCGGGCGAGTCTTCCTCCGGGCGAAATCCGCGTCCACAGAGCGGTTCGACGCCCAGAATCCGCAGGAAACTGGCCGATACATGGACGCCACCCAACACCTCCGGCTCCGAGCCTCCCGATAGAGTTATGTCTTCCCGGCCGGTGAAGGCGCCGAGTCCGCTGAAGGAGTGCGCACCGGCACTCATTTCTCGAAACCGGGACGGCGTAGCGCCTCCCGCGAGCACCAGTTGGTCGGGATCGCGGTACTCGAGCGGCTTCAGCAGCACCGCGCGAATTACGGTGAATATTGCCGTGGTCCCGCCGATCGCCAGCGCCAGCGTGAGCACGGCAGTCGCGGCGAAGCCCGGTCTGGCGCGCATGATGTGGAACGCATGCCGCGTGTCTTGCCAGAAAGTTTCCAAAAGTCTACTCCTGTGCATGGAGCCGACCCTCCCGATGAGATCAAGTTTACCGCGTCATTGCGCCAGCGTTTGTGCGAGACTCAATAGGAATCGACCATGCGCCTGCCATTACTGTTCCGCCGCGCCATGTACAACCTGCGTGGCGGGTTCCTGGTGCGTCCGTTGTCGATCGCGCTGGTGCTGGGATGCGTGGGCGCGGTGCTCTCGGAATTGGAAGAGTCCTTCCCTGCCCTGGGTGGCTGGACTCCCGGCGCGCTGTTCCCCTCGCACGCCGACCCGCAGGTGGCGCAAATCATCCTGGGAGGCATCGCCACTTCCATCATGACGGTGGTCTCCATCGTCTTCGCCATCCTGCTGATGACCCTGACGCTGGCCTCCATGCAGTTCTCGCCGCGCATCATCGTCAGCTTCGTACAGGACCGCGTGACGCAATGGACCCTGGGTATCTTCCTGGGCACGTTCCTTTACTGCATGGCCGCGCTGCCCGCGGCGCGCGCGCTGCCCCACCCTTTCGCGCCGGTCTTCACCGTGATGGGCGCCATGCTGCTCGCCGTGTCCTGCGTGGGATGGCTGCTGTTCTTCATCCACCATATCTCGCGCGCCATCAGCGTCAACCATATCGTCTCCCGGATCGCCGCGGACACCATCGCCATGATCGACGAGACGATGCCGTGGCCGCACCGGCACGATCGCCTCGCCAGCGCCCCTACCGCTGCTCACAACTGGGAAACAACGGTTTCGAGCGATGTGTCCGGCTACATCCGCTTCGTCGACCGCAAACGCCTGGTAGGGCTAGCGAAGGGCCACCGCGTGAAGATCGACGTGCTGCGGCGCGTGGGCCACTTCGTGCCGGCGGGAGTCCCGTTGCTAGCCGTCTCCAAGGATGGCCGGCTCACGCCCGAAGCCATGGACGAGTTGCGCGGCGCTTTCGATTTCGGCCCCACCCGTACCTTGCAGCAGGATGTCGAGTTCGGCGTGTTGCAGATCGTGGATATCGCGCTGAAAGCCATCTCGCCGGCGGTCAACGATCCCTCGACGGCCATCAACTGCGTCGATCAGTTGAGCGCCATTATGATCCGCTTCGCCTCGCGCGAACCGCCCGAAGCGGTGCTCTACGATCCGCCCGGTACCGTGCGGGTCATCATTCCGTGGATCGGCTTCGACCGACTGCTGGAGGCGGCCTTCGAGCAGATACGGCTGTACTCAAAATCGGATGTGGCGGTGAGCTTGCGCCTGCTGCGCGCGTTGGGCGATATTGCCGCGACCACGCCGGACCCGGAATATCGCCGCACGCTCGCCGAGCGGGGACGGCGGGTAGTAGCCGGGTGCGCGGAAAAGCTAGGCGAAGAAGAGCTGCAATCTTTGCGCGCTCGCCTGGAAGCCCTTCTGACTCCTGACTCCTGACTTCTGTCTTCTGTCTTCTGTCTTCTGCCTTCTGTCTTCTGCCTTCTGCCTTCTGCCTTCTGTCTTCTGTTTTCTGCGTTAAGATAGTGCGAGCCGCATGGCCATTCTC
>Ga0181535_10007380_pt1 | contig 11071 bp, 9 predicted proteins | sample PEATcosm2014_Bin_44_FD_119774 | JGI IMG/M metagenome (GOLD analysis project Ga0181535, IMG submission 119774) | Peatland microbial communities from MTU Mesocosm Facility, Houghton, MI, USA - PEATcosm2014_Bin17_30_metaG | ecosystem: Environmental > Terrestrial > Soil > Wetlands > Peat | place...
GACCATGACCTTTTCCATTGTCACGCCGAGTTTCCGCAACTCAAAGTGGCTCAAGCTCTGCGTCGCGTCCGTTGCCGACCAGCAGGGTGTAAAGCTCGAACACATCGTGCAGGACTCCTGCTCGGATGACGGCACGCAGGACTGGCTGCCGCGCGACCCGCGCGTGAAGGCGTTTATCGAAAAGGACGGCGGCATGTATGACGCCATCAATCGCGGTTACAAGCGCGCCACCGGCGACATCCTCGCGTATTTGAACTGCGACGAGCAATACCTGCCCGGCGCGCTCAAGGTCGTGCGGGATTTTTTTGAGCGGCATCCCGAAATCGAAGTTGTATTCGCCGGCAGCGTCGTCACCGATGGCGAAGGCAAATACATCTGCCACCGCCATGCGCTTATCCCGCATCCGCGATATGCCTTGCTCCGGTTTTCCGTGCTGACCAGCTCGACTTTCATCCGGCGCAAGGTCATCCACGAACGCGGCATTTTCTTCGACACCCGCTGGCGCGTGATCGGGGATTTGCATTGGGCGCTGACCCTGATGAAAAACCGCGTGCCGATGGCGGTCTGCGATTCGTTCACCTCCGCTTTTACGGACAACGGCGACAATTTGTGTTTAAGTCCGGCCGCCACGCGGGAAATAGAACAGACCGCGGCCATGATGCCGCACTGGGTAAAAGTGTTGAAACCACTTTGGATCGGGCATCACCGCTTGCGGCGGCTCGCCGCCGGACATTTCTCGTTGAAACCGTCAAGCTATTCCATCTACACGCTGCCAAGTCCCGACCGGCGCGTCCAGTTTGACGTCCAGAAACCAACCGCAATCTGGCGGAGCCGGAGTTGAATCCGAAAAATCTGATTGTAAGCCGTCTCCCCGCCGTCGAAACTCGAATGTTCAATACTCCCATGGACAAAAGAAAAGTTCTTGCCAGCGGCGGCCTCGATGGATGGACCGGCGGGTGTCTGATTCCGGCCAATCACCTCGTCATGCCGGACGCCGGCAAACTCAAAATCCGCCGCGGACATTTTTAGCGGAGCGGCGCCTTCATGAATTTTTCCATCATCACGCCCAGTTTTCGCAATTCACGGTGGCTGAAGCTTTGCATCGCGTCCGTCGCCGACCAGCAGGGTGTCAAATGGGAACACATCGTGCAGGATTCCTGTTCCGATGACGGCACGCAGGACTGGCTGCCGCGCGACCCGCGCGTGAAGGCGTTCATCGAAAAGGACGGCGGCATGTATGACGCCGTGAACCGCGGCTACCGGCGCGCCGCCGGGGACATTCTGGCTTACTTGAATTGCGACGAACAATACCTGCCCGGCGCGCTCAAAACCGTTTCCGATTTTTTTGAGGCGAACCCGAAGGTCGAAGCCGCCATCACCCACACCCTCGTCACGGATGGAGACGGAAAATACATCTGCCATTCGCATTCCCTGGTGCCGCATCCGCAACACGCCTGGTTTCGTTTCCGCGCGCTGACCTGTTCCATTTTCATCCGGCGCAAAATCATTTTCGAGCGCGGCATTTTTTTCGACCCGCGCTGGCGCGACCTCGGCGATTTCCACTGGGTTCTCGCCCTGATGAAAAACCGGGTGCCGATGGCGGTCTGCGATGCCTTCACATCCGTTTTTACCGACACCGGCGGGAACATGAATTTGAAGCCAAATGCCATCCGCGAAAAGGCCGTGACCGGCGCGATGACGCCGCGGTGGGTGCGCGCGCTCAAGCCGCTCTGGATTGCGCATCACCGCCTGCGCCGGCTGGCCGCCGGGCATTTCAACCTCAAGCCGGCGAGCTATTCCATTTACACAATGCAAAGCCCGGAGCAGCGCGTGGCCTTTGAAATTTCCAACCCAACGGCGGTCTGGTGGAACCGGCTGTGAAGATAACCGGTCGTTTTCCGGTCGTTTTCCGGTCTGCACCTGACCGGTTTTGAGCGAGGATTCAAGCGCCATAATTTTCGCGGAACCATTTCCGATGGATTTTCATGCTTTCAGGCGGAATGGAATAGCGTTCGGTCCAGATGGAGGTTGGACGCGGGGAGCGGGGGGAATCGGGGCCGTAGATTTTCTCAAGAGCCGCATCCACTTCCTTTTGTTGAGCCTCCATCTTGAGGGTGTCGCGATAATATGCGCCGGCGTGCGGGCCGAAGAGGTGGGGTTCGTCCCGGGCCGCATTCCGGCGCAGGCGAATATATTTTTGAATGAGGGCGCAGGCTTCAGCCAAATAGTTTTTTGGACGGCAAGGACGACCATCGCGGCGGCGGTTGAGAAGCCGATCGAGGTCACGGGCCAGCGGGCGGTTCAGACGGCGGTCAAGGCGCATAGGAAAATGATGAGTGAGGCGGGATGCGGATCGAAAATGGTTTTTCCCCAACATTCCCCACCCGACCTTTGGCCGCCCCCTCCCCCGGATGGGCGGGGGATATTTTTGGCAGATGAAGGAGCATCATGGTTTCCATTCCTGAACCTGCTCGATGTATTCCTGGTTGGGGATGTCCTTGACGGGGGTGACAAAACAGCCGCCGTCAGTCGCCCGCTCGATCTCCCTGCGAAGCGCGAGTGACAGGGAGAACAGCCGCTGGGTGGAGAGCGTGGCGAGGTCGCGCTTTTGGAGTTCGGCCTCCACGCGGGCCAGTTTTTCGGAGAGGCAGGAGGCGCGGGCCTGGCAAGAGCCGAGGAGTCGGTTGCGGAGTTCGTCCAGCTCGATGGCGAGCTGGTTCTGGATCTCGAAGCGGAGCTGGCGGCTCCATTCGATGAGGGTGCTGCGGGCGACGCCCAACTCGGAGGCAATGCGGACAAGGCTCCAGCCCTGGGCGCGGCGCTCGACGAATTTCTGACGGGTTTCAGGTGTATGCATGGCGGGAGTTATACCACAGGTTTCAGGCCGAGAGATACAGGGCGGAATCCAAGTCACGAACCCAGATGCCAGGAGACGACACAAGACGACAGCAGATGTCAGCAGACGAACAAAAAAAATCAAAAAAAGATTTGACGGGGCCCGGGAAACGGAAGCAGAAGACAGAAATCAGAGCCGCAGAGGGCAGCGGGCGGCGGCCGGGTTGAGGGACAATTGTGCGCCAAACCAACGGCGGTCTGGTGGAACCGGTTGTGATTCCTCCCATGTCCTGATTTTCAAGATGACGCCGGGGACAGCAGATGACGCCGGGGACAGCGAAAGCGGCGGGAGGGACTTTGGTTGGAACACTTTCACGGCGGGACCGGCAGGTGTCTGGCGGTGAATTTTTCCACGCGCGCCCAGACCTCCGCCTCGCTGATGTTGCACAAACAGCGCGGCGTCGGGTAGCGGCAATAATCCGAGCAGGGCATATAGGGACAAACCTGGCCTTCCATCCATTCCGACGCCGGATGCAGGGGCGCGAACCACTCCGGCAGTTGCGGGCCGAAGAACGTGAAGGTCGGCACGCCGCAGAACGCCGCGAGGTGGCCCGGCCCGGAATCGTTGCCGATGAACGCGCCGGCGCGGTCGGTCAGCGCAATCAGCTCCGTCACGGTGACGGGCGTGGCCACGCGGCTTTCGCCGGCGTGCAGCCACCAGTCCCGCTGGTCGGGGTCGCAGGCGATTTGCACCGGGATTTTCTTTTCGCGCAGGCGCGCGGCGAGCCGCTGATAGTTTTCCAGCGGCCAGACCCGGACGGGCTGGCCCGCGCCGGTGTGCATCAGAACGGCATCGCGGCCGGAAACCGTGGTGATGGAAATTTTTTCGCGCGGCGGCAGTTCGAGGCCCAGCGCGCGGCCCACGGCGCGCCAGGATTCGTAGCGGTGCGCCGCGGGGTCGGGCCGCGCGAGGCGCTGGGTCAGAAAAATCCGGCTGCCCACGCGCGGGAAGCCGATGCGGTCCCGGACGCCGGCGAGCTTCAGCAGCAGATGGTCGCGCGGGTCCCAGCGCGCGGAGAGGCCGGAGGCGAACTGTTCCGCCGCAAGTTGCCGGCGCAGGCGGAAAATTTCCCGCCACGGCCATTGCCAGAGGCGGTATTTGTTTTTGAAGGCCGTCCACGGCGCGACAAAGGTCACGACGCGCGCGTCCGGCCACAGGCGGCGCTGCAAATCAAGCGCGTAGGGCTTGGCGAGCAGGGTGATGTCGAAGTGTTCCGCGGCGGCGCGCAGCAACGGCGTGGCGATGATCAGGTCGCCCAGTCCCCACAATTCCACGATGAGCAGTTTGGGTTTCAAGGCGGACGCGCTCCCGATATCCTTTGCGGGAAATTTTTACCGTTGAAACGACGGACGCAATCGCGGCCGCACCGGAATGCGCACCGTTGCCGCGGCGGGGGTCGCGGCGGGTTCCCGCGCCGGGCGGCAGATGCCGCCGTTCAGACTGATGCTCAAACCAAGGTAGCCGGCAAAAACCGCGACGTCGCCTGAAAGGCCGCCGAAGATGAAGATGAAGGCAATGGTGTGCGCCAGGAACGCGCCGAAGAGAAAAGTGTTGATGGTTTGCAGCGCCGGGTCGCCGTAGCGCCGGTTGTGATGAAGCGCCCAGAAGCCCGCGATCAGAAACCAGACGAACACAATGACGCCCCAGAGGCCGAAGGGCAGGATGACCGAAAGCGGCCCGCTGTGATAATCGCCGGCGAGGGCAAGCCCCTGCTCGGCGGGGTCATAGGTGTGAAAGGCCGTGTCGGTTCCCATCATTTGATAATCCTCCCGGGAAATGGCGTAGCCCTTGCCCAAAAGCAGGTGCTGCGGCACTTGCGGCAGCAGTGCCATCCACATTTCGATGCGCCAGTCCAGCGAGCCTTGCGCCTCCCCCCGCACGGCCGGATCAACATTGACCGGCAGAAAGGACAGAACGCGCTGGAAGCTGTTGGGCAGCCGGTTCGCCATGGGAACACAGATGACCCCGGCCAGCAGCCCGGCAAAGGCCAGAATCGGCAGCATCTTGGTGCGGTGCAGGCCTTCCAGGAAAAAGAGAATCGTAAAAAGCAGCGCGTAATTCAGCAGCACCGAGCGGAATCCCCCAAAAAAACTCAATATGACGAAAAGAATGAAGACCGTCGCCCGCCACGGTTTGCCTTCCCGGAAGATGCCATTGATCCCATACCGGGCCAGCATGAATGTAAAAATCGCGGTGGACATGGTGCTCACCCCGGTAAAACGCAGGCTGCTGCCCAAGCCGGAGTCATAGGCGTATGTATCAGGCGGGAAAAACCAAAAGATGAAATAGAGCGGCGGGGGAACAACTGCAATCAAGTCCCCCATGATCGCGACGGCCCCTCCCAAAAAGAACAGGGCCACATACAGTCCGGCCCGCTCGGGCGGAATCCGCCGCGCGGTGAGCGCAAAATAACCCACGATTCCCGCCAGCAGGAAGACGTATTTTTTGCCGCCCATGACCGGATTTCCCAGCGCATGCACGCCGATGCCCCCCGTCATTTTGGCGGTCACCAGCGCCACCACCCCCAGACACAGCAAAGGCAGGGTGATTTGCGGCGCCGGGATGAAGCGCATCTCCTTGTTCATCGCCCGTTGCAGCACGGAAATGCCGAAGCTCACCGCCATCATGGGCAGAAAAATTGTTGGTTTGCCCGGCAGGAAAAAAACGACCAGCGGCAGGTTCCAGCACAAAATCAGCAGGGGATGATGCCAGCGCAGCAAAATCGGGGCGGCCAAAATCAGCGCCAGCACCCCAAACACAACGAAATTTGAATAGTTCGGCGCGTTGACCGTTGACACGGCCATATAGCCCACCACGATGGCGAGCGGGACGCAGATCGCGTAGATGATCAGCGCTCTTAAGATGGCGGTGGAATTATTCATTCAACATTTGCACCCGGTCGCGCGGCCATCCCGGCCGCACGCAGTCTCCCAACTTAACCGAACCGGCGAAACTTCGGCAACCGAATTGTTTGTTCCGCGCAAATCAGTTTTTGAGCACTGGTATTAACACCGCACTTCAGTGCGGCGCCCCGCCCAGTTTGGGAACAGAGCCGTTTAACGGCTTCCCGGTCTTGGCATGGCGGCAAACAAAAACCGTTGAAACGGTTGGGTGGGTTGGGGACGGCTTTCCACCGCGCTGAAGCGCGGTGTTAATGGGAAAACCGACTGGTTCAAAACCAGATTTGCGCCCGATTCACACCAACGGCCCGGAATCACATTGACTCCCTCCCGGATATTACCTTGAATGGGGCGCACGTTCAAACTCCGCCAAAAATGAAAGTCCTGTTCGACCATCACCTGCCATTTGCCCTGGCCCATGGCGGCTTTCAACAGCAGCTCATCCAGACCAAGTCCGCTTTGGAGCGGGCCGGCGTTGAAACGGACTGCGTCCGCTGGTGGGACGACGCGCAGCGCGGCGACCTCATCCATTTCGCCGGCCGGCCCGCCACCGATTACATCACCTTCGCCCAAGGCCGGGGCTGCCGGGTCGTTGTCGCGGAACTCCTGACCGCGACCGGCTCGCGCTCGCGCGGCGAACTGGCGTTGCAAAAAATGGCCATCAGCGTTTTTCGCAAAATCCTGCCCGGCACATTCAGCCTGCGGATGGCCTGGGATTCCTACCGCCTCGCCGACGCCTGCATCGCCAACACCGCCTGGGAGGCGCATTTGATGCGGTATCTTTTCGGCGCGCCCAAGGAGCGCGTCCATGTCGTGCCCAACGGCGTCGAGGAAATTTTTTTGAATTCAGCGCCCGCCGCGCGCGGGCAATGGCTCGTCTGCACCGCCACCCTCACGGAACGCAAACGCGTGCTGGAACTGGCCGAAGCCGCCGTTCGCGCACGCACACCGCTCTGGATTATTGGCAAACCTTACTCGGATTCCGACCCCTACGCGCAAAAAATTTTTGCGCTGGCGAAGCAGCAGCCGCAAATACTCCGTTGCGAAGGCGCCATTTCCGACCGCGCGCGGCTGGCGCAGATTTACCGCGAGGCGCGCGGTTTCGTCCTGTTGAGTGCCATGGAAACCCGGAGCCTCTCGTCCGAGGAGGCCGCCGCGTGCGAATGCCCGCTGCTCTTGAGCGATTTGCCGTGGGCGCGCAGCACCTTTGGCGGACACGCCAGCTACTGTCCCATCGCCGGGCCGGAGCGCGCGGCGGAATTTTTACGGAAGTTTTACGACGCGGCCCCGTCGCTGAAACCGCCGCCCAAACCGGCGTCATGGAGCGAAGTCGCCCGCCAGTTCAAGGCCGTCTATGAAAGCGTGCTGAACACGCCGGCAGCCGGTGGCGGCAGGCCTCCCGGCCTGCCGTAGAGCCGGGCTTCCAGCCCGGCGGACAAAACCATGGAAGCTCAACCAGGCGGCTGGCTGTGGCAGTTCAATTTGACATTGGGACACTCTGGTTCATGCGGCAAAGCCGGTCCCGCAAAGCGCCAGAGGACTGGCGCAGTCCAAGACGCTTCGCGCGGACCGGTGGTTGCCGGTTGACGCGTCAGCGTCTTGGACTGCGGCGGCCCTCCGCCGCTTTTCCCTGCGGCATTTCAAACTGTGCCAATGTTAACCAAAACTGCCATATTTTGCCGGGCGTTGATGTTGTCCCCGTTTTTTCCGGGCGGCAGGATGCCGCCCTCTACGTCAGGCCGGAGGCCTGACGCCACACCGCTTTGGAATCCTGATTAACGCGCTGGCGGGATGGACCATTTTTGCTTGCGCCCGCGGGGCAACGCGCTTACAAACCGCCGGCGAAGGCCATCATGCAAAAAATTTCCGTCATCGTGCCCTGCTTCAACGAGGAAGCCGTCCTGCCCCGGCTCTTTGGGCGGATGAGCGCCGCGGCGGCCGGCTGGGGAGCGGATTGCGAAATCATCTGCGTGGACGACGGTTCGCGCGACGGGACGTGGGAATTGCTGAAGGCGCAAAACCAGAAGGACCCGCGCTGGCGCTGCCTGTCGTTTGCGCGCAACTTCGGCCATCAGGCCGCCGTGAGCGCGGGCTTGCATTATGCGACCGGCGATGCCGCCGTCATCATTGACGCCGACCTGCAGGATCCGCCGGAGGCCATCGCGCAACTGCTCGCGAAATGGCGCGAAGGATTTGAAGTGGTCTTTGCCACGCGCAAAAAACGCGCGGACCCGCGGCTCAAACGGATTCTCGCCTGGGGATTTTACCGCGTCATTTCCGGGCTGGCGCGGTTCCCGATGCCGGCGGACGCGGGCGATTTCTGCCTGCTGGACAAAAAAGTCGTCGTTGTGATAAACGCGCTGCCGGAGCGGAACCGTTATCTGCGCGGTCTGCGGACATGGTGCGGATTCCGGCAAACGTCAATGGAATTCGAGCGCGGCGAACGCGCCGGCGGCGCGCCGCAATACACCTTCAAAAAATCCTTCCGGCTGGCGATGGACGGCATCTTTTCATTTTCCACCGTGCCGCTGCGGCTGGCGACGTGGCTGGGACTGGCGGTTTCGGCCGGCGCGTTTCTCGGCGCGGTGTTCACCTTCTGCGAGAAGGTTTTTGCGGAACAATTTGCAAAGTTCGGTTTCACGCCCGGCCCGCACGGCATTCCAACGCTGGTGATTTCAATTTTATTTCTGGGCGGCGTGCAGTTGATCTGCCTCGGCATCCTCGGCGAATACATCGCGCGCATTTACGACGAGGTGAAGGGCCGCCCAATGTGGATCCTCCGCGACAGCGCCGGCATCGCCCCCGGCCTACCGCCGGATAAACCCGAACTCCGAAGTTTAGTTTAATCGGGCAGTGGAACCTTGAGTGATGTGGCGGCCGGCCTCCGGGCCTGCCGTAAAGCCGGGCTTCCAGCCCGGCGGACAAAACCATGCCCGCTCAATCAGGCGGTTGTAATTTTGCCAGCCGTTGAAATTGCGCCCGTCTTTTCCAGGCGGCAGGGATGCCACCCTCCACGTCATGCCGGAGGCATGACGCCACTCTCACGGCGTTTTAACGGTTCGCCATCGCGCAGCCGGTCCGTGCTTCCTGCCCAGCTTGATGAATGGCACTTCGATCCAGTGATACAAGGCGGCAGCAACCAGCAGCACGAGCGGCAGCGAAACCAGAAATTTCAGCCAAATGGACAGATAAACCGGGCAGTGTTGAATAATCCCTTGCAAAGGTGAGCGATACAATAGCTGGCCGGCGACGTCCAAGGTCATCCAGTGGGACAGAAAAACACTGTAGGACACACGGCCGGCGAAATGAGACCATGGATGATTGAGAATCCCGCCCAGGCTGCCGCCGCCGGCCTGGATGCACAGGATTATTCCGGCCGCCGAGACGGCCTCGACGAGCAATTCAAAAGGCATTCCGCAGCTTGCTCTCAAGAAATGCGCCGTGAGGAACAAGACGACGGCGATGCATGTGATCATTGAATAAACACGATCCGCAAATTTCGGAAGCCGTTCGATATCCGCGATCAGATAGCCCAGATAAAACATATAAAGACTGCGTCTCGTGTTGCCGTCGCCGGGGACAAAACCCAGTAGGACCATCGCCACGAAGAGCAATATCCATCCCCGCCGGCGCAACTTTCGGGAAAGAAAGTGCAGCAACGGAAGAGCGATTGAGCCGGCCATTTCAACCTTTAACGACCAGGTGACAGGATTAATGGACTGGTCGAGAAATAAAAAATTTTTAATTATTCGAAGGTGGCTGAGTTGCATGTTTTCAAAGTATAAATGCGAATCCACGCCCCCTCCTCCGAAAGGATGCCATTGCCAATAATGCCAATAAATCCAAAAGGCCAGGGTGGTTATGAAATACGCTGGATAGATGCGAAAGACCCGGTGCCACAGGAACAGGCAGGATTGTTGAAGCATGGTTCCAACGCCGCGCCGGAGGGAAAGCCCCAAAACATAACCGCTCAATACAAAAAAGAGCGTCACGGCCGCGCCTCCATTAAATAGTATGCGCGTCCACGGATCCTGGAAGGAATGACAGCCAACCACCATGAGAGCCGCCACCCCGCGCAACGCTTCCAATTTGACGGAAAACTTGGGGGTTGTTCGCTGCTGGCTTCCGGCAGTTACAGGTAATTGCTCGACCATGCTCAATATGTGAGGATGAATCCATTAAAAAGCGGCGTCAACCCCGAAGTGATCTAATTTTACATGATGTTGAGTGCCTCGCGGTAAATTTCCAGATGCCGGCGGGCAATGACCGCCGGATGATAACGCTCGCGGATAAACGCGGCGGCTCCTTGCGGACGCGGACACCCGGTTTTGATCCATCGCTCAATCGCATCGGCCAGGCCCGTCCAATCGTCCCGCTCGAACAATTCCGCGCCCGGCGCGCCGGTGGCTATGTCCACGATTCCACCAACCCGGCTGCCGAAAAATTTCAGGTCGCGCGACAAAGATTCCACCACCACGTTGCCAAACGCCTCTTCCGTGGGGAAATGCACCATGCCGGCGACTGAATTGTAGCAACGAATCAGTTCGCTGTCCGTCAGCGTTTGGAGAAAGCGGGCATAACCCGCCGCTGCCATCGGCTGGATGCGTTCCAAAAACGCCTTGGTGTAAGCATCGGCGGCGGAATGAACAAATCCGACGAAATGCAATTCAAACTTCAAGCCGCGGCGATGAAGTTTTTCCGCCAAATCCAGCAACTCAAGCTGCCGTTTTCTTGGCGTAACGGCTCCGGCATTGAGCAAGACGGGCGGGCGCGTGCCCGCATCCGGCGGCGGGTCGAGAAATTCAAGCCGCAGCGCGTGCGGCACCAGCCAGGTTTTGCGCGCGCGCGGCCGAACCAGGCCCTCCGTGTAGGCCGAGTTGCAAAGGACACCGAGAGTGCGGCGCAGCGTGAAATTTTCCAGCCGCGCGGCCAGCCATTGGAAACTGCCGATGCGAGCGTGGTCCATCCGCGCGATTTGAGCCATGTTTCCGTGAACCGTCACGAGATTTGGATAACCCGAAAGTGCGGCGCTGATGGCGCAATTGCGTTCCGTTCCGTGGCCATGCACCAGGTCGGGGTTGATTTCGCGGATTTTTCTTCGCGTTGCGCGGATGCAGCCCTGATACAGGGTGCGCAGCCAGCCGATTTTGGGCACATGGAGGCTGTGGAACCAGATGTTGTCCGCGATTTTTTCCGGCGATTGCATCGGCTGCTGTGTGCAGGAAAGAACATGCAACTCGATTTCCTTGATTTGGGCCATGCCCTGAAGCAACGA
>Ga0181535_10007381_pt1 | contig 11070 bp, 11 predicted proteins | sample PEATcosm2014_Bin_44_FD_119774 | JGI IMG/M metagenome (GOLD analysis project Ga0181535, IMG submission 119774) | Peatland microbial communities from MTU Mesocosm Facility, Houghton, MI, USA - PEATcosm2014_Bin17_30_metaG | ecosystem: Environmental > Terrestrial > Soil > Wetlands > Peat | place...
GGTGCATCAGCGTCAGCGTGGTGACGAACATCCACGGCACGCGCAGCCGTTTCAGCACGCGCAGCATTTCCGTGAACGGCGTCGTGTTCGACAGCAGCACCGTCGCGAGCAGGCAAAGATTCGTCTTCAACAGCACCACCGCGAACACGCGCACGCCGCCCGGCTGGAACAGCATCAGCACCGCGACGCCAATGACCAGCGGTTCGAGTAGCAGCATCCGCTTCAACAAAAACCACGCGGGCAGCCGGCTCGCGGCGGCAATTAAAATCAGGATCGCCGCCACCGCCAGCAGCGCGGCGATTTGCGTGCGCGGCAGCAAAACCGTCGTCAACACCAGCGCCAGCGCAACGACCAGCTTCACCGCCGCCGGCAGGCGGTGAATCGCGCCGTCGCCCCGGCTGTGATTGTGCAGAAGGCGCAGGCTCATGCGCGGGCGGCCTCCATTTTTTCTTTGACGGGCAGTTTCAAAGTATTACGATTAAAAAAGTTTGTAACACTTTGACACAATCAATTCGCGCGGGCAAGCCATTATGCACATACCCGACGGTTATCTAAATGCCAGGACCCTCGCCGTCACCGGCGCGCTGGCCGCGGGCGGACTGGCCGTGGCCGCGCGCCAGGTCAACCGCACGCTGCCGCGCAACAAGATTCCGCTGATGGGCTTGAGCGCGGCGTTTGTGTTCGCGGCGCAAATGCTGAATTTTCCAGTGTTGGGCGGCACTTCCGGGCATCTGCTCGGCGGCGTGCTGGCGGCGGTGCTGATCGGGCCGGGCGCGGCGGCCATCGTCATCGCCTGCGTGCTGCTAGTGCAGGCGCTGATTTTCAGCGACGGCGGAGTGCTGGCGCTAGGCGCGAACATTTTCAACATGTCGTTCATCGGCGCGGTGGTCGGCTACGCGATTTACCGCTCGGCACGGCGGTTTTTGCCGGGCTTGCGCGGGCGCATCACGGCGGTGTTTTTTGCGGCGTGGCTCTCGACGGTGCTGGCGGCGATGACGTGCGCCGGAGAATTGGCCTGGTCCGGAACACTCCCGCCGGAAGTGGTTTTCCCAGCGATGATCAGCGTTCACGCCCTCATCGGCATCGGCGAAGGGTTGATCACCTCACTCGTGATTCTGGCAATTGCGCGGACGCGGCCGGATTTGCTGGAGGCGGAAAATTCACCGGCCCCACGCAGCGCGGGAATTGAATTTCTGGCGTTCGGCCTGGTCATCGCGCTGGGGCTGGCGATTTTTGTCTCGCCCTATGCCTGCTCGTGGCCGGATGGATTGGACAAGATGGCGGAGAAATTTGGTTTCGCCGGCCATGCCGCCACGTTCATCAAGACGTGGATTCCAGATTACAAAATGCCGGGCATCAGTTCGGCAGGCATCGCCACGGCCATCGCCGGCGCGCTCGGCACGCTGGTCATGTTCGGGCTGGCCTGGGGCGTGGGTAAAATTTTGGTCCGTTCCGAAATGACTCAATCAAAGCCGGATAAACAAATCATATGAAAAAAGAAACCGTCAGCCGATTCAGCATGTCCCTGCCGCCGTCGCTGTTGCGGCAACTGGACCAGATGTCGGGCGAAAAAGGTTACGACAACCGCTCGCTCGCCATCGCCGACATGATCCGCAACCAGCTCGTCGAGCACCGCCAGAAATTTGGCACGGAAGACATCGCCGGCACCATTACGCTGGTTTATGACCATCATAAAATGCACGTGCAGGAGACGCTCACCGACATCCAGCATGACCACCACGACGTGATTCTCTCAACCGTCCACGTGCATCTGGACCATCACAATTGCCTCGAAGTGCTGCTGGTGCGCGGCCAGGCGGCGTTGATCCGCAAAATCGCCGATGAATTGATTTCCGCCAAGGGCGTGAAACACGGCAAACTCACCGTGACCACAACGGGAAAAGATATGCCGTCGTAACCGGAACGCCGAACTCCGGTTCGGCCAGTTGCCGTTGGAGTTCAAGCTTTAGCTTGTTCGGGGGAACAGGCTGAAGCCTGAACCCCAACGTGCCGCTCTGGAGATCGGCGTTCCGCGTCAATCCGGATAGCCGTCCGGATGCTTTTTGTGCCAGGCCCATGCGGTGGCGACAATATCTTCAAGTTTCGGAAATTGCGGTTTCCAGCCGAGTTCGCGGATGGCTTTTTCAGCGGAGGCGACGAGCCGCGGCGGATCGCCGGGCCGGCGCGGTTTTTCAATTGCCGGAATTTTTTTGCCCGTCACCTTCTCGCACATTTCAATCACCTGCCGGACGGAATAGCCGTCGCCGTTGCCGAGGTTGTAAAATCCGGTCTTGCCCAGCTGCAGGCCGAGGATGTGCGCCTGCGCGAGATCCCGGATGTGGATGTAATCGCGGATGCACGTGCCGTCCGGTGTCGGATAATCCGTGCCGTAAATTTCGCAGTGCGTTTTTTTGCCCAGCGCGACGAGGAGCACATTCGGGATGATGTGCGTCTCGATGCGGTGATGTTCGCCGAATTTTTCGCTCGCGCCGGCGGCGTTAAAATAGCGGAACGCGATGAATTCCAGCTTGTAAATCTGCTGATACCAGATGAGCGCCTTCTCGAACATCAGCTTCGCCTCGCCGTAGGGATTGATGGGACGCTGCGGCAAATCCTCCGTCATCGGAATTTTATCCGGCGGGCCGTAGGTGGCGCAGGTGGAGCTGAAGACGAATTTCTTCACGCCGCATTCCACGGCGGCATCGGCCAGCTTGAGCGCGTTGACGAAATTGTTGTGGAAATATTTTTTGGGGTTCGTCATGGATTCGCCGACGAGCGCGTTGGCGGCGAAGTGCATGATGGCGTCGGGCTTGGCGGATTTGACGGCGTTCAAAATGTCGCCATCCTCTTCGGGTTTGCCGAAAATGAATTTTGCCCGCGCATCCACCGCCGAGCGATGGCCTTCGGTGAGGTTGTCATAAACCGTGACCTGATGTCCGGCATTGAGCAATTCTTCAGTGCAAATCGAGCCAATATAACCGGCGCCGCCGGTGACAAGAACGTTCATGCAGACATAATAAAAAATTTCGACGCGGGTGAAAGTTCAAAAAGAAAGAGCCGCAGCGCGCCTGGAGGCGCAATGACGGCTCGGAAATGAAATGCCGGTTAAAACCAGCCGCGTTTATTCGTGATGTAAGTGTTGACGAAATCCTCGTCACTCTTGGTAAGGTAAATGATGCCCTCGATGAGGCCGATGATTCCACCGACGCAGACGAAGCTCAAAAGGATCTGAATAATGCCTTCCTTGATGTATCCAAGGTAGAATTTATGAATGCCCAGGCCGCCCAGCAAAATGCCGAGAATGCCCGCCACTATTTTCTTTTCGGCTCCAGGTATTTTTTCGCTCATAGCTTGTAAATTTCCTTTCGGCGTTGTTTCTACGGATTTTTCCGCAATCAGTCAACCTGTTTGTTTCGCGCTTTTATTTCGCGCGCGTCAACCGAACTGCGGATGCCGCCGCAACTTCTGCGCCGTTGCCGGGCACAGCGGCGCGCGGGAATAAACCGGTTCGCGCAGTGGCTCGGCGCTGTGGGAACGCAACGCGCGCTCCAGCCAGCGTCCATTTAGCGGCTCGGAAATCAATGCCAGACTGTTCGCGGCTACGGTCGTTTCTTCTTTCAGGCCGGTCGCATGACCGGTGCCGACAAAAAATCCGGCGAGCAGCAGCGTGGCACGGATCATCGTGCTGCGGGAATACGTCGTCAGCGCGCACGGTCGTGCCGGGTCGAGTGCACGGCGCAGGTTTTCAAATAGCGGCAGGGTCCACATCGCCGGATTTTTGGCGGGTGAGAAGGCGTCGTAAAAAATCGCGTGCGGCGGGGGAGCGAGTTTTGAATTTTGAGTTTTGAATTTTAAGTTAGGGAGCAAGGCCGGAAAATCGCCAAGCTGAAATTCCCAGTTCACCTTCAGTTTCCCGTTCTCAAATTCCACGCGCCGCTCGCGGAGCAATCCGGCAATTTGATTTTCATATCCGGCCGGATAGCCGAGCGCGGCGGCATTTTCCAGCGCGAATTCCAGCGGCCCGGCGGTGTTGTCAAAACTGATGATGCGAAGCTGGCCGGAAATTTCCAGCGTCGCCTGCAAGGCGGCAATGGCATTTGCCGCCGCGCCGAGGCCGATATCCCAGATGACAAATTCGCCGGAATTATTTTCCAGCCGTTCGCAGATGTTGAGCTGCCGGACATAAAGCAAGTCCGCCTCCGCCTGCGGGCCGAGGCCGGGATGCATCTTCTCGCCGTAAGCGGACGAAAAAAGCGTCCGCGCGCCGCTGGCAAGCTGGACGAGTTGGTAGTCGTTGGGCACTAGGAATTGATCAACCGCGAAACACGCGAAAGACACTAAAATCGTCAGTTTGCTGCCGGCTTGAGTGTGAGTGATTTCAAATTAACCGGCTGCCAGCCTGCTTTCACGGGCTTCACGGCAATGGTGTATATGCCGGGCGCGACTATTTCCAAGGTGCCGGCCAGATTGATGCTGCGAAATTTCGTGTAATCGCCGGTATTGGGCGCGACGCCAGAAATGCTCTGTTCGCCCAGCACAATTTCAAAACTGCCCGCGCCCATCGAGGCGATTTCCGCCGCGACTTGGAAACTTCCGGGACGATCCACGTTGAAAGTCCAGTTTGCGAAGTCGTTGGGGTTGGTCCAATAGCCGATGTTGTCCTTGCCGCCGCCGGATTCATATTGGATTGCGCCGTGCAATTCGGCTTCGGAGGCCAGGAGGCGCAATGAGCCGTCGGATTCCTGGTTGATGGATGTCACGCCAATTTCAGGCACGCCTTTGATCTGGAGCACGACCGTCGAGGAAATCGCGTCGGGCGCATTTGTGGGAACATCCACAAGAACGCCATCGGGCGTGACGCTCGTTTTCAGGCTCTTGCCGGTGGCGAGAAGTTTCGCAGACGTGATCGTGTTTTTCAGCCCCGGCACGGGCAGTTTGCCATCCGCAGGCCAGTTGAAAACGTGGAGATAAAGCGTCGTGTTGCTGCCGCTGATTTTTTTGGTGGCGCGGCCCCACGGCAGCCGCTTGAACGGGCTGGCGGTCGTGCCGTAAATGGCGTCGCCGTTGACTTTCATCCAATCGCCGATGGCTTTGAGCCGTTCGATGCTTGGTTCCGGAATCAAACCTTCGCTGGTCGGCCCGACGTTGAGCAGATAGTTGCCGCCTTTGCTGGCGATGTCCACGAGGTTGCGGATGATGGTCCCGGTGGATTTCCAATTGTTGTCGTAGCTTTTGTAGCCCCAGGTGTCATTCATCGTCATGCACGTTTCCCAATCGCGTCCTGAAAAACCGGTTGCGGGAATGGTTTGCTCCGGCGTTTCGGTGTCGCCCTTGAATCCGCCGCCGAGCCGGTTGTTGTAGATGACGCCGGGCTTGAGCTTGAGCAGCTCGACCAGTTTCGCCGCGCGGTTGGAGTTCATGTCAATCGCCGTGTCCCACCAGATCACGGCGGGAAACTCGCCGTAATGCGTGAGCAACTCCTTTACTTGCGGCACGGCGATTTTGTCAATGTAATCGTCCATGTCATGCTGCTGCGCCGGATCCCATTTGCCGCCGGAAGCGGAGCCGCCGTTGTTCCAGTCCTGCGCCTGTGAATAATAAAAGCCGAGCTTGACGCCGTATTTTTTGCAGGCGGCGGCAAGTTCCTTCAGCGGGTCGCGGCCGAACGGCGTGGCTTGCATGATGTTCCACGGGCTGGCTTTGGTGTCGAACATCGCGAAGCCGTCGTGGTGCTTCGCGGTGATGACGATGTATTTCATGCCGGCGTTTTTCGCGGTCTGGACCCATTCGTCGGCGTTGAATTTCACCGGGTTGAATTCCTTCGCGTAGGCCTGATATTCCGCCATCGGAATTTTTCCGTGGTTCATGATCCATTCTCCGATGCCGGGAATTTGCTTGCCGTCATAGGTGCCGGCGGGAACGGAATAAACGCCCCAATGGATGAACATACCGAAACGCGCCTCGCGCCACCATGCCATGCGGGCGTCGCGCTGGGCGGGCGTCTCGTTCGCGTAAGGATCGGGACTGGTTTGCTGGGCGGCTGCAATTGCGCCGGCAGCCGAAGCCGGCGTGAGATTTCCCAAAATCAGGACAAGCGCAAGAATTGGCAAAACAATTCTTCCGACAGGTTTTACAGAATTCATGAAGACAGTTTTACAACTGCTTCATGGCATTGTCGAGCGCTGCGATGAGCGGCGTCATGCTGGCATCCGTCTCGTCGCCCATGTTGGAAATGCGGAACGTCTTGCCCTTGATTTTTCCGTAGCCGCCGTCAATCAGGAAGCCCTGATCCTTGACCAGCTTCTGCAATTTCGGCACGTCCACGGCGCGGCCGCCTGGCTTCGCGCCGTTGTTAACACAGGTGAGCGTGATGGACTCGAAACCTTTTTCGGGAAACAGCGTGAAGCTGTTCTTCGCCGCCCAGTCGCGCACCATCTGGTTTGTTTTGCGATGACGGGCAAACCGGTTTTCCAATCCTTCGGCGAAGAAATCGTCGAGCTTGGAACTCAAGGCAAAAACGTGGCCGATGCTCGGCGTGCTGGGCGTCATGCTCTGCTCCGCGTTTTTCTGGAATTCGACAAAATCAAAATAATAGCCGCGATCTGTCGCCGTTGCGGCCCTGGCCAGCGCGGCGGGCGAAGCGACGAAAACAGCCGTGCCAGGCGGCAGCGCAAACGCCTTTTGCGTGCCGGCGAGCAGCACATCAACGCCAAGTTCGTCAAACTTCAAGGGCACGCCGCTCATCGAGCTGACGGCGTCCACGATGAACATCACGTCCGGATATTTTTTCTTGAGCGCGGCGATTTCCGCCAGCGGACTCATCACGCCGGTGGAAGTCTCGTTGTGGATGACGGTGAGCGCGTCGAACTGGCCCGTGGCGAGCTTCGCATCAATCGCCTCGGCGCGAATCGGCGAACCCCAATCCACCTGCAACGCCTCGGCCTGCTTGCCGCAGCGCTTGGAAACGTCGAACCATTTGTCCGAGAACGCGCCGCACATGCAATTCAGGACTTTTTTCCGCACAAGATTGCGAATGGCGCCTTCCATCACGCCCCACGCGCTGGACGTGGAAATATAGACGAGCTGCTTGGTGGAGAGCAGTTGCTGGAGTTGCGGCTGGATTTTCGCGTAGAGGTCTTTGAAACCCTGCCCGCGATGACCGATCATCGGCGAGCAGAACGCCTTGAAGGTTTTTTCACTGACTTCAACCGGCCCCGGAATGTGCAGTTTGACGTGTGGCATAAATCAATGCGGAATTTTTCACAATGCGCGGCTTAAAGGCAAGCGCAGCGTTGCAAAATGTCAATTTTCGTCAAGGAATTGGCAAAAAAGATTCAGCGGCGGCGAAAGCCCAGAAACAATGTTCCGAGCGCGACCAAGTCGAGTTCGCCCGGTTCAGGCACGGATTGGGTGGAAAATTGAATTGAATCCAAATAGAGATATTCGTCGTCAACGTGAGGATTTTCACCAAGCACGTTAAAACTCAATTGCGCTGTTTGACCAGCCCACGCGCTTATGTTCGCACTGTATAGAGTGTAGTTAAGGGTGTTGCTTATGACAATGAGCGACAGGTTTTGCCCGTCAAGTGTGACGGTAAAAGCACCCAATGAATCAAAGACCTGATACGCTTCGAATTGGAGCGACTGTATCCCAATCGGCACTAACGACGTTTGAGAAAGTGTTGTGTCGGCTGGCTGTGGATTGGCACCTAAAGTATTTCCCGACATAAGAATGGCAGTATAATTTCCCTGTATGACACCGCCTGGGAAACCAGAGAGGTGGGCCGTGGAATTGGTCCAGTTGTTGTCAATAATAGAAATTCCGGCCGAGTCCAAATAAACCTCATTGGATAACACGAGAGCCTGCTGAACTCCATCCACAGTTCCCGTCCAACCTGGAAACGCCTGATTAAATTGCACATAGAATCCACTGGCTGGAACCATTGTTGCCGATTCAAAGTTCAGATCGGTGAAAGCTTGCGCTCGAACGAAAGGACTGGCGCAAAAGATAGTTAAACAAAAAACGAATAACTTGGCTGTTTTCATCTTGTTTATTTGATTACGAGTGGATCGCGTAGAGAAATTTATTTTTTCACGAAGCCGTTCTTGCCAAACCATTCGACGGCTTCAGCGAAGGCCTGCCTCGGCGGAGTCTGGGGCAGGCCGAGTTCGCGGATGGCTTTTTCGGGATTGAACCACATTTTGTGTCGGGCCATGCGCACGCCGGCCAGCGGCGCTTTGGGCGGTGTTTTGGTGAAGAATGAAATGCCTTCGCTGACATGCGCGGCGGCTATCGCGACCCAATGCGGGATTTTCATTTTGGGCGCGGGAATGCCGGTGATTTCCTCGAACGCGGCCAGTGTTTGTTCCATCGTCCAATTGCCATCTTTGTTTCCCAAGATGTAGCGCTGGCCAACCAGTCCCTTTTCCGCGGCAAGAATGTGTCCGATGGCCACATCGCGCACGTGAACCCAGTTCAATCCCGTTTCCAGATACGCCGGCAATTGGCGATTCAGAAAGTCCACGATGATCTGGCCGGTGGGCGTCGGTTTCAAATCGCCCGGACCGACGGGCGCGCTGGGGTTGACAATGACGACCGGCAGACCTTTGCGCGCAAATTTGGCCGCGATCAATTCGGCCTGCCATTTGGAACGCTTGTAATCGTTCGTGAGGTCAGTGTAGGCAACCACATCCGTCTCCGTGGACGGCACAACCACGCCGTTGACTTCCTTTGGCAGGCCGATGCACCCGACGGTGCTGGTGTGGACGATGCGCTGGCAGCCGGCCTGGCCCGCCGACTCGATCACGTTGAATGTGCCCTCCACGTTGGCGACATACATCGGTTTGTAATCCGGCAGCCACAAGTAATAGCTCGCCGCGCAATGAAAGCACCAGTCGCACCCGCCCATTTCGCGCCGGAGCAATTGGAGGTCGTTCACATCGCCGGTCACCCACTCCAACCCCGCATCCGTCAGCCCGTGCCGGTCACTGCCGGGCCGCACCAGCGCCTTCACGCGATGCTGGCGCGCCAGCAGTTCCCGCACCAGATTCGCGCCGATGAAGCCGGAGGCGCCGGTGACAAAACATTTCATAAACGAAAAGTCAGGAAATAATTCTGCAACAACGCGCCGCCAGTGGCCATCAAATGTTTTTCACATTCCGCCTTCCGCTTGACTTGGCGGCGCGGCTCGGAAAGACTGCGCCGTCGTATGACGGTAAAAAGCGGTGCCAGAAATAAAATGACGCGCTCCGAACAGCGCGACCTCGACACCCGGATTGGGTTCATGGAAGGACTCGTCCGCCGCGATCCCAATTTCGTGGACGCGTTGCAGCTTCTCGGCGACCACTACACGCTGCGCGGACGTTTCAGCGAGGGTTTGAAAGTGGACGAACGCCTCGCGCGACTCGCTCCCAGCGACGCCACCGTCTTTTACAACCTCGCTTGCAGCTATTCGCTTACCGACCAGTTTGATCGCGCCACGCTCGCATTGGAAAAAGCCTTGAGCCTCGGCTACCGCGATTTCGCGTGGCTCGCCAAGGACCCGGACTTGAAAAAATTCCGACAGCAGCCCGCCTACAATGAAATCAAGGCCCGAATCCGCCGGATGAAAATCAAAGCCGGCTGATTTTTATGTTCTTTGCGGCGGTTGCGGTTAATTTTCACACATGAACGTCATCGTCCGGGGCCGCGCCCATCATTTCCGCACCGTCACCTTTGACCGCGCGCAGAACGCCGTCCGGCTCATCGAACAACGGTTGCTCCCGCACGAATTCAAAATCGTCGGCGCTAAAAATTTCCGTGAGACGGCCGCCGCCATCACCGACATGGTCGTCCGCGGCGCCGGCGCGATCGGCGCGACCGCCGCCTACGGTCTGGCCCAGGGCGCGCTCGCGTTTCGAGGCCGCGACTTGAAGACATTCTCGCGCCACATCGAAACCGTTTATCAAACGCTTGCCGAGGCGCGGCCCACCGCCGTTGACCCCGTCAACGCGATGAACGATGTGCGCCGCAAAATGGCGCGCGGCGTAACTGTGGCCGAACAGCAGTCGCTTGCGCTCGCCGCCGCGGAAGAGTTTGCCAGTGAAGACGTGCGGCATTGTGCAGCCATTGGAAAACACGGGGCGAAGCTGATTCGCAACGGCATGAACATTTTGACGCACTGCAACGCCGGCTGGCTCGCGTTTGTGGACATCGGCACCGCCACCGCGCCGCTGTATGCCGCCCAGGCGCAGGGCAAAAAATTCCACGTCTTCTGCGACGAAACCCGTCCGCGATCGCAGGGCGCGACGCTGACCGCGTGGGAACTTGCTCAACAGAAAATTCCCCATCACATCATCGCCGACAACGCCGCCGGCCATTTGATGCAGCGCGGCGAAATTGATCTGGTCATCGTCGGCAGCGACCGCGTGCTGGGCCGCACCGGCGAAGTTGCCAACAAAATCGGCACCTACACCAAGGCGGTTCTGGCCGCGCGGCACCAGATTCCATTTTACGTCGCGATTCCGCTCTCGACAATTGACTGGAATTTGAAATGCGGTTTCGATATTCCGATTGAAGAGCGCCATGAGGGCGAAATTCTCGGCGCTTGGGGGACGGACTCGCGCGGTCGGCGGAAGTTTGTTCGCGTCGCGAATCCATCAAGCCATGCACGCAATCCCGGTTTTGACGTGACCCCGCCGGACTTGATTACCGGCATCATCGCACCGGCGGGAATTTTCAAGCCGAAGGAACTTTGGAAGCAGCGGCGCAAATTGGGATTTCAAAATTAAGTTTGTTCGCGGCAAAACTTGAACTTGCTTCGAGCGCAAAACGAATTACCTTCGATGTTCCGTGTGGCGGGGTAGCCAAGTGGTAAGGCAGGGCTCTGCAAAAGCCTCATCCGTCGGTTCGATTCCGACCCTCGCCTCCAAACCTAACAAGTTGGAACTGTAGGGTTTGGTCAACTTCCACAGACGAGTGCCAGCGGAAGTGCCAGCAGGGTTTAACCCTGGCCTGCCCTGCGTAACTCCCACCTGCTCCCTGCCGGAGCCGAGATCAATTGTCGTAAACTCATCGCTGTGAATACAGTTA
>Ga0181535_10007383_pt1 | contig 11067 bp, 8 predicted proteins | sample PEATcosm2014_Bin_44_FD_119774 | JGI IMG/M metagenome (GOLD analysis project Ga0181535, IMG submission 119774) | Peatland microbial communities from MTU Mesocosm Facility, Houghton, MI, USA - PEATcosm2014_Bin17_30_metaG | ecosystem: Environmental > Terrestrial > Soil > Wetlands > Peat | place...
AAAATCCCGGCGTCATATTTGTAAATGTTATTTCCTGACGGCTCCTTAAGCAGCCGACCGCCACATATCCCGATGCCCGCCGCGCATATGTCATTAGCAGCACAGCGGGTGATCTGGCCCTCGCCTGAAGCGATCTCCGTTGCGGGTGAACCAAGATGGGTTTGCCATTAGCGCAAAGTGGCACTAAAGTATCACTCATGAAGACGGAATTGGTAACGACATTGAAGCGTAAGGCTACGGATATTATTGCCGCTGTGGCCAAGGACAGAACCCCGGTTCTTATCACCCAGCATGGGCGACCGGCCGCCTACGTGGTCGATGTCGAAACCTTCGAGGGGCTGAACGAAAAGCTGGTGGTTCTGGAAAATATCGGCCGGGGTGAACGAGCCATCGAGGAAGGGCGAGTGGTTTCGCATAACAACGCCAGGAAACGCATGTCGCGATGGCTGAAGTGATTTGGACGGAACCAGCCTTGGAGGAGCTCGACGCGCTGGCTGAATACATAGCTCTCGATAAACCGGAACCCGCATCGGATCTGGTGCGGCGTGTTTTTGCCCACGTCGAACTCCTCGGCGCACAGCCCGAATTAGGCCCAATCATCCCTGAGTTGCGCCCCAATTCCCGTTACCGTCAGATCGTAGAACCCCCCTGCCGGATTTTTTATCGGCACGACAAAAAGGCAGGAAAACTCCACATTCTGGGTGTGATGCGGGGGGGAAAGCTATTCCAGAAGCGTTTAATTCAGCACCGCGACAGGTCAACCGGCAAATGACGATCTCGCCCAGCATGGCAACCGGACAAAGCCCCGAGTTCAATTACTTGAGCTTGCGTTGCAGGATTTCGCCGACGACGTTGGGGTTGGCTTTGCCTTTGCTCAGTTTCATGACCTGGCCTTTGAGGAAGTTTAACGCGGCGACTTTGCCGGCTTTGTAGTCTCCGACAGGGCCGGGGTTGGCGGCGATGGCTTGATCGCAGAATGTTTCGATGGCGCCGCTGTCACTGACCTGGGCAAGGCCTTTTTTCCGCACGATGGCGGCGGGGGATTCGCCGGTGGAAAACATTTCCGCGAAAACCTGCTGTCCGATGGAACCGCTGATTTGTTTGCTGTCCACCAAATCAATTAATTCCAGGATCGATTCCGGCTTGAATTTCAAGTCGGCCAGGGTGGTGTTGGTTTCGGTCAGTTTGGCGCGAAGATTGTTGATCGTCCAATTGGCGGCCGCCTTGGGGTTTTTGCCGCGGGCGGCGATGGATTCAAAATAGGCGCCGAGCGGGGCGTCCCAGACAAAGGCCTGGGCGTCGGAGGCGGGTAATTGGAAATCGCGCATGAGCCGTTGTTTTTTTGCCAGGGGCAATTCGACCATGCGTTGCGAAACCTCTTTCAACCAGCTTTGCGTTGGCTCGAAGGACATCAGGTCGGGTTCGGGGAAATAGCGGTAATCGTGCGCCATTTCCTTGCTGCGCATTGATTCCGTCATGCCGGTTGCGTCGTCCCAGCGCCGGGTTTCCTGGGTCAATTTGCCGCCGTGCGAGAGCACATCGATTTGGCGGGGGATTTCGTACTCCAGGGCGCGCCGCGCGCCGCTGAAGGTGTTCATGTTTTTGATCTCGATTTTTTTGCCCAGTTCCTTTGCGCCGACGGGGCGGACGCTCACATTCACATCGCAACGCACCATGCCTTTTTCCATGTCCGCATCGCTCACTCCGCCGTAAACCAGGATTTCCCGGAGGGCGTTGAGGTAGGCGTAGGCCATGTCCGCGCTGGTGATTTCCGGTTCCGAAACGATTTCCAGCAATGGCACTCCGGCCCGGTTGAAATCCACCCCGCTGTTGCGCTCGAAGTGAAAATTCTTGCCCACGTCTTCTTCGAGGTGGGCGCGGGTGATGCGGACGCGCGAAATGCCGCCGTTGAATTCGAAATCGACATACCCGCCCAAGGTGGAGGGTTTGTCGTATTGCGTGATCTGGTAGTTTTTGGCCATGTCCGGATAGAAATAATTTTTCCGGTCGAACTTGGCGAGGGACGGGATGGAGCAATTGAGGAGCAGTCCGGTGAGCACGGTCAGCCGCAACGCTTCTTCGTTGGCCACGGGCAGGACGCCGGGCATGCCGAGGCAAACGGGGCAGACGCGGGTATTGGGAGGGGCGCCGAATTCATTGGCGCAGCCGCACCACATCTTTGATTTGGTTTTGAGCTGGACGTGGGTTTCAAGCCCGATCACTGCTTCGTAATTCATGCGGGGAGCCTGTCACTTCGTTTTTGGCAAATAATATTTGTTGGTATATTCCTGCACCATGCGCCAGGTGTTGAACTGGGGAACCAGAGTCACCATGGCGCGGCGGATGCGTTTGATCCATTGGCGCGGGACGCCGTGCTCATCCCGGTTGTAAAACAAGGGGATGACTTCCTCGGTCAGCGCCTTGTAAAGATTGGCGCTGTCCTGTTTATCCTGTTCCTCGATGGAAGCGGGATGGCTGTCATCTCCGATGGCGAATCCGTTTGTCTTGTCGTAACCCTCGCGCCACCAGCCGTCCATGATGCTGAGATTCAAGCAACCGTGGCAGCCGGCTTTCTGGCCGCTTGTGCCGGAGGCTTCCAAGGGCCGGCGCGGATTGTTGAGCCAGACGTCGCAACCGGAAATCATCTGCCGCGCCACATGGATGTCGTAGTTTTCGATGAAGACCATGTGGCCTTGCAGATCGCTGTATTTGCTCAGGTGGATGATGCGCTGGATGTATTTTTTCCCATCGTCGTCGCGCGGGTGGGCTTTGCCGGCAAAGACAAACTGCACCGGGCGCCGCCGATCATGCACCAGTTTGACCACATCATCCAAGCGGTCGAAAATCAACGGCGCCCTCTTGTAGGTGGCGAAGCGGCGGGCAAATCCAATGGTCAGCGCGTCGGTGTTGAGCAGATGATCGAAAGCAATAAAGTCGGACTGCGCCAGCCCGTGGACATGGCCGAGGCGGCGGCGGGCGAACTCGACCAATTCCCTGCGCAGTTTATAGCGCAACGCCCACAGTTCCTCGTCGGAGATGAAGGATTCGTCCGCTATTCTTTTCCAAAACTCGGGGGAGTTGACCTCTTTTTCCAAGGAAAGGGAACTGTGGTGTCTCCAGAAGGTTGTTGTTTCGCTGCCCGCCGGTCCAGGCAGGGTGCCGACCCCGCGAAGTTTTCGCTGCCAGAATTTGCGCATCGGGCCTTTCATCCATCCCATCAGATGAATGCCGTTGGTGATGTGCCCGATTGGGACTTCGTCCAGTGTGCGGTCCGGCCAGAGACAGTGCCACATCTGGCGGCTGACACTGCCGTGCAATTCGCTCACGCCGTTGGCGGCCCGGGAGAATTTCAATCCCAGCACGGTCATGCAGAAAGGTTCAAGCTCATTTTTCGGATCAACCCGGCCCATGGCCATCAGATTGTCGAGCGGGATGTCGAGTTGGCCCATCAATTTGCGCAGGGCGTAGATGACGAGATCGCTGTTGAAGCGGTCATGTCCCGCCTCGACAGGCGTGTGGGTGGTGAAGATACATTGTTGCCGGGTTTGCGCCTGAGCATCGGCGAAGGATTGGCCTGCCGCCACTTTTTCGCGCATCAATTCCAAGGTCAAAAAGGCCGCATGACCCTCGTTCATGTGGAAGACTGAAGGGGCGACGCCGAGTCTCCGCAGCAACCGGACTCCGCCCACTCCCAGCAAAACTTCCTGCATGATCCGCATTGTGTTGTCGCCGCCGTAAACGCGCCGGGTCAAATCCCGGTAGTGCTGGCTGTTTTCCGGGCGGTCGGCATCGAGCAGATAGACGACCGAGCGGCCCACGTTGACGCGCCACGCCTGGAAATAAACATCTGTCAACTCAATTTCAACCGAGCAGACCAGGGGTTTGCCCGCGGCGTCGAGCACCGGCTCCAAAGGCAGGTTGTCAGGGTTGAGCAGGGTGTAATACTCCATCTGCCAATTTTCATTGTTGAAGGCTTGCTGGAAGTAGCCTTCCCGGTAAAACAAACTGATGCCGACAAATCCGATGTTCAAATCGCTGGCCGATTTGGTGTGGTCGCCCGCCAGAATGCCGAGGCCGCCGGCGGCGATGGGGAGGGTTTCGTGAAACCCGAATTCCGCTGAAAAGTAAGCGACCGGATTTTGGAGCAGGGCGGGGGCGTTTTGGCGGCCCCAAGTGTCCTTGTCGGCCATGTAGGCGTCGAAATTCGCCAAGACCTGCTGGACGCGGCGCGAGAAATCGGCGTCTTGCAGGCGCACGCGCAGTTCGTAATCGGAAACTTCGCGCAGGATGGCCACCGCGTTATGGTAGAGATTTTGCCAGCAGCGCGGCGACAGTTCGGAAAAGATTTCCTGCGCCCCCTGGTTCCACGTCCACCATAGGTTATGGGCGAGACGATTGAGGCCGGCTATTGTTTTTTCCAGTTCTTCAGGCGTATACGGTGCGGTGCTCATATTTTTCAACCAACCGGCGGTTTGCGTTTCGCGATAAACACGGGGTCAAGTTGACATGCCAGCAACGTGTTGCGCAATCATTTTATCGGCGCGAATGCAAGCCCGCTTGAGTCAGGGCCGCCGGACGCCGCCGGCCAAAGTTTTAAACAAGAGGGGGGATGCATGATCCGTCCCTGTTAATGGGCTTGTTCAAAAATATGGAATGGCTTGCCTGCCTGGTAGCATTTCAATTCAAGTTGAAGTTGCGCGGCCAGGGCCGGGTTGGATTGCGCCCCGGCCAGACGCAAGGCGCGCTGCGCGGTTTCCACCGCTTCGGGGTACTGCCCGGCTTCGGCCAGGACGGTGGCGAGGGTGTGGAGAAAGATCGGATTTTCCCCGCCGGTAAGCGTATTGGCCTGGCGGGCCAGTTCGACCGCCTTGCCGCCCTTGCGCAGGGACGCGGCGGCCAATACCTGGGCCAGATTATTTTTGGTCCTTGAATCGGCTGGCACGAGTTGCAGCGCCCGCTGAAAATGGGCAATCGCTTCGTCCACCCTGCCTTTGCGCAGGAGGGCGTTGCCGAGGTTGCAGTGCGCTTCCGCGTAGTCGGGATAGATTTGCAGCGCCTGTTGGTAATGAGCGATGGCTTCGTCCACCCTGCCTTTTTGCAGGAGGGCGTTGCCGAGGTTCTCGTGGGCTTGCGTGTAGTCGGACTGGATTTGCAGCGCTTGTTGGTATTGGGAGATGGCTTCGTCCACGCTGCCATTTTGCAAGAGGGCGATGCCGAGGTTGTTATGCGCCCGCGCATAGTCGGGATTGATTTGCAGCGCTTGTTGGTATTGGAAGATCGCTTTGTCCACGCTACCCTTTCGCAGCAGGACGTTGCCGAGAACCGTGCGGGCGACGTAGTTGTCCGTGGCGCAGGCGAGCGTGTGCGTGGATAGGACTTCGCTGTTTTGCCAGTAGGCGGTCTGTTTCCATGCGCAGAACATCAAAGCGGCCGTCACGGCAGCCATCAGGCCTCCCAACACCGCGCGCCGATGCTTCCACCCCATGCCCCAGTCCCCCGCCATCCATGTCCCGGCCATGACCAGCCCGATTCCGGGCAAGTAGGTGAAACGATCGGCATGGGCATGGAACGATATTTGAACAATCCCAATCGCCGGGACCAACATTCCCAGAAACCACAGCCAACCCACCAGCAGGTAGGGACGTTTTTTCCGGCAGGCCAGCACGCATACGAAAATCGCGGCCAGCAGGACAAAAGCCAGGGCGACCTTCCAGAACGGCTGGCCATTTGGCGGATAGAGATAAGGGGTGGCCAATCCGGCCGGGAAAACCGTTTGCCGCAGGTAGATGCCATAAGAAACCACGGCGTTGCCGAGACGCTCAAGGAGGGGGATTTGGGCGGAGTCGATCACTTTTTGCGGCGCAAGAACAGTCACCAGGCATGAGCCGGCTGAAATCAAGAACAGCGGAATTTTTTCCTTCACCAATTTTCCCCAAAGCGCCACCAACCCCGCAGCCCCAACCTTCCCGCCGTCCGTCCCGTCCGGTTTCACCCGATGGAGCGGCCACCAGTCCAGCAGCAGCAAGACGAACGGCAAAGTTACCATTGTGTTTTTGCACAAAAGTCCAAGGCAATACAACAGCGCGACCGCCGCGGAGCGCCCGCGCGAGGGTCTGCGCGCATAACGCGCATATGCCCACAGGGTCAGCATGAAGAACACCCCACCCAACACGTCCTTGCGTTCCGCAATCCAGGCGACCGACTCCGCCCGCAACGGATGGATCGCGAACACCGCCGCCACGAATGCGCTGCGCCACAAGCTCCCGGTCATCTCTCTCAACGCCAGAAACAGGAACACCACCGCTGCCGCGTGCAAGGCCACGTTGGTCAGATGATGACCGCCCGCCCGCAGGCCATAGACCTGGCAGTCCGCCATGTGCGACAGCCAGGTCAACGGGTGCCAGTGATCGACAGTGTCATCGGTCAACGCCCAGACGAGGCCCTTGAGCGTCAGACCTTGGGCCACGACCGGATTTTCATACACATATACATTGTCGTCGAAGTCAACGAACTCGTGGGTCAGCGTCTGGCCAAAAACGGCAAAGGTGATCGCGACCAGCACCAGGCAAACCGCCGGCGTCCGCCAGTGTTGCGTCCACCAGCCCGCGCCGGCGTGGGCTTTTAGCGGAGATTGATGGCCGTTCATATGATGCGTGCTTGTGTCGCGATTGGAGGATGGTCCATTCACGCCGTTTTTTCCAGTCCAAGGATTTCCGTGTCAGAAACTTGTTGTCAAAAGGCTGGGATTTTTCTATTCTCCAAGCCATTAAGCTGTTTTTGGTGTCGGGTGTAAGTTTTTTTATCCAGTGGAAACACATAACAAATTAGGAAAAACATGAAGATAAACACATGGACATTAGGTCTGGCTGCCGTTGGGCTGGTCAGTCTCGCGCCCGCAGTCATGGCACAGACCGCAGCACAGCAGGGAACTCCTTTGCTGACGTCGTTGTCGGCCACCACCATCAGTGGTTACGTGGACACCTCGGCGGTATGGAACCCCGGCACAGGCAATGCGAATCCCGCGCCCTATGCTTTCAACGCCGGCAAACAAGACGGTTTCAATCTTGACGCCGTTGACATCAAGCTTTCCAAGCCAATTGTAGAGGGAGAATGGTCGGCAGGCTACGTCGCTGAACTAAATTACGGCTCCGATTCATTTGGCATCGACGGTAACGCCGCCCCAATTCGGCAGGCCTATGTGGACTTGGAGGTGCCGGTCGGAAACGGTCTCGAACTCAAGTTGGGCCGATGGGACAATATTATCGGCTACGAATCGAGCGATGCCATGAATAATCCAAATTGGACTCATTCCTATGGCTATACGTTCGAACCCACCGAGCATACCGGTTTGTTGGCGTCCTACAAGTTCGCTGACTGGATCGGCCTGCAAGTCGGCGCTGCCGACACTTTGACCACCGACGGTGTTAATACCCGCGGCATTGGCGGACCTGCGGTCGAAAGCAAGAAGACCGTTGTCAGTTTGCTAACCTTGACGGCTCCCGATAGTTGGGGTGCCCTGAAAGGTTCCGCACTGTACGGAGGTTTCGATCACGGACAAGGCGTCTATGGAGCTGACACGACGGAATTTTACGTCGGCACGACCATCAACACGCCTCTGCCAGGCCTCCGCGTCGGCGCGTCTTGGGACTCCATTCAGTCAACGGTTGTAGCGGGCGCGGATGCAGGTTACTTCCAGGCCATCGCTGGTTACATGACATATAAAATCAATGATAAGGCGAGCGTAAATGGCCGTGTTGAATATGCAGACGGCGCCCCCTTGGGCGCCTTGGCGGATGCCATCAACGGCACTGTAGGCAACCCACTGCGCAAAGTCCTCGCCGTCACCGGCACGTTTGAATATGATTTGTGGGCCAATGTCATGAGCCGTCTCGAAGTTCGCTGGGACCACGATGCTGGCGGTGGCTGGCCTGCATTCGGCGGCACGGTTCCCGGCACGGGCATCGGCGCCAAGGACAATGAAGTGTTGATCGCGGCCAACGTGATCTACAAGTTCTAATCTGAACAGATTTATTCAGACCCCTTCCGAGAATATCGGAAGGGGTTTTTTATTACAGAAACGAACTTCAGTGCGGCCTTATCTCCGCTTTTGGGTGTATTTGGATTTTTGGAATAAGAGCGGTCGAGCGCAGTCCCGCGCGCGGAGCATGGTAGGGTAATACCCCATGGCAGAATGCCATCCGCCCGACTACCGTAGCGAAATGAAACGGATCGAACACATTGTTTTCACCTCGCTGGCTCTTAAAATGAGCGGAACCAGACAGGCACTCATGGGACTTGTTCTCGCGCTGGCTTGTGCGGCCCCGTACCAAGCGTTGATGGCGGCAGGCCCGGCGTCCGTCAACTTGGGATCGACCGCCCCGTTCACGATTCTCGCGGGGACGACCATCACCACCACGGGAGGCGGCACCATTACGGGTGATGTCGGGCTGTATCCCGGCCCCGGATCCGCCCAACTCGTGCCCCCAAATCAGGTGATCGGGACAATCTATGAGCGCGATGCCACCGGCACGGCAGGCGCGAATGTTGTTATTAATGCGGTCCTGTTAAACACGGCTGTGAACGATTTGGGCGTTGCCATGACCGACGCCGCAGGTCGAACACCCGTTCCGACGGGTACTTTCCTGAATCCACTGAATCCAGTATCCGGCAATCTCGCCGGGCTGAACCTTCCCCCCGGCCTCTACAAAATCACCACCACGGCCCTGCTCCAGGGAACGGCAGGGAGCGTCCTCCCAGATAGCGTCCTCACACTCACGGGTGGTCCGAGTGATGTCTGGATCTTCCAGTGTGGGCAGGATCTTGAAGTCTATAATGATGTCATTCTGGCTGGCGGCGCGCAGGCCGGAAACGTTTTCTGGCAAGTAGCAAGTGACGCGAATATTTTCTCGGGCGTCACGTTCAATGGGACCATATTGTCCGGGACATCCGTCACCCTATATAGCACCAGCGTCTTGAACGGCAGAGCATTGGCCTCGGCCGAAGTGGCATTCGACGGCGCAAGCGGCACTCTGCCAACGCCGGCGAACCCCGTCCAAGGGTCTTTGCAAGTGAACCTCGCGCCGTCCAACGCGGTTAGCGCCGGCGCGCAGTGGCAAGTGGATGGCGGCTCAAACCAGAATAGCGGGACGACACTGACGAATCTGTCACCGGGCAGTCATATTGTGTCGTTTACACCCGTTGCCGGTTGGATCGCGCCTTCCAATCAAACCGCCATTATCGTAAGTAGCGAGACCACGACGAACAACGGCCTTTACGTCCTGGCGGGAACTGCGCCTGCGGGCGTGTTGAGCGTCAATCTTCTGCCGGCCGGAGCCGTGGCTGCGGGCGCGCAGTGGCAAGTGGACGGCGGCTCAAACGAGAATAGCGGGGCGACGATAACGAATCTGTCAGCGGGCAGCTATATTGTGTCGTTCAAACCCGTTTTCGGATGGATCACGCCTTCTAATCAAACTGCCATTATCACAAATAGCGAGACGACGACGAACATCGGCCTTTACTCCATTACAAACTCGTTCATTTCCGCCAGAGGAAGTTATAACGGTCTTTTTAGTGCAACCAACGGTGTCACCGAACAAACGGCGGGCATGCTGAGGAGTTTAACCCTTGGCACGAATGGAATTTACAGCGGGACGCTTTTAATCAACGGTGCGAGCCACGTTATCCGCGGCGTCTTTAATGCGGAGGGCCAGGCTGGTAATTCCATTGCACGCAAGGCCAGCCAGGGAGGGAATCTGGCGCTGGCAATGACATTGAGTGTGAACAAGCCGCTTCAGCAAGTGACCGGCACGGTTTCCGGAACCAACGATGGGGCGCCATGGGTGGCCTATCTGATTGCCGACCTCGCCACCAATACCGTGCCCGAAGCTGAGTACACCATGCTTCTCCCACCCGACATGAATAATGACCCGCCCGCTATGTCGCCGGGCGGCGACAGTTATTTCTTGATCACCAATTACACAGGCACCGCCAGAAACCCGGCTTCGGCCACAGTCAGAATCACCGGAGCATTGGCTGATGGCGCCGCCTTCAATCAATCGGTGCCTGTCTCCCAAGACGGCTACGTTCCCATGTATGCCAGTCTCTATGCCGGCAAAGGTCTGCTCTTGGGCTGGATTAATCTGGATTTGACCAACACGACCGGCGTCAGCCTGACTTGGATTCGTCCCGAACACGCTTCGGGAATGTACAAAAACGGGTTCACCAATGTGCTTCTCACCGATCAAATCCTGTTATCGCTGTGGGCCGATCCTCCTCCGGCTGGCATTGACCTTCTGACAGATTTGTCCATGCTCGAAACAATTGATGACCCGATCGCTTTGACGAACTACACTCTGACGATCAACAGGAACTTCGCCTTCGGCGATGTATCCGAATCGCCGCTTGTGAGCGGTTCCATTAGCCCCAAAACAGGTTTCTTCAAAGTTACCATCAGCATCAAGGGACCCGTGATGAGCAGCAACGGGGGGAATGTGTTGAAAGGCAACGAGGGCATCATGACGAACGGTAACGAGGGAACCCCGCTGACCAGCTACGACGGGAGCCCGCTACCCGGCTCTGTGGAGAGCAAGCTGACCGGTTATGGCGCGATTTTGCAGAATGCCAATAATGGCGGCGGCTATCTTCTGACCACAACCAACGCTCTGGCCATCAAACTGCAGCCGCAAGTCGGCGTAAATAAATAAAGGCACAACTTTCCGCCATCAGTGCGATGGGGCGGTTGGGTGGCCCGGAAGACATGGCGTTGCTGCGGAACCTGCAATCAGACCCGAATCCGGCCGTTCGTTGCGCCGCCTTGGTCGTCGGCAAGAGACTGGAACCAATCGTAGCCAGCCGGGAACCGTTTTGATCCGTGGTTATATGAAGAAAACCATTGCTGTAACCATTTTGGCCTTGTTTGGGTGCATGGCGGCTCGGGCCCAGAACAATTCGTGCGTTGCCGGCGGTGTTACCAATTGCACCACGATAACGGCAGTGCCGTTGGTGCTTTCAGTATCGCAGCCGGCCAGCGGCTGGCCCAGCGTGTGCGCGGGGGAGGAAATATCCATT
>Ga0181535_10007386_pt1 | contig 11067 bp, 6 predicted proteins | sample PEATcosm2014_Bin_44_FD_119774 | JGI IMG/M metagenome (GOLD analysis project Ga0181535, IMG submission 119774) | Peatland microbial communities from MTU Mesocosm Facility, Houghton, MI, USA - PEATcosm2014_Bin17_30_metaG | ecosystem: Environmental > Terrestrial > Soil > Wetlands > Peat | place...
AAACCTCGAAAGAGAAGAAAAAAGAAGAGGATGAGGACGAAGAAGAGGAGCCAGCCGGAGAAAAATCCGAACCGGAGCACGCCAAGTCGTAAGCCGGAATGATGCGGTTGTGAAGAAGGGCCGTTCGTTTTCAGCGGGCGATCCTGAGTCGGGACAGCCGGCCAGTTGCCAGCCGGCGAGTTGCTACTTGCATTGCCGCGGCGGAATTGTCTATAAGAGAGCCGGTTTCAGCCATGGTGTTGTTTTGTATAAGTTGCAGGCACGAGCGGTCAATGCCGCGGGGGAGTCTTGCCGCCGGACACTTGGTATAACCTGACTATGCCGATAAGAATCAATTTACTGGCCGAAGCCCAAGCCGCCGAGGAATTGCGGCGCAAAGACCCGGTCAAGCGCGGCATCTGGGTCGGCAGTTTTCTGGTTTGCGTGGTGGTGCTGTGGATTGCCAAACTGCAATTGGACGTTTCCTTCGAGGAGCACAATTGCCACAACATCGAGGCGGAATGGAAAGGCAAAATGACCAAATACTCCGCCGTGACCAACGAGCAGGTCAAAATCCAGGACATCAACTCGAAATTGGCCAAGCTGGATTTGTTGTCCACCAACCGTTTTCTCTGGGGACCCGTCCTCAACGCCCTGCAAAAATCGATGGTGGAACAGGTGCAGGTGACCCGCGTGCGCGGAGACCAGACCCTGACGAAGGAGGATGGGAGCATCGTCACCATCGGCACCAAGAAAATTGTCGTGCCGGGAGCGACGATTGAAAAAGTCGCCCTGACGATTGAGGCGAAAGACTTGAAGCCCGGCGACCAGAATTACAGCAAGTACAAGGAGGCCTTGGGCACGTTTGATTTCTTTGCAAAAAACCTGGGCCGGCGCAATGGTTTCGTGATGGACGGCATTTTGGGTCCGCTGACGGCGGACCCGCTGGATCCCAACAAACAATTCGTCACCTTCACCCTGGCATCACATTTTCCGGAGGCGCGGCGCAGTGAATAAGCTTTCCAAAACCCAGCGCGACCAGCTCATGGCCATGGCCATGGCCGTCGTGCTCCTCATGGGGGCGCTCTGGTATTTCGGGGTGACGGCCAAACAGGATGAATTGAAGGTCACCCGGAATAAAACCGTTGAAATGGAGAAAAAACTGCGCGACGCCGAGGATACCATGCGCCGCAGCGATGAAGTCGATTCGACCCTGGCCGCCCGCAGCGGGATTCTGGCCGCCCACGAAGCCTCCCTGCCTCCCGCCCGCGACGCTTACGCCTGGGTAATCAGCACTGTCAATACTTTTATTCAATCCCATCCCGGCATTCACATTGACACCTACGGCCAGCCGGACATCACCGACTCCGGGTTTATCCCGAAATTTCCCTATCAATGGGCGACTTTTCGCGTCAAAGGCACGGGGTATTACCAGGATGCGGGGAAGTTTTTCGCGGACTTTGAAAATGCGTTTCCCTATTTTTCCATAAAGAATCCAAACCTCTCGGCCAATACCGGTTCCGGCCTGGAAGCGGAGAAACTCAGCGTCACCTTTGATCTGGTAGTGCCGGTCACAGACACAAAATGAGCTTTTCCGCCACATATCGCCGCAGGGTTCAGGTATTGATTCTGGGCGGATGGGTTGCCGGTCTGGCGGCAATCACCGGCTGCGGCCCCCAGCCCGCGACGCCGCCGAACAAAGCCAAAGCCCAAGCCCAACCCGCCGCGACCAACGCCGTGGTTGCGGCCGAAACCAATGTCGCCGCGGAATACGTTTCCGTCTTTGAGGATCTGCCTTCGCCAAAAGGCAGGGACCCGTTTTATCCTTACTCGCACCGCCGCGATCCCGCCGCGCCCGTAGTGGCCGGCAGTCCGGGCGGGCCGGAGCGGGTGGTTGACCCGGTGCTGGTGTTGAAGGCTATCATTCACACCCGCACACACAGCCAGGCCGTGATCAACAATGAAATTTTGGAAGTGGGGGAGACCGGGCCGGTGCGCGTTCCCAACGGCAAGATCAAGGTAACGTGTCTTGAGATTGGCGCCGATTATGTGCTCATCCGGGTGGCAGGCGAAGCCGGCTCCAAAAAACTCATGATGGAGAAAAAAAATAATTAAGGCGAACAAAACACCTCCCCCATAAAATGATCGAGCCTGTATCAGCCATATGAAAACCCGGAATACTCTTGCGCTTCTGGCCCTCATCCTCGCGCCATGCCTTGTCACCGTCGCCCAGGAGGCGACGACGACCGCGCCGACTCCATCCGCTCCGGCGCCCGCTGTCACGGCACCCACTGCCAGCGCGGCCGGCTCCGTGCTGATCAAACCCAATGACGCCCCTGTCATTGCCCACGGAACGGGATCGGAACCGGTTGCGCCGACGACGGTCTTGACCAACATACCAGGCACGGATGAGGTGATTGATCTGGAGTTCGACGCGCTTCCCTTGCCGGAGGCGGTCAGCGCGCTGGCCCTGCAATCGGGAATCAACATCATTTTTGATCCCAAACTTCTGGAAGCTGCCGGCCCGGACGGTCACCCCATTCCTCTCCCCACCATCACGCAAAAATGGAAAAGGGTCACAGCCAAGCAGGCCCTGACCTCCTTGCTGGAGAACTGGGGCTGGCAATTGGTTTTGGATGGGCGCAACCCCATCGGACGCATCACGGCCAAGGATCCCAAGGCTTTGGAACCCCTCGTCACCACCGTCATCGATTTGCAATACGCCAACCCGACCAACATCCTCAACGAGGTCAAGGAAACGTTGTCCCAGCGCAGCACCGTGATAAGCGATTGGCGCACCCATGAATTAATCATCCGCACCACCGAGGCGGAATTGCAGGGGGTCAAGGACTTGATCGCAAAATTGGACACGTCCACCCGTCAGGTGTTGATTGAAACGAAAATCATTGAAACCACCAAGGACGTCTCCTCCGCCAAAGGCGTTGATTGGACCGGCACCCTGTCCGCCCAGCACGTCAGTTTCGGCAATGGTCTGACCAGCGGCGCCCTGACGAACATCACCAGCGTCGCCACCCAACCCATCACCACCGGCACCACCGTGCTCCCTGGCGGCGCGACGGTTCCCACCACCAGCGGCGGCGGATTGGCCTCGACCGTGAATAACACCGGCCAGTATGTCACCACCATTCCCGGAACACCTTCTTCCGGCGGCGGTCTTTCCATGAACACAGCGCACGGCTTCAGCCCCTCCACCGCTTTTCTCAACGCCGATGGTGTTTCAGCCGTCATTGCTTTTCTGAACACAGACGCCGACACGAAATCGATCTCATTTCCGCGCACAGTGGCGCTGGACGGAGCCTTGACGGAACTGAGGGTCGTGCAGAACATCCCCATTTTTGAACAGCAGCAGAGCGCTCCGGCCGCCGGCGCTTCCCAAGGACTGGCCACCGTCCTGCCCAATTACGACAAGGAAGTCCGCGGCACCATTCTCAACGAAGTGGGCGTGAAACTCACCGTCGTCCCCCGCATTGCCGGCCCGACCAATGTTCTTCTGGATTTGAGTCCCGAAATATCCTCCCAAGACGCGCAAGTCGCCAGCGACACCCTCAACGGCCAGGTCAGCACGTCGCCCATTTTTGACCGTCGCACCATTACCACCCATGCCGCCGTGCCCAGCGGCTACACATTGGTTCTCGGCGGTTTGGAAAGCGACAACGACACCAAGAACTTCACCAAGGTGCCTTATCTAGGCGACATTCCCGGCTTGGGCTACCTATTCCGCAGCAACGCCAAAAAGCGCACCCGGGACACAATCCTGATTTTCGTCACCCCCACCATTATACGTGACAGTGATTTTCAACCGGGCGAATCCACCTTCCTGAAACGGAAAGGCTTTTCCCCGTCCAACGCCGAAGAGAAGACCTCGGACAGCGCCAAGCCGTATGATTGGACCAAGCCGACCCCCGGCGTGGTTCCCACTTATCAACCTTAACCTGATTTTATGAGACCAAATCAAATGACCCGAGTCTCCGGTGGCAGGTTCACCGCCGTTTGGGGCGCTGCCGCCGCTTTCGCCTGGGCCGCCTTAGCCGTGGGCGCATGGGCGCAAGTATCCGTTGAAACGATTGGCGGCGGGGTGCGGACGGAGTGCGGAGCTTCCGCCGGTTTCAAGGCAGGGAACACCTGGACAAACGCCCAATTTGATCTTCCCTACGCAACGGCCCTGGATTCGCAAAGCAACCTCTGGGTGGCGGACAAGACCAATGCCGATGTTGAAGAAATCACGCAGGCGGGCAATCGCGCCGCAAGCGTCACCTACGAATTCTTTTCAGGCACCAACAAACATCCGTTCCCGGGCCTGATCAGTGTGGCGGTTGATTCCTCGAACACCCTTTACGTTTTGACCACGAACACGCTATACCGGTATCCCAACGCGCCCGGCTCGTTCCCGGTTCTGGACGCGCTGCCTGTCATCGCGCTGCACTCTTTTTCCCCCATGTCAGCCACGGCTCTGGCGGTGGCGAACGACGACGCCACCAACATTTACATTTCGTTCGCCAACAGTTCCGAAGGGACGATCATAAAGATTCCCCAGCCTTACACGGGCGCGCATAGCGTGGTGGTGAGCAATTACGCGTTTATCCCGTCCGGCCTGGCCATCCGGTCCGACGGGCAACTGGCCGTGAGCGACACCCTCAAAAGCGGTGTTTATGTGGCCGCCACCAACACCCTTTCCACCCCGGTACTGGTGACGGGCGGCCTGGGCGCGGGCTACTTCAACGGTCCCGCCGGGGCGGCCAAATTCAACCAGCCCCACGGCATCGTGGCGGCGTCGGACGGGAGCATGATCGTGTGCGACACGAAGAACAACGCGGTGCGTGTGATTGACAGCAACACGAACACCACGACCCTTTACGGCACCCTCACCAATGTCTGGACGGAAACCTGTTGCAGTTGCTCGCCGGCCCTTTACGCGGGGTGGGTGGATGGGACGTCCGGCAACTTTCCCACCAACGCCTCCAGCCGTCTGCCGGTGAGCGTGACCATCGCGCCGGACAGCACCCTGTTTGTGACCGAGCAATACTACAACCTCATCCGCGCCGTGACCGGCAGCGGCTTCACGCCGGTCAGTTCATCCAGTTCCTCTTTCACCAATCTGCCTGCCGTGACCACGCTGGCCGCCACGAATATCACGGCGACGGGAGGAACGCTGGAAGCCACGGTCAACCCGGACGGCTCCGACACCACGGTTTATTTTGAATGGGGCACCACCACCAATTACGGAAGCAACACGACCTCCATCATCCTGTCCACCAATCTGGAAAGCAGCAACTCGGTTTCCATGGCGTTGACCGGTTTGCAAGTGGGCACGGTTGTTTACTACCAGGCCGTGGCGATCAATAACGGCGGCACCAGCGATGGCGGCATCCGCTCTTTCATCACGACCGCCGCCGCCGCCTCGAACCAGTTGGGCTTTTTGACCAGCCCCTCCGCCGGCATCGGCTCGACCGTTTATCTTCCGCTGGCGCTGAATCTGGCTGACGGCATCTCCATCAGCACGCTGCAATTCCGCGTGGAAGTGGACCCGATCAGCAACGCGCCCGCCATCTCGTCCCTGAGCCTCCTGCCGGTAACGACGAATGATTTTGTGCAATTGGCCGGTCCCACCGCGAGCAACGCGCCGGTCACCCTCACCGTCACCCCTTGCGCCAGCGCGGGATCGGCCAATGGCGCGGGTCTGCTCGTTTTCGCCGCTCCCGGCTCCGGCGTGAGCATCCAGAATTTCGGCGTGGTGGGTTTGTTGCAATTCCAGATTCCCTACAACGCCAGCACCAACCAGACTTACGGCCTGAACGTGCTTTATCCCTCCGGCTCAACCACCAATGTCATAACGGCCCTGAACCAGATACTGACCGTGGCCGATTTGCCCTACCTAGCGGGGGATTGCTATCCGCCCAACGGCTACAACGCGGAGGAGTTCGGCGATGGCGCGCTGGACAACAATGATGTTGACAGCATTATTTACGCTTCCATGGGCATCCATGTGCCGCCTCTTTACAGCGATGCCTTCAACGCCATGGACGTCTCCCCGCAAACGGCCGGCATCAATGGCGACAACGGCGACGGCCAGTTGCGTTATCAGGATTGGAATGAAGTCTTGTTGCGCTCCGTTGCTTTGGACCCCACCAATTGGGTCCGATCCTGGACCAACGGCGGCTATCTGGTGGGAACTCCCTATGTCAACGGCCTTGGTCTTCCGGGCAATCCTGTTTTCACCCCCAAGGCGGTCCAAAGCGCCCCGCCCGGTCTGGTTTGGTTCTGCCCCGCTTCAATCGGTGCGGGGACGATGACGGATGCGCTTCCCGGCAGCACTTGTTCCGTGCCCGTTTATGCCAATGTCCGGACGAATTACAGCCTGTCCGGCCTGCAATTCCGGGCGGTTGTTTCTCCCAATGGCGACGCCCCCCCGGTTGGCGCGGTCACGTTCACCCAGGCCGCCAGCATGCCCGCCCCGATTCTTCTTTCCGGTTTGTCCGCCAATGATGTGCCGGCCGCCTGGGAATTGGGTTCCTTTGCCAGTCCGCTGGTGAAGAGCAATTATCTTGGCGTCATCAGTTTTCAGGTGCCTTCCAACGCCCTGGCCGGCCAGTCTTACGCCGTGCATTTTCTGGGGGTGGACGCCTCAAGCGCGGATAACAGCACGGCTTATGCGATGGAGAGTTTTCCCGGTTTTGTCTGGGTGGGTTCAAAGGCGTTGCAAACGCCTTCCATTACTTCGGACGAATGGAAAATCCGTTTCTTCGGCAGTCTGACCAACAGTCTGGCGGGCGATAACGTGGATGCCGACGGCGACGGGATGCGCAATTGGCAGGAATATCTGGCGGGCACGGATCCCACCAACCCGGATTCGGTCCTGCGCTTTGGCGGCGGCGGTTGCTTTACCAACGGCACGAACGGCCTGGTCATTGGCTGGCTGACCGCGCCCGGCAAGACTTACATACTGGAATCCATGCCGGCATTTGGCGGGCATGATTGGATGCCAGTCAACACAAACTTGGGCAATGGCTACATGTACCAGTTTATTCAAAACAACATCAGCGGCAATGCGGCGTTCTACCGCATCCGCCTCCAGCCATGAATACAATAACTAAAAGCTTGATTCACTCCTCCTCCGGCCGGCTGTGGGTCGCGGGCTTGCTGGCGGCGACACTGCTGGCTGGCCGGGTTCAGGCCCAGTACGTCACCACGGCCGTGTCCAATCATCTCAGCGAGCCTTACGGATTGGCGGTGAGCGACGGCAATGTTTACATCTCGGACATTGTCAGCAACCGGATAGCCGTGTTCACGCCCCCGTCACAAACGGTTTCCACTCTTGCGGGAGGAATCCGGGGCACCAACAACGGTGCCGGCACAGCCGCCCGTTTCAATCAGCCTCTCGGACTTGTTGCCGCCCGCGGCGGTTTGGTGGTGGTCGATTCCGGCAATCAGGAATTGCGCTACATCACGCTCGCCGGGGTGGTCTCGAATCTGGCCGGCACGCCCGGCGTGGCCGGCTACGTTGACGGTCCGGCGGCAAGCGCGCAATTTCTCAATCCAGCCGGCGTCGCCGCGGCCAACGACGGCGTCACGCTTTATATCGCCGATCTGGGCAACAACGCCATACGCATGCTTTCGGCCGGCAACGTGGTTTCCACCATCGCCACCAATTACCAATATAATTCCTCCACTTATTACTTTCATTCCCCCGCCGCTGTCGCGGTGGACAACAATAGCAACATCTGGGTGGCGGATTCCTACAACAACGTGATTTGCATGATTAGCAACGGAGTCGCCACCGGCATCGCAGGCACTTACCACACCGTGGGCACGAATGACACGTCCGCCTTTGGCGGCGCGCTGTTCGATTCGCCGTCCGGCTTGTTTTGGGATGCCCGGAATAATTATCTGGTCATCGCCGACATGCGCAACAACACCATCCGCAGCCTCTATGCCACCAATGGCGGTTACGCCGTCCAAACCCTTGCCGGTCTTCCCGGCGTGTATGGCTATGTTGACGGGGCGTTGAGCGTGGCAGAGTTCAACCAGCCTTACGGCATTTGTCTTGATGCGATTGATTCCGGCTACTACATCGCGGATGAGGGCAACAACGCAGTGCGGGTTCTGCAACCCACCGTGCCGCCGCCCCCGCCCGTGCCCGTGCCGGATCCTGTTATCGGCTTCATCACCTACCCCCTGGTCAGCGGCGTGCCGGGCGCGCAGTTTAATCCGCTGACCTCCCAGATTTCCGTGTTCAACAACACGGTGAATCTTGCCATTGAACAATTGGACGGCACGGTGGAAACGTTCATGAGTTATGGGGTCACAGGGACAACCCTTCCGACCCCAACCACGTCCGTCAGCGCTTACACTGCGGTCGATAACGGGCAAACTTACGTTCAGCCGTTGTCTTTCAATTACCAGCCTGACCTGACCGTGGAAGCGGTCAGCGAAGCGCCGGGCCGCCCCTCCAGTTCCACCGTCAGCGCCCAACTCCAATTCGTCACCGCCAACCCCGCCATTATCGGCCAGAATTCCGAGTCGGTTGTCCTCACGGACACCACCGTCGCCGCGCAAATATATTACACGCTGGACGGAACTTCCCCGGTCGCTGGAGCCACCAACACGTTCGGCCCGGTCTTTTCCGGGACGGCCGTCTCCTTTGCCATCACCACGAACACCACGCTGTCCGCGCAGGCGTTCCTGAGCGACTTCGCCCCCAGCGCGGTCGAAACGGCGGTGTTTTCCCCGACCAATTTTGCCGCCGACGAAATCAGTTTCGGCTTTGAAAGCGGCGAGGCGTCGAGCCAGTTCATCACCGCACCCGGCCAGACTTTCATTGCCCCGGTGACGCTGACCCTCATTCCGACGGCCGAATCGATGTATTCACTGCAATTCAATCTGGCCATCACCAATATCGGGGCCGCCCCGCCCGTCCCTGTCACTGGTGCGAACGCCTTCGCCTTTTCTTCCATGCTGGAAAAGCCGATACCCGGCTCCAACCCGGTGGCTTACGAGCCTATTCCGCCCGAGATGTTTGCCGGCGGCGGGTTCACCAATTTGCTTTTCACCAACGATAGCGAGAACCTGATCGGGGTCGGCTGGCTGGAGCGATACGGCGCGACCAATTTGTATGACACGCTCACGCAGACCCTGATCACCTATTCCCAGGCGCACGACACCCTGTTCCTGAACACCGGAAACAAAGTCATCGCGGGCGCGTTTTCCTTCCATGTGCCGACCAACGCCCTGCTGGGTCAGACTTATGAAATACAGATCGGCAGCCCATCCGCCACTTCCGACGGGGTTTCCACTCCGGTCATGATCCTGGCGGTCACCAACGGTTCCATGACCAACGGACTGATTAATTCAATCAAGACGGTCACGGTCGGCGCCGCGCAATATCTGGTGGGCGATGTCGCGCCGTTCTATTGGTTTAATGCCGGCGATTTTGGCAACAGCTATTTGGAGAACAACGATGTTCTGGAAACATTCCAGACTGCGGTTTACCATCTGAACGGCCCCGACGCCGCCACCCAGAGCAGCGACTATTTTGACGCGATGGATTCCTCGGACGGGAGCGACAACAATTACTACCTCGGAAATGACACAGCTATCAACAATATTAAATTCGGCGACGGCAAACTCCAGGTGGATGACGTTTATGTGACCTATCGCCGTTCCCTGGACCCCAGTCTGACCTGGTACAACCGCTACAACTCAGCCAACGGCAAGCAGGCGGTGGCAACCTCCAATTTGCTCAATGTTCCATTTTCCAACGTCGCCACGCCGATGGCCTCGGGCACCGTTGTCGTTCCCGCCTCCGGTCCCCGCTATATCACCGTCGCGGCGGATCAAGTGCAATATACGGGCAACCTGTCCGTGCAGGTTCCCATCCGCGTGCTTTCGGCTGACACTCTGCCCATCACCGTCATGATGCTCCGGGTCGAGGTCGATGCCTTGGATGGCTCCCCGGCCATCACCAACGGGATTACATTCACGAGCGCGACCAACCTCGGCGACGCCACCATGACTGCGTCCCAAGGCGCCAACGATTACGCCGCCGCCTGGTTGAATTCCGAGGGGCCGGGCGTCAGCAGCAACGGCATTCTGGGCACGCTCTCCATCACGCTGCCGCCCAATGTCACCACCAACTCCTCCTACCGCATCCATTTCGATCATTTCTCCGCCTCGCCCAACGGCATCGCGGACTTTCACGCCACGGTGCGGGATGGTTTGATCACGGTGGGCGACCGCAGCGGTTCAAGCTGGAATGACGGGATTCCCGATTCATGGCGGCTGACGTATTTTGGCACGGTTTCCAATGCGCTCTCCGCCGCCAACGCCGATCCCGACGGCGACGGCGCCTCCAACTGGGCCGAATATATCGCCGGCACAGACCCGAATAACACCGCCTCCGTCTTCCAGTTTTCGCCCGGCCCGTCCGCGTCCGCGCCCGGCTTCGCCCTGCAATGGCAATCGGTCGTCAACAAACATTACAGCGTGCAAAGCTGTTCCGATTTCTCGTCGGGAATCTGGAAAACGGTCGCCACCAATATTGCCGGCACCGGCCAGATCATGCAGTGGACCGACACCAACGCATCGGGCGGCAGCCAGTATTACCGCGCCACAGTGCAATAGCGGGCGCGGTCAAACTGCGCCGTTCATCCGGCCGTTCTCGCGGGTCACTTCGGCAAGGTGCTCCTTGTCACGCAATCCCATGTAAACCAGCCCCCCGATCATGCTCCAGAACAACCCCTCCGCCGAAGCCAGGAGGGAAAGTGACAGCGCCGGGGTCTGCTGAACCGCAATCACCTCCAGCATATGCACATACAGATTTTCCCGCAGCCCCAGCCCGTTTGGGGTGATCGGAATGGCGGAAATGCAAAAGATGATCGGCACAATCACCATCAATGGGATCAAAGACATATTCAACCCCAGGCCGGTGCCCAAGACCGAAATTTGCAGCACCCACACAATGTTCAGGAAGAGCGAGAGCAGGACTGATTTGGCCAGGAACGCCCTTTTTTTGCCGAATTGCCGGCAGGAATCGAGCGACCGCTCCAGCAATTCCCCCTTGGGCAGCCGCCG
>Ga0181535_10007388_pt1 | contig 11066 bp, 8 predicted proteins | sample PEATcosm2014_Bin_44_FD_119774 | JGI IMG/M metagenome (GOLD analysis project Ga0181535, IMG submission 119774) | Peatland microbial communities from MTU Mesocosm Facility, Houghton, MI, USA - PEATcosm2014_Bin17_30_metaG | ecosystem: Environmental > Terrestrial > Soil > Wetlands > Peat | place...
ACTCATCCATTAACCTCTCTCTATGGCCAACTGGGTCCCTGACCCTTAGCAATCCCAGTGGAGGACCTCCCTCTAATACACCCCAAATGTTTCTGTTAAAGTTTGATACTGCAGGCCATCTGTTGGGGGCAGTGCAAAGCCTCACGGATAATTCCAGCTATAGTGCGATAGGCGAAGACGTCGCGGTCGATTCCTCTGGTCATGTTTATGTTACTGGAGAATTGCTCGGGAGCGGTTCGCGCTTCCTTCCGGTCCTACCGCTATTGACGACCAGCAGTGCGGATACATTCTTAGTGCAATATGATGATCAGTTAAACCCGCGTTGGCAAGTTGGTGCGTTTTGTTCCTCTGGGGGTCAAAATGGCGTGCCTTATTCGGTGAAAACGGATTCATTCGGCGACGCTTTTATCTTTGGTACGCTAAATCCAGACGGCGCGACAGGCGTCACCTTGACTTTTGACACTCTGCCGTCAGGATCAGTGGTTATTCAATCGGAATCCGTTGCTCATATATTGAAAGCACAGAGTGTAACCGGACAGGGCTTCGTCGCAAAATACGATGCGGGCGGTGAGTTGCATTGGTTCGAGCAAATCTCCAGCAGCGGTTATGGTTTTTCGTGCGTTGCGGGAGCAGTTGACCCCGCTGCAAACGTCTACGTCGGGGGCGCTGGGTATGGAACCAATCAATTTGGTGAATATGCTGTCGGATCCACCAATCACACTTTGGCGCTGTACATTGCGAAACTCAGCACCACCTCGCCTTTGATCCAAGTTGCTTCCAAGTCACAACTAGGGACCAGCATTTCCTGGTCATCTCAAGCAACTGGATTTCGCCTCCAGAACTCCGCCGATCTTCAGCACTGGCAGGATGATACCAACAACGTCACTGAAGTTGATTGTCAAAACGAAGTTATCCTCAATTCGTCCAAATCTTCCGCCACGTTTTATCGCCTGGCTTATTGATGACGCCAGCCATGAAACAAATTCAAGGGGGTCAAAATCCCCGTACCAATCAAGGTAGAATTAAAGTCGACGAGCAGGAGCGGGTCGTTTCCGGAACCATCTCTTCAGGCCTTTGGGAGACGGTACTTCCAAGTTGTTTTCCGGTTTGAAAACAGGCACCAATTCCGGCCGGCTGACAGCCTGGAAAGCCTGCGAGAAGAGTTCCCAATCCGGGCCTGGCATCACGGATTTTAGTTTGCCATATAGGTAAGTGGCATCCTGGACCAGGCGTGGAAAGTGCAGCCAGATCATGGGCACATCGTGTTTCGCCAGTGTATGAACCAGACGATGGAACTGCCTGGCTTGGACAGCCTCCTGATCGCGCGGATTGTCAGCCGACACCAAGCCACCCGGCACGTCTCGCTTTTTCGTATCGCCCTGCACCGCCCGACGACTCGCCGCAGCGGAATAAAGGTCGCGGACCCGACCTGGATAATTGTGCCAGTTGTTTTCATGTTGTATTCGCATTTTAGTTTGGCGCGATACAACGAGAAATTTTCGTCAGGAGAAAAGACGTGGTCTAATTTCTGGTCCAATTCACTTTTTCGGTCAGGAGGAGGAATGAGAAGTGCTTTTATAAAGCCTTGCAGTTGTTAGCTTTAAATGGTGCATCCATGAGGAGTTGAACCTCAAACCTGCTGATCCGTAGTCAGCCGCTCTATCCAATTGAGCTATGGATGCAACCAAGCAAACGATTTGACGCGTTTGAACGATTATATTCGCCAAAATCCGGCTGCGAAGCAAGCCCATTTGCAAGCCCATTTTCCACGAAACCAGCCCCCCCCGCGATCCGGTTTGCCGCCCAACCTCGCCGCCGAGTCCCGTCTCCCCAAAAGCGTGCTTCCCCTTCCCGTTCGTGACCCTCCGTGCCTTTCACGTCTCCGCTTTCGCTTTCCGATCACCGCCGGCCTTGGTCTGGTCGTCACAGAAATGTCACACTCGCCCGATAGTCAGAGGGCGGTCGATGGACTTTAATATCTGCATGGAACACTTCGGTTCGCTGGAAACGGTCCAAATCGTGTGCCTGGTCGTCGCCTTGACGCTCGCACTCGCCTTCGAATTCGTGAACGGCTTCCACGACACGGCCAATGCCGTGGCCACGGTGATCTACACGAACAGCCTGCCGCCCAACGTGGCGGTGGTTTGGTCCGGCCTTTGGAATCTGATCGGCGTGCTCGTGTCCGGCGGCGCGGTGGCGTTTGCCATTGTCAGCCTGCTGCCCGTGGATCTGGTCACCCACGTCGCGTCGGCGGCGGGTTTCGCCATGGTTTTTTCCCTGCTGATTTCGGCCATCATCTGGAACCTGGGCACCTGGTACCTGGGCCTGCCGGCTTCCAGTTCGCACACGCTGATCGGCTCCATCATGGGCGTGGGACTCATGAACTCGCTGATGAATTCCACCGGTTTCCTGGCCGGCATCAATTGGGCCAAGGCCCGCGAAGTGGGTCTGTCATTGCTCATTTCGCCGCTCGTGGGATTTGCCTGCGCCGCCCTGTTGCTCCTGCTGCTCAAACTCCTGGTTCGGAGGCCCGAACTCTATTCCGCCCCCACCTCCAACCAGCCGCCGCCTTGGTGGATCCGCGGCACGCTTTGCCTCACCTGCACCGGGGTCAGCTTTGCCCACGGGTCCAACGACGGCCAGAAAGGCATGGGCCTGATCATGCTGATTCTGGTGGGCATCATCCCGGGCATGTACGCATTGGACCTGTCCACCAGTCCGAATGACCTGGGACAACTGGCCGCCTGGTCGCAAAAGGCCGCCCTCTCGCTCACGCTGCCCGCCGCCAGCGCGGCGCCCAGTCCGGAAGCGGCCGCCAAGACACTCGCGGCCTATCTCAAGACCGGGGGCGTCTATACCGAGGCCGTGCCGGCCGCGGCGGCCCAAAAGAGCCGCGAGATTGGCGCCGCGCTGGACGGACATCGCTCCCTCACCGAATTGTCCGTGGCGCAACGGACCAGTTTACGCAGTGCCATCGATCTCACTTCGGCCACGCTCGGCAAGCTGGACAAAGCCCACCAGCTCCCCACCGCTGAGGCCTCCGGCTTGATGAAGTACAAGCAGGCGCTTGAAAAAACGACCAAGTTCGTTCCCCTGTGGGTGAAGTTGGCGGTGGCGGTGGCGCTGGGCTTGGGAACCATGATCGGCTGGAAACGCATCGTGGTGACGGTGGGCGAGAAAATCGGCAAGACACACCTGACCTACGCCCAAGGCGCCTCGGCCGAGTTGGTGGCCATGATCACCATCGGCCTGGCCGGCTGGCTGGGCATGCCCGTGAGCACCACTCACGTGCTCTCTTCCGGTGTGGCGGGCACCATGGCCGCCAATAAATCCGGACTGCAAGCAGCGACCCTGCGCAATGTATTGCTCGCCTGGGTGCTCACCTTGCCGGTCTGCGTCTTCCTCGGCGCCATGTTTTTCGCCGCCGGCCTGCGGCTGGTCAGCCTGCTCTTCTAGCTACCGCGGACAGAGCAAACCGAGCGCATCCTGGTCGATCCAGCCGGCGCCGTTGGCCGTGCGCACGTAGGCAAAGCGGCCATGCACCCGCAACGGCCGGGCCGGTTCGCCCGCCGCCAGGGTGGACACCACTTCGCCGTCTTGGGTGGGCGTCAATTGGAGCGCGGCGTTTTTCTTGAGGACAATGCCGATCTGGCTCCGGCCGGCCACGCCGAAATCGGCCGTGAGGCAGAGCAGGAACACCCCGAAGGCCAGCGCGGCCAGCAACTGGTGCCAGCCCGCCTTGCGCCAGCGCAGAATGCCCGGCAACACCAGCAACCCCACCGTGAGCCAAAGCATGCTCGCGCCCAGCCAGGCCCACGCGTTGGGCGACAGCCAGGTGGAAACAGCCTCATACCATTTCAACTGGGGCTCATCCACCTGCGCCACTTCGCGCGCAAATTTCAAATTCGCCGCCGCGCGCCCGTCAAAGGGATCGATCCAGCGCGCCTGTTCCCAGGCCAGAATGGCTGCGCCGGCATGCCCGCACTGCCACTCGGCCAGGCCCAGATTCACCAGCGTGCCGGCGGCAGGTTGTGCTTTCGCCAGTTTCTGGAAAATTTCCGCCGCCTCGGGAAACCGGCCCGCGCGGCTGAATTCCAGCCCCTGGGCAAATAGATCATTGGTCGTCGCGCGTCCCGGGCACGCTGTCGTGACCCAGACTAGGACGGCGAGGAGCAGGGCGAGATTCCACCGGCCCGCCCAGCACCGGATGAGATTGCGTTCCGGTTTCACAATCGTTCCTCCAGCTTTTCCAGGACCGCTTCCACGCCGGGACGCCAGGTCAGCCAATCCGTCTGCACTTGCGGTGCGACGGCAAAGGCCGCGTCGGCGGCGGCAAACACCTGGCGGACGGTCTCAGCATACGGCCCGTCCTGACCAGCCGCGTCCAGTTGCGCCAGCACGTCGCCGCCCACCAAGGCGGTGGCTTCAGCCGGGAAATGCGGCGCCGCCGCGATGGCCATGGCCCGCGCCGCGCACTGCACAAAAGCCGCCGCGTCGCCCGCGTCGAGGGCCGCCTGCAACTGCCGGCGCGCGCGCCGCAATTCCCGACGCGCCCGCGCCCGGCGCACAAGATCCGGATGCGCCGCCAGGAAGCGGCGGCGGCGGTCCCATTGCCACAGGGCGATGAACCCGGCCAGCGGCACCAATTGCAGGCCCGCGAACCAGCCCCGCAGTTGCAATGGCCGCAAGCCCGCCAGCGCTCCGCCGGGGGCCTGCGCCAGCGCGCTCAGCTTCAAAGGCGCCACGGTTTTTCCCGGCTCCTCCGCGGCCGCCACGGCCAGCGGCAGGCCCTGCCCCAGCACCGTCACCGGCTGTGGCGCAATCGTGAGATCCTCGTATTTGCCCAGGTCCGGGTCGAAATAGCTGAAGGGAATAGCCGGCGTGGCTCTCAGGTCATCGGCCAGCGGCACCAGGGTGAAACTCGTGGCCGGCGGCGGATCGGCAATGATCTGCCAATCCCGCGAGAGCGGCGCGGCCGGCGGCACAAACCGGCAGAAATCGCCTTCGCCGTGAAAAGTCACTTTGAGCTGCAGCGGCTCACCCACCTGCACCCGGTTGGTGGAGAGGCGTGGCGGGTCGTTGAAAAACCGGCCGATGGCGCCGGTAAAGCTCGCCGGTTGCCCCTCCTCGGGCAGCGGCCGCACGCTGAGCTCCGCCGCCTCGGAAACCAGCAAAATATACTTCGTGGGCCCGGAGGGGAACCGCACCTGGCCGCGAATCGAGATCGGCGCCATGAATTCGCGGCCGGCCGTGAAACCCTGGGAGGTAAACTTGAGCGGCCCCGCCGCCAGCGCCACCACGTTCAATTCCGCCGTGAACGCCATTCGAAGCTGGCCATCCAAATTCACCGGTTCGATGGATTGGTGCGACGCCGTGCGGTCCACCATGAGGCCATCGCCGTGAAGTTCAATCTCCCGTAGCGCTTCCAATTCATTATCCGGCCCCGTAGGCAGAATGACCCGCACCGGAAAAGACTGGCCCACAAAAACCTTCGTCTGCGGGATATCCAGGCGGAGTCGCCGGGCCGCCACCGTGGCCGTGCTCTTGGGTGCTACGTCCAGACTGGCGGACGGCACCGCCAACCGCACGCCGGAAACCTCCACGGTAAAGTTGGTCACCGTAAAGCGCCCCTCAGCCCGCGGTTTCACCTCGTAAACAAACGAGGCCAGCGGACGGTAACGGGCTCCCTGCGTTTGCGTGATCTGGCCGCTCGCCTGGGCTCCAAATCCCAATTCGGCCGGAGTTGGGAAGGCGTCCGGCCAGGTCACCGAGCTTTCGGTGGCATCCACCGTCACCCGGTAAAAGACCCGGTCGCCCACGTGCGCCACCGGCGGATCAAACACGGCGGCGGCCGAAACCGGGGACGAAACATCCACGATTCCCTGCGGCACCTGCAACTGCATGAGCCCGCCGGGGGGCAGGTGCGGCGGCGTTTGCGCCCGCGCGCTCAGCGCGCACCCCAGCGATCCGACGACCAGCAGCCGAAGGCCGAAAGCCCAAACCCGAAGGCGGAACGCATCGAACCCCGGCGGTAGCCGGTGGGCGGGTGTAAAATTAAAATGGCTCGCGACTTTCACCAATTCCGTCCTTTCCGATCCTTGGCAGGCGTGCCTTCCTTGTCGCTCATCTCCAAGCGGCGGGTGCCGTCGAGCATCAGGCCGTTGAGAATTTCGCTGGCCCGATCAGGCGAAAGCGTGAGGGGCAGCTGCTCGTTTTGCCGGCCGGCCGATTCCTTCTGGCCGGCGAGGGTGTCGGGTTTGGCGCCCTGGTCGTCCTCGTCATCTTCGCCGCCGGCGCCGGGAGGTGCGTCCGGAGCGGGAATCCGGCCCTTGAGCTTGCTCATCATGCGGGCCAAGTCCTGCCGTTGCTGGCCCATCATGCTCATCATCGCCTGCATTTTGCGCACGGTATCCACCAGCCGGGCGATGCCCCGGTCCACGATTTCGGCATTGCGCGTGGCATTGGTGTCGCGCGGATTCAACTCCGCCGCCCCCTTGAAATCGCCGGAGGCCCGCAGCCATTCATCGAGCGTCTTGCCGTAAGTTTCCATTGCGGACGACACCGCCTTTTGCGCCTCGCGCAACTCCCGCCGCGCGCCGCGCCCGGCCAGATAAGCCATGATCAGCCGGTTTTCCTCGTCGCTGGCCAGCGCGGACTCGGAGGCCCGGAGCGCGTTTTCGCCCGCGGCCAGGGCGGCGTTGCCCTGGGCGCTGACCTTTTGCGCATCCGGCCCCTGTTTCAGCCGTTCGAGGCCATCGGCGAAACGCGCCTGGCCCACGTTGTACAGCGCCACGGGCTGCACCGCCTCATCCTGCGCGGCCAGGGCGGACTGAAACATCCGCTCGGCATCCGGATATTTCTTCGCCGTGAGCAGTCGCGTGCCCGAGTTGTAAAAATCCCGCGCCGTGACCGGCGCTGGGCCATTGGTTTGAGCCACGGTGCCGGTGGCGGCCTGCGCAATCCCACCGGCCGCCAGCAGGCCGGTCAGCAGCATCCGGAGGCGGACGATTCCGTTTCCCCGCGGCCGCACGCGGTCTGCCTGGTCAGTGAGGGCGTGAAATTTCATGGCGTGGCTGGAGTTTGTTTTCGCCGCGTGCCGATGAGGGACTCCGCCACCACGGCGGCCAGCGCCAACGTCAGCGGCCAAAAGAAATGGTCCACACCGTTTTCGCGTTGACGGCGCAGCTCGGTGGCGGCCTCCACCGCGTGCATGGCCGAACGCACTCTCACCAAACCTTCACCCTGCGGGCCGAGTTGGAAATACTCGCCGCCGGTGGCTTGCGCAATGTCGCGGAGCGTGGCTTCATCCAACCGGCTGCGCACCACCTCGCCTTTGGCATCCCGGAGCAGCTCAGCCTGGCCGGCGGCGTTGACCACCTGGATTTCCTTGCCGGCCGGCGTGCCCACGCCAATGGTGAACACCACCACCCCGTTGGTGGCCAGGTGCTTGGCCACCACCACCCCGGATTTTTCCAGGTCCTCGCCATCGGTCACCAGCACCACCATCTTGTGCCGGCTGGTCTTGTCCATGGCCAGCGCGGCCTCACTCAACGCGCGGCCGATGTCCGTACCGGGGATCGGCATGGTTTTTTCATCGAGCGATACCAGCGATTCCTCAAAGGCGCCGGCGTCAAAGGTCAGCGGACATTGGATGAAGGCGCTGCCGGCGAACGCCACCAGGCCCACGCGCCCGTGGGTCTGGCGCTGCACAAAATTCAGCACCGCGTATTTCGCGCGCTGCATCCGGCTGGGAGCCACATCCGAGGTGGTCATGCTGAGTGAGCAGTCCATCACAAAAACCACGTCCTCGCCGAGCCAGGCGTTGTTGAGCTCGAAGGCGCCCCACTGCGGACGCGCCAAGGCCAGCCCCGCCAGAATAAATGCCAGCAGCAGCAGCACCTCTTTTAACCGCCGGCGCCCCGGACTGTGCGAGACGGTGAGCGCCGCGACGAAGTGCGGCGAGGCCAAGCGGGCCAGTTGCCGCGCCCGCTCGCGCCGCGCCCGCCAGAACAACCCGGCCAACAGAACCGGCGCCACCGCCGCCAGCCACAGCCAGCCCGGTTCGGCAAAATGAAATCCAAAGTTCATCGGTTCTTCAAATCGTCACGGCACGCGCCGGTACCGCGTATGGACCAAAATAACTTCGCCGGCCAGCAGTGCAAGCGCCGCCAGCAACGGCCATTGGAACAACGGCTCGTAGGTGGCAAACCGCCGCAGCTTCACCTCGGATTTTTCCAGGTGATCGATCTGTTCGTAAATGTTCTGCAGCTCGCGCTGGTTGGTGGCGCGGTAGAAATGGCCGCCCGAAACGGCCGCCATTTTGCCCAGCACCGCATAATTGGCCGGCTGGAGGAGCAGCGTGGGAATGACGTTGCCGTTCGCGTCGAGCTGGAATTGCCCGGTGGCGGGATCGAAGCGCGGCAGGTTGCACGGCTGTTCGATGCCGATGCCGATGGCATAAATTTTAATGCCCAGCGCCGCGGCCAGTTGCGCCGCCGGTAGCGGATCGATCTTGCCGAGGTTGTTGTCGCCATCGGTGAGCAAAATCATGAGGCGGCTCTTGCTTTTAGGCACCGCCTTCAGCCGCTCGGCCCCCACTGCCACGGCGTCGCCAATGGCCGTGCCCAAGTCCGAGATAATGCCGATATGCAGCCGCGCCAGATTGTCGTTGAGCCAGACGTGATTCAGCGTGAGCGGGCTGGCCAGGTAGGGCACGCCGGAAAAGGCAATCAGGCCGATGCGGTCGTTGGGGCGTTTGGCCACGAAATCCTTGAGCACGCCGGAGGCGATCGCATAGCGCGACAGCTTCTCCGCCGGCTTGCCCATGTCGATGGCCATCATGGACCACGACACATCCAGCACGAGCATGATGTCGACGCCGGGGGTCTCGGTTTCCACGTGGTAATTGGCCAGCCGGGGACCGGCGAGCGCCACGATGGCGAGCGCCACCACCAGCAGGCGGAGAAAAAACAGGAAGCGGCCGACGGCCGCCCGCGCCTGCGCGCCTGCCGCCCGCGCGATTTCCACGCTCGAAAAGGTGAGGGCGGACAGCCGGCCAACCTTGCCGCGCAGCAGCGCGTACACCGGCAGCAGCCCGAGCAGCACCAGCACCCACGGAAATTGAAATTCAAATTCGCCGGTCATCGCATCAAATCTTCGGCGGCGCGGACGCCGGTTGCTGCGCCAGTTCCGCCACCAGCGCCAAGGCGCGGTCGGCGGCCTTCAATTGAGCCGTCGCCCCGGCGGGTGAAAACTTCCGCTCATCGCATTCTCGAAAAAACGCCGTGATGGTCTGCACTTGTTCCCCGCCGATCCGTCCCCGCCCAGCCAGCGCGGCGGCCAGCTCGGCCGTGGTCAATTCCTGGGGCGGCAGGTCCAGCACCGCCAGCAGATATTGTCTCAGAATGCGCGAAATCTCGCTCAGCACCTGGCCATCTTCCGGCCGGCCCCGCAGCCGGGTGAGGGCGGCGCGCGCCCGCTCCTCCGGCGGCATGACCACCGGCGGCCGGGTCTGCAACCCGAACCAAAGCACCACGCCCGTCAAGGCCAGCACCGCCAACCCGCCCGCGAGCAGGGCCACCCCATGTTGTTCCCAAAAGGTCGGCGGCAACGGGGCCGCCGGCGGCGCCAGCGGCGGCAATGGACCGGTGGCCGATTGCGCCAGCCCCACCTGGGCCGTGACCAGGACCAGCAGCAGCAGCGCCGCCCCCAGCCCCGGAGCCGGGGCGCGTTGGGCAGCGCGTCGTGGTAATGGAAGGCGCTCCCTCATATCATCCCCGCCGCCGTCCCCGGCGGATCTCAAAAAAGCGCTGCAAGACGGGCGCAAAGGGTTCAGTGGTCTTGAGTCGCAACGTATCCACACCGGTGTGATTCAGCGCGGCGTCCAGCGCAGCCAGCCGCTCCACGTTGGCCTCGGCGAACCGCTCACGCACGCCGCGGTGACCGGAGTCCAACTCCAACAATTCGCCGGTCTCGGCGTCTTCAATCGTCACCAGCCCCGCATCGGGCAGCTCGCTTTCGCGGGGATCGTGCAGGTGCAGACAGATCACATCGTGGTGCGCATTGGTGAGGCCCAGTTCAGCCACTCCGTCATGCGCCGCCGCGGCGGACGATGACTCGACACCGTTGGCCCCTACAAACCTGGCCACCGCAGCGGCGCTGCCCGGGAGGAAATCCGTGAGTAAAAACACAATCGCCCGGCGGTGCAGCACATGATTCAGGAATGTCAGCGCCGAGCCCACGGCCGTGCCCCGATGCCGCGGCTGGCGCATCAGCAATTCACGGACAATCCGCAGGATGTGGCGCCGTCCCTTGCGCGGGGGCACGTATAATTCCACCTGGTCCGAAAAGAGCAGCAGCGCCACCTTGTCGCCGTTCTTGGCGGCGGACATGGCCAGCGTGGCCGCCACCTCGGCGGCAAACTCGCGCTTGGTGTGGCGGGCCGAACCGAAGGCCGACGACCCCGAAACGTCCACCGCCAACACCGCGGTCAGCTCCCGTTCCTCGCGGTAACGCTTCACGAACACCCGGCCGAGGCGATGCGTCACGTTCCAATCAATGTCGCGCACGTCATCACCCGGAATATATTCGCGCAATTCCTCAAAATCCATGCCCCGCCCCTTGAAGTGGCTCAGATACGCCCCCACCATGGTGTCATTCACCAGGCGATTGGTGCGCACCTCCACGCGGCGGACAGTTTCGAGAAGTTCAGTGAGGTTCATGACGGCGAAGTCAGCGTGGCTTTTTCGCGCGACGGGGCCCGTTCACGGACTTGCCGGGCGAACGCTTCGGGTGAAAATGCTCAGGCGGGTGCATCGTCTCTGGCCCAGCGACCGTTCAGGGCACCGGCACCGCGTTGAACACTTTTTTGATGATGGCATCGGTGGTCACGGCCTGCGCCTCCGCCTCATAGGTCAGGATGATCCGGTGCCGCAACACGTCGGGGCCGATGCTCTTGATGTCCTCGGGAATCACATATTCGCGCCCCTGCAAGAGCGCCCAAGCCTTGGCGGCCAGCGTCAGGTAGATCGTGGCGCGCGGTGAGGCGCCGAACTGGATGAACGGCT
>Ga0181535_10007389_pt1 | contig 11065 bp, 8 predicted proteins | sample PEATcosm2014_Bin_44_FD_119774 | JGI IMG/M metagenome (GOLD analysis project Ga0181535, IMG submission 119774) | Peatland microbial communities from MTU Mesocosm Facility, Houghton, MI, USA - PEATcosm2014_Bin17_30_metaG | ecosystem: Environmental > Terrestrial > Soil > Wetlands > Peat | place...
GAAGACTGTGGCTGCGGGCGCAAACCCGACGGCCCTGAAGCGCGGTATTGAGAAGGCAGTGACAGTCATCATCGGGACCCGCGACAAGGACGGCGTGTGGACCGATGGCGGTTCCCTGGGCAAGCTTTCCAAACCCGTTGACGAGAGTGCCGTAGCCCAGGTGGGCGCAATCTCCGCCAATGGCGACAAGGAAATCGGCGACATCATCGCAGGCGCGATGAAAGTTGTAGGCAAGGACGGGGTCATCACGATCGAGGAGTCGAAGACCGGTCACACCTTCCTCGAGACCGTTGACGGCATGCAGTTCGATCGCGGTTACCTCAGCCCCTATTTCGTCACCGACTCTGAGCGCATGGAAGTTGTGCTCGATGATCCCTACATCCTGATCTACGAAAAGAAGATCAGCAACATGAAGGACATTCTGCCCCTCCTGGAGCAGGTTGCCCGTAGCGGCAAGCCGCTGTTGATCATTGCTGAAGATGTTGAAGGCGAAGCGCTAGCCACCCTGGTGGTGAACAAGCTGCGTGGCACCCTGAACGTGGCAGCCGTCAAGGCTCCCGGCTTCGGCGATCGCCGCAAGGCAATTCTCGGCGACATTGCCATCCTCACCGGCGGCAAGGCCATCACTGAGGACCTGGGCATCAAGCTGGAAGGCGTGAAGCTCGAAGACCTTGGCAGCGCCAAGCGCGTCACCATCGACAAGGACAACAGCACCATTGTCGACGGGGCCGGCAAGTCGACGGATATCGAGGGCCGTGTGAAGGAAATCCGTTCGCAGATCGAGAAGACGACGTCAGACTACGACAAGGAAAAGCTGCAGGAGCGGCTAGCAAAGTTGGTTGGCGGCGTTGCCATCATCAAGGTGGGTGCTGCTACCGAGACCGAGTTGAAGGAGAAGAAGGCTCGCGTTGAGGATGCTCTCCACGCAACCCGTGCGGCAGTTGAGGAAGGCATCGTTCCTGGTGGCGGCGTGGCTCTGGTTCGTGCCATTCCCTCCGTTGACGCCCTGATCAAGACGCTTGAAGGCGATGAGAAGATCGGTGCGCAGATTGTTCGCCGTTCGCTCGAAGAGCCCCTGCGCCAGATCGTAGCCAACGCCGGCGAAGAGGGCGCGGTCGTGGTTGCCAAGGTTCTTGAGTCCAAGGACCAGCACTACGGCTACAACGCCGCAACCGGCAACTTCGAAGACCTGGTCAAGGCCGGCGTCATCGACCCCACCAAGGTGACTCGCACGGCGTTGCAAAACGCAGCTTCGATCGCCGGTCTGCTGCTCACCACTGAAGCATTGGTTGTCGAAATTCCGGAGCCGAAGGCTGCTCCGGCCGGCGGCGGCCACGGCGGCGGCATGGACGGCATGTACTAGGATTTGCCATCCCGGCAGATGCGCCTTCAGCGCAAAACCAAGAAGAAAAGGCCTCCAGCTTCGGCTGGAGGCCTTTTTATTGCGCTCACGATTCTGTGACGATGCCTGGCACTTCCGCACGTCAATCAACAACATCTAAACGCTTCCAGTTCATCGCCATCACCTCAAGCAGCAGTCGGCGATTCAGCTGGCTTCAAAAGCTGGTCACGACACCAGAGCGATCGCATCTGGAGGCGCGGATTCAGTCCGGTTCGGCACAACCTGAGGGCGGAGCGGGCGCAGCCATCCTGCGGAAAGCCAGGAGCGCGGGATCGAGAACTCCGACCAACCGCAATCCAGGCATACCCGGATATCGGGGGAGGGCGTCAAGGGTGGATGGCTAAGAGTCCGTGGGCTGTTGCGGTAAAGACGGATTTCCGCCGGAACAATCGATAGTGAAGCGGATTCGCACTTCGGGCAAACCATGAGTACACCTCGGGGCAAGCATCTCTGGAGACACGAGAGCAAAGCTAAACAGTTGAATCAGTCCACCCTATACGGATTCATGCAGAGTTTTCAACAGGAATTACCAATTTTAGGTACCATCGTAATCGGTTTTTTGAAACTCGTAATCCCTGTTTTGCGATTTAACCTTGATTTCGGCTGGAAAGAAGTGATGAAAATCACTGGACAATCGACTTCAAATTGGTCTTTCTAATCCAGCTAGAAGATAGGGGAAAACCCTTGAATCCAGCCTTGCAAAAGCGCCGGGAAGCACCCTAGAACCACGACAGCCGCAGCAATTCCCAACAGCACCGCCATGGTCACTGGGTTCGCTTTGATGCGGGATTCATGCAACGCGGGCAAAACGTAGGCTCGCTTCAGTACCTGCAGATAGTAGTAGAGGGAGACCGCACTCAGCGCCACAGCCAGGGCAACCAGAGCGAACGGAACCTCTCCCGCCGATACTCCGAGCACCGCCGCAAACAGGTTGAATTTCGCCCAGAAGCCGACGAGCGGCGGAATGCCGGCCAAAGACAAGAACAACACCAGGAGCACGGCAGCCAGCAATGGATTGCGTCTGTTCAAGCCAAGAAATGAATCCAACTTGTCGCTCCCGGTTGCCCTCTCAACCACAGAAACCGCGCCAAATGCGCCGACAGTCGTCAGGCCGTAAACCAGGACGTAATAAAGGACCGCTCCAGCGCTCCGGGGTGAATCAGAGAAGAAGGCAAGCGCCAGCAGGATGTAACCGGCATGAGCTATCGCGGAATAGGCGAGCAGCCTGCGCACACTGGTTTGAGCCAGGGCCGCCAGATTTCCCAACACCATCGATCCGGCTGCGAAGATGGTCAGAATCAGGGACCAGGGTCCGCCGAAACCCGTATCTGCTGGTGGGTGGAGGTGGAGCGCCAATGCAGCGGTTCCAAACACGAGAAGTTGCCTGGAACTCGCAAAATGCATGGGCGCCGAGCTGATGGCGATGAGAAGCGCAAAGCTCGCCACCTTGGAAACGGAGGCTATGAAAGCCGCGGCTGGTGCAGGCGCGCCCTCATAGGTATCCGGCGCCCACAAATGAAATGGAACCGCTGCTACCTTGAAGCCCAATCCAGCAGCAATCAGGACCGCCGCAACATAAAGCAACGGGGCCGTCCTGTCGGTCCCTCCTCCATAGACGCTATTCAGAATCTGGTGAAGGTTGGTGGTTCCCGTCATCCCGTAGAGGTAGCTGAACCCGAACAGGAGAAAAGCGGCCGACATGCCACCAAACAGGTAGTATTTCAGCGCAGCTTCGGCACTCTTGCCTGAGGATTTTGCGAAAGCCGTCAGAATATAAAGGCCTAGGCTCAGCAACTCCAGCCCAATAAAGATCACCAGCAGATCCTGGGCCGCCGAAATCAGTAATCCGCCCGTTGCAGCCATCAGAACCACAGCCACATATTCGCCCACATGGCGGGTAAACTCGGATCCGATAACCAGGAGAAGTGTGAGTGCGGTCAGCACCAGAATTCCGATTTGTGCGACACCGGTAAAGCCACCGGTGGCCAGCAGCAGTTCGTGGCTGCTTTCGAAACTCAGACCATCGGTTCCCTGCAACATGACCGTCCAGGTTGCCGCCCAGCAACCGGCTACGCCAAGCAGTGAGGCTATTGCGACCCTCAGTTTGGGCGTAGATTTTCGCAGCAGGCCAAGGTCCACGGCAAGCACAACCAGTGCCGCACATTCGAGGATAGTTTCCGGGAGAGTCGCGCGGAAGAGATCTGCGTAGTTCATTGTCCTCCTCCCGCAAGCAGTGCTCTCACCGCCGGTTCAATCGCATCCAGCAATATTCTCGGGTAAAGCCCAACGGCCAGGCTCACGCCTGCCAGCAGTGCCACCCCGGTAACCTCAGGCCAGGTGATCGCCGCAAAGGCATGAGCATGTTCCTGCTCGAGGGCGTGTGCAGTTGGCAATGTATCGCTGAAGAATGCTTTCTGCAGTGCTCGCCAGGTATAGGCCACGCCGACCACGATGCCGACGCCGGCTGCAGCGGTCCACCAGGGCTTCACCGTCCATGCGCCCACCAGCACTTGCAACTCAGCCACAAATCCGGAGAAGCCCGGGAGTCCCATGGAAGCCATTCCCGCGATCACAAACGCCCATGCGGCAAAAGGCATGCGCTTGGAAAGGTGCATGGCCTCGAGATCCGCAAGTTGCCGCGTGTGGGTGCGTTCGTACACAATTCGCCCGACAATGGCGAACAGCAGCCCAGCCAGAATGCCGTGCGAAAACATTTGCAGCACCGCGCCAGTCATCCCGATCTGATTCAGGGTCATCAGGCCCAGAAGCACGAATCCCATGTGGCTGACGCTGGAGTAGCCGATGACAAATTTGAAGTCAGTCTGCACCAGTGCCACCAACGCGCCATAAACAATCCCGATGACCGCCAGCAGCGCAAACACGTCCCTCCACGAGCCAATTCCAAGTAAAGAGAATCCCCACGGATCAAGCCCATGCGGAAACAGCGCGATGCCCACGCGCAGGCAGCCGTAAGCGCCCAGCTTCATCACCACGCCAGCCAGCAACATGGAGGCAGCGGTCGGCGCCGCTACGTGGCCGGTGGGCGCCCAGGTGTGGAACGGCCACATGCCGGCTAGAATCGCGAACCCGACAAAGACCAGCGGGAAGCACCACATCTGGAAACTCACCGGCAGATTCGCATGGCCAAGCGCGATGAGACTTGTGGAGTGACTCCCCGCCGTCGCGTAGGCCGCGAGCAAACCAATGAGCACCATTGCCGACCCTGCGAACGAATAGAGCGCCAGCTTCATTGCCGCATATTCACGGCGAGTCGAACCCCAGATCGCGATCAGGAAGTACTTTGGGACAATGGCAATTTCGTAAAAGACAAACAGGAGAAAAAGATCGAAGCTGAGAAATACCCCGTAGACGCCGCCGATGAGCGCCAGGAAGAACGCAAAGAACTCGTTGGTGCGGAACTCGATGTTCCAACTGAAGAGCACGCCGGCCACGGCGGCCAGCCCGGTGAGGAGCAGCAGCACACGACTGATTCCATCGGCTGCAAGCAGGTAGTGAATCCCCATGAAAGGGACCCAGGGCAAGTCGACAATAACGACTCTTCCCTGCCCCATTCCAGCCACAAACCCATGCATCCCAACTGCCAGTCCAGCCAAGGCGATTGCCAGCGCCAGCCAGCGCGCCATCGCGGCACGCCCCTTCGGCAGCAATACCTCGGCCAACGCTCCGGCAAACGAGAGATAGATCGTCCAAGCCAACATCTAAAATCTCCAGTGAGCCAGCAGGTTCACAACAGTTGGGTTCACGGTATCCACAATCAACTGCGGCAACAAACCAACAAGCAGCATGAGGCCAATGACCGGCGCAAGCGCGATCCGCTCGCCCATATGGAGGTCAGGAAACCCAATGCAATGCTCGGGAACTGGGCCGCTAAAGACCCTTTGAATCACGGTGAGGATCACCGCTGCGGTAACCAGCAATCCTAAGATCGACACGGTTGCCGAAACCCACGCCAGTGGAAAGACACCTCGGAAAATGAGGAACTCGCCCACGAATCCGTTCAATCCCGGCAACCCCAGGGACGAAAAAAGCGCTATGCCCATCAGTCCCGCAAGCACCGGCGCTGGTTTGCGAAGCCCGCCAAATTGGTCGATACCGCGATGCCCGCCGGTTCGCTGCTGAAGAATCGCCACAAACCAGAACAGCGCCGCCGCGGTGATTCCATGGTTGAACATCTGAAGAATCACGCCATTCAATGCCGCAGCCTGGCTTGCCTGGGCCGCCGGCCCAGCAGCGGGTACCGCCAACGCGAAGATGCCCAGCAGACAGTAGCCGAGGTGGTTCACCGACGAGTATGCGAAGACGCGTTTCAAATCCTTCTGCGCAACGGCCGCCCACGCGCCCATCACCACTGTCGCCACAGCCAGGATCAGCAGCGGTGTGCGAATCTGCGCGATCTGCACCCCAAAGATAGGGATCGCAATCCGCAGCAAACCATAAACACCCATCTTTGACATTGCACCCGTCAGCAGCATGGTTACAGGCGAAGGCGCCTCGGCATACGCCGCGGGCAGCCAGGTGTGAAACGGAATCATCGGGACCTTCACGGCAAACCCGGCCAGCACACCGATGGCCAGCCACATCATCACCGGGCCCAGGTGTGCCGTGACCATTTTGTCCAGCTGGCCGGTCGAAGCAACCCAGGTCAGATGCTCGAAATCCATGCTTCCGGTGGCTAGAAAGATCGCTAAAAATGAAATCAGCAACGCCACTGACCCAGCCATGGTGTAGACGAAGAACTGCGTCGCTGCCGGTCCCCGCCGCGTCCCGCCCCAAAGCTTGATCAGGAAGAATGCAGGAATCAAGCTCAGCTCCCAGAATAGGAACCAATGAAAGAAGTTCAGTGCGGTGAACGATCCAAACAGGCCCGCCTCAAGCAGCATCACCAAACCAAAATAGAGCCCCGGTTGATGATGCACCCGATGCGCCGCATCGACCGACATCAACGTCACAATGGCCGAAAGCACCACCATCAGCGCGCCCAGCCCATCCACGCCGAGGTGATATTCAATGCCCAGCGATGGCGCCCACGCAGCCCGTTCGACCAGGCCCATGGTTCCATTCGCAGGCACCTGGATCCACACATAAACCGCCAGCGCGAGCGCGATACCGGTCGTGATCATTGCCACTGCCCGCGCGTGCTTGCCAGACACCAGGGCTATGGCAGCTCCCACCAATGGCAGCACGGTCAAGACCGTTAACATGGGAATTCCGTTCATGGCAGGCTGCTCCAGATCAGGATCGCCACCAGAACGACGACAGAAAGCGCCAGGATTCGCAGGTAGCTTTGCACCCTCCCATTCTGAGCACGCGACAGCAGCCCGCCGCCGCTGGCCAGTTCCTCACAGCCCTTGTCGAAGCTGCCGTCCACCCAGTTCATGTCGAGGAAGCGGTTGAAGTGCGCCCATCCGCGGAAAATCCAGCTAACGCCGGCAACAGCACCGCCCCAAACCCGGCGGTCGAGCCAATCAGCAACCCTGGCCCACCAGCCGTAGAACGCAACCACCGTTACCGCATAAATCTCATCCACATATAGCCGGTCGCGGAACCACGCCCAAGGTACGGGTACCGCTCTTTCCAAAATGTCGGGCTGTTCCGGGCTCGGCGCCTGACCTCCATAGAGCCACAAGCCCAGGCCCAGGCCAACAAAAACCACGACCGTTGAAGTCCCCATCAGTGCCAGCAGACCCGGCTCGAGAAATCCATGCCATTCGAACGGCACTGGCCGGCTCTCAATGAAGCCACGAAACCATGGCCACGCAGGCGTTCCGATCAACCCAAGCGTCATCGCAAAGAAGGCAAGAACGGCCAGCGGGACCGTCATCACAGCCGGGCTCTCGTGCGCCGGTTTGTGTCCCCTCCACGTGCCGAGAAAAACGTAGCCGACCTGGCGGGTCATATAAAACGCGGTGAGGAATGCACCGAAGACCAACATGTAAAGCGGACCTCTGGCCACGCTCCAATGCTGCGCAGACTCGAGGATTCCATCCTTCGACCAGAAGCCGGAAAAAAGAAGCGGAAACCCGCACAGCGCCAACATTCCGATCGCATAGGTAAGAAAGGTGGCAGGCATGTCGGATCGCAAGCCACCCATGCGGCGAATGTCCTGCTCTTCATGGCAGCCGTGAATCACCGACCCAGCGCCCATGAATAACAGGGCCTTGAAAAATGCGTGCGTAATCAGGTGGAACATGCCCACGGCGACGCCGCCCATACCCAAGCCAGCCATCATGTAACCGAGTTGCGAAACCGTTGAATACGCCAGAATGCGCTTGATGTCATTCTGGGCAACCGCGATGAGCGCGGCGAACACCGCGGTAAACGCCCCAACCCATGTCACCACGCTCAGCGCTGTCGTTGAACCACCTGCAAGGGCGCCGGCCTGCATCAGCGGATACACCCTGGCGATGAGATAAACACCAGCCGCAACCATTGTCGCCGCATGAATCAGCGCCGAGACTGGAGTTGGGCCTTCCATCGCATCCGGCAACCACACGTGCAGAGGAAACTGTCCGCTCTTGCCAGCCGCTCCGGCAAAGATCAGCAATCCAATCGCTCCTGCAGCCGTCAGACCCATTTGGGCTGGCTGCGCCAGCAATCCAGCCAGCGCGCCAGGTTCCATTGAGCCGTTTCCGTTGTTGTAAAGGAGCAGAGTGCCGGTCTGCGCAAACAGCCAGACAATACCGAGCAGGAAGAAAACATCGCCGATGCGCGTAGTGAGGAACGCTTTCTTGGCTGCTGCGGCGGCTGATGGCTTTTGATACCAGAACCCAATCAATAGATAAGAAGTCAGTCCGACGATCTCCCAGCTCATGAACAAAAGCAACAGGCTGTTGGCGATCACCACCCCCAGCATTCCCCCTGCAAACAACGATAGAAAGCAGAAGAAGCGCGTGAAGTTTTCGTCGTGAGCCATATAGCCGGTTGAATATATAAAGATCAGCAGGCCGACAAAGGTGACCATCACCAGCATCACCGAAGAGAGCGGATCGAGAACCCAGCCAAGGTCAACGTGCGTTGCTGCAAACCGAAACCAGGTGAAGTTGACAGTCTCGCGCGTTTGATCGCCGTGAGCCCATAGCGTCACCACATGCGCAAACGCAACCAACGCCAACAATGATGAAAGGGCAAGCGATCCAATCGCGAGAGAGGATGCCGTCCTGCGCCTTGGCTGCTTGAGCAGTGCAATCACACCTGATGCAACGACGGGCAAAGCTGGAATCAGCCAGAGCATCTGTGCTACGGGCGAGGCAACGCTTTGGGGGGGCTGGATGGAGAGTTGAGTCAGGCTTTCTTGAATCACAGGCTCACCCTTTCATCCTGTTCATGGCATCCAGATCGGTAGTCTTTGCGTGCCTGTGAATTGAGATCACCAGGCCTAATCCAACCGCTGCCTCGGCCGCCGCAACGGCAATTGAGAAGATGGCAAACATCATTCCTGTCAGCGCTTCAGGGTGCGGGCCATAGCGCCAGAAGGCGATCAGGTTCAAGTTGGCTGCGTTCAGCATCAGTTCAATCCCGATGAGCACAAGAATTGCATTCCGCCTTGTGAGAGCACCGGCCAGCCCAATCGCGAACAGAAGCGCGGCCACCAGAAGATAGGCTGTGAGCGGGTTCATTTGGCCGCCTCTTTCTCATGCATGGCCACAATGACGGCACCAATAAGGGCCGCTGTCAGCAACAAAGCCACAATCTCCAGAGGAAGCACATAGCGCCCGATCAGCGCGTTGCCGATGTCCAGAACCATCACCGTGGGAGTGGCCGTTTCATGCGGCAAAACCCGAGTGCTGTGAACCACGGCCCAACCGAGCACCGCAAAAACACCTGCGGCAATTACCAGGCCGGCAAACCAGTTCCTGCTATAGATTCCGTCTTTCGGTGTTTCAGCGTTGCGCGTAAGCAGAATCGCGAATACTACCAAAATTGCGACCGCGCCAATGTACACCAGGATCTGCGCGAACCCCGCAAACTGCGCATCAAGTTCCAGGAACATCACCGCCAGGCCCGCAAAGGCAACGGTCAATGCCAGTGCACAGTGCACGGTGTTTTTGAGCAGAATCGCCGCCAACCCACCGACCAGCGTCAGTGCCGCAATCAGAAAGAAGACAAAGCTCATCGCCAGTCCCTCCTCTCTGGGGATGGGCGCCGGTCATCGAGTTGCAAGCTGCCCGCGCAGGAATCATTCAGCATAGCGATATTTCCTCAGCCCGAAATGCTTCCGCGACATGCCCACCCCGCCCATCAACGCATATGCCAGCAGCAGAATCGCCGAGCAGACCACCCAGCGCGCCCAGCCGTCATTCATGAATCTCCACAACGCAGCGACCATCAGGTCGAGCAAGGTGAAGGGCAAGACGAATTTCCATGCGAAGTTCATCAACTGGTCTTGCCTGAGGCGCGGCAAGGTCCCTCGAATCCATATAAACACCGCGATCGACATCAACACCTTTGCGAAGAACCAGAACCAGGACGGAACCCAGCCGAAGACTGCAAAAGGCGCTGACCAACCACCGAGAAACAGGGTTGTTCCCAATCCTGAAATCGAAAGCATCCCTACGTACTCACCTAGAAAAAACAGCGCAAACTTGAAGCCCGAGTACTCAGTAAAGTAGCCAGCGACAAGCTCCGACTCGCCCTCCGGAAGATCGAACGGAGACCGATTCGTCTCAGCGGTTGCAGCGGTGGCGTACATCAGAAATGCCGCCAGGCCCCATGGCGTAAAGATGTACCAGTGCGGCAAGCCCCAGGTGTACTGGTTCTGCGCCGCAACAATCTTATCCAGCGAAAGCGAGCCAGTGATCATGACCACGGCGACGCTGGACATCAACAGCGGAACCTCATAGCTGATCATCTGCGCTACTCCGCGAATGGCACCCAGCAAAGAATACTTGTTGCGGCTCGACCAACCTGCCATGAACACCGACAACTCAGTCGACGCGCCCATGGCGAAGAAAAACAACAGCCCGGAATCCATGTGCACAAGTGTCATGTTTCGTCCCATGGGCAGAACCGCAATTCCCATGAAAACCACAACCACCAGCACGACTGGCGCCAGAAAATGAACCACCGCATCGGCCCGCAGCGGCACAATATCTTCCTTGGTCAGCGATTTGATTCCGTCAGCGATCGGTTGCAAAAGCCCAAGCGGGCCAGCTCGATTGGGGCCAATCCGATTTTGCATTCGCGCCAGGCCCTTTCGTTCCATCCAGACGGCAAACGCGAACAGCGTGGGAAAGACCGCGATAATGGCGATCACGCTGATGAGAACGCCGGCAACGCCCTCGAACCCAGCAGGCAGAAACGCCACGATCCAGTGCTTGAGAAGCACAAATATCTGATCCGCGTTCTCGATCACGACTGTGCCCCCCCTTCTTCCTGCTTGACGGCCGGGGAGCCAACCGGCTTGCCTGCGGTCGCGGCTTTGGCGGCGGCTGCGGCAGCAGTCGCGGTCGCCTTGGCATCCGCTTTTGCCTTCTCCTCGGCAAGCCTGGCGTCTACTCCGGAGGCTTCTGTGGGATGAATCCTGTGATAATGCTCATTCGACTTGGCCAGTTTCCGGCGGTCGAAGAGCAACCCGCCAAAGCGATCAGTCGTGCTCAGTTCGAACTCGTTATCCATCTTGATGGCTTCAAACGGACAAACCTC
>Ga0181535_10007390_pt1 | contig 11064 bp, 8 predicted proteins | sample PEATcosm2014_Bin_44_FD_119774 | JGI IMG/M metagenome (GOLD analysis project Ga0181535, IMG submission 119774) | Peatland microbial communities from MTU Mesocosm Facility, Houghton, MI, USA - PEATcosm2014_Bin17_30_metaG | ecosystem: Environmental > Terrestrial > Soil > Wetlands > Peat | place...
CCACCTTCGTGACGAGGTTCGCGTGGTCTGGCCTCGTTGACGACCATTGGACGCCCCTCATGCTCTTTGCCGTTGAGCCCTTCGATGGCCTTGCGGGCTTCATCGTCTGAGCTCATTTCGACGAACGCGAAACCTTTCGCCCGACCTGTCATACGGTCGCTGATCACTTCCGCACTGTCAACCTTCCCGAATGGCGCGAACAACGCCTCCAAATCAGAGCTGCTTACACTGTAGCTCAGGTTCCCAACATATAACTTCTTACCCATCGTGCATTCTCCTACTGCGACCATTTTTTACTTTCACGGTCCTGACGAAAGGGGCCGCCATTCCGGCCCATGAAGGTGTGAATGGCGATTGAAAACATGATCAAGCCTGATTGGCAGGCTTATAGATCCGCTCCAACTCGACATAACAACCGGCCATAATATACCTCATTTGGCTGAAAATGTGCAAGTGTTCTCTTTTAAATTGTTTTAAGGGTGTAAAATGCACTTTTTTTGACGCGTGCACGCTGCCAATGGAATTGTCCGTCAATGGAGGGCAGAAATTGGAACATGCAGTCTAACAACCGTGTCGCGTTGGAAAAAGAACAGCATGAAAGCGTTGCCAAAACCAGCGATAATGTTTTTATGACACGGGTCTTGCGCGAGAATTGGCATTCTGGTAGCGTATGAGAATTCTGAAAGGCAGTATCAGGCATGCAAGAGGCTGGAAAGATCGTTTTTCTTCATATTCCAAGGGTTTTAGGGATTGATTTCAGTATTACGCTGGACGTGGTTCTTGTGTGGCTGGCGGCGCTGATAACATTCCTTCTCGTATATTTGGCCGGTCGAAGAAAAGAACTCTATGCTACGGGCGGGTATCAAAATTTTTTCGAAAGCATCATGGAGTTTGTTGATGAGAATGTGATTCAAGGCGCCATGGGTGTTCATGGAAAAGCGTGGGCGCCTTTTGTTCTGACCGTGTTCTTCTTCATCTTGTTCTGCAATCTGCTTGGCTTGGTTCCTGTGCCAGGCTCAGAAGAGAACCCTATTTTCAAGCCGATAACATCAAACATCAATGTGACCGCGACGTTGGCGGTTATAGTAATCGTGCTTTCGCAGGCTGTGGACATGAAGCTCCATGGATTCGTCGGTTATTTCAAGCGAATTGCGCCAAAAGGGTTGCCTCTCTGGATATTTCCTCTCGTTTTTGTTCTTGAACTCATATCCAAGCTCATTGCCCGTCCTCTTTCGCTTACGTTGCGTCTTTTTGCGAACATGCTCGCGGGTCACAAGATCATTGGGGCCTTTATCATGCTGGGGATGATGATTCCGTGGAAACTGTGCCCTCTGAAGGCGTTGCCGCTCATGGGGACAGTCGTCATGAGCGCGTTTGAATTGTTTGTTTGCTTTCTACAGGCTTTTATTTTTACTACTTTGACTGGCCTTTATATCGGAGAAGCGTTAGAAGAAGGGTCGCATTGAACTGAAAGGAGTAAAAAGATGGTTCCAGCAGGATTAGCATGGTTGGGCGCGGGATTGGCTATAGGAATTGCGGCATTTGGTACAGGCATAGGCATTGGACTCGTTGCCGCAAAGGGCGTGGAATCGGTTGCAAGACAGCCGGAAGCCAAAGGTGACATCCAGAGGCTCATGATTCTGGGTATGGCGTTTATAGAAGCGTTGTGTCTATACGCATTCGTCATAGCCATTTTGCTCTGGTTGAAACAAGCTTAAGACAGGAGTAAGCGTGTTCGAATTTGATCCAGGATTACAGATCTGGACTCTGCTGACATTTGTCCTGCTGCTCATTCTGCTCGCCCGTTTCACCTTCAAGCCGCTCAAGAAGATCCTGGGCGACAGGGAGGCTTTCATCAAGGATACCCTTGAGAAGGCAAAACAGGCACAGGCGGAAGCTGAGAAGGCGCTCGCCGAGACTGCGCGCCGGATGAACGAAGCGCGCGAAGCAGCGCGCCGAGCCCTTGACAAGGCAACGAGCGAGGCTGACGAAATGACTCGCAAAGCGCATGAGCAGGCCCGCTCCGAGGCACGCGCAATGATCGAGCAGGCGCGTGTGGACATTGACCACGAAGTAATCAAAGGGATGGACAAACTGAAAAGCACCGTTGCGGATGTGTCGCTTCAGGTGGCACGGCAGATCATCAAGGAAAATCTGGATGAAAAGCGACACGCAATATTGGTGGACGAATTTGTGGATCTCATGAAGAAGAACCATGACCAACCAGCCCACCGCGAGTAAATCATCCAATGAATTGCCTTCCGCCGTCAATCTCGACCTGAAAGATATGGCGCGGTTGGAGACGGACTTGGAGGTTGCCGTTCAAGTCCTCGGCAACGACAATATTCGCGCCTTTTTCGCCGATTCCCGGATAATGAGAAAGGGCAAGCTCGTAGCATTCAGGCAAATCATCGAACCAAGGGTGCATCCGGTCATGACTCATTTTCTGATGAGCCTGGTTTCGGCGGGCGGCATTCGCGGTCTTGCATCACGAGAAGGCGGGTTTGAACCCAAACACTATGCCGCCGCTTGTATCGAATTGGCAGGAGATACAGGCTGTCTGGCACGCATCGCGCAGGATCTGGTGCTTGCCGACAGCGTAATGCAGATGGAACAGGTGCGTGCGTTTCTCGCGATTCCGGTTGTCCATAAAGAAGGAAAGTGCACTGCGCTGAAACAGCTTCTTGCCGGTCGGGTGCATCCGCTTGTCATTTTTCTCGTGCTATTTCTATTCTGGACTCATGAGCTGGCAAAGTTCCCGGCGATTGCGGCAATTTGTCTTGAAGAGATAGCTGAACGTACGCAAGGCGTTGCAGGCGAAGTCATTTCGGCGTTTCCAATCTCCCAAAATGTGCTTGCCGATATTGAGCGCGAAGCAGGACGGCTCCTGGGAAAGCGGCTCAAGCTCAATGTCCGCATCGATACATCCATCCTCGGCGGAATCGTTGTAAAAGCTGGCGATTTTGTTCTCGACGGTACAGTTGATCATCAACTCGAATCTATCAGGCAAAGTCTGCTAGCCACATCTTCGCCGGATGCGTAACGACGGACCGGCGCGACCAAGGCTATTCTTTCACAGCTTTTGCTCACCACGAGCCAAAAAACGTACCCCTCAGTCGCAACGTAGCCGCGTCTGATAAGACGCGGTCCGCGCCGTATCCGGCGCGGCAACGGCAAGGATGCTACTCTGAAACTGAGGCGACACCAAATAACGCTTGTTTCTCAAGCGAATAGAGGCATAATCACCAACGATAAGAGTTGGGTTGTGTACCCAGCGCAGTTTGTTTAACATCCTAAACGGGGACGGAGGCAACGTGACTAAAGCACAGGTGATCAGCTACTTGGCCGAGAAGATGGGATTGACAAAAGCACAGGCGGAACAGTTCCTTCAGGAATTGGCAAATCTGGCCTACAAAGAGGCGAAACAGGGATTCACACTTCCGGGAATCGGGAAACTTGTCCTGGTGGACCGCAAGGCGCGCACGGGACGAAATCCCGCAACTGGCGCGACAATCGAGATCCCGGCCAAGAAGGTTGTAAAATTCCGCGTGGCAAAAGTGTGCAAGGAATCAGTCCTGTCGGTATAGTCAGGCTTTGGGCGGGGTTGTCCGCAACACATCGTTGACGGCTTGCATAATCATCCCCGCCCCCTTTTTTTTCTACCGGTGATATTCGCTATGGCAAGAGCCAGTTTTCTATTTCTGCTTCTATTTCTTGGATTGCGCGGTCCGGCTGCAGAGTGTGCAACACAAGCTGTATTGGGGCCGGAACCTTACTTCTCCCAGATTGCCGAGCGTTTTTCGAGACGGTTTCCCCAGGAACACCTGACGCAAGCGCCGATGGACGCCGCCGTTTCATCGCGGGCATGGACGAATTACATCACATCGCTCGATCTTGACCATGTATATTTCCTTGCCTCAGATATCGAGAAATTCAAGGCGGATGTGAAGAATCTCGACGATCAATTGGACAAGGGCGACTTGAGTTTCGCTTACAGGGTATTCGCCGTTTTCAAGTTCCGTGTGGAAGACCGGCATGAATATACCGACAAATTGCTGGAGAAAGGTTTCGATCTCGATAAACAGGAAACCTACAAATGGCGGCGTAAGGAAGTCGAATGGCCAAAAGACGAAGCTGAATGGAACGAAATCTGGCGACAGAGAATAAAGAATGAGTATGTCCGCCGCGTCGTCGCCATGGAACTCAGCGGCACGAACAAGATCGAAAGCGGCAGCGTGGAATCTGAGAAAGATGATGAAGCGCTTTCGCCGATGGAAGCCATTCGCAAACAGAGCAAGCAATACGTCACCATAGTCGAAGACGCCGACCCTGCATGGATACTCGAGAAGTATCTTTCCGCTTTTGCCCACGCATACGATCCCCATTCCGATTACATGTCGGCCAGCTCAATGGAGGATTTCGATATTGAAATGAAACTCTCCCTGGTTGGCATTGGGGCGCTCCTCAGTGCCGACGAAGATGGCGCGGCCAAAGTTGTCAGGATCATTCCCGGCGGACCAGCCGACCTGGATAAACGCGAAATACGCCTGAAACCGGGAGACAGAATTATCATGGTCGGTGAAGGCGACGATCCACCGGTTGATATCCGGCACTGGCCGCTTCATAAGATCGTGGAGCGTATACGAGGAGAAAAAGGAAGCAAAGTTACGCTGATTGTGGTGCCAGCGTCTGACTTGACTGGCTCGACCCAGAAACGAGTGGATCTCGTTCGAAATGACGTCCGGTTGGAGGACCAGGCTGCAAGCGGGAAGACATACACTATCAAGGGTGGCGATGGCGTAACGCGCAATCTTGGCGTCATCACGCTTCCCGCATTTTATGCCAACATGCGGCAGGGATCGGTAAGCGAATCGGATTACAGGAGTTGTTGCTCCGATATGGAGCGGATCCTTGGCGATATGAAGGAGAAGAACGTCGAAGGGATTCTATTGGATCTGCGCAATAACGGCGGTGGTTCCCTTGCCGAGGTTGTCAAGATGACCGGACTTTTTGTTCACAGCGGCCCCGTCGTGCAGGTCAAGGAAATGCATTCGCAAAGAAAGATATTGAGAGACGATGATGGCAGCATCCGCTACAACGGACCTCTAGTCGTGCTCGTCAACCGTCTCAGCGCATCAGCCTCGGAGATATTGGCTGGGGCGCTGCAGGATTATCGTCGTGCAGTTATCGTCGGAGATTCCAAGACACACGGCAAGGGTACGGTTCAAACCATTTTGGACCTTGGCCGTGATCCAAAATATGGCGCAATCAAAATCACCACAGCCATGTACTACCGTATTTCGGGAAGTTCGACACAATTGAAGGGCGTTTGCCCCGATATTGTGGTGCCGTCTGCCTTCGACTGCATGGACTTCGGAGAGGAATTCGAAACGAATCCCATGAAATGGGATCGAATAGATCCGGCTTCATACTCGGCGGACACCAACATGCCTTCGATCATATCGGTTCTTGCCGGAAACTCGGAAAAAAGGAGGGCTGCCGATCCAAGGTTCGCTGCGAACACCAAGTTTCTTGATCGTGTGCGCACTTTGAACAAGACACAGGAACTGCCCCTCGATCTCGCCACGCGAAAAAAAATGGCCGAGACGGAAAAGGATCTTAGCGAATTGGAAGAGAAAATCACCGAACCCGGCGAAAACGGGAACAAGGACAACCCTTTGAACAATGATCTTGTTCTTTCCGAAGGATTACAGATACTGACAGATTGCGTTTCATTGGAGCCTAAAATTGCGGCGCAATCTGAGCCGGCTTCGGACGTGAAAAGAAGCGCCATGGACTCGATAATTGATTGGCTGAGGAACTGATCGTGAATATAAATTTCTGGAAAATGCACGGCGCGGGGAACGACTTCATCCTCGTGGATGACCGTCAGATGAAGTTTCCCATCGCAGACAAGGGCTGGCTTGCCCGCATTGCGGCGCGGCGGACGGGAATCGGTTGCGAAGGCATCATTCTGATCCAGCCTTCGAAAAAGGAAACTTTCCGGATGCGTTTTTTCAACCCGGACGGGACCGAGGTGAGCATGTGCGGGAACGGCGCGCGATGTGTCGCCAAACTCGCCAGCGAACTTGGCGTTGCACCTAAAATAATGACAATCGAAACTGTTGCGGGTCCATTGAAGGCGGAAATACTGGGAGAAGATGTTCGTCTGGAAATGATGCCGCCAAAGAATTGGAAATTCGATTGCGTCCTTAAAGTGGCCGGCAAGCAGCTGGATTACAGCTTTGTTGTCACCGGCGTCCCGCATGTAGTTGTGGAAATGGAGAACATTGACGATTGCGATGTCCAGGCCTTGGGTTCGCGCATCCGTCATCATGCAGACTTCGCGCCATCCGGCACCAATGTCAATTTCATCACCGTGCTCGGACCGCAGTTGATCAAAATCAGGACTTACGAGCGTGGCGTTGAGGCCGAGACCATGGCCTGTGGCACGGGTGTTGTTGCAAGCGCTGTGACGGCGGCCAGGCGCGGTCGCGTCACTCCTCCGGTGAAAGTACTGGTAGCAAGCCGCGATGTTCTTACTGTCGATTTCCGGTTCGTTCGCGAAAACGTGGATAATGTCACGCTCCTTGGCCCAGTCGTCCAAGTATATGAAGGGGCGCTCGAATACTCGCGCTAATAGCGTTTGGTTGGTGGCTTTGTTTCGGGACCGGGAAACGGGATGGGCCAGGCTCCATTCAGCGCTGACGCTTCACATACTAAGCGGGCAAAACCAATCGGCCAGTCCAACCGCGCAGAATATATAGATGTTACTCGATTCGTAAATTGCCAAGCACGGGACGTTTTGTGCTGTCTCCCGTGCCGCCTCTTGGTCTTTTCTCCTTCAACCGTGCGAGCATGGATTCGAGGTCATTGCGCAGTCTGGCCATCACCGGATCGGTTTCGACAGCGCGCTCGCGGACGGGACTCACCTCAATTGCGTCGCCGATCTCTATTGCCGCATGGATCGGGCGATACACGCGGATCGCATCGGTCAAATCCTCCTCGAAGCGCTCCACTGTCTCGAGCAATTGCTCCGGCGTCGGTGGTGTGCTGAAGTAGTCGGGCGGATAGAAGAAAAGCTGTTGGGCCAGATAGATATCCGCAAGCTGTTTCCATCTTCGGGCACGCTCTTCCTCGGTTATGTCGCCGGCCACCATGTCCGGAAGAATTGCCGTTCGCAGTGCCTTGACGCGGGCAGTGACGTTTTTCTCCGTCTTTCTTCCCTTCAGCCATTCTGTTTCGAGAGGAACCAGCAGCTGGTCAATCAGCGCCACGATGCGTTGTGCCAATGTGCCAGCCTGCGGTTGTTCTGCATATTCCAGCTCCTTCAGCGTCAGCAGGGCCTCGCCCACTTTGACGATCCGGTCCACAAGCTGCTTGTTTCTCTGTGGCTGCCATGAAAGCCGTTTTTCAATTTCTTCCAGCGCTGGGATGATCGCCCTTTCGATATTCTCGCGGAAGAAATATCTGATTGCGACGGGATGAATCACAACCTTGCCCGGCGGGTTCATGTCTTTTCGCTGCTTGGCGGCATTGCGGGCAATAAAGAGCGTACCGTCCATCAGGGGATTGAGCCGGTCGTTAGTACGTGAGATAGCGCCTTCCGGGAAGATCACAAGCGGGCGCTTCGCGTCTACAAGAATCTGCACCGCGCATTTGAGCGCATCGCGGTCGAGCCCCTCGCGGTACACGCTGAAAACGCCCAGTCTCGGCAGGAGCCAGGCTTGCACACCGCCCTGCAAAAAGAGATGGGCGCTCGCCATGATGTATACGGGTTGGGAAATGGTGGCAGCCATCGTCCCCACGATCATCGGGTCGCAGGGCCGGCAGTGGTTTGGCGCAAGCATGATTCCATGCCCTGCATTGAGCGATGCTTTGAGCTTTTCCACGCCGAAATACTCGGCGCTCTCGACTCCGTGGTAATTCCTCAGGTATGACGGCATGTATGCGCGCATCAGGATCGGCCAGAAATTGCCGTTGTGCGGCGCCACGAAATGATACGGCTTGTCTATTACAATGTTTTGCATCGCGTTGTCTTACCCAATCGCTCTACACCGGCTGCCCGCATCCGCAGTCCTTGCACATCTTCTTTGTTCTCCCGTCTCGTCTTGCTTCCAAGGGTAGGTAAATGCACGGCACGGTGTCAACATCGCAAAGGCACGTCGCAGAAGGAATTTGGGCATTAGTTTGTGCTTTTGCATGAGATTGTTTCAGTCTATTGTACAAAAGAATCCGAAGAAGTTCCCCGCCGGATCACACGAAGACGCGAAATATCTCAATAAGATATTTGCGTTTCATTCGGGCGGATAATCGCGCAAGGTGCGAGACGATGATGAAACTTGGATGGATACATGGAGCATACAATACCGCCTTTGCGATGTCGCTGAGTTTGTGCGTTCTGGCATTATTCGCGGTGGCGCTGGCGTCTGGTGATGACTGGCCGCAGTACCGCGGGATCAACAGGGATGGCACCTCTGCCGAGACCGGGTGGCTGCAAACATGGCCTCCGACAGAGGTTTGGCGACAAAAAGTCGGGATGGCGTATAGTTCGGTGGCCGTCAGCCAGGGCCGTGTTTACACCATGGGTTGGACCACAAACACGGATTTTGTTTACTGTTTTGACGCCTACAACGGCACCAACTACTGGACTTTCTCTTATCCGAATGGGACGTTGAAGGGGTGGGGGCCGAATGCGACGCCTACGGTTGACGGCGACAATGTGTACACTTACAGCCATACCGGCGATCTCTACTGCTTGAATAGAATGACTGGCGCGGTCGTGTGGTATAATTTCGTGGATTACGGCAAAGATAGCGAATGGGGTTATGCAGGTTCGCCACTGATTGACGGCAATCTTGTGATCCTGAATTCGGGCGGCGGCGCGGCAGTGGACAAGAATTCGGGGTCGAACAAATGGGGCTACGCTGGAAGCGCCGGGTTTGGTTCGCCCAAGGGGATAACTTATAACTCGCAGCAGATAGTGCTCGGCCTGAGCGGTCACGCGATGGACGCTTCGACCGGGGCTTTGCTGCCAGGATGGAATTTCGGCGGCAATCTGGCGGACGATCCGGAATTTTATGGTTCGGACAAATTCTACGTTGGGGGATGTCTTTATCAGATTGGCAGCGGAGGGGTGACGTCGCTCTGGTCAAATAGCGACATGGGTAACGCTTATAGCGCCAGTGTCGTTGTCGGCGATTATGCGTACGGACTGGCGAGCGGCGGGCCTTACATGAACTGCGTTTCCCTTTTTGACGGATCGCTTAAGTGGTCACAAGCCGGCATCGTCGAAGGGTCCGTCGTAGCATCGGACGGCAAACTCATAATCCTTACCGGAGACGGAAAGTTCATTGTCTTGAAGGCTGATTCGTCCAGTTACAACACTGAAGGCCGTGCACCGTATCAGATGACGTTCGAGCCATACGGCGGGGGCAGCGCTTCGGGGCCGCGCGCTTGCGCGGTGCTGGCAAATGGATATATGTATTGCCGTGACTACGGGTCGTATCAGCAAACCAACTATGTAAGCTTCAACGAGTGCGCCAATCTGGTATGTCTCAACTTCGGGGCCGGTTCAACGGGCGGACCGGGAGTGGTGCAGTTCGGCAGCTCTGCATTCAGCGTTGGACAAATGGCGGGTTCCGCGCGTATCACGCTTACGCGCACAAACGGCATTGTCGGCGCGATTGCAGTCAATTATGCAACGGCCAACGGCACGGGCCTGGCCGTCACGGATTACGTTGCGACCACAGGCACGCTCAATTTCGCTACCGATCAGGCAAGTCAGTCGTTTACAGTGCCGATCCTTAATGCAGGTGTGGCCGGTCCTGACAAGACGATCAATCTTACTCTGTACAATCCTACAGGCGGAGCTTCTCTGGGCAGCCCCACCAACGCGGTCCTCACAATAATAAACGACAATGGCGCTTATAGGATGAAGCTGGGTTTCACCGGCTATAACAGACCTGAAACTCTCACGAATTTTCCGGCGCTTGTGATTTTGAGCACGAACCTGCCCGGCTTCTCGTACAGCCAGCTCGCGTCTGCCAATGGCTATGATCTGCGCTTCTCATCCTCGGACAACTCTCAGGAATTGAACTACGAAATCGAGAAATGGAATACGAACGGAAATTCCTGCGTTTGGGTGCAGGTTCCGCAATTGCAGAGCGGTAGTTACATCTGGGCGAGTTGGGGAAACGCGGATTCTGGTATTACCAGCGCTCCTGCTGTTTACACAACGAACGGTGCGGTGTGGCCCACTGGCGCTTTTGCGGGCGTCTGGCACATGGCGCAAGCCAGCGCGGTGGATTCTACAGCGAACAAGCTCAACGGAACCGCGGCAGGCAACATCACGAATGCGATCGGTTTGATCGGCGGGGCCGAGGGTGTTGCAGGCGGATACGTCAAGCTCGCCGATTCCTCCACCCTGGATTTTACCGCAGGCTCGGTGACTCTCTCCGGGTGGGTCAAGTTCAATACGCTGCCAAATGGTGAACAGGCTGTTACCCGGAAGGAAAACCAGTGGGCCCTTGAAGCCAACGGCAGCACGGCGATGAGAAGCCTGTTCAGCACCACCGGCACAAGCGGCTGGACTGCCAATAATGACGACACATTCAGTCCTGCACTGAGCGCGGGGCGCTGGTATTACCTTGCCTGCACATACAACGGATCCCAGTTATGGAATTTTGAAAACGGCTTGCCGATTGGCGCCAGTCCTCACAACGTTAGCGGAACCATTAATGTGCAGAGCGGCACATCGGCTGGACTGGGCGGCAACGGCAGTGGTGCGGACGGGCTGGCCAATGCGGTCATTGACGAAGTCAGAATCGAGCAGGTGTATCGTTCTACCAACTGGATCTGGGCCACGTACATGACCGTGGCGTCGAACGCGAGCTTCTGCGTTTATGGCAGTGCACAGGCTGGTGGCGGTAACACGAATAACCCGATAACCGGCATTCCTCCTGCCATGTGGATTCAGCAATACTTTCCAGGAACTCCCACCAACAACTATGCGAGTCTGGCCGCAAGCGAGGGCAACAGCAACGGCATGACTGTTTGGCAGGA
>Ga0181535_10007391_pt1 | contig 11064 bp, 7 predicted proteins | sample PEATcosm2014_Bin_44_FD_119774 | JGI IMG/M metagenome (GOLD analysis project Ga0181535, IMG submission 119774) | Peatland microbial communities from MTU Mesocosm Facility, Houghton, MI, USA - PEATcosm2014_Bin17_30_metaG | ecosystem: Environmental > Terrestrial > Soil > Wetlands > Peat | place...
ACATCAAAGACGATCGCGAGTTCGTCAAGGTCATGGTCAACCGCGCCGCCGAGGGCATGATCGTCCGCCACGGCGAGACCGCCGCAAAAATCGAGGGCGCCGACCTCACCCGCTTCATGGCCACGCTCAATGAGTATCTCGGCTTCGTCGAAAAGGTCGACAAGCGCATCCGCAACGAGAAGCTCACGGAGCTTCTAGCGCGCGCCGAGCTCACCCATCGCGCCGACTTCGCCTCGACCGACGGCAAAAAAGTTCCTGAAAAAATCGCCGCGCTCCACGCCAAGCTCACCGAGCTCGCTGACGAATTCCAGTTCAAGGTCGCCAAACCCGTCGAAGACGAGGAGCACCACACCTGGTCGGTTTGTTTCACCGATGCGCAGGGCGCCACGCGCTGCATCGATTGGACCCTCGCCTCGAGCCCCGAGTTCCGCCAGATGATGTCGAAGTATTCGCTTATCAAGGAATTCCTTGAGCCGCCATTCTTAGTGGAGTTTGCCCCCAAGCCCGCCAAAGCCGCGGCGGGCGGCAATGCGAAGGCCGGCGAACCAGACGCCGCCGACGCCGCGAGCGATGAAGACGACGAGCCCGATGCTGAAGGCGCGCCCTCGCCGGGCAGCGCGGAAACCAAAGCCGCAGCGAAAAATGCGCGCCAGCTTCGCGAGCCGGTCGAGAAGCAAACCGCGCGCGACCTCTTCGCCTACATCGTGGAGCAGGGCAAGAAGGACTACCAGGTGCAGCGCTACAAGGGCCTCGGCGAAATGACGGCGACGCAGCTCTGGGAGACCACCATGGATCCCGAGCGCCGCACGCTGCTCCAGGTCAAGCTTGAAGACATCGTCGAGACCGAAGCCATCTTCATTACGCTGATGGGCGAAAACGTCGAAGCCCGCCGCAAATTCATCGAAGACAACGCCCTCGACGTCAAGAACCTCGACATTTAATTCAGCAGCCCTCTGGGTGCCCCATCATCCCGACGCCGTGTCATCCCGAGCGGAGCGCGCTTGGGGCCCCGCGCAAGCGGGGTCAGCGGAGCCGAGGGACCTGCTTTTGTCTTTCGCGTTGTGACAAGGGCACGGCTTTGACCGTGCCGCAACATCCGCGTTAACAATTGACAGCGCCAACCTCTGCCGAATGCCCCGCCCCCGGAGGGGGCGAGGATGTTAGCCCCGGGTGAAGTGAGCGGCGCAGCGCGAACGAAACCCGGGGAATGCGATCTGAAAAAGAAAACCAGCCCCGTAGGGGCGAAGGAACTCCGCCACAAAATCGATATTTGAAGGGCACCCCACCCATGCGATTCCGGAATGAGCAAGAGCCTTCAGGCCCCTGAATCCTGCGCGACAAACATCCCGGCCTTCAGGCCCGGAACTCCATCACGCCGCGCCCGCCAACAAAAGGCTCACCGCTTCAAAATCATCCCCGCCCAATCCACCCACGTGCTCGTCATCGCCAGTCTGCCCACAATCAGCGTCACCGCCGTCATCGCGGCCAGCCCCGCGGCAAACGGCCGATCGAAGCTGCGCGTCATCGCCGCGCGCACCACCAGCAGCAGAACTCCCAGCGTTACCACCGGCCCAAAGATCCCCACCCAATGGTGCCCGCCGAAAATCGCACCCGTCGTCTCGATGCGCCCTACGGCTCCGCTCACAATCGAGAGGCACGCCAGCAGCATCATCGGCCTGTGAACGCGCGGCCGCTTGCGCGCCAGCACGCCCAGCGTCACAAACACCGCAAACAGCGCAATCTCGGTAAACATCACCAGCAGAAACTGCGGCCCCGGCCAGTCGAAAACCACCTGGTCCGGCGCCACCTGGATCGACCGGTAAGCCACCACCGGCCCGGTCACCACGATCAGCGCGGCAATCGCCACCACACCCCAGCCCAGCGTCATGTGCACCCGGCGATTGTGCGTGGAGATCAGCAGCGCCTGCACAAAGAATCCCACGAACCATGCGAAGATGGCGCTCGAGTGCGCCACCACGATGGCCAGCATCGCCGGCGCAATCGGGCTGCCGTCAACGTGCTTGCCGTGAAAAATGTACTGCTGAAAACCCAGAACCGTGAAAACCAGGAAGATGGCTCCGACGGCGGTGTAGAAAAAGCGGTCAGGCTTCATCCGCAATCTCCTCTTTTTGAATTTTGCGAACGCAGGGAAGTGCCGGCCTCTTTTTGAAGGCCGCGCTTAAAGCTCAGGGGGTCCCGTGAATAGCAACATCATACGATCCCGTCCACCGGTTTCTGCAAGAGAATTTGAACGGCCTGCCGAAATGGCCCCGCCGAACGTGCTATGGCGGGTGGCAAAAGAAATTCCCCCTTCGCGGGTTTCTCGCGAAGGGGGAATTTGTACTGAAGGCAATTCAAGCCAAACTTTGTGAAGTCGATCCCGCCGCTACCACCTGTTCGGGCCGTGGCAGGTGCCGAAGCCCTTGTCGCTATAACCACCAGTCGCATTCGGTGCGGGAAGTGTTGGACCATTGGGTAGAGTTGTGGGACCTGCCAGTGCCGACTCGTAATCCCACGCGTAGCCGTTTTGATTGAGCGTCAGGCGCATCACGCCCCAGTAGAACCCGGTATAGGCCTGGAGATTCTGTTCGTTGAAATTCACGTTGCCGGTAGGGTCCTCCAGGTTTGTTTCACCTGCGCCGCTCGTGACGGGGGTTATGACGATCGGATCCAGTGTCTCGCCGCCGCTGCCAACGATGAATTCCCTTATCCCGTTCCTTGGATCGTAATTTCCGTTCGGGTCGAGCGGGCGATAGCGGGCGTAGAGGTGGTCGTGTCCGTTCAGCACCAAGTCGGCTCCGTGGTCGTAGAGCAGTTGCCAAAAGGCCTGAGCGGTAATGCCCTCCTCGGTAATGCTGTTCGTAGCGCTGAATGTGGGCTGATGCCAGTACGCGGCTGTGCAAGCGGAATGATTCGCCTCAAGATCCTTCTTCAGCCATTCCAGTTCGGAGGCAAACCAGGTGCCCGTGGTCGAACAACCGCCCGGCTGCGTCTCGCACTCAATATTGAGCGAGATGATGTGCCAGGAGCCCAGATCATAGGAATACCAGCCATCTCCCACTCCGACCGGGTCACCCGCCGGTACGGTCGATCCAACTCCACCAGTCTCCTCGAAGTGTCCCGCCTGTCCATCAGGCCGAGGTATCGGCTGCGGGTTGGGAGTGGTAGCGGCCGGATAGCCGCACCCCGTCATCGATGATGGGCATGGGTCCCCGAGCGTAGCCGTGATCGGTTGCCCTGTGGTGTCGATCTGGAAGCCGTTGAAGTAGGAGAAGTAGCCGTAGCCGGCAACGCCGGTCGCGCCATGCTCGTCGTAAAATTCGTGGTTGCCGGGCGCCGGCCGCGTGATCATTTTGAAAGCGCCGTAGGTCAAATCGTACGAACTCTCGAAGTCCGAATATTGGCCAACCTGGTATTGCAAATCTCCGAGGATCGCGACCAGGTCCGGCTTTATCGTCTCAATCTCGTTCGCAGTGGCCTCCTGCGATTGCCACAGAGACGTAGCGGTGTAGGGGGCCTTGGGCGTGAGGCAGTTCTCGTGCGCCGACTCGCCAGAGGGCTCTGTCTCGCCTGGCTCGCAGGCGACGTCGCCAACCACCGCCAGCACGGGCGAGCGCCCGATGGTTGCGAAGGGCCAATTGCGATCTGGCGCCGGGTAACTGTAAGGCCACTGACCGTTGTTGGAGTTCTGATTCTGTGCGCTGGCCACGGTTGCAAATACCATGACCGAGGCGGCCGCTCCGATAAACACAGCGGCTCGGATCCTTCTACGGATCGTCTCCATTGAGTTTCTCCTGTTCAGGCTTTTGGGGAATGCGTGCTTTGGGGAATGCTTGCTACCGAGTTGCGATTCTCGCCCTGCAATATTGCGCGCGCATGACAATTGTGTGAAAAAACCGTAACGCGGCTATGCGCCGAGGCTACCCCATACTCAACGCGCTCTTTGCGTTTTGGGTGGGAGACCGATCACCGGCCACCGCCATTACGCGTAGCGAAACAGCGCCATCAAGCCAAAGTCCATGTGCTGCTGCATATGGCAGTGGAAAAGCGTCAGGCCCGGCTGGTCGGCCACCAGGTCCACCGTGGCGCGTCCAAACGCGCGAACGATCACCGTGTCTTTCTTGACGCCGGCAGTCGGCTTGCCGTTCAGTTCCACCAGCTCGAACAGGTGCCTGTGGAAATGCAGAGGATGCGAATCGTCGCTGCGGTTGTGAAACACAATCCGGTAGCGCCGTCCCTGGTGGAACACGAATTCCCCCTGGTGCGGATATTCTTTGCCGTTCACGAGCCAGTGGTTGATTCCATTCAGACCGCCGGGAATCTTCTCGAAGACCATGTCGATGGTATGGTCTGGCGCTGGATGCGCCGCGTTCGTCCCGAAGATGGTGTAGTCCCAGCGCGTTGTCGCAGGCGGTGTCCACAGCGCGCGCTGTTTTCTGTTTGTGTACTCCACCACCATCCCCATGCCGGCTTGCCGCGCGGTATCGCGGATCTCCCCTAAGATCCACACACCTGGGTTATTCATCTCCACGATCGCATCCACGCGCTCGCCCGGAGCAATCTCAATCACATCCACCGCTTGAGGCGTGGGCACCGTATTGCCATCGAGAGCGATCACCTGAAACTTGTGGCCGGCCAGAGCCACGCGATGGATCTGCGCGGCGCTCGCGTTCAGCAGGTGCATCAGCACGCGCTGGCCCGCCTGCACACGAAGCGGATCCCCGGCTCCGAGCATTTTGTCGTTGATTGAATAAAGCGGAGCGTTCACTTCCAGTCCGTTCGGGCGCAGGTCTGGTTTGCGGGGTTTTTCGGGCATCGGGTCGTCAGGATCCGCCGCCATCTCGTCCTGATCCATCGGCGACAAAAAATATTCCCATTCACGCAGCGCCAGAAACACTTCCTGGTCGTAGCGTCCGGGGTCATTCGCTCCGTCAATCATGAAAAACCCGAACTGGCCTGTGTAGGCGCCCCGATGCAGATCCATCATCGCCGCGGTGTGCGAGTGGTACCATCGCGAACCTGCAGGCTTGGCCACGAATTCATAGCGCCGCCTGCCGTGCGGCGGCACCGGCGGCGTGCCTTCTTCCGCCGCACCATCCATCTCCGACGGAACGAACAGGCCATGCCAGTGCGCGTACTCCGGAACGTCTGTGTCGTTCACAACCTCCACCGTGATGCGCTTGCCCTCGCGCACCCGGATCAGGGGGCCGGGAACTTGATTGCTGTAGCCGATTGTGCTGATCGCAACCTGCGGAGCCAGCTCCACCATCATGGGCGCGATTTCCAGGGTGAAATCCGCCGCATGCCCCTTCGGCTCCGTCGGCGTCTTCATCTTCGAACCCGCCATCATCGGATCCTGGAGCAGTCCATGAAACTGTTTGAGCCCCAGCGTCTTTCCAAGCGCCGGCCGCAGCCTGCCTGCCCCGCTGGCAATCATGGTGGCGCATCCCAGCCGTACAAAATCCCTTCGCTTCACGCGATCCTCATCCCGCTGCAGACGAGTCCCTCAACCAGCAATGCCGATACAAAGATTCCCAGATAGGTTTTATAGGTATGCCGTTCGTGGACTTGGTTCTTCTACAGTTTCTCAGAATGGTACCAAAGCGATGTGAGGCGACTTTTCCGTCACTGCCGGCTCACCACGTCACAAGGCGTCTGCTGGATCGTCCATTTCCCGCACCAGTTTGGCGAAGCGGCCCGTTCCTGCCTACCGTCCGCTGCTCGTTGACACCTGACCGCTGATCTTTTACGTCCCCGCACTATACACTGTATAGGAAATGTGGTATACAGTGTATAGATGACCGATCGGAACGCAAAATCGCAACAGATTTTCGACTGCGCCCTCCGCATTCTTGAAGCCGAAGGGCCTAAGGCGGTCACCATGCGGCGCGTGGCCAACGAAGTTGGCGTCACGCCTATGGCGATCTACCACCACTTTCCCGGCCGCGAAGCACTGCTCGACGCCGTCGTTCATTCCGAATTCGAAAGGCTCGTCGAGTTCTTCACCCCATCCAAAACAAAGCGGAGTTTTGAGGCGGCCATGATTCACGTGATGGATGGGTACATCGATTACGCGCTCGCCCATCCCTGCATCTTCGACTACGTCTTCTCAAGCCCCCGGCCGGGCGCACGCCGTTTCCCCGATGATTTCCAGGCCCGTCTCTCGCCCACATTGAATCTTGTCTTCGACATTGTGTCTTCGTGGATGAAGCTCCGCAAGCTCAAGCGCGACGATGCATGGGAGGTCTCCATGGAGCTCTGGGCTCAAGCTCACGGCTACCTCGCGCTTTGGCGCGCAGGCCGCTTTCACTTGTCTGAAGAGGAGTTCCGTAAACTCGTTCACCGTTCCATTCGGAGGTTGTTGTATGGACTTGCGCGTTAATTCATTGCGCGGCGCAATCGTCATTGTGTCCGCGGTTGCGCTCACGGCCGCCGCATACTTTGTCTCATCCGGCCTTCATCGCGTTTGGTGGGTTGTATGGCTGGCGCCGCTTCCCATTCTGCTGCTCGCCCCGAAGCTCCGCGCCTGGCAGGCGTTCGCCGTTGCCCTGGTCGCGCGTGCAGTACCGGCCGCGTTCGACTTCTGGAATTATCTCCGCAACGTTGTCCAATTCCCGCTCTCCATCGTGTGGATCACGATTCTGGTTCCGGCAGTCTCGTTCGCTCTCGCCGTAGTCTTCTATCGTGGACTTCTGCGCAGGGGCAACCCATGGTTCGCCATCCTCGCATTTCCCGTCACCGTCGTCGCTGCGGAATATCTTTTCAGCCTTTCTCAGGGCACATTTTTCAGCACCGGCTACACCCAACTGGCGAATCTTCCCGTCCTCCAGCTCGCCGCAATCACGGGTCTATGGGGGATCGGTTTCAGCGTCAATCTGTTTCCCGCCGGATTGGCTGCGCTCGTCTCCACGCCCGAAAAGCCCCGCCTTCGCATCGCCGTCGCTCTCGCTGTTTTTTACGCCTGTGTTCTTTCCTATGGTGTGGCGCGCCTCTACGCCACGCCTCAGGCTTCCGGTTCGGTTCTCGTCGGCTTGGTCGAAACCCACGCCGGCCCGGATATGTTTCCTCCCGACGTGCCAACCAGCATTGCGTTGATGCAGAAGTATGCCTCGCAGGTCGAGCCCCTCGCTGCGCGTGGCGCGCAGTTCGTCGTATTCCCTGAAATGACGACTCTCATCCCCGACGCAGCCTCGGCGCAACTGGATGCGCTCTGGCAGCAGACAGCGCGCGATGCCCATGTGCAAGTGCTTCTCGATATTCTCCACGTCACCGATCACGGCGCCTACAACGAGGCCCGCCTTTATTCCGCAACCGGCGAGATCGAGACCATCTACCGCAAGCATCACCCGGTTCCTACGTGGGAAGCCCGCACCACGCCGGGTACAGAGATCTCGGTACTAACCTGCCCGCGCGTAGCCAAGGATAATCGCCCCTCCGATCCATCACCCGCGCCTCAGCCGGCAGGCAAAATCGGTATTGAAATCTGCCGCGACATGGACTATCCGGAACTCGCCCGCCGCTACGGAAATCAACAGGTCGGGCTTGTCCTTGTTCCCGCCTGGGACCAAGGCCTCGCTGTCGACGCCGCCTGGCACGGGCACCTGTCCCTGATGCGCGGCGTCGAAAGTGGCTTCACCATGGTGCGCGATGCCAAAAACGGGTTGCTCACCGCCAGCGACGATCGCGGCCGCATTCTCGCCGAACAGTCCACCCTTTCTGACGGCGCACTTGTCACCATGCTCGCCGCAGTCCCCGTACGCCATGACTCCACGCTCTATCAAAAATGGGGAGATTGGTTCGCATGGGTCGACCTCACCGCTCTCGTTGCGCTGCTTGCGTTCGGTCTCACCAGCCGGAAGTTTCAGCCACGACCGCTGGGCCAGCGCGAAATCGCTTCCCGTCCTATTTCAATACATCATCCAACCAGTCGAATTCGATTTGATGTTTCAGGCTTGGGTTGTTGATTTGGCAATGTGCCTCGCCGCCTTCTGCGCATGTCACCAAACGTTCCGTCTTCGGGCAACTCAGCTTCTCGAAAAACTCATGCGCCATGGCGTTCGCGGATGATCCTTCCCCTTCACCGCCGACGGATAAGAGCGGACAGGTAATCTTGCCCTCAAGCCCGGCCAGATTGTAGTGGCTGAGATTCTCCAGAAAGGCGGCGAGCGGCCTCCCAGCCATGCCGCACCGTTCCTGAACGTCGGTCACGAGAAACTTCTTCATTGGATCGGAGAGGTCCACCTTGTTTTCAAGATCCTCGCCAGACGCGTCTTTGAGTCCCAGTAATGCCAGGATCGCCGTCGCAAACAGCGGCAGCAGCGAATTTGCAATCACGGCGGCAATACGCTTCTCGAAAGCCACAGCACGCGGGGCGAAGTATCCTCCCATGCTATTTCCAGCAAGCGCCAATCGCTTCGGGTCAACGTCAGTGCGGGATAGAACGTAATCCACTGCATATCGTGTGGGGACTTCATAGTCCGGGCGATACGTCAGAGTTTTGTCCGCGGCGAATGCGCCCACCTGCCCGGGGCCCTCCCACTGCAACGCGTTGTAACCTCGGCGAACCGCTGCGGCGCCACCGCCAAAGTCGTACATCTCCTCGCAGGTTGAGTCGCCCCCTCCAAGAAGCATCACGGTCGGACGCGGGAGGCCGTCTGCAGCGGCGCGCATGAAATACCCCGGCAGCGTCTTGCCATTCTCGTACGGAATGCTGACGGGCTCGATCTGCGGATCGAAAAGTTTTGCCGCTTGCCTAAAGCAGGAACGGTGGCGCTGGTACATTTCGAATTGGCGCGGGTCTTTGGTTTCAAGGTAGAAAAACCCTGTTCTCCAATACACAGATGCACGCATGAAGGCCTCGCGAGCACTTACCAAATGACCTCCGCGGAAGCATTCATTGGCTATTCCCTCGATCCTCTCTGCGGTGGCGGCCCACTCAACAGTCCAGCTTTCTATATCTTTGTCCTTGATTCGGCGCGCCGTAGAGAATGATTCTCCAACTGCGCCGCCATCTCCATAGGCGCCGGCTAACAAACCCCTTGCCAATTGGTAATCGAAGTTTGACTGGAAGATCTGGGGCAGACCCGGTGTGGCGCTGAAAACCGTTTCGGTTCTTGCTGTCGATACTGTCGAAGCTGGCGCAGTGGATGTTCTGCCAGCAACACTTCCTGACGTTGGAGACGGATTCGGGTTCGTTTCCACTTCAGCCACGAGCGTCATTCCTGTGTCCTCTTTTCTTCTTGAACTTCCCCTTCGCGCGGATTGGCCCCTTGCTTCTCGCTCTTAGCACAACGACGCGACGTTTCCCAGGGCGCGTCACTCCCTCGAATGCGCGTTTCAGAGACGCATTCCCCTTGTGCGCATTCCAAGCATTCACTGGTCCAGTTTCTTCGAAACGTTTCTGATCGGGAACGGATGCCCTAACCGTCAGTCTCAGCCGCCGGAAGCAAAGTTGTCTGTGCGAAAAGAATCACAGTGAGATAAACATTGCCTTGAATCGCGTGGAGATGGAATGGGCCAAATCCTCGACTTCAACCGAGCATTGCTTCTCAGTAACCGAAGCGCAGGCCAAGGTCCCTCAGCTCGTGTCACGGATTTGTGTCGCGCGGATGGGACGATCGCCGCGCTCGTTCGACGACACACCTGTCGGGAAATGATTACAACTTGAAAGTCTCTTCTCGCCCTTGGCATCGCCACCGGCCAACCTCGACAAACCTGTCAAGAGCGCGAGCCCATCTCCAACAGCCCATCCCTCTCATTCCACGGCGAATATAAATCCGCCCAAGTTTGCCGATAATTATGGCCTTCCGGCGCATACTTGTCTCATGATCCACGCTCGTCACCATCGCTCCGCTGCTCCCTTGTTCCCCTGTTCTCTTGTTCCCTTGTTCCCTTGTTCCCCTGTTCCCCTGTTCTCTTGTTCCCTCGTTCCCTTGTTCCCTTGTTCCTCTCCCTCCCTGCAAATCAGAGAAAATGCAAATAAAAAAAATCTGGCGCTTTTCGCCAGATTTTCGCCACATAACTCCTTTAGAATCAGTAAAACGATACCAGACAAGTCGTGAAAACAGCCCCGATTTCGCCACATTTGCAGAAAACAACTCGTTTAGAATCAACAAGATAATTTCCGGAAAATGACGACAGCGAACATCGACGCAACTCCAACAATCCATTCACTTTGTTTCGATTCACCCCTCCCCGGGCGTCCTCCGCACCAGCCCGCTACACTACGGGGGTCCGGGACCGCGCCCCACGACTCACCCTCCGCGGCTCACGCTCGACGCCCTCCGTCCCACCATCCACCGTTCACCGTCCACCGCGGGGCTTGCCTCGCATCGTGATCCAAATCACATTGACCATCAGGCCATAGCGGTATAACAAGGTTGCTATGTGCCTCGCCATTCCCGGAAAAGTCGAAGAGATCACCACCGACGGCATGATCCGCGTCGGCCGCGTCAACTTTGGAGGCGTAGTCAAGAACGTCTGCCTCGACTACGTCCCTGAAGTCGTCGTCGGCGACTACACCATCGTCCACGTCGGCTTCGCCATCTCCAAGATCGACGAGGCCACTGCCGAGCAGACTCTCGCCGACTTCCGCGCTCTCGGCGTTCTCGACGAAGAACTCGCCTCTGAAGACGAAGCCTTCCTCCGCGCCGCAAGATCCCCCCAGTCCCGCTGCCCAGATGGAAGCTGTTCCAATCAAAGCTGCGCCTGCGAGTCCAGCTCCGCTAACTCCGCTAACTCCGCTAACCCCGCTAGCTCCGCTAACTCCGCCAACTCCGCTAACCCCGCTAACCCCGCTAACCCCGCCAACTCCGCTAGCTCCGCTAACCCCGCTGCCTCCAAGCCATGAAGTACCTCACCGAGTTCCGCAACGGTGAAATCGCCCGCGCCCTCGCGCGCGAGATCGCCGAGATCACCACGCGTCCGTGGAAGATCATGGAAGTCTGCGGCGGCCAGACGCATTCCATCATCAAGAACGGAATCGACCAGATGCTCCCGTCCGGAATCGAGATGATTCACGGCCCCGGCTGTCCCGTCTGCGTCACACCACTCGAGCTCATTGAC
>Ga0181535_10007392_pt1 | contig 11064 bp, 7 predicted proteins | sample PEATcosm2014_Bin_44_FD_119774 | JGI IMG/M metagenome (GOLD analysis project Ga0181535, IMG submission 119774) | Peatland microbial communities from MTU Mesocosm Facility, Houghton, MI, USA - PEATcosm2014_Bin17_30_metaG | ecosystem: Environmental > Terrestrial > Soil > Wetlands > Peat | place...
GACTTCGTACTTGTTTCCGTGGGAAATTGCAATTCCGCGAAGAATCACGGCGCTCTTCTCCGCGCTATCGCGTTGCTTCCAGCCGAAGTCTGTCCGCTCTACCTTCACATTGGCCGCGAGGAACAAGATTTCCCCGAGCGGCGACTGGCCTCCGATCTGAAAATTGAAAACCATGTTCGTTTCCTGGACTCTCAACAAGATCCGCGGCCTTTCCTCTGGGCTGCGGATCTCTTCGCAATGCCCTCTCGATCCGAAGGCTTGAGCATTGCTGCGCTTGAGGCAATCGCGGCATGTGCTCCAGCGCTTTTTTCTAATGTGGTTGGCCTCGCGGACATTGCAGCCGTAACCCGATGGACTGTCCTCACGACGACCGCCCCTGAATCCATTGCCGAGGGAATTGTGAGAATTGCATCGATGGATTTGGCCGAGCGTAACGAACGAGCCCTTGTCGATAGTGAACTTGTTCGCGATCGGTTCTCGCCTCGGAACGGCGTACGCAGCATCGCAGAAAGCCTTTATGCCCCCAGAATGATTGCTTCTCAAATGCCTGCGCGGGTGAGCGGACAATCTTCGCAATAAAGCTTGCGTTGCAAGAGAATGCTTCGGCACGGCTAGGCATGTCTGGATATATCACATTGCCGTCGCCGCGCTCCGCAACGTTTCCCATTCCTCCTCACCGAACTCGATTCCGCGCCTGCTGAAACGCTGCAGCACAATAAGGAAGCCTGATGCGATTTTTCAATTTGGACCTTCATATTGGCGTAATCGGCGATATCAAGCAGATATTCAATGCGCTCGGGCACGAGGTCACGCAATGGAGCCTTTCGGCTCATTCATGGGTTTTGGACCGGAGGATCGACAAGGTCGATGTTGTCAACCAACACACCTGGAGAGACATCAATCCAGAGATGTGCAAGGCGTTCTACGATCGATATAAGTCGGAGCTGGAGCAGTACGATGCTTTTATCGTCACGCACACGCCGTGCTTCGCGATGCTCTACGAGCGCTGGAACAAACCAATTATCTGCGTCGCCTCAACTCGCTACGAAGCCCCTTTTACCGATAGCGCGGAAGCCTGGGCGCATTTCAATTCGTTCCTGAGAAATCAGATCGATAGCGGGATGCTCATTCCGCTCGCCAATAACAAGTATGACTCGGCTTATGCTGAGTATTTCACACAGAGACAGTGGAAAGTCATCCCTAGCTTATGCAATTACACGAGTGCTCCTTACACGGGAGAACTTAGGCAATCGTTATATGTTTCCAAGTTCGAGCTTCCTCGCACAATTCCAAACCTTGTAAGCAAAGGCGATTACTTCAAGAGGAGAATTCTCCAAAGAGTGGCGGTCAAGCTCGGGATTGCAACGCGCAAACGAGGGTACAGCTGGCGGGATATTGCTGCTTTTCGAAGTGCCGTCGTTGTTCCCTACAATGCGTCGATTATGTCTATCTTCGAAATGTATGCGTCGGGGATTCCCATGCTTTTTCCATCGCTGAAGTACGCCGTGGAGCTTTACGGAGAGTCCAGGCGGAAGGGCATTTTCTCAGAGTTGAGCTATAACCAGGTCCGAGGCTTGCCTTCAGGCTCTGTACTCCCGTGCGATTCGATGGATCCGAATAACTACGACGATGTTGCAACGATGGAGTACTGGATTGAAAAGTCTGATTTCTACGATTCAGAAAACATGAAACATCTTACTTATTTCGATTCCTTCGATGAGATCGATAGCCTTTTGCGAACTGTCGACTTTGAGGAAGTTCATCGCAATATGATTGAGCACCATCGCGTGCGGTCGGCAAATGCCTATGCGGCGTGGAAAACAGTATTGAATGCCCTATCCTGCCGGCATTCGAAGGGGCAGCCTTCGCTTCAGGTTGCCGCATCCGTTGAGGAGGCCTCGACGGACCATGGCCTTGTTGACCTCAGCATAGGGATGTTATGACGGCGATTCTGGGTATTGCAGCATTCGTTCTGGTTGTGCTCTACGTCTACTTCTTGTCAAAGCGAGTCGACCTAGGGCTAATGAGTCTGCTATGCGCTGAACTCTTCGATATCACTTTTGGAAGTAATAGCCATGTGATCGGCGGAATCCATCTTGATCCGCTGGACGTAGTTTCGATTTGCCTTCTCGCCGCCGGCGTTATCCGGACGCTGCGAACACTAAAGAACATCAACCTGACCCGGCTTCTTGCAATTGGATACCTCTTGCTCTTTGGCATCAGCTTTGGTCGAGGACTCTTCTCGAATGGAATGATGTCTGCCGCTAACGAGTCGAGAGACTTTGTCGGCGTGCTCGTTGGCACGGCCTATTTCTTGACCGCACAGACCGATGATAAGTCAATTCGTAGATATACTTTTCTCTACTTATCTTTCGGCGCCGCACTTTGCCTGGTTGCGGTCCTTGCCGCTATGGGCCTCCCGGTGGGCATGGCTTCATGGGCTAGCCAGGACGCTGCGGCAGTCGATGGCCGTTATCTTCCCGCCACTGGAGCGGAAGCCATCGCTGTGTGCGGGTTCATCTCTCTGGCATGGGTGTCCTACTACAAGCGAGGCTTTCTCAATGAGCTGATTCCGATTCTCTATTTCTCTGTCGCAGTCTATCTACGTCATCGAACAGTGTGGGTCATGATTTTGGCGGGCACAATCCTCTTGCTGCCGCTCGATGGAAAGCTCTTCCGCCGCCTGGTACCTGCCGCACTCATCGTAGCCGCAGCGGTCGCACTTCTTGCATTCTACGGAAGTGCGGCTCAAGGCCTTGCCAGTACGAGTGATTTTTCGCGATCAGCCACCAGTTCCCAGACATGGCAATGGCGACTCAATGGCTGGATGGCGCTACTATTCGACGAACAGAGCCCCCTCACAGTAGCCATCGGGAAAAGCATGGGAAGCGGTTTCTGGCGCATCGATCCAGTGTCCTATCAGTTTGTCGGTGTAGCTCCCCATAGCGAATATGTCACGTCGTTTCTGCGCGTCGGCCTGCTTGGATTTCTTCTTGTTCTATCGCTGGCCTTGAGACCGGTCAGGCGCTTGTGGCGTGTGGCCAAGATTGATACCACGGCAGTCTTTCCTTCGTCTTCAGCATGGGTTGTCGTCGTACTGATCACGCTCGTCTACGGGATCACTTACGGCATTGAACCGCATGCCTATGCCCTGCTCGGCATTGCGAACGCGATTAATCTCGGGTTGAAGGCGCCTCAGGAAGAGTACTCGCCGGAAGCGGGCGGAGAGTGGGGAATGCAGGCCGTTCCCAGCCCCGCTGAGTAAACACGGAATGCCCATGTCAATTCACAACATTGCAGTTCTGATGACTTCGTTCAATCGCCGCGAGCTCACCTTGCGATCTCTGGGTTCGCTCAACAAGCAGAACAATCCATCCGACATTCAGCTAACGGTCTTCCTGGTTGACGATGGCTGCACGGATGGCACAGCTGAGGCAGTCAGGTCCAAGTTCCCGGGCGTCAAGATACTCAAAGGCGACGGCTCGCTCTTTTGGAACGGAGGAATGCGGAAGGCTTTCGACGCCGCGACGCAGGAGTGTTTTGACGCCTATCTGTTCCTCAACGACGACACCATCCTGTATGAAGATGCGCTCATGGGCGTCGTCACCTGCGCCCGCTCGTGGATTGCTGTAGGCGCACCGGCGATTGTCGTAGGCAGCACTCGGTCGCCAATTACGGGAAGGCATAGTTACGGAGGAATCTTGAGGCGCCACCGCGGGATGGAATTCAGGCTCGAAAAAGTCATGCCGCATCCATCGTCTTCGACTCCCTGCGACACAATGAACGGCAACTTCGCGCTGATCCCCCAACAGGTTGCAGCCGTTATCGGCAATGTGGAGAAACGCTTCCGTCATCAATTCGGAGATCTCGATTACGGACTGCGCGCCAAGCGTGCCGGCTTCGACGTTGTCGTGGCGCCAGGCTACGTTGGCGAGTGTCACCCAAATTCTCCGGCCGGCTCCTGGCGCGATCCGCGCATGCCCTTCTCGCGGCGATGGGCAAGTTTGATTTCTCCGAAAGGCGTTCCTTTTGCCGAATGGTTCCTCTTCACACGGCGCCACTACGGCTGGCGCTGGCCTTATTACTCCGTCTCTCCGTACCTTAAGACGATTGCGTCAAGCCTGTTTTCCCGCAACAACATTGACGCTCCCGGCGACGCTGCGACGCCAAAGCCTTAAGTCAAGAATCGCGTTCAGATCCCGCGACCGTTTGACAGCAGTCTTGCTTGCGATGCAAACGGAACTTTGGAGAAAACATTGGCTTCACAGCCTAACAATATTGCGGCATCCGCGGTCTCTGGAATCCGATGGAACTACATTGGCGGCATCAGCGCCAGTATCTGTTCTGTGGCCATCGGTATCGTGCTCGCACGGATTCTGGGTCCCCGCCCCTTTGGGCAGGTCATCATTGCCAGCACGGTCTATGGATTCCTGAATCTCTTTGTTGACGGCGGCTTCAGCCAGGCGTTGATCCAAAAGAGAGATCTTTCTCCCGAGGAGATTCGGAAGACCTTTACTTGCCAGGTCGGCATTGGCGTGTGCACAACGGCAATCGTCTTCCTCGCCGCACCGTGGATCGCGAGGCAGTTCCGCGACCCTTCAGCCGTCGCTGTGGTCCAGGCGATGTCGCTGATGATCGCCATTCAATCGATGGGCCTCGTTTCCGCAGCCCTCTTGCGCAGGGGAATGCGCTTCAAGGTTATTCAGTATGCCGCGCTCACCAGCTACCTTTTCGGCTACCTTATTATCGGCATTCCGCTCGCGCTTCATGGTGCAGGCGTATGGAGCCTGGTGCTGGCCTATCTTGCGCAGTGTCTTCTCAATTCAGCTCTACTCTACTGCGCCGCTCGTCATTCAATCGTTCCGTGGTTCGCGTTTCCCGATCGATCCATCACAACATTCGGCGGCACCATCATCGCCAACAATCTTGTGAATTGGGGTCACTCGAACCTTGACAACATCGCGGCTTCCCGACTGGGGCCCGCTGCACTGGGTCTCTACGGACGCGGATGTAACTTCGCCTATCAACCCGTAAATACCGTTGTGAATGGTCTGCAGTCGGTGCTTCTTTCCTCCACCGCCAAGGTACAGGACAACCGGCGCCTGATGCGCGATCTGACGTTAGCCGTCATCGGGATCGTATTCGGCATCCTGGGCGCCGCCTACGCTACATTCGCGATGAACTCGGCCACCACCATCGTCGGCCTCTACGGCGACAAGTGGGTTGGCGTTATCCCACTCATGATTCCGTTCGCCATTGCCATGCCATTCTACGGAATTCACTGTCTTCTAGGGCCGATCCTGTGCGGGCTGGGACGCCCGGAACTTGAATTCTGGCCGCAGGCCGTCAGTTGCGCGCTTGCCGCCGTCGCCTACTTTACCGCTGCCCGCTTCTCGCTGGTCAGCATTGCCTGGGCACTCCTCTTCATCATGTTGCTACGCTTCGGAATGATTGCGGCATTCACTTTTCGACTGCTAAAAATCTCGTGGCTCGATGTTTCCATTCTTCTACTCAAGAGAACGGGATTCTCCGCGGCTTTCGGAGCCTTTTCCTGGTGCACCGATAGGTTGCTTCAGGCCTTTCATCTCAACGCCGGACTTCGTCTCTCCATACTGGTCGCAGTCTGCATCGTTCTGCTTGGTTCAGCGATCTGGTCTGCAAGCAACATCGTGTTTGGCCGTCATGCTGTTCGCTTCTTGCTTGGCTACGCAACGCACCTGCCACAAGCCTACGTCAGGCGCCTTCGCCTTCAGGAAGATCCGCGCTTCTCCAAAGCCTTCACGCGCACCTGAGCGATCAACGGTGCGCTGCGCACGCGTCAGGTTTACGCCGGCAATTGTTTTCCGTCGCATGGAAAACGGCGGGGCGGCGCCACAGAAAGTGTGAAATGAGATTTGTCGTCGCAAAAAGAACGGGTCGACGCGGAGCCGGGCTGGGAAATGAAATCCTCCCATGGGCCAAGGGATGGATCGCCAGCCAGGTGCTCGATGCGCACCTGGTAGGACCTTCCTGGGGAATCAACCAGCGCCGATACTATCGCAACTTCGGGACCTCGCGGCTCGACTTCCTTCTTGAAGATGGGCTTCTGCGGTTGCCGCACTATGCATTTACGGAGGCGGACTTTCGCGCCACCGGCGAGGTCGACTTTGGCTCCGCGATCCAGAGTTGGGCAGCCACCCAGGGTCTCACAAACGAGGGATCCTACATTGTCAGCGTCGAAGGCATGTGGGGCGGATACGCCGCAATATGGACCGCTCGCGAATTTCTGCGTGCTCAGCTCTCGAATAGCCGGGACACGCTGAAGAATGTGTTTCAGATTTCCTCCGGCCTCGACCGCGACAAACTTTTTGCCGCTGTCCACATGCGCTCAACAGCGCTTGGGTTTACGACACCAGAACCCGGAGAGAACGTTCGCGGAAAATTCAACATTCTCGTTCCCAGCGAGTGGTACCTGTGGGTCTGCGGCGAACTGCAACGGAGATTTGGTGACCGCATACAATTCCACATCTTTACCGATCGCCCGAGCCCCGGCTTCGATGAGGCCGTGCGCCGGTTCAACCCAGGTCAGCTTGCCCAGACCGGCTTCACCGAATGCAGCGACCTGCTCCTGATGGCGCAGGCAGACTTGCGTATCTGCTCTGTTTCCTCTTATAGCCTCGCCGCCAATTTCCTCTCAGACGGACCATTTGTCTGGTATGAGCCGCAACTGACTTCGACTGACGGCCGCTTCACGTTGTGGGGAGACGTTAGGCAGCATCGACCCTCTTCCGGGCGCGCGTTGGAGATTGTCGATCACACCTTTGGCTCCGCCGCGACCTGCACAGAAACGTGCACGACGACATCCGCAGTCCAGGGAACGGCCATGAACGTCGGCGATCCTCTTTCTGAGCCGCTCGCGGCAATGCTTGAGGAGAAACTGTCTTGCCGCAATCCGGAAACGAACCTGCTTGAGTACGGATCAGTGCCCCAATCCTGACCACAACGGAAGCTATCCATTTCGTTGCCTCACGCGGCACGGCAAGTGCGCTGGAGTGGACACCATCAATGATGCGAATCCTGTTCGTCCATAACCGCTATCAACAACCCGGCGGTGAAGACAGCGTTGTGCAAGCTGAGATTGCGCTGCTGCGCTCGAGAGGGCACGAAGTCGATTTTCTGGAAGAAAACAACGATGGCATCGTCGGATGGATTGACGCCGCAAATACCGCGATCGAGTCCGTCTACTCTTTTTCCGCCGCGCGCACCGCACGGCGTCGCATCGAGTCCTTCAAGCCCGACCTCGTTCATGTTCATAATTTCTTTCCGCGTCTCTCGCCGTCCATTCACTACGCATGTCATGAGAAGAAGGTCCCGGTCGTGCAAACATTGCACAACTACCGATTACTCTGCCCAGCCGCGACATTGATGAGGAACGGCGCAGTTTGCGAAGACTGCCTCGGCAAGACGATCCCGTGGCCAGCGGTAAAGCATGGCTGCTATCACTCAAGCAAGCTGGCCACCGCTGCGGTAGCAAACATGCTTTCCATCCATCGCGGATTGCAGACATGGAGCCGCAAGGTGGCGAGATTTATCGCGCTCTCTGAGTTCTCACGCGGCAAATTCATAGCGGGCGGACTACCCGAAGGCCGGATTGCCATCAAACCGAATTTCGTGAGCCTCGACAATGGAATCGGCGCGGGGACAGGAAACTACGCACTCTTCGTCGGCCGCCTCTCCGAAGAAAAGGGACTGACGACGCTTCTCGAGGCCTGGAAGAAAACCCACAGTCATGGACGGCTGAAGATTGTTGGAGATGGCCCCATGGCCCCCCTTGTGCGGGATGCAGCATCAACCGTTCCGGGGATCGAGTGGCTTGGACCCCGCACACGGAGCGAGGTCTCCAGGTTGATGGCAGACGCTTCCTTTCTCGTCTTTCCGTCCATCTGGTACGAGACGTTTGGCATGGTGCTCATCGAAGCCTTCTCGGCTGGATTACCTGTGATTGCGTCAAATCTTGGAGCGATGGCGGAGTTGATCAGAGACGGAAGCACGGGAAAGTTATTCCAGGCAAGATCGAGCGATGAACTGGCGACGACAATCGACTGGGCATTCGCGAATCCCGACGCGCTGCAGGCTATGCGGCTTAGTGCGCGCCGAGAGTTCGAGTTGAAGTATACGGCGGAATCGAACTACGCGCAGTTGATGGGGATCTATCAGGATGCCATCGCGGCCGTGGCCGCCAATCAGCCTGTGAAGAACTATGCGTTGCAGAGTTAGTCCGGCGCTCGTTCGCACTAACTGACCGTCCCGCTCCAGGATTTTTCGCCTCGGTTCACAGCAGACAAAAGACATTCTTCCATGCCGAATAAGAAGAAAAAACTCGCAGTCCTCGTGAATGTGATTGCTCCGTATCGGTTGCCGATTCTCGGCGCCCTTGCGGACAGCTTCGACACATTGGTCCTGCATGGCGGGTCCGAACCGAATCGCACCTGGACAGTTAATCTGCCGCAGAACATCAAGTCCCGCAGAGTTTTCACGCTGAAGATTCCGCTACGCAAGAGAACCGGCGTTGACGGCATCACGGATACAAGCTATCTGCACCTGAACCTGGGGCTCCTCTGGTGGCTTCTTCGCTTCAGACCTCACGTCATCCTCTCCAACGAGATGGGGCTCAGAACCATCATCGCCGTTCTTTATGGCAAGATCGCGCGGGTACCTGTCTGGGTGTGGTGGGGCGGAACACTTCACTCCGAACGCAACATTACCAAGATCAGGAAAGTCCTCCGCGGTATTCTCGTGAAATTGATAAGCCGCTGGCTGAGCTATGGCGCCTCCACAACCGAGTATCTCGAATCCATCGGAGTTCCCCGCGACCAGATCTTGCAGATCCAAAATTGTGTGCGCCAGGAAGTGTTTCAGGCTGTCCCCGCCCAACCGCCTGAATGGTTCAAAGACGCGCCGCGCCCGGTGATTCTCACCGTAGGCCAACTCCTTCAGCGCAAAGGCCTGGACAAATTGATTGAAGCCTGCGGACGTCTCTCGCGCCGCGGTGTTTGCTTCTCTCTGGTCATTGTCGGCCAGGGGCCTGAGTTAAGTCGTCTGCAAGCATTAGCGAAAGAGAATCGAATTGAGCATTTTCAAATCCTCCCCAACCGGCCGCAACCGGTGCTCAACGAAATCTATCGATCGGCCGACGCCTTTGTCTTTCCAACGCTGGAGGATGTCTGGGGACTGGTGGTCAATGAGGCTATGTGGGCAGGGGTTCCTGTGCTCTGTTCGAAGTATGCGGGCTGCGCAGAGGAAGTGCTTCCCGCGTCTCAAATCTTCGATCCGCTCTCTCAGGAAAGTTTTGACAACGCGCTTGCCATGGTCATCGAGCGGTCCGTTCGCCCCTCAGATTGCGCCACACTCCTGTCCTGGCAGGAAGTAAGTACGATGATCTGCCGCTCGCTTCACGCCGGCGTACCGATCAACCGCGACCTGCATCCCGGGACCAGGACAAGCTTCGATTCATCCCCATGCACCTATCTCACCGAAAGGGACCTGTCGATCGATCCCAAACCGGAGGCAACACTATGAACAGAAAAAAGAACAGGACGGCCCATTTCCAATCCGCGACTCTATTGGCAAGCCTTCTCTTTCTGGCCGCGGGAACGCTCGCAGCGCAACAACCTGCCAGCGACGCCGGCAGCCCAGCCAGGCCCTGCCAACAAAAGACGGCCGGTTCGCCTTACATTCCCGTCGACAGTTGGGTCTATCCCGCGGTGCTGCGGCTCTATTCACTGGGCTACGTGGACACAGCATTTCTGAATTTGCGTCCATGGACCCGTGCCAGCTTGCGCAACATGCTGGAGGAGACAAGCAATCGGCTGAATGCAGGCGGAGAGGCTCCCCATGAGAGCGAGGCACAGGAACTTTACGACGCGCTGCTGCACGAGTTACGCGACGACATCGACAGCTCCTGCCAGCATGGAAACGGCCATGTTCGAGCCGAGTCCATCTACAGCGTTGTGCGGGGCATCAGCGGCACACCCCTGAGAGATAGCTTCCATCTCGGCTCAACCGTAGTGAACGATTATGGGCGCCCATTCGAGAGTGGCTTCAACAATTACACAGGCGCCAGCGGTTATGCCTCCGTTGGCAGATTCGCTCTCTATCTGCGCGGCGAGTTTCAAGGCGCTTCATCCGCCGCAGGCTATTCTCCGACACTCGCCGCGAACCTCCAGGCCATCGACCTTACCACCAACTACTACAGCCGCTCGTGCTGGGCAAACATGACCGCGTGCGTTCCGATGCCGTACTACGTTGAGAGCACTATTCCCGCTGGCCCTATCGCTACCACAACCAACGGACGGGTAATGGAGGCCTATGCCTCCGCACAAATTCTCAATCATATTTTCTCTTTCGGCAAGCAGGACTATTGGCAAGGTCCTGGACTCGGTGGTTCGATGTCGTACTCCAACAACGCCGAGAACATCTACTCCTTCCGCATCAATCGCATTGAGCCACTGCATATTCCCGTGCTCTCTCGACTTACTGGTCCGTTCCGCTACGAATTCATGGCCGGCTCTCTCAAGGGACACGTCTACCCCAGAGATCCCTGGGTCCATGTCGAGAAGGTTAGCTTTCGTCCCACGCGCGACCTTGAATTTGGATTTGAGCGAACCGTCCTGTGGGGCGGCGTGGGCCACGAACCAATCAACATCAAGAGCTTTTTGCGAAGCTTTTTCAGTCTCAGTGCGCCCAGCGGTTCGGTCAAGAATAGCGAGCAGGATCCCGGCGCTCGCTTCGGTGCATTCGACTTCTCTTACCGGCTTCCCTTCGTGCGAAACTGGCTCACGCTCTACACCGATTCAGAAGTGCACGACGATGTCTCTCCCATCGATGCGCCGCGCCGTGCAGCCTGGAGACCCGGCATTTACCTGTCTCACTTTCCGGGCGTGCCCAAGCTCGATCTCCGCCTTGAGGCCGCCTCAACGGATCCACCGGTAACGACCAGCAATGGCGGACACTTCATGTACTGGGAATCGATCCAGCGTGACGGCTACACCAACAATGGTCAATTGTTCGGAGACTGGATCGGCC
>Ga0181535_10007397_pt1 | contig 11062 bp, 6 predicted proteins | sample PEATcosm2014_Bin_44_FD_119774 | JGI IMG/M metagenome (GOLD analysis project Ga0181535, IMG submission 119774) | Peatland microbial communities from MTU Mesocosm Facility, Houghton, MI, USA - PEATcosm2014_Bin17_30_metaG | ecosystem: Environmental > Terrestrial > Soil > Wetlands > Peat | place...
GGGGGCAGGTTCTGGTATGGGAACCGCCGCGCCGTTTTGTGATGGCGTGGAAGATTAGCCCTGCATGGCAGTACGAACCGGACCCGGCCAAGGCGAGCGAGGTGGAAGTGCGCTTCACACCGGAGCCGGGCGGAACGACACGCGTGGATCTCGAGCATCGGTTCTTTGAGCGCGGCGGCGCCGGCTGGGAAGCCATGCGCACCGCGGTTGACGCACCGATGATGGGGTGGGGCACATTGCTCGAGATGTTCGCCGCACGCGCCGGCGAGACAAACTAAGCCACGGCCGGCGGGGGCCGGTTCGACACTCCACCGGTTGGCGCCGGCCCTCCATAGAAACCGTCCACGTTTGCTAAGCGGCTGCCAAGCCCGGGCTGGCTGTCAGGAAAGATAACGCGTTTGAACCGCCAGGCTTAGGCCGGCAGGCGCAGCCGCGCAATGCACCCGCTGGATCCCTGGCGGTTTTCGAGCGCCAGTTCACCGCCGTGAGCTTCCGCGATCTGGCGGCTGAGCACCAGCCCGATCCCCGAACCGCCGGGCTTGGTGGTGAAGAAGGGGACGAACAGATTCGCCGTGCCCGCCAGGCCCGGGCCGTCATCTTCCACCCAGATCTCCACCATCGGTCCATCCTTCTTCCAGCCGGCGCGGACGCCGCCGCCGGTGGAGAGCGCGGCATCGGCGGCATTGCGCAACAGGTTGATCAGCACCTGCTCCAGCTGGTCCGGATCGCCGTGAATGCTGATGGAAGGGCCGCCCTTCACGTCCACCGTCACGCGGGTTTCCAGGCTCACCGCCCGCAGTACGCAATCCCCGGCGACCAGTGGCTGCAGCTGCGGGCGCGGCAGCTTGGCGAGCCGCGCGTAGGCGCTGATGAAGCGCGTGAGGCTTTCCGAGCGCGAATGGATTACCTCCAGCCCCCGCGTCACATCTTCGCGCCAGTCCTGGGGGAGAGGGCTGCGCGCCAGAATACTTTCCAGGCTGCCGGCGATCGATTTGATGGGCGTCAGCGAGTTGTTCAACTCGTGGCCCAGCACGCGAACCAGCCGCTGCCATGCCTGCAATTCCTGTTCGCGCAGCGCTTCGGTGAGGTCGGAAATGACCACCAGTTCCAGCGGCAGTCCGCGCTCGCGGATCCCGGTTCGGCGCACGCCCCAGCGCCCGGAACGGCCGGGAAAGGCCGCCTGCAGCATGGCCTGCGGCGGCCCATCGAGGCACGCGTCGAGTTGCAAGTCTGCCGCCGTCTGGCCCAGCAGCCGTTCGGTGGGCATATCCAGCAGGCGCTCTCCGCCGCGATTCACCAGGCGCAGGCGGCGGTGTTCGTCAAACGCGAAAATCGCGACATCGATTTCCCGCATCACCGTCCGCAGCAGTGTGGTGGCCTCCAGGGCCCCCAACCGCTGTTCGCGCAGCGTGACGCCGAGGGTATTGATTTCGCGCATCACCTCGCCCAGGGCGTCATCCGGCCGGGGCGAGCGGCCGCGCACGGAAAAGTCGCCTTCGCGCAGCGCTCCCAGCAGGTTGGCCAGGGTCTGCATCGGGAAGACCACGCGCTCGCGCAAGGCCGTCGCGAAACCCAGCCAGCAGCCCACGATCACCACGGTGACGGTCCATTCGGTGCGCGGCTGGTAGCCTGCGGTCCACAGCATCCCCAGCGCAAAGGCCGCGGCCGGCAAAGCCGCCAGCACGGCCAGCATCATGATGCGGCCTTCGTAGCTGAGCCGGGAACCTTTGTCGGTGCGCGACATGGTCAGTTGGCTTGGGCGCCGGCTTCAGAGCCCGTAACGCTGCAGCCTCCGGTACAAAGCGCTGCGGCTCAGGCCAAGGGCGTTCGCGGCGTGGCTCACATTGCCGTTGAAGCGGGCCAGCGCCTTCTTGATGAGAAGGGCCTCGACGTCCTCCAGGCTCATCTCCTCCAGGCGCAGCGAATTGTCGCGCGCGCCGCGCAGGCCGAGGTCGGCGGCACGAATCGTTTCGGCTTCGGCCATCAGCACGGCGCGCTCCACGGCGTGGTCCAGTTCGCGAACATTGCCCGGCCAGGAATGGGCCAGCAGGGCTTTCATCGCTCCCTCGTCGAAGAGGTTGATGGCTTTGCGGTAGTGTCCGGCGTGCTGGCGCAGGAAGTGGGCGGCCAGCGTCGGGATATCTTCGCGCCGGTCGCGCAGCGGCGGCAGGCGGAGTTCGATGGTGTTGAGACGGAACAGAAGGTCCTGGCGGAAGCGGCCTTCTTCCACCGCCGCATGCAGATCGGCATTGGTGGCGGAGAAGACGCGGACATCCACCCGCCGGCTTTTGGACGACCCCACGCGCTCGAACTCGCCGGTCTCGAGCGTCCGCAACAGTTTACCTTGCAGGGCCTGCGAGATATTGGCGATCTCGTCCAGAAACAGCGTGCCGCCGTCGGCCATTTCGAAGCGGCCGACGCGGTCCGTCTTGGCATCGGTGAACGCACCCTTGACGTGGCCGAACAGCTCGCTTTCGAATATGCCCTCCGCCAGCCCGCCGGTGTTGACTGTCAAAAGGGGGCGGGTGGAGCGCAGAGAGGCCGAATGCAGCGTCTGCGCCACCAGGCCCTTGCCGGTGCCGTTTTCGCCGGTGATGAGCACGTTGGCATCCGATGGCCCGACGCGCGAAATAACGTCCAGCACCGGGCGCATGGCAGCCGATTGGGCAATCAGCTGCGGAAAGCGCTCCGCGCGTAACGCGCGGTTTTCAGCCTCCAGCCGCTGCCCTTTTCGCAAGGCCCGGCCGAGCTCGATCTGTGTCTTCAGAATGGCCGACAGACGGGCGTTGTCCCACGGCTTTTGGATGAAATCGCGTGCGCCGCGGCGCATGGCTTCCACCGCCAGCTCCACAGATCCCCAGGCGGTCATCACGATGACTGGCAGCGCGCCGTCCAGGTCCATAATGCGCTCCAGCAGCTCCAGGCCCTCCTGGCCGGAAGTGGTGTCGCGCGTATAGTTCAGGTCCATCAGGACGGCATCGAACTCGCGTGCCTCGATGGCATGGAGGGCCGCGGCGGGAGCGGTCACAGCTTCCGCCAGGTATCCTTCGGCCTTGATCAGCAGGCGGAGCGCTTCCAGCACGTCCGCCTGGTCATCGGCAATCAGGATGGATGGCCTGCGGTCTTCGTCGACTTTCATTCCATTCTATTGATAGCGCAAAGCTAACGCCTCGGGTAAAGGGCACGCCGAGGCCCACTCGCGGGAAGCGTGAATACGGGCGAAAGGTTCGTTATAGGACGCCCGCATGTGTCCGTTTCCGGGACGAACCGGACAGAGGCCGGGCGTGATTTCGCTACCCTACCTACTTCGCGTCGCGCCAGTTGTCGCCCACCCCGATATCGACGACCAAAGGCACCGCGAGTTCCCGGACGCCTTCCATTTCGCGCTTGGCCAGATTCGAGACCGCTTCCACCTCGTCGGGCGGGCACTCGAATACCAGTTCGTCGTGCACTTGCAGCAGCATGGCGGATCGATAGCCACCGGATTCGAGTCCGGCCTGCACACGGACCATGGCCAGCTTGATGAGGTCGGCGGCGGTGCCCTGCAGCGGCGAATTGACGGCGGTCCGCTCGGCAAAGCCGCGCGCGTTTGGGTTGCGGCTGTTCATATCGGGGATGGGGCGCTCGCGGCCGAACAAGGTGCGGGTGACGCCGGACTCGCGAACCGCGGCGATCGTCTCATCCAGGTATCGCCTGACGCCGGCGTAACGCTCGAAGTAGCCCCGAATGTAGCGCTCGGCTTCGGCTCGTGAAATGCCCAACTGCGCCGCCAGCCCGAAAGCGCTGATGCCATATACGATGCCGAAGTTCACCGCCTTGGCGTCGCGCCGCGCCTCGGGCGTGACCATGAGCGGCGGCACCCCCATCACTTCGGCGGCGGTGCGGGTGTGGATGTCCACGCCGTCGCGGTACGACTGGACCAGCAGCGGGTCGCCCGAAAGATGAGCCAGAAGCCGCAGCTCGATTTGCGAGTAATCCGCCGTGACCAGCTTCCAACCGGGACGCGGCACGAAGGCGGCCCGGATTTCGCGGCCGAGTTCCGTGCGGACCGGAATATTCTGCAGGTTTGGATTGGACGAAGAGAGGCGCCCGGTAGCGGCGCCCGCCTGATTGAAACTGGTGTGCAGGCGGCCCGTACCAGGATCTACCAGCAGCGGCAGGGCATCCACGTAGGTCCCTTTGAGCTTGGTGAGCTGGCGGTATTCGAGGACCAGGCGCACGATTTCGTGGTCTGGAGCCAGCACCTCCAGAATGTCGGCCGCGGTAGAGGCGCCTTTACCCTTGCCGTATTTCACGGGCGCCGGCAGCTTCAGGTCCTCGAACAATACCCGGCCCAACTGCTGTGGCGAGCTGATGTTGAAAGGCTTGCCCGCCAGCTCGTGGATCTGTCCGGTGAGCCGCGCGATCTGGCCCTCCATCATGGTCGACAGGCGCTGCAGTTCTGATCTGTCAATCAGAATGCCGGTGTGTTCCATGCGCGCCAGAACGCTCGACAACGGCAACTCGATGGTCAGGTACAGCTCGCGCAAGCCGCGCGCGTCGACGGCCGGCTCCAGCTGCCGGTTGAGCTCGAGAATGATATCGGCGTGTTGTTCGGGAGAAGCGCCCAGTTTGAGATCGAGCCGGCGCCGCGCCATCTCCTCGAGCGAACAACCTGCCGGATCGGCGTCAAGAAGGAACGCGTACAACATGACGTCATGCGCAAAGCCAGCGCCTGCAATTCCCAGGTCTTCCAACGTCACCAGCGTCGATTTTACGTCGCAGGCAATCTTGGGAGCGGCCGCATCTTCGAGCCAGGGCCTGAGCTCCGGTATCAGCTCGCTGCCCGCCACGCGGGCTTCACCCGGCTTCCAAGCCAGGCCGATGGCGTCAAGCGCCAGTTCGCCTTCGCCCGATCGGGCGACGGCGACGGCGACGGGCGCATCACGCGGGACCTGGGCGAGCCAGGCGCGCAGTTCCTCAGCGCTTCCCAATGCGGCGTAGTCACGCGGCCGCGTGTCCTCGCCGGGCCCCAACTCCTTGAGCAGGCTGTGAAACTCCATGTCCTTGTAGACGGCCTTCAGCAGCGCCGGATCCGCGGGCTGTCCAACGACGGATTCGAGCGAAAATTCGATCGGAACGCCGGTCGCAATCGTCGCCAGGCGCTTGCTCATCCGGATGCGATCTATGTTGTTCTGCAGGCTCTCGCGGTACATTTTCCGCTGCACCCCGGCTGCGCCGGCGATGGCCGATTCGACCGAGCCAAACTGCCCGATCAAATCCCGAGCGCCTTTGTCGCCGATTCCGGGCGCACCTGGAATATTATCGACCGCGTCGCCTTTGAGCGCGAACAGGTCGGCGACTTGCGACGGCTCGACGCCCAGGAACTCCTTCACCTTCGCCGGGTCATACCACTCATCGTCCTTGGCGGGGTTGAGCATCCAGACGCGATCGGTAACCAGTTGCATCATGTCCTTGTCGCTGGACACGATCACCACCTCCGCGCCGGCTCGTTCGGCGCGCCGCGCGATGGCGCCAATCACGTCATCGGCCTCATAACCGGGATATTCGAGAACCGGGATGCTCATGGCTTCGAGCAGCCGGCGCACGTAAGGGATCTGTTCCAGAAGATCGGGAGGCGTTTCCACACGGTTGGCCTTGTATTCCGCAAACTCCTCCAGCCGGTGGGTTGGCTCGCCGCTCTCAAATACAGCCGCGATATGCGTCGGCTGGTACTCGCGCGTGAGCTTGCGCAGCATATTGTTAAAGATGTAAACCGCCTCGGTAGACAGGCCGGTGGAAGTACGCATGGGAGGGGCGCCGCTGCGAGCGCGGGCATGATAGGCGCGGAAGATGAAGCCAAACGCGTCGATGAGGAAGAGCCGCTGGCTGGACACTTGGCCCATCATACTCTCCGCCGAATGCGCCCGCGGAGAGATATCCGCCGCTACGGCACTGCATTCCTGCGCAGCGCCAGCCAAAAGCTCGGCTGGCAATCGGCTATAGTCGGAAGGAATGCTCCCATGCGTGGCGGTGCTGGTCCTGGCAATGGTGTGGACCGCTTCCGCGGGCGGCGAGGACCGCCTGACACCGGAACAACAACACCTGAACATTGACTCCTTCGAGCACGTATGGACTACTGTGCGCGACAAGCACTGGGACCCCAAGCTGGGGGGGCTCGACTGGCAGGCGGTGCACGATGAGCTGCGGCCGCGCCTGGAACGCGCCACCACCATGGAGGAAGCGCGGGCGGCGATGGAGGAGATGTTAGCGCGGCTCAAACAAACGCATTTCGGCATTGTGCCGGCCGTGGTTTACCGGGAAATGGAGGGCGGCGGCACAGGCGAAGGTAAAACGGGCATCGAGGTGCGCGTAGTGGACGGCCGCGCGCTGGTGGTTTCCCTCGAACCGGATTCGCCGGCAGTGCGGGCCGGCGTGAAGCCAGGATGGGAGATCGAGCGTGTCGACGGCAAGCCGCTCGCGCCCGGCTTGCGCAAGGTCGACCGGAGCTTCCACGATTCGACGCTCCGCGACCTGATGCTGGAGCGCGCCGTGAGCTCGCGCCTGTCGGGGGATGAGGGCAGCCATACGAAAGTGGGATTTCGTGATGCGCTGGGCCAGAACACGACGTTTGAAATGACGCGTTCCCAGCCGCGCGGAGCGCGATTCTCGTTTGGCAACCTGCCACCCATGTATTTCTGGGTGGAGTCGCGCAAGGCGGCTCCCGATGTGGGCTATGTCCACTTCAACCTTTTTTTCGCGCCCGAAGCGTTGACGAAGGCGGTGGAGAGCGCGGTCAAGGACTGCGCGGGTTGCCGCGGCTTTATCATCGACTTGCGCGGCAATCCAGGCGGGATCGGCGGGTTGGCACTGGGTGTGGCGGGGTGGTTTCTGGATCAGCAGGGTCTTCGGCTGGGTGACATGTTCCTGCGCACCGCGAAAATCAAGTTCGTGGTGTTCCCGCGGCCGGAGCCGTTCCGCGGGCCGCTGGCGATCCTGGTGGACGGCTGCTCCGCATCAACCTCGGAGATCCTCGCCGGCGGAATGAAGGATCTGAAGCGGGCGCGCATCTTCGGAACGCGCACCGCCGGGGCGGCCTTGCCGTCCGTGTTCGAACGGCTGCCAAACGGCGACGGGTTCCAGTACGCCATCGCCAACTATATTTCCGAAGGGGGCAAGCAACTGGAAGGCGCCGGCGTGATTCCGGATCAACTCGCGGCGCCTTCGCGGCGCGAGTTGCTGGCAGGCCACGATACGGCGCTCGACCGCGCGCTGGCGTGGATTGCAAGCAGTAAGAATTGAAAATGATGATCTCACTGTGTTCATCCCTTGCGCCCATGGACGGGGTGAGCTGTGTACGAACGGACCGAAGAACGTAGACTGGTAGGAGTGCCAGGCCGACCGAGTCGGTCTGGCTTGGCGATTGGGCCCAACAGATCAGCCGCGTTGGCGTGCTGATGGGGCTGAGAATGGAAGGAAGTTTTCGGGAGTCCTTATGAAACGTTTACCAACCACACGAACCCTGGCCGCCTGCGCGGTGATGGTGCTGGCCGCGGCCGGCGCCAGGCTGTATGCCGCCGATGAGCTGCCCAAGGCAGAAACCATCCTCGACAAATCCATCGAGGCAACCGGCGGCAAGGCCGCCTTCGAGAAGATGCATAACACGGTCATCAGCGGCTCCATGGAGCTTGCTGCCATGGGCATCAAGGGCACCATGGTGATCACCGAGGCGGAACCGGACAAGAGCGTGGCCCAGATCGAAATCGCCGGCGTAGGCTCGATCAAACAGGGCTATGACGGCAAGGTGGCGTGGGAGGTCAATCCCATGCAGGGCGCGCGGATTAAGGACGGCGACGAAAGGATCGAAGCCAAGCGCGAAGCTCACTTTCACAAGGAAGTCTGGCAGGACGACTACAAGAAGGTGGAGACCGTTGGCTCGGAGACGGTGGACGGCAAAGACTGCTACAAGCTCGTGCTGACGCCGATCGAAGGCAATCCGGTCACCCAGTATTTTGACAAGAAGACTGGCCTGCTGGTGAAGTCGTCTGTGACCGTGACGACCGCGATGGGCGAGATTGCTGCCGAAACGGTGGTCAGCGATTATCGCAAAGAAGGAGACGTTCTGGTCCCGCACAAGATTCAGCAGAACGCAGCCGGGCAGGAAATTAGTATCACGTTCGACAGCATCAAGTTCAACACGGAGCTTGCCAAGGATAAGTTCGACCTGCCGGACGAAATCAAATCGCTCGTCAAGAAGTGAGCCCGGCCCATGCAGTTTGGGGTCTGGGTATGGGAGCACCTGCTTTTCATCCTTGAGGCGGTCCTTCTGCTGCCGGCAGCGGCGATGGCGTGGCGCGCCGAGCGTGCGGAAAAGGTTCTCAGCCGCGTGGCGCGCCATCGCCTGGCCCCCCTGGTAGCCGGCGTTCTGGCGCTGGCGCTGCGCGCGGCGGTGCTTCCCATCGAACCGATTCCCAGCCCGGCGGTCCACGACGAGTTCAGCTACCTGCTGGCGGCCGACACGTTTCTACATGGCCGCATCGCTAATCCCACACATCCGATGTGGCAGCACTTCGAGACCATGCACGTGGACCAGCAGCCGGCATACGTCTCCATGTACCCTCCCATGCAAGGGCTGGTGCTGGCCGCAGGACGGTGGTTGACGGGAATCGCTTTTGCCGGCGTGTGGCTCAGCGCCGGCGCGATGTGCGCCGCCATTTGCTGGGCGTTGCGGGGCTGGTTTCCGCCCGGCTGGGCCTTTCTGGGTGGCGTGCTGGCCGCCATCCGCATCGGCACCTTCAGTTACTGGGCGGACAGCTATTGGGGAGGCGCGGCGGCGGCCATCGGCGGTGCGCTGCTGTTCGGCGCCCTGCCCCGGCTCGTCCGGCACAGCCGGCCGCGTGACGCCGTCCTGGCCGCGCTGGGAATCGCCGTGATGGCCAACAGCCGCCCCTACGAGGGGCTGGTATTCTCGCTCGCCGTCGGCATCGTGGCGCTGGCGCAAGCGCGGAAACTGCGCCCGGCGGCGGTGGTGATGCCGGCTGCCGCGGTGCTGCTGTGCGTTGCTGCGCTGATGGCGTATTACAACTGGCGGGCCTTCGGCGATCCCGCTACCCTGCCCTATTCGATTCACCGCAACACGTACGCCATGGCGCCGATGTTTTTGTTCCAGGCGCCGCGCCCGGCGCCGGAGTACCGGCACCAGGCGATGCGCGACTTCTATCAGGGCTGGGAGCTCGGCTATTTCGACAGCGTGCGCACGCCGATGGGAGTCCTCAAGAACGAGGCGCGCAAACTGGAAGAGGCCTGGAGCTTTTTTGTCGGCCCGGCGCTCACTCTGCCGCTGATCGCATTGGCCTGGACCTGGAAAAGCCGCCGCACTCGCATGTTCCTGGTGCTTGCAGCGGTCGTGGCGCTTGGCAGTTCGCTGACGCCGTGGTTTGAGCCGCACTACATCGCGCCCGCCACAGCGCTGATTTACGCGCTGGTGATCACCGGCATGCGCGTCCTGTGGCACTGGCGGCCGGACGTCGCGCGCGCCGTGCCGGCGGTGGTGGTGGCCATGCTGGCAGTGCGCGTGGCCATGGCGGTGACGCCAATCCCCTTCGTGCTGCATTTTCCGATGACCTGGGCCACCACCTGGTCGCCCGCGTTGGGGCGCGAAGAAATTGCCCGACGACTCGAAGCCGCAGGCGGCGAACACCTGGTGATCGTTCGCTATTCGCCTGACCACCCGCCGTTCCGCGAGTTTGTGTTCAACGACGCCGACATTGACCACGCGCGCATTGTCTGGGCGCGCGATATGGGCGCCGAAAAGAACGCCGAACTGGTGCGGTATTTCAGCCGGCGGCATGTCTGGCTGCTCGACGGCGACCTGGATCCGCCGCGGCTATCGGCGTACCAGTGAAGACGGTTCTTCGGCCGCTGCAGCCGGCCCGGCGGAGTGCCGAAACGGCACGCTGAGTGCCCGCGCTACAACACATGGCTCGGGTTTCTTCCGTGTTAACCTCGTAATTACCGGTCTCCAATTGAAACGTTCGGACATGTCACTTCGGGTATCTCTCAGACGATTTGCGCCGGCCATGTTGCTGGCGTTCTGCGCCACCGCGCAGCAGTACACCATCAGCACCATCGGCGGCAACGGCAGCCCGGGTTATGTGGACGGCGCGGCTAACGGTTCCCAGTTCAGTACTCCGGTGGGCGCCGCCGTCGACTCGAAAGGGAACGTATACATCGCGGATTCGGTCAACCACCGCATCCGGATGATCTCGAATGGAACCATTTCCACCGTAGCGGGCACCGGTACTGCCGGCTACAGTGGCGACGGCGGGGCGGCGACAGCGGCGGAGTTGAACTATCCTTCCGCCGTGGTGGTCGACAAGGCCGGGAATCTTTATATATCCGACACGAAAAATCAGGTGATTCGCAAAGTCACCTCGGCCGGGACCATCTCGACCTTCGCCGGCAATCAAGGCCTGGGATTCGGATTCGGCCAGGATGACATTGCCGCCACCAGCTCCCAGTTGTTCAACCCAATCGGCCTGGCCGTGGATTCCGCGGGGAACGTATACATTGCGGACTCCAATGCCGGCGCCAACGCCAGCACTACCCAAGGCCTGATTCGCGTGGTCAACGCGACCAGCGGCATCATCACCACCGTGGTTGGGCTGGGCGACACGGCCGGGCTGTTGATCTGCCCCGAGGGAATTGCATTTGACTCCTCCGGCGCCATGTACATTTCCGACATCGAGCTTCACGTCGTGGCAAAGTTCGCTAACGGCGCGCTGGACCTCAATTTCGCCGGCAACGGCGGCGATGGGTTCGGCGGAGACGGCGGACCGGCGGCGAATGCCGTGCTGGGCGATCCCGTCGGCCTGGCGACAGACGCCGCAGGCAACGTCTACATCGCGGATCCGACAAACAACCGCATTCGGCGAGTCACCACGGATGGGATCATTTCGACCATCGCCGGCGTCACCAGGTACGGTTACTCGGGCGATGGGGGACCCGCGCTCAAAGCGCAGATGTGGTCCCCCCACGGAGTGGCCGTGGATTCAAGCGGCAACGTCTATATCGCCGACACCGA
>Ga0181535_10007401_pt1 | contig 11059 bp, 14 predicted proteins | sample PEATcosm2014_Bin_44_FD_119774 | JGI IMG/M metagenome (GOLD analysis project Ga0181535, IMG submission 119774) | Peatland microbial communities from MTU Mesocosm Facility, Houghton, MI, USA - PEATcosm2014_Bin17_30_metaG | ecosystem: Environmental > Terrestrial > Soil > Wetlands > Peat | place...
ACGAGGAGCATCGAGCGCATCGATGAGGCATTCGCAATAGCCAGCCAATATCGAGACGGCGTTGGGAAGATGATGGTCAGGCCTTAGATCGCACGTCCTTCATCGCACGTCCCTCATTCACCGCTTGGTTACTAACGGATAGGCTACAAACCAACCGGAACCCCAAAATTTGAGCGTCGACTAGTCTGGATGAGTGCTTCGGCCTGAAATTTCCAGTCGAACGCGCGTCACTCTGCCCGCGACCGACCGCGTTCGATTCGACGAGGAGCAGGTAAGTTGGTGATGAGGCTCCGCCCAACGTCAAGATGATCCGGCAGCCGCTCTCCGAATTCTCAATTTCATGCCCTTGCATATAGCATTCTTGCGAGGCCTGAATGGATGATGAAGGATTCCGACCAGATTGCATCACCGGATTCGTTCAGCGACAGGATTGTCTTCGTTGAGCAAGGAATCCGTCACTTCTTTCAATATGAGAGTGCAGGTCCGGAGCCCGATCGGGAAGACCCATTTCTGCGCTTCAATTTCGTGAGCGTTTATGTCAGCGATCAGGAACGCAGCAAGAGGTTTTTTTTGGAGCAACTGGGTTTCAGGTTGATGATCGACGCGCGCTTTCCATCCGGGTATCGCTGGATCGAGGTCGCCCCGCCGGATGGATCAGCGAGGCTGGCGCTGGTGCTGCCCGCCCTCGGTTTTGTTGATGAGGTGCTGGCTGGCCGGTCCAGTCTGATCACTTTCATGACGGACGACGTCGAGGGAAAGTATCGGGAGTGGTCAGAGCGCGGAGTGAGGTTTTCGATGCCGCCGCACACTCCGGAATGGGGTGGATCCTTTTGCCGTTTTGAAGATTTAGATGGCAATCCATTCGGCCTTGCCGGGTTTAACGATGTGACACGGGCCCTTGAGGCACAGCGAAAGGCTGAGGCGCAGCGTCGTGAAGCCAGGCGTCTCGCCGCCCAGGAACTGGAGATTGCGAAGCAAGTTCAGGCCCGGCTCCTTCCACAGCAGTTTCCTACAATACCAACGCTCGACTGCACGGGCATTTGCGTCCAGGCACGGGTAGTGGGCGGCGACTATTATGACGTTCTTGAACTCGGCCTTGACCGCGCTGCGATTGTAGTCGCGGACATCGCGGGCAAAGGGATCGGAGCCGCCTTGCTGATGGCGAATCTGCAGGCAAACCTGCGCAGCCAGTGCGCATGGGCCGGGGACCATCCCAAGCAGGCACTTAGCCTTGTTAACCGGATGTTCTTTGAGAATACGGAGCCACGCGCTTATGCCACGCTTTTCTACGCGGAATACGACGCGAAAGAGGGGAAGTTGCGCTACGCCAACTGCGGGCATCCGCCGGGCCTGTTGCTGCACGGCGACAATGTTGAAAAGCTCCAGGCCGCCAATACTGTGGTCGGACTTTTCGAACAGTGGGATTGCGCCGTCTCCACTGTCTCGATGCAGGAAGGCGACGTCCTTGTGCTGTACACGGATGGCGTGATTGAAGCCTTTGACGACTCCGGAGAAGAATTTGGCGAAGAGCGCCTGATGGATACGTTGTGCAGTTACAGGTCCCTCTCCGCGTCGCTGATCGCCAAGGCAATTGTGGACAAGGTTGCCGAATTTGGCGGCCGCGAGCAATACGACGACATTACTGTCGTGGTGGCAAAGAAGATTGCCTGATCGGCAACGCGAGTCCCTTGATGCGGGTCCCGAATTTTATTTGCCGGTTGCTGTCTCTGCTGGAATCTTTCAGTAAGCGCATTATCGCCGAGGCCTCTCATCGAGCCAGCACAAGCGGAATTCTGGGTTCCGATCGGATAACCCCCCACACGGAAATAACTAAGTAAGCAACAGCGGCGCGTACTGTTATCTGAAACATAACTGACGGATAGCCCACGACACACCCGGAACTTGCGTTTTGACCGCGCCCCTGTCTCGATGAGTCATTGCCCTGTAGGCAAAAGTTGAGATTTGCGTCGCCCGAAACTTCTAAGCCATGGTCGGTTTTTCGAGACTCATTTGTTTGCTTGTCCATAATCGCGGGACGAGTTGATGATGAAGCAGTTCACGGTTGTGAATTGATCTAGCAGGGGCGGAGGATCTCTCGTCAACTTCGATCGCGGATAGTTGTGGCTCGCAGGTAGTGGCCGCCGTTGTCTCGTGTGATACCGGGCCGGTGTGGCAAGTAGCGGGCACGAATCTCGGATGGCCCCAAATCCTCAACGTCGCGAAACCCGAGCGTCGCTAGTTTCGTCCGAAGTTCGTCTGCGGTGAAATGGGTTATCCAGGGTTCCCCTAAGGCCGAAACCCGGGTACCGCGTTCTTCATGCAGAGCCTTCTCATCGGGCGGGAGGGTATCGGGAGGATCGCTGTAATCAAATACGACGTGTGCGCCCCCCGGAAGGCTCGCTACAAAATCCAGGGTTGACCAAATTGCCTCCTCGGTAAGGTATGGGACTACGCCTAGCCAAGCGAAGAACGTCTGGGCCAACGGATCGAAACTCGAATTGGCCGCCATTTCGGTGGCCAGCGTCTGCTGCTCGAAATCTACCGGGATGAAGGTCAGCGAACTCGATACCGATATTCCGGCATCCTGAAGACGTTGGCGTTTCCAGTCTTGCGTGGCAGGGTGGTCTACCTCGAAGACGTGTAGGCGGTCGCTGTACGGATTGCGATAAGCGAATGTGTCCAGACCAGCTCCAAGCACCACAAGCTGGCGAACGCCGTTCTCGATTGCGGCGGCAAGAGCGTCTTCGGCAAAGCGGCTTCGACAAGCTACGAATAACCGCATCCTCCTGCCCGACATGCGCTCTTCCGATTCACGCGTGATCGTTTCGGCCTCCTCTCCCAAAATGCGGAGCGCTAGCGGATCGGCGAATATGCTGCCTTTCTCCAGTATTTGGTGCGCGGCACGATGAACGGCGGCGGCCCATGCTGTTCTGCTCGGCTTAGTCATAGATCCCTTTCCTAACCAAGCTGCCATATTCCCTGGTATAGCAGCGGCATCTCAAACTAGTACGCATAGCGTATCATTAATATACGCTTTGCGTACTAAAATGGTTGGCATATGGCGAACCGTGGAAGTGAGGAAGCGCTCGTCGTCTTACGGGCTGTGCTTGCGTTTGGCCGGCGTTTGCGAGCCGAGCGCCCGATCGGTGGCGTGACGCTCGCCGAACTCAGTATTCTCGCAGTGCTCGAGCGACTCGGGCCGGTGTCGGCGCGGCAAGTCGCCGAGGAGGAGCGGTTGCAGCCTCAATCCCTCACGCGGATAATAGCCAGCCTGGATTCGAAGAATCTAATCTCCCGCTCGCGCAGAGAGGAGGATCATCGGGAGATCATCATCGCCTTGAGTAAGCGCGGCAAGACGATCCTAATGGATGATCTTCGCGCTCGCAGGGACTGGCTGGACAAAGCCATGGCAAGCACCTTGACCGGCCCTGAGCGCGCTCAATTGCTAGCCGGTTGCATCGTGATGCTCGCACTGGCTAGCCACGGCGCTGACGGCGCTTGATGCCTGAATAACTCACTTTAAGACACTTCTGCGACGACTCGTGTCGCGGTTTTCGGCAGCTTCAAAATAGATAGGTTTCCAAAAACCTGGTCCAGGCCAGCTTTATCTGGGCATCTTTGAGCGCATTATCGCCGATGCTTGATTCGAGAGAAATCGGCCCTGGAAACGTAGTACGGCCTGATATCGCCGGTAGAGAGCCTACTCCCTCGTATTAGCTGCGACTCAATCCCGTCCAGCGGTTTCCACTTGACATCCAAGTGACTACCATGTTCACTTGAATGCCAAGTGAAGAAGATGCCCATCCAGATCTTGCAAGGCACTCTCGACCTCATGATCCTCCGCACCCTTGCCACTATGGGTCCGCAGCATGCCTATGGCATCGCCAACAGGCTCCAGCAGGTCTCGGACGACGCCCTAAATCTTAACCAGGGCACCATCTATCCGGCTCTCGTCCGGATTGAGCAGCACGGCTGGACCCGGGGCTCCTGGGGCAAGACGGAAAACGGCCGCGAAGCGAAGTATTACACCCTCACTAAGGCGGGGTTGAAGGCGCTCGATGAGGAAACCGAGCGCTGGCGCCAGATGGCCGGCGTGGTTGAAAAGCTGCTCGCGGAGGAACAGTAACCATGGCGGGATGGAGAAGAATCATCGCGCGGCTTCGCCGTCTCCTCAACAACAAGCGCGCCGAAGAGGACCTTGCGCATGAAGTCGCATCGCACCTCACCCTCCTCACCGACGACTTCGAACGTCGTGGCATGTCGCCTGAAGAAGCACGGCTGGCCGCGCGACGTGCTTACGGCGGCGTGGAGCAGGCAAAACAGGCACATCGCGACGAGCGCTCTCTGTTGTGGATCGAACAGACGATGCAGGACCTGCGCTATGGCCTGCGCACATTGAGCAAGAGTCCCGGCTTCACCATAACCGCGGTCCTCACGCTCGCCCTCGGCGTCGGCGCGTGCACGGCCATCTTCAGTTTGGTGAACGCGGTGCTGATTCGATCGCTACCGTACGGAGACCCTGAGCACTTGGTTTATCTGTTTTCGCCGAATCCGAGTCTCAAGATTCCTGCGGAGGTCATTTGCCCCAGCTACGGTGACTTCTACGATCTTAAGCGCGAGGCCAAGTCATACGCGGATATGAGCAACTTCGAACAAGCTCAATTCGGCGTGGCGCAGCAGGGCACAACGCAGCGTATCGGTGGCGCGCGGGTGGACGCGGACTTTTTCTCGACCCTTCAATCGATGCCCGAACTTGGCCGCACCTTTGCCGGAGAAGACAATCTGCAGGCACATACGAAGGTTGCCGTGATCAGCCATTCGCTTTGGGTCTCAATGTTCGGAGCAAGACCAGATGCGCTAAACCGCTCCATTCAGCTTGACGGAGCGAATTATCAGATCGTCGGAGTGATGCCGCCGGCGTTTGAGTATCCCTTTAAGTCCGATCTTCCGTATGGAGATTCTGATATCAAGTCCACGCAAATCTGGGTGCCTCTTGCTCTTAATGCACAAGCCAGAACTTCCCGAGGCATTGGGAACAATGTTTCGTTTGCGCGGCTCCGTTCCGGTGTGTCCATTCATCAGGCGCAGGCGGAGATGGCCGGCATCATGGCCCGGCTTGATAAGGAATACGCGGCTGATCCCAGGGATGCTGACGCTGGTCTCACACGCGAATGGGGTGCGCTGGTCGAGAGTTTCACTGGGATCTCCATTGGGCCCGTGCGTCCGCTGATGCGATTGCTGCTGGCTGCGGTTGGCCTGGTGTTGCTGATTGCCTGCGGCAATGTGGCCAACCTTCTGCTGGCGCGTGCCGCTGAAAGAGGCCGCGAACTGGGTGTACGCGCCGCCCTGGGCGCAGGGCGCGGCCGCATGGTCCGGCAGTTGTTGACCGAATCGATGCTGGTTGGGGTTGGCGGATGTGCAGTGGGCATTGTGCTGGCGGTGTTCTTTCTTAGGTTGCTGCCGAAGCTCGATCCCGGAAATATTCCTCGGCTGAATGAAGCGTCTCTCGATGCACGTGTGTTTCTGGTTGCCATCGGTGGGTCGCTTTTGACGAGCTTGCTGGCGGGATTCATGCCTGCGATCGGCGCTTCGCGGATGGAATTGACGGAGTTTCTGAAATCGCACGCCATGCGCGGAAGCTCCGCCGGGCACAGCCGGTTGCAGAGCGCGTTGATTGTTGCGCAGACAGCAATGGTTGTGGTGCTGCTGGCGGGAGCAGGGCTGCTGATCCGCAGCTATATCAATGTGGAGTCAGTGGACACAGGGTTTACTCGGTCTGCGATGACGTTCCATGTGAGTCTGGACCAGCGTTACAGCAAGCCCGAGCAGCATGTCGCGTTTTACAAAGACCTGATGGCGAAGCTTGAGGCATTGCCTGGCGTGCAGGCGGCGGGATCGGTGAATTACCTGCCGCTGACCAATTCGGAAAGCCTTGATTTCATCTACGTAGACGGGTTCGACAACAAGGATCATCAGCAGACGGAAGGTCGCGATGTTACGCCGCATTACTTTGCGGCGATGAACATTCCTCTGGTTGCCGGGCGATACTTTGCGGATGCTGACGCCTCCGCCAGGGCCAACCGGCCAGTGATCATCAATCAGAAATTTGCGGAGACGTTTTTCCCGAACCGTAACCCGATTGGAGGCCGCATCACTGGCGATCCGAAGCAGGCTCTCTTGTGGACTGTCGTGGGTGTTGTAGCAGATGTGCGCAATACCAGCCTTGAAGAGGAGCCACAGCTGCAGATGTACCACGCCAGCTACGATACGGGCGATGCTAGTGTGGCCGTGCGATCGACTCTTCCGCCTGCTACCGTCGCGAATGAGATCCGGGCGACCCTGAAATCGATCGACCCGAGTCTTGCGGCAACGGATATTCATACGATGGGAGATTTGGTTTCGATCGCCACCGCCCGGCGGCGTTTTCAGACCTCGCTGCTGACGCTGTTTGCTGGGATTGCGTTGATCATGGCGCTGGTGGGATTGTCGGGGTTGATGAGGTTCTCAGTGAATCGACGCACGCGCGAGGTGGGTATACGCATGGCACTGGGAGCGGAGCGGCGCGATGTGATGCTGCTCATCCTGAGAAACGCTTCGGTGCTGGTCATTTGGGGGGTGGGCCTGGGACTCGCGTGCACATGGATAGCAACGCGGCTGCTCAAGTCATTTCTGTTTGGCGTGGGCCAGCACGATCCATTCACTGTCGTGACGGTTTCAGTGCTGCTGGTAGTGTGCGGACTTATGGCGGCGTTTGTGCCTGCACGGCGCGCGGCTTCTATCGATCCCATGCAGGCGTTGCGGACGGAATAGAAAGGCCCTGCATGGGTGCCTTTGGGATCGCATGTTGAGATTGGGGCTCGGTTCATGCCAAATCGCCTACGCGCTTTTCGAGGCAGAGTTCCTGCGGAAAGTCTATTTTGTGCATGCCAGCGGCATGGAGGCCGCTCATATGCACAAAAGGAACAAAGGCCACCCTGCCGCAAGATCGTTCTTAAGCTCCCAGATCTCGATCACGCGAAATCCGCGGTACTCAACAGCCTCAGTTCTCCCCATTCAAGGAGAAACTACAAGTTCGCAATGGAGCAGTTCATCACCCTGGTATTGTTCCGAGCCACGGCTTGCGCTGAACCGGGCCGTTGTCCTGCGATTTCGCCTTTATCTGGAAACTCTGGGCTTGGCAGCAGGAACTGTCAATCAGTGCCTTGCGGCAGTCAGACGACTGGCGTATGAAGCGGCAGATTCCGGCTTACTCAGTCCGGAGCTCGCTGCAGGAATTCGCCGGGTCAAAAGCGTAATGCAGCTGGGGGCCCGCTCTGGAAACTGGCTGATCCAGGATCAATCTCGACTGTTGTTGGAGAAAGCCAGGCGGGACTTCGACGCTGCCCCTTCCGCAGTGCGCAATCCCGCAAACAGTCCCAAATCAGCCGACTGGTCGGGACTTTTGTTCCATACGCGGTGCCGGACCCAGGGCCTGCCGAACTGCGTCGGCATAGGATGACCAATCATCCGGTAGAACGGTTGGGGCCTCGTGCGCTAGCTGTAGAAGCCCGCGGTATGCCGCGTACGCCAGCACAGCGTTCGATTTGGCCCGCGATTCCGGCAGACCGAGCTCACGGTAACAGGTCTCAAGGAACTCGATTCGTGATGAAGCCACGCGCTTCAGCACGCGCCTTACAATCGGATCATCTCCGGCCTCAGCAAGCGCTGCATATAATGAGCGGGACCTTGGTGGTCGGGACGCAGCGTCCAGCATGAACTTGAGACGCTGACCGGCGTCAGTGACTGCCGACAGTCCTGCGATGGCCTCGACCGTGGCACGATGCTCCCAGCGCCCGAGCGCACCTGCCACGAGTTCCGATCGGCTCTTGAAATGCCAATAAAAGCTGCCCTTTGTGACCCCTAAACGAGCAGCGAGCGCCTCTATTGTAAGTGCCCGCAGGCCGGCCTCCGAGATAAGTTGGAGCGCACCTTCCACCCAGTCGGATGAAGTAAGAGTAGCCTCTTCAAGTCGCTTAGCTCCTGTACCCTTGCGCACCATGACAACCATTTTCCCATACTCGAGGGTATTGACATTCTCAACTTCCATACTCTACGGTATGGAGCATGTCAAACACGTTGCCGGACATGAACAATTTGTGCGATCAACTCGACGCAGCGGAGCGCGACGCAAGGTTGCTCGTGGAGAACCTCTCCGAACAGGTTGGCTGCTGGCATCCTGAAGCAGGTTCATGGAGCGTGGTGCAATGCCTCGATCACCTGGCTATAACGAACTATGTCTATCTGGACGCGATGAAAGAACCGGCGATTCGTGCGCGCACGGCAGGCCGGCTGAGGCGACGCCCGGCGATTCCCGGATTCGTGGGCCGATGGTTCGCGACAAGGATGGAGCCGCCCGTGAAGGCATTCTCAAAGATGAAGGCGCCGCGGAACATACAACCGGGCACGTCACCTTTGCTGGCTGATGCTTTCGCCCGTTTCCTGGCATCACAGAACGACATACGGGATTACCTCAGGACAAACGCCGACCTAGACCTGGCGGGGATTCGATTCCCGAATCCGCTGATACCCGGCATACGATTTAGCCTGGCCACCGGACTTCACATTATTACCGCTCACGAGAGGCGCCACATCTGGCAGGCATGGCGCGTGCGTCGATCTGCAGAGGGCGCGGCATGTGAAGACGTGCGTCTTGCCATCGAACCTAATGCCGCTCACACGGCTAAGGAGTGAAATGAAATTCGCAAAGATCATTTTCAGGATTGCGTGCATTGGGGTGTGTTGGTTCTCTGCCCGGTCTATTTCATGTCCGACGCAATAGGACGCAGAGACCCTCCGGCGGTCACACATCTCGAATACTACTTTGGATTTCTTGGCGTGACATTGGCATGGCAGGCGTTCTTCATCATCGCTAAGGATCCAGTGCGCTTTCGTCCCATGATCATTGCGTCGATTGCCGAAAAAGTCTTTTATGTCGGGTCAATTTCTGTCCTTTATTCTGCCGGACTCGTGAGTAAGGCCGCGGGGGTAACCGCTCTGCCGGATCTCATCTTAGCGATATTGTTCACGGCCACTTACGGTAAAACTAGGCCAACTTAGGCAAGTATGGGCAAGGTTGGACCGATCAACCTATCGGTTCTTGTTCAGGCACCGCCGTCCTATCGCCCGTTCAGCAGGTTAGCCGAGGATGCCATTCCAAAGAGGTTGCCCCGTTTGACGGACAATGCATCACTGTCTTCTCCGAAGAAATCCGCCGGTTATACGCAGCCCTATAACTGGATCATGGCAGCCGGGAATTGCTATCTTCGAGGAGACGAGGCTCGGGAAAAAAGAAGAGCGCACATGGACGACGATTCAGTTTTCTCATCACGGCAACGAGAGCAGATTCGGGCGGAACTGGTTGCGTCCGCAAGGACGGACAAACGTATCGGCGGCGCTGCCCATTTAGGCTCGGCGGCACTAGGTTTACAGGACCGCTGGTCTGACATCGATCTAGCTCTATGTTTGGTTCCCGATGCCATATTGGATCACGTATTGGTTGATTGGACTACGCGTTTGTATCGCGATCATGCGGCCGTGGCGAGCTATGATGTCAAGCGCGGCGACATTTTGTATCGTGTATTCCTACTCGACAACACACTACAGATTGATCTCTGCCGAAACACATCTTTATCGTTTGGCTGCGGCCAACAAGCCGTGATCCCGCGGCCATCATGTCACGTGCGTAGATTGCATAGACACGAACTGAGACTACGATAAGGACTGCGACAATGACAAAAAGAATTCGGTGCATGGCTAACTGAGGCTCCCAGTCGTCACTTTTATCGAGGACAACTCGGAGCATTATGGTCAGCGTGCGGTGTATGCGCGGCTGAATGGAATCGCAAGCGGCGAGAGCGGCGTCCTCTGCCGGGAATGATGCTGCACATCGACGGCTGCGAACACTGGTGGTTTCAAGATGAGCGCCGGCACTGCGCCGAGACACCTGGAGCACATCTCGGGCCGTCTGCTAGGCGCTGTACTCCCCGCTGAGCGTCGCAGTCTGGGGCCTAGTTTTGAGTCCGGCTTCATTCACGATGGGCAAGACCTCGGGGTCGGATTCGAAGATCTGCAAGCCCTTCTCATTCCAGTCGAAGACCACCCACACCTGGTCGTCCTGATTAGGATCGCGAAAAACGAGCGCACCCTTCGACCCGTGCTGTCTGCGCTTCTCGCCTGCGGCAGAGAAACTTTTCAAGAAGCGGTCGAAATCCTCCACCTTCGCCGTTGTAAGAATCATCTTTTCTCCTTTGCGAAATCTGATGCGTGTCCCCGTGTCTTGGCTTCAAATTCAGTCTGTAACAGGTCTTCGTCCAGCGTCCGCTCTTGGGATCAATCGTTCTTCACCACGTTGAATACGCCATTCTTCGCCTGGACAAAGTACATGTTTATCCAGAGGCAATGCTGACCCGCACCCTTTCAGCCCGGTCCACCAGGTTACAGTGCGATCAAGGCGTGAACTCTCCGACTGCATCTGCCAGGCTGTCTTCCACCTGCACCATGGCCCACACTGCCATCGCAATCGAGCAAACTTGTTTCAGTTCTGAGGTTGTGATCGCGGGATCCGCATCAGCTACTTCTCTCAACTTCTTCCTTTGGTCGTGCGAGAAGTCATCGGCCCACTTCTTCGGGTTCATTCCTGTACCCCCGGAACCATAGACAGGCCCGCTTCATCAATCAACTTCTTGGCAAAATGGAAGCGGCGAGTATTGGCAACCTCCACTGGAGTTGCTCCTAGATGCCGCAAGAACAATCGGCGAAGGTGTCTTGAACCTATGCCGAGCCGACGAGAGAGCGCTTCGACACCACCGTCTTCCAATCCGCTTTCGGCGATCAAGCGCAGAGCCCGCGAAACGGTAGTCGACGTTCCTAGCCACGCCGGAGTACCCGGCGAGCTCTCCGGACGGCAACGAGGGCAGGGACGAAAGCTTGCCTCGGCCGCTGCGTCAGCAGTCGCGAAGTAACGGCAATTCATATCGTCGGCGGTTGGAGCCGGGCAAGTTGAGCGACAATAAACTCCCCT